>Ga0256830_1003160_pt1 | contig 10408 bp, 10 predicted proteins | sample 128326metaG_FD_190537 | JGI IMG/M metagenome (GOLD analysis project Ga0256830, IMG submission 190537) | Hydrothermal vent microbial communities from Lau Basin, Pacific Ocean - 128-326 | ecosystem: Environmental > Aquatic > Marine > Hydrothermal vents | place: Pacific Ocean: Lau Basin | collected...
GGGTGCGCGCCACAACCTCGTCACGGCGCTGCTCTGAAACCACCACCGTTTCCACCGGGCTACGGCCTGGTGGCAGCTCGTCAATAATCGACACATCCAAATCGGCATAAGCCGTTTGCGCCAGGGTGCGCGGAATAGGCGTCGCGGTCATCACCAGCTGATGCGGATAACGTTCACCGTGCATGCCATCACTTGCGCCTTTGTTACGCAATGACAGACGCTGATGCACACCAAAACGGTGTTGCTCATCAATAATCACCAGCCCGAGCTGCCTGAATTCCACACCTTCCTGAAACAGCGCCTGCGTACCGACAATCACCTGCGCACTGCCATCACTCAGGGCTGCCAGAGTATCTCTGCGCGTCGGTCCTTTTGTTTTACCGGAGAGCCAAAATACCGATATATCCAATGCAGACAACCATTGCGTAAAATTGATACGGTGCTGCTCTGCCAGCAATTCGGTTGGCGCCATCACCGCCACCTGAAAACCAGCCTCCACCGCCTGTAAGGCTGCCATTGCTGCGACAATGGTTTTACCGCTGCCGACATCACCCTGCACCAAACGTTGCATGGGGTGCGGCTGATCCAGGTCCCGTTTTATTTCATTCACCACTCGCTGCTGGGCTGCGGTCAATTCAAACGGCAGGTTTTTCTCCAAAGCCTTTTTTAAATGGCCGTTGACCTGCATCGCCATCGCGGCTTTTTGTTGTTGTTTGTGGCGCAGCTGACGCAGACTGACCTGGTGCGCCAACAACTCTTCAAAGGCAAGGCGCTGCTGCATGGGGTGTTCACCGGCCTGTAGTTCATGCACATTTGCATCCACAGGCGGATAATGCACGTAGCGAATGGCTGCTTGCAGGGTCGGCATTTTTTCCCGTTGCAATATTTCTGTGGGTAAAAATTCTGTGAGTTGTGCGGCAAACAGCGCTGGCTCCGCCAATACCGTATTAATCAGGGTGCGCAGCTTTAGCTGGCGCAAGCCTTCTGTGGTGGGGTACACCGGTGTCAAGCGGGCTTCTGTTTTAACCGGCTCGGCATCGTTTTCCAGCAGGCGATATTCCGGATGCACCATCTCCAGTGCGCCACCTGCCGCCCGTACCTCACCAAAACATTCCACATAAGCACCACGCGCCAAACCCGCTTGCTGCTGTGCGCTGAAATGAAAAAACCGCAGCGTTAAAAAACCGGTGCCATCGCTGATGCGCGATAACAACATGCGGCGGCGGCCATATTTTATTTCTGTAAGCTGTATCTCGCCACGTACGGTAATTTCATCGCCATTGCGCAAACTGCCAAGTGCGGCAGTACGAGTGCGATCCTGATAACGCAGCGGCAAATGGAATAATAAATCGGCAATGCAATGAATACCCAGATTGGCCAGCTTTTGCTGCACACTGGGGCCCACCCCTTTTAACCGGGCCAGTGACTGGCTCTGGGAATGGTCAGGTATTGGCGCGGATCGTTTCAAGGCAACCTGTCCCCTGGCGGGACCCGCTGCGATTTATGGGGAGCGCATTTATCAAGATACATTTCCACCATTTTCCTGCACATCTTCCGGCAAGGTATAAAACCACATCTGGTAAATCGAAATTACCCACTGCAACGCAAATGAAACCCCCATCAACGCGCCACTGATCATCACCACCCATGCGAATGGCTGATAGACTTTAGTAAGGTACCAGGAGCCGATATCCAATACGATTGCCAGAAAAGGGGTCACAATCAATGCACACTTCACCCAAACAGGTTTGATGTAGGCATGACAAAAAATTGAACCCACGATATAAAAAATAAACGTAATGCCAAACAAATGAATATGCGACACGCGCACGAGTGTGAAAATATCCATGCCTGTATCCAGCTCCGCCATTGACATCACACCTTCGTATTCTCTGAAGCTTGCGATATGCGGGTTTGATCCGTTATGACACACCATGCAGCGTTTTTCGATAATCGGCTCAATGGATGCCACATATTCTTCCTGCACCGCTCCACGACGCACCCAGGCGATGATTTCATCCCGCTCATTCTGTGGCAGCATGTTGGCCATGGGGCCTTTCAACGCCCCCTCAAGACGGGTATCCGATTTACTGCCGCTGTAGGCAATGATCAAGTCATTCACTGACAAACCCGGATTCCCGTCTCGCCCCGCGTGTGAAGCAAAAATATAGATCATCGCAAACAGGTAACCCACTCCCAACACAACCAGCGTGCTGGTAAACATTACCCGCATGCCAATGGGCAACATGGAAAAATGACGACAATGTTCTTTTCCAAGCATTTAAAAGCTCCCCTCGGTTACTGTCATTATGCGCAATTGCAAGTTGATGTTTGGACATCGTTTCGATTATGAATACATAAGATTCTCGAAAACCTGCTCAACGCTGAGCATATACCCGTTACATTTCCTATATTAATAATCATGTGCTGTATACACTGCTTCGTACTATACTTCCTGGCAACCATTATCGGAGACACTCCTTGCACCACTCCCAACTCACCCCTCTCCTGGCCATCGCATTACTGCTCAGTGGTTGTGACAGCTCTCCCTCTGTTGCCAACATCAGTTTCTCCAAACAGATCCAACCCATCTTTGCCCAACACTGTCTGACATGCCATAACGAAAAGGGCGAGGGAGCCATCGCCAGCGGTTTGAAGTTATCAAACTACAAAGAAGTGCTGAAAGGCACCAGATTCGGGCCGGTCATCAAACCTGGGGACAGCCTGTCCAGCACCCTGGTTATTTTGGTTGAAGGGCGCGCAAACCCCGCCATTAATATGCCACATGGCAACCAGGCGCCATTGAGCAGTGAGCAAATTCAGATATTGCGTCAGTGGATTGACCAGGGCGCGCGCAATAATTAAGTCTACCCTGAATCCGTGCCTTCAGGGCGGATGCCGAGCGCACCAAAAACAGGCACGCTTGGGCGAGATATTGGTTTCACCATGCCCCAAAAAAATTCTGGCATGAAGGTACGGGTTCAGGTCTAAGTCAACACCATAATGGCATCCATCTCCACCGGCACGCCTTTGGGCAGGCTGGCGACACCCACCGCCGCACGCGCCGGATAGGGCTGCTGAAAATAATCGGCCATTATTTCATTCACCAGTGCGAAATGAGAAAGGTCCGTAAGAAAAATATTTAACTTGGCGATATCCGCCAGACTGCCGCCCGCCGCCGTGGCAACAGCTTGCAGGTTATCAAACACCCGACGGATTTGCGCAGCCATATCCCCATCAAGTACTTCCATGGTTTCTGGCACCAGTGGAATCTGCCCGGAAAGGTACACGGTATCACCAACCTTCATTGCCTGCGAATAAGTGCCAATGGCTCCAGGTGCTGCATCGGTGTGTATCGCTTCGCGTTTTTTTATTTCCGTATTAATACCCTGACTCATCAGTTTCTCCATTAGTAGTTTGGTTATTAAACATTATGATTTTGATCGTGCAATTTTCACCACACCGTCGGTGGATTTTATACGCCGCATCAACTGCGCCAGATGCACACGATCCCTCACGGATACAGTAAACATCATTGTGGAATAACGACCATCATGTTCTGTAATGGATACATTTTCAATATTGGATTCAAGATCTGAAATAGCCGCCGCCACTGTGGCCAAAACGCCGCGCCGGTTAGCTGTATCCACACGAATGTCCACTGGGTAAAAACCCTCAACATCTTTTTCCCACTGTACATCAACCCAGCGTTCCGGGTTGTTTTTAAATTCACCCACGTTTTTACAACCACGCAAATGTATGACGATGCCCCTGCCTGCACTTACAAACCCCAGAATCGGGTCGCCGGGAATCGGGTGACAACATTTGGCATAAGTGACAACCGATCCCTCCGTACCACGAATGGCCAATGGGCGGCTGGCTGAACGGTTTACTGATGTTTTCATCCAGCTGGGTGCATAACGGTTGAACATGCCTTTCACACCAGCACTTTCCTGGTTACGCAGATTTTTGCTTGACTGAAAATCGGCAATTTGCCGGGCAACCACCGACGCCACCCGTTTCCCCAGACTGATATCCTCGTAAAGATCGTCCAGGGTTTTCACATTCAGGCTTTTTAAAATCTCCTGCTGTAATTCCGGTGAAAACTTGTCCCAGGAAATTGAAATGGCGGCCATCGCTTTTTCCAGCAGGCGTTTCCCTAAGCTGATCGCCTCATCCTGCTGCATGTGCTTCAAAAAATAACGAATATTGGCGCGCGCTTTACCTGTAGTGACAAAATCCAGCCAGACCGGGTTTGGTTTTGCACCAGGGGCAGTAATAATTTCCACCGTTTGCCCGTTGAGCAATACGCTGCGCAACGGCGACAAGCGCCGGTCGATCATTACCGACACACAGGTATTACCCACATCGGTGTGTACCGCATAGGCAAAATCCAGCGCCGTTGCACCACGCGAAATATTCATGATGTCGCCTTCCGGCGTAAACACATATACCTCATCGGGAAACAAATCGATTTTTGCATTTTCAAGAAATTCTTCGGAGTTACCGGCATTTTGCTGCATTTCCAACAAGCGCTTGAGCCACTCAGTGGCATGTACCGGCGTGGCATCGCCTGTTTTATACTGCCAGTGTGCAGCAATACCCGCTTCTGCCACACGCTGCATGTCTTCAGAACGAATCTGCACTTCAATGGGGATGCCATAGGGACTGAACAAAATAGTATGCAGGGATTGATAACCATTGGCCTTGGGTATGGCAATGTAATCCTTGAACCGGCCCGGTACCGGTTTATATAAATTATGTACAACACCTAGTGCGCGATAACAGGTATCAACCTTGTCGACAACCAGCCTGAATGCAAAAACATCAGCAATTTCTTTAAACGTTAACACTTTGTTGCGCATTTTCTGGTAAATGCTGTAAAGGTGTTTTTCTCTGCCAATAACCGGAACATCCAGCCCTTCGCTGCGCAAGCGTTCTTCAATGGCGACTCGGATTTTATCGACGATTTCCTTGCGATGCCCGCGAGCCTGTTTTACCGCCTTGTCCAGCACCCGGTAACGTAATGGGTGGATTGCTTCAAAACACAAGTCCTCTAACTCTAAAGAAATATTCTTCATGCCCAGACGGTTGGCAATAGGCGCATAAATATCCAGCGTCTCGCGCGCAATACGCCGTTTTTTATCGGGCCGCATCACGTCCAGGGTACGCATATTGTGCAGGCGGTCTGCCAGTTTGATGAGAATAATGCGGATATCCTTCGCCATGGCGAGGATCATTTTGCGAAAGTTTTCGGCTTGTGCTTCGGCCTTGCTGCCAAATTTAACCTGGGTCAGTTTGGTCACACCGTCCACCAGGGTGGCCACTTCTTCGCCGAAGTTGCTCACCAGGTTTTCTCTGACGGTATCGGTATCTTCAATCACATCATGCAACAGGGCTGCAATGATGGTGTTGCAGTCCATGCGCATTTCGGCCAGGATTCTGGCCACGGCAAGTGGATGATAAATGTAAGGCTCACCGCTAAGGCGGTGCTGGCCTTCATGGGCTTCCGCGCCAAACTGATATGCCCGATAAACTTCCTTTACCTGATCCGGTTCAAGATACCCTTCCAGCAGAGTACACAGATCATGGATTAAAAACACCGGGCTCTCTTTATCGTAAAGTCTTTAATGGGGAAACGGGCATCCTGACAAAAGGGGCTTTTTTACCCTTGAAGGGGGCACCCTCCGGGGCATAAAAAAGTGGGGTACGAGCTGTACGCACAGACATTGCTGCGCACCTCTCCGGGGTTTTTCCAGCTGTCACACACTGTCGGTAAAAAGCATGTGAAAACATAAATGCTGTTAATCCTCGTTTCGCTCGGCAAATTCAGCCGCTTCCGCCGCTGCCGCTTCTGCTTCAGCGGCCTCACGCGCCACGCGCTCATCCGTCGCCATTTTTTCCAGGATTTTATTGCTGATTTTACCTTCACCAATTTCACGCAGGGCGACTACTGTGGCCTTATCATTTTCCCATTCCACCATTGCCTCCTTGCCGTTAACCAGCTGCCGGGCACGCTTGCTCGCCAACAACACCAGCTCAAAACGACTGCTGACGTTTTCCAGACAATCTTCAACGGTGACTCGCGCCATGATACAAAACTCCTGAATGTGAATCGTAAAAAACGGATTCTGATAATTTGAATGAGGCCCTCAGCACCGCAAAACCGGCAAATTTCCACGAGGGCGGAAAATTGTACAAAAACGTGCCCGGCTTTACCAGTTCTAATAGCATGAATTCAGCGCTGAATTTAATCATGCCTTTGCTTTTCATGCACACTGCAAGGGGCTCTGATGAGCCCGGACAAAAAACAGGCAGCTGCATTATTCCAGCAAATCGGTCAGCAGATCCTTCAGCTGCGCGCGCTGACGCTCGATCCCCAGCCGTTGGCTACTGATGATTGCCTGCAAATCTGCCACTGCGGTATCAAAATTGTCGTTCACCACCACATAGTCAAATTCATCATAGTGCGACATTTCGGTCTCGGCATCCCGCATGCGCCGGGCAATAATGGCTTCGTCGTCCTGGCCGCGTCCGGTGAGCCGCTCCCGCAATGCCGTCTTGGAGGGCGGTAAAATAAAAATACCCACCGCATCATCAAAACGTTTCCGTATCTGGCGGGCTCCCTGCCAGTCAATCTCCAGAATAATATCCTGTCCTGAAGCCAGCTGCGCCATTACTGCCGCCTGCGATGTACCGTAATAATGATCAAACACCCGGGCATGTTCCAGAAAATCCCCCTGAGTGATCATTTGCTTGAAGGTGTTTTCATCCACAAAATGATAATGCACACCATTCTGTTCGCCGGAACGCATGGCGCGCGTAGTATGAGATACCGACAGCCCGATGCCATCCGCATTCTCAAGCAATACCTTTAACAGGCTCGTTTTGCCCGCGCCGGAAGGAGCCGAAACGATGTAAAGCGTGCCGTCGACACCCTGCTGCTGTGCCATGCAGATACCCCCCCAAAACATAAATACTGTTAACGTGCGCCTAAAATACAGGCTAATGTGGCAAACGTGCCTGATTACTCGATGTTTTGAATCTGCTCCCGCATCTGTTCAATCAGTACCTTTAATTCCACCGAAACGATGGTGGTATCGGCATGCACCGACTTCGACCCCAGCGTATTGGCCTCGCGGTTCAGTTCCTGCATCAGAAAATCCAATCGCCGGCCTATAGGCCCACCCTGGGCCAGCACCCGCCGTACCTCATCAACATGGGCCTTGAGACGTTCGATTTCTTCGTCCACATCCGCCTTGTTGAGCAATAACACCACTTCCTGCTCTAACCGTGCCGGGTCCAGTTCACCCTGGATTTCGGCCAGGCGTTTCTCCAGCCGTTCACGTGCCGCCTGTAAAATCGCTGGCAAACGCGCCATCACTGTCTTTGTCTGCACATCAATAGCGGCACAGCGCGCCTCGATCACCGCCTTGAGTTTTTCGCCTTCTCGCGCCCGCGCATCCAGCAAATCGGCCAGTGCGGTCTCCAACAAGGCCTGGGCATCAGCCGCCAGCTGCTGGGTGTTTTTTTCCGGTACTTTCAATACACCCGGCCACTGCAACACCTCCAGGGCATTGATCGGCGCAGCATTGTATAACAACTGATCAATCTCTCGGGTGACATGCGCCAGTTTTTCCACCAGAGGCTTGTCAATTTCCAGCGGTGGTGACTCGTTATCTGCCCGGCCTGTGGTTTGAAAACGCAAAGTGGCATCAATTTTTCCACGCTTGATTCGTTTGGCCACCTGCTCCCGGATTTTCGGCTCCAGAAAACGCAACTCCTCCGGCAAACGCAGACTGACTTCAGAAAACCGGTGATTGACCGATCTTAGTTCCCAGATGAGGTGTCCATTTTCAGTATCGCCTTCCTGTCGGGAAAACGCCGTCATGCTGTGAATCATCTTCATTGCTCCCGAAAAGTTGTGCACTGTAAACAAACGCGCAGTGTAACTCCAATCCGGCATGCAGAGAACCAGCTTTTGTGGCAGAACATTTTGTACAAATACACCGTGATCAAAAAAATTGTAAGTATTTATGATTGAACCTGACACTGCTCTTCCTGCCGGTACAGAACTGGAACACTACCGCATCAACAGTACATTGAGCGCCGGTGGCTTCGGCATTGTATACCTCGCCACGGATTTACAGAATAACCTGCAAATTGTCATCAAAGAATACATGCCCAACAAGCTGGCACAGCGCCTGCCTGATGGTTTTGTCATGCCACAGGGCGAGCAACAACAGGAACACCACAATGAAGGCATGCGCCTGTTTTTGCAGGAAGCCGCCGCACTGATCAAACTCAAACACCCCAACATTGTGCGCGTGCTGAATTTCTTTCGCGCCAACGGCACTGTTTACATGGTGATGGAATACCGGCCTGGTAAAAATCTGCAACGCTATATCAAAAACCGTAGCGGCAATCTCAGTGAAAATTTTTTACGCACCATTTTTCCTCCTTTACTGAAAGGGCTGCGAGTCGTACACGAAACGGGATTTTTGCACCTGGATATCAAACCCGGTAACATCCATTTGTGCCCCGGCGGCATTCCACTGCTCCTGGATTTTGGTGCCGTACACCCCCGCAACACCAGCCGTAAACTACAGATTACCCAAGTGGTTACTGCTGGATTTTCGCCCATGGAACAATACAACCTTGGCGGCTATGTCGGCCCCTGGACTGACATCTACGCCATTGGCGCCTCCATGCGCGCCTGCATTGAAGGTGGCGCTCCCGTATCGGCCAAAGACCGCAACGAAAAAGATAAAATGAAACCCGCCGCCACCGCTTTTAAACGGCGTTACTCAGCCAGTCTTTTGCAGGCACTGGATTGGGCCATGGAAATGGACCCTCTGTTACGCCCGCAAACCGTCGATGAATTTCTCGACGCAATCAACCAGCAAAACGATGAAGGCAACAATCTGTTGGGCAAAATTGTCGATACTCTGACCCGGCCGCTTTAACATGAAATATCAACTCGCCAAAACCTCCCGCCTCGGTAATCGTGTTGTCAACGAAGACCGTATCGGTGTGGTGGAACACAATAATACCGTACTACTGGTTTTGGCGGATGGTATGGGTGGATATCGCGGCGGGCAGATTGCCTCCAAAGCCATGGTCAACCGCATGTTGCGACAATTCAAACGCAGCAAATTACCCGCCGCCGATCCCGCAGCCTTTCTCAAAGACCTGATCATTGATGCCCATCTCGCCGTACTGCGCGCAGGCAATGAACAATACCCCCCCATTGAACCACGCACCACCTGCGTGGTGTGCCTGATTCAGGAAGGCAGCGCCTGGTGGGCGCATGTGGGGGACAGCCGCCTGTATCTTTTCCGTGGAGGCAAGCCATTTATGCGCACAATTGACCACTCAAAAATTGAAGAACTGCGCCGTAAAGGCAAACTCACCAAAGAAGAAATGGATAAACACCCGCAACGGCATCTGGTTACACGTTGCGTAGGCTACCAGGAACACCCACCCATTCCCACGATAAGCGACAAAATACCGTTAGAAAAATATGACATGCTGTTACTGTGCAGTGATGGTTTGTGGGGACCGCTCACAAAAGAAAACATTGCCAATACATTAACCCAGAATCCATTGGCGGAAGCCGTTGAACGTATTGCTTATCAGGCCGAATTTCGCAGCTACCCGGAAGCCGACAACATCAGCGTGATTACCCTGCGCTGGATTTCCAATGAAACAGATGAAACTGAAGAAACACAAAAAGAAGACGTGCAGGATGAATTAACACAAACCATCACCGCCCTTGACAATGCCATGGACAAACTCAACCCCTGAGCATACTGATCTTGAACGCCCCATCGGGTTTCCCATAATCAGGTCAGATCAAACCCCGCTCGGCAAACGACACCGTTGCACCATCCCCCACTACCACATGATCCAGCACCCGCACATCCACCAAGGCCAGTGCATCGGTTAATTGCCGGGTCACCTGCTGATCTGCCATACTGGGCTCCGCCACGCCGGATGGATGGTTATGCGCAAAAATCACCGCCGCTGCGTTATGCCCCAACGCCTTTTTCACCACTTCCCGTGGATGCACACTCGCGCCATTGATGGTGCCACGAAACAGCTCTTCAAACTGAATCACCCGATGACGGTTATCAAGATACAGACAGGAAAAAACCTCAAACGAATAGTCCCGCAAACGCGCCACCAGAAAATTTTGTGTCTGCTTTGGGTTTTCCAACGCACAGCCACGCTGCAAGGTCTCGGAAAAATGTCGCCGCGTCATTTCCACCGAGGCCTGTAGGTGCGCAAACTTTGCCTTACCCAATCCCGGGGCCTCGCAAAACTGTTTCAGATCCGCATTTAACAGCGCGCGTAAACTGCCAAAACGATTTAACAAATCACGCGCCAGATCCACTGCCGTCTTACC
>Ga0256830_1003161_pt1 | contig 10405 bp, 9 predicted proteins | sample 128326metaG_FD_190537 | JGI IMG/M metagenome (GOLD analysis project Ga0256830, IMG submission 190537) | Hydrothermal vent microbial communities from Lau Basin, Pacific Ocean - 128-326 | ecosystem: Environmental > Aquatic > Marine > Hydrothermal vents | place: Pacific Ocean: Lau Basin | collected...
GACAATTGTCAAATTAATTGGGCGTAAACTATTATTCCAAGATAATGACTATTTCCTTACTTTAAAAAATTCGCCTATTCTTGATAACTTCCATTGCTTCTATTATATCTTATATTGAAGGCACCGCACACTGCGCGATGCCGGTGATCCGGAGACTGAAAAAAAATTACAATACAAAACAATGGGTGACACAAATTGTCACAATCTTAGAAATCTAGAGTCATACTCTGTTGAAAAAAAGATTTTCTTTATCATGCGGCATTATTCAAAAAAATAAATTTCTATAGATAAACTCAAGTTTTTCAATATTTAATTCTTCTTAGACCGGCAAACAAAACCATTTTAAACTTTTTTGGCACGTCAGTTGCAATCTGCTAAAGACATAATATGTCACAATCTTAAATAGACAACTTATGAAACTGAAAAAAAAATAAATAAAGGAGGTGACCAAAAGAACTTAACCATTTTTTTTAACAAATAAGGCAAATTATTATCAATAAACGGCGATTATAAAGATTGCCCAATAAAAAAAGGAGGATAAAAATGTTAAAATTATTGTCAAAAAAGAGCAGGAGCGAGAAAGGTTTTACCTTGATAGAACTCCTAATAGTTGTCGCAATTATCGGAATTCTTGCAGCTATTGCCATCCCTCAGTTCAACTCGTACAGGCAGAGGGCGTTTGATACAGCAGCTTCGTCCGACATCAGAAACATAAAGGTTATAGCTGAGGCAACATACTCTGATGTACAGAACTATCCATATTAATACCTATAACTTAAGGAGGAAAAAATGAAGACAAAACTATTTATTGCCGCAATTTCGGCTTTTGCCTTGCTAATCAGCAGTAATTTTGCGTTTGCCCAAAGCCTATCAGCGCCGTCTACAACCATAGGCACCACAGTCACTGCATCCGTTCCGATGTCCAAGAATGTAGCTGGTCGATACACCGGGAGCGCTACAAATTATGAAGTAGGTGTATATCATAGCGGAGGCACCAGGGAGTGGGGTTCAGGCGGAAACTACACTTCAATCTACCGTAAACAATGTGCTTCAGATCCATGCGGCACAATAACTACAACTGCGGGCGGTTCAATTGCAATCAACTTCTCAACGGCAGCTACCTGGACGGCGCAGTAAAAAAACAAATCCATACGGTCGGGTCTGGGTTTCAACAGACCCGACTTTTTTAGAATATCAAGGGTAGGCCTGAATTTTATCAGGCTTACCCTTTTTTATGTTATAGTCAACCGTGCATTATAATTTTTTAGCCCTAATACGAATAGCCAGGCATGCTGAAGTATATATCGTTAACGCGCCCTCACCAGTGGATAAAAAATCTCCTGCTTCTGTTTCCCCCATTTTTTGCAGGACAGATCAGTTCGGATTTAACAAAAACCAATGTTATATGGGCTCTCTCGGCTTTCTGTGCAGCTGCGAGCTGCACTTACCTTATAAACGATATATATGATGTTGAAGCTGACAGGAAACACCATGTCAAGAAAAACAGAAGTATCGCCAGCGGTGATGTTTCCGTTTCTTCAGCAGCCTTCTTTGCTTTAATACTCTTTGCCGGGGCAATGATGGCCTGTTTTTATGTTTCCAGATGGTTTTGGGTGTATATTCTGCTCTATTTGATCATATCCCTGTCCTATACTTTTAAGCTGAAAAATGTTGTTATCCTTGATGTTTTTTTTATCTCCCTCGGCTTTCTTATCAGGGTGCTGGCCGGTGGAGAGGCCTTTGCAATTCCTGTCTCAAAATGGCTGTTTATGACTGTTTTCATGGTTTCTCTTTTTCTGGCTACGGGGAAAAGACTGGGTGAGATAGTTTCAATGGGTGAAAATGCGGGCCGACATAGAAAAAGTCTGGCTGCATACAGTACCTCTTACCTTGAGGGGGCCTTGTGGTTTTCGGGCTCTTCCGCCCTGGTTACCTACTCGCTTTACACTCTTGAGCTGAAAAACGCCCTGTTTTATACGGTGCCTCTTGCCGCTTTTGGTCTGATGCGGTACGCCCTGATTATCAAGGAAGGAAAAGGCGACCCTACAGATGCGCTGTTAAAAGATCGCCCTATAATGGCTGTGGGGATTGTTTGGGTTGCCTTTATCAGTTTTGTTGTATATGGATAAAGAGAGAATATGAACATAAAGTCCATTAAACCTCATTTTATCGTTTTACTATTGTTTTCTATTACAATAGGTTTGTATTACGGTTCGCTGGTAATGGTGCAGGGAAATCAAAACATCCTGAATCTCGATGATAACCGGGTAATGATGTACCTCTTTGAAAACAGGCTCCACCTGTCGGACATTTTCAATCCCGATCGGCATGGGAAATATTACAGACCTGTTATAGATCTCTCCTACCTGATAGATCAGCGGATATGGGGTGACACTCCCTCCGGTTATCGCCTTACAAATATTGTTATTCATGCATTTAACAGCGTTCTTCTCTTTATAGTTTCCTCTCTTCTGTTATTTAAGGAAGAGCAGGGTAAAAAGATTTCTTTTTATACAGCATTGCTGTTTTCAATTCATCCTGTTGCGGTAGAATCGGTTTCATGGATTTCCGGGCGGACTGATCCTCTTGCCGCTTTCTGGTCTCTTCTTGCAATCATTTTCTATTTGACGGCTAAACAAAAACGGAAAGGCGCCTTTGCCGCCATGTCTGTTATTTTCATTGTTGCAGCCATTCTTTCCAAGGAAGTCGCCCTGGCCGCACCGCTTGTGATAATGGGATTTGAAGTTTTTTACAGCAATTCCTTCGGCTGCAAAAGAGGCAAATATTCTTTGACATTATCAGTTCTGTTATTGGCGGCCATAGCTGTATACTTTGTGACGAGGTTTTATTTGATCTCCAACGGGAATATCGGTTTTGAGCTGCTTGAAGAACGGCTGTTTAACAGCAAGGCTTTTTTGAACCTGAAACAGTTTTTTGCCGCCTATGGTTTTTATCTGAAAAAGTTTGTTTATCCCTTTCCATTGAATCTTGCAATTTATAAAATTAATACGGTTTTTTATGCCGTAACAGGTTTTGCCTCTTTTATCATATTTTTTCTGACATTCTTTGTTAAAAGATGGCGAAGATACCACTTCTATTTCTTCTGGGCTTTATTGGGGCTGGGTCCTGCGGCATTGTTGTCCCTTACCGACATCGCCTGGACACACTGGGCTGAAAGATACCTCTATTTTTCTCTCGCGCCCCTCTCGTCTCTTTCTGTATTGACGGTGTTTTCCATCACCGATAAAACGGGCGGCCCTTACAGGAAAACCGTTTTCGGACTGTTCCTGCTGATTCTGTTAATATTCGCCGTTTCGAGTTATAACAGGAGTCTCACGATGAGCGACAATGAGGCGATATGGCGGGACACATATAAAAAATCGCCTTCCTTTACGGCAGCATATACAAGTTATGCCAACACACTTGCAATCAACAATAAGCTGGATAAGGCCGAAGAAGTTCTGAATGAGGCAATGCAGCTTGACGGCGCAAAGCATCTTCTTTATTTCAACATGGGGCACATTAAACGCAAAAGGGGCGATTACAGCGAGGCGGAAAGTTACTACACACTGGCCTTGAAAGAGGCAAGGGAAGACAAAAAGCTCGTTACCGTCGGGCCGACTCTAAGAAGAGATATCCTCTCTTCAATGGGAGACCTGGAACTGGAAAAGGCCGTTCTGTCTGATAGTGCAATTGATAAAAAAGAGCATTATATAAAAGCTGTCCGATACTTGATAAGGGCGGACGAGGAATCTTCCACACCCTTTCTGTTATACAGAATCGGCAAGCTTTATATGAGAATCGGGGAAAATATAAAGGCGGCAAACTATTTTAGAAGTTTTTTGGCCAGGTGGCCGAGCGACCATTACAGCGCAGCCGCTAAAAAGATGTTGGATAGAATTGAAAAAAATAACGGATAGGAATTGAAGCTTGAGAACAGTCAGAGAGCGTAACAGTGAAAACCGGACATCCGTTATCAGGGCACGGAGCGGCTGGTTTGATATCGATCTGTTTGATCTATGGAATTATAGGGATCTGATACTACTTTTTGTCAGGAGAGATTTTGTATCCATCTATAAACAGACTGTTCTGGGGCCGCTCTGGTACCTGTTGCAGCCACTGTTTACTACGCTGGTGTTTACAGTGATTTTCGGCAATATCGCCGGTATTCCGACTGACGGTCTGCCGCCGGTTTTATTTTATATGACGGGTATTGTAGCCTGGGGATATTTTTCAGGTTGTCTCACTAAAACAGCAGACACCTTTGTCGGCAATGCAGCTATTTTCGGGAAAGTATATTTCCCCCGTCTTGTAGTTCCTGTTTCATCGGTAATTTCCAATATTATAACTTTTATTATCCAGTTTGTTTTACTTCTCTGTTTTATCTTATATTTTTATTTGAACGGGTCTTTGATTCAACCCAATTATTGGATATTGCTTACACCTCTTATAATTATTTATATGGCAGCCCTTGGACTAGGCGCCGGCATATTGATATCGTCTTTAACAACAAAATACAGAGATCTCGCCTTTACCGTAGGTTTCGGCGTTCAGTTGTGGATGTACGCAACTCCGATCGTATACCCCATATCACAGGTTCCTGAGAAGTGGCGCTGGGTTTCGGCGCTGAATCCAATGACCGCCGCGGTAGAAACCTTCCGCTACGCTTTTCTGGGTGTGGGAACGGTAGAACCGGATATGTGGGGATACGGAACGGTAATAGTCTTGGTTACGCTTGGTCTGGGAATTCTGCTTTTCAGCAGAACTGAAAAGAATTTTATGGATACGGTATAAAGCAAAATGTCTGAAGTCGTCATAAAAGTAGAAAATTTAACCAAAGAATACCGACTTGGAATAATCAACCATGGAACGCTGCGCCAGGATCTTCAAAGCTGGTGGGCCGGAATGCGCGGAAGAGAAGACCCGAACTCACTGGTTTCACCGGCACACCCCCCTCGCTCGTTAAGCGGCAATCCACGCCTGCTTGCTCTCAACGATCTTTCCTTTGATGTTCGGCAGGGTGAGATATTGGGCGTTATAGGACGCAACGGCGCAGGTAAATCAACTCTGCTCAAGATACTTTCCCGTGTTACAACACCGACAAGAGGAACCATCAAGATCAAAGGCAGGGTGGCCAGTCTTCTGGAGGTCGGCACCGGTTTCCATCCGGAATTGACGGGAAGGGAAAATATTTTTCTCAACGGCGCCATTCTGGGTATGACCAAAATAGAAATAAATGATAAATTTGATGAAATTGTTGACTTCGCGGAGATTGAAAAATTTATTGATACCCCGGTAAAACGTTATTCCAGCGGCATGTATGTCCGGCTTGCATTTGCGGTGGCGGCCCATCTGGAGCCTGAAATTCTTATTGTTGACGAGGTGCTTGCGGTTGGAGATATCCTGTTCCGGAAAAAGTGTCTGGGAAAGATAGGGGACGTTGCAAGGGGAGGAAGGACAGTGCTCTTTGTCAGCCATAATATGGCGGCGGTGCAAAGGCTCTGCGGCCGGTCTATCCTGTTGTCAAACGGTAAAATGATTATGGACGGTCCAACCGAACAGGTCATAAATAAGTATATGTTCAGGAAGGATGAGAGAGGAAACCTTCAAAGCCGGAGAGACTATGAAACAGGGTCGGCTCCGGGAGACGAATATGTGCGGCTCAGATCGGTAACGGCGCTCTCTGATGACAACACCGGTAAATCATCATTCAGGATGGATGAACGATATTCGATAGAGATCGTTTACGAAGTGCTAAAACCGATATCCGGATTTCACCTTTACATCAGAGTCTATACACAGGATGGAATTTTGGCTTTTTGTTCAGCTGATTGGGACGGTGGAGAAGTTGAGAATGTTCATCGCGATCCGGGGATGTACAGAGGACGCCTGGGAATCCCGTCTCATCTGTTAAACAGGGGCTCCTATATGCTTTCAATTTTAGGCATTATCCCAAGTGTCCGAATTATTTTTAACGAGTCTGCCGCGCTTGCATGGCGCATAACCTCGGAAGGAGGTGTTGGGGGGGCTGAAAGTATAGAACGGAAAGGCATTTTTCGCCCTGAATTGCGCTGGCACAATGAACCTGTTAAATAGCCGCGCTCCGTTGAGTTTCTTATAGATTTTTGGATACACATGGAATTATTGAACATGCCGTACAAGGATAACGATATTTTACTCGTCAACCCCACCGGTGGATGGGAACAGAAGACTGAAGATGCCTACTTCTTTCCGACAGGCCTTTTATATCTGCAGAACTATCTGTTAAAGCATGGTATCCCTTCCACTATAATAGATGTAAAACCTATGGGATTATCTCCCGATAAATTTAAACAATTGCTTTTAAAATACAGGCCGAAAATTATCGGTAAGGCCATAAAAAAGGATCTTGATCCAGCGACGGTTATACCATTTGCCGGGGAATGCAAAAAACTGGGAATCAGGGCGCTGGTTTTCATTATGTATACCCTGCCTGAAGAGACTATGGATGATTTTTTTATGACCATGAATATTTTAAAAAAGATTAAACCTTATATATACGACATATCTTTTAATCAAACCTTGATTCTTCCAGGTACGGAGATAGAAAGAGATGCAAGAAGACTGAAATTGCTGGACGATAATTTCTCGTGGTATGATCGGAACTACAACACTATTCCAGTATGGAAGACTTTAATGAATGACGAAGAAATCAACGAGTGCGCCCGTCTGCTTCAACATTATCAGTACCTTCTTCATCATTCGAAGGTTCATTACTTGAGGAAAAAGCTGAAGCATCACTGCATGGAACGGCTGACCGGGAACAAGCAGTTAGTAGAGTTTGTCCGCCGCCGTCCGAATTTCCATAAGTTTATGGAATCTAAAATGCACTGGATATTTGGATCTGATGAATAAGTATTTCCTCTCAAGGTAATTTCAGCAAATGGAAAGAAAATACAAAAACCTTTCTTGCAGGAAGATAGGTTTTGAGATCGATCGGAATATCTCTTTTGTCCCGAAATTCGGGTTGTGCACAATGTGCTCTACCTGTGAATCGGTTTGCCCTGAAGATGCCGTTGTCATCAGGGTCAATAGAAAAAAAGGAACATATGAGCCGCATGTTCTGGAAGAAAAGTGTGTTCAATGCGGCATATGTGTCGACACGTGTCCCGGCTTTGAGCTGGATCTGAAGGGCCTTGCCGATAATTCCCAAAATTCCTGCCGGAATAAATTTATTGGAAGTTACAATGAAATACTGCGAATGTATTCGACGGACAGTGTTATTTCAAAATCAGGCACATCAGGAGGCATGGTTACGGGAATGCTCGATTTTCTTTTATCGGGCGGTATGATCGACGGGGCGATTGTAACCAGGATGAATGAAGACAGTCCCCTTGAAACAGTCAGTTATGTCGCGTCAACAAGGGAAGAACTGCTGCTTTCCCAGAAATCGAAATATCTTCCCACTCGGTTAAACGGAATTTTGAAGCCGATTATAAGAGGTCATATCCCTCAAAAAAAAATGGCTTTTGTAGGCTTGCCATGCCATATTGAAGGTTTAAGACTGGCGCAGCAACTTTTTCCCGTATTGAAGGAGCGAATAGTCTTCGTATTTTCTCTATTCTGCAGCCGCACCCCGACGTTTCATGCCTCCGAATTTCTGCTCGACTGCAACGGAATCAACAGGCGCGACCTCAAACGGATAGATTACCGAGGGCACGGGCATCCGGGAAAGTTGACCTTTCATTTAAAAAACGGTTCTTCTCTGTCTGTAGATCACCTGCACTGGACATATTGGGGACACGCTTTTTTAAATTTTTTCTGGCCTTCGAGATGTTTTGTCTGTCCCGACAAAACAGGGGAACTTGCGGATATCTCGATAGGCGATAACTGGCAGGGGCTCTGGACGTCGGTCGATGCTTCTTCCAGTGTAATTGTACGTAATCCAAAAATGAAAGAGCTGGCACATCAAATGGTGTCGTCGGACAAAGCTGTTGTTTTGAATACCATTGATGCAAAAGAGCTGATACGCGACCAGGACCTCAAGAAAAAGAGATCTATCGGCCCCCGCCTTTTATTGATGAGATTGATAGGCCGTAAAACTCCATTATATTATGAAAAGTTTGATCTGCCGTTTAAAGAAATTCCGGGCGCCTTTCGGTTGATGATCCATATGCTGGTGACGGAACACAACATCCCTTTCCACTTTTTAAGAACATATATTTATCTGTCGTATAGAAAAAAATTTTTCTTGAACTCCTTAAAGAGGCGATTATCCGGGAACTGTTCAATAAAGTCCGTCTGCATGGCTCCGATAAGTATTCTGCGTTTTTTTTATTCTCTTTTGCCGGGAATATCAAGGAAAGGATGATTGTGGGGAAGGTGCTGATTACAGGCGGGTTCGGATGGCTCGATATCGGTGATGAGGCCATGCCTCGGACGTTTATCGATCAACTCCGGGAACACACGCCTGACGTTGATATCTGTTTGATATCTCCCCTCCCTGAAGCAACCTCCGATTACCACGGAGAAAGATCGGTGCAATGTATTGCGCAATATCTGTCGTCGAGGATAAGAATCCCTCTGGTGAACAGACACCTCCCCGGGCGGGTCTCACGCTTCATAAGAGAAACTCAACTGTTGATTTCCGTTAAATGGCCGGTTTTAGGCCGCAGACTGCCCGATTATGTTCAGCGGTTGATGGAAGAGTTTGCCGGTTGTGCTGTCCTGGTAAATGTCGGAGGAGGGAATATAAATTCATTAATCCCGGAAGAACTTCTTATTAAAACTTTTTACTGGACGCTGGCGGCGGTCAACGGAAAGCCTGTAGTTGTGAGCGGCCAGAATATGGGCCCCTTTAAAACAAATCGGCACAAAAAAAGAGTGTTAAAGGCGATGAAACATGTATCGGTGATGACGTTCCGTGACCGGGATATCTCCGTCAGACGTTTGGGAAGCGCCATGCCTGCATCCATGCTGTATTTTGACGCTGGTGACGACGCCTATAATCTTAAACCTGCTTCAAAAAAAAGTGTGATAAAAATTCTTGAAGATGAATTCTCTTCAGCTCCGTTTGAAAAAAAATATCTGGTCGGATTCAACCTGAAAGCCTCACTTTCCTTGTTCGGGGCAAACGATGAGACGTTGGATGAAATGGGAAAAAAATGTGCGGTTTTACTCGACAAAATCTCTCAAAAGTATGATTGCAATATAATCATGATCCCGACCGATTATTCCAGTGGAGCCGATGACCGTAAAGTCCATCGATTGATCATCGGTAACATGTTGCGGAAAGACAACGTCTTCCCGATTGAAAAACTGTTTCATGACCGGGAGTTAAAGACCGTCTGTTCCTTGTGTGACTTTGTCATGTCGAGCAGGTACCATTGCTGTGTATTTACCGCTTCTTCGGGAGTTCCGTTTCTCGGTTATGCAAACGGGTCCTATCAATTAACCAAGCTGCAGGGATTATGCGAGCTTCTCGATATGCCGAATCTTTTTATTCCGGAAAATTTTACCGATATTTCCATAGATGTCTGTATGGAAAGAATTGAGTCCGTTTTCAGCAGACTCGATGAAATAAAAACCGATCTTAAAGACAGATCACGGCTGATTGCAGAAAAAAGCGGGATTTTGCCGTATATCGTGGCCGATATGGCAGGAGAGAGAAACCAGCGGGCCATCAGGGATCTGGATTTGTGAAGAGCCTCAAACGGAAGGCGGTTTAAGACAAAATGAACAATGATTGAACTGTCAGTTATTATACCGACTTGCAACAGGGCTTCCTTTTTAAGAGACGCCTTGATTAGTATTCTAAGCCAAACTCTTGATCGGGACAGGTTTGAAATTATAGTTGCCGACAACGGCTCAAATGACGAGACGCCGGATATTGTTGCCGGATTAAACGGTTCCGGCCGGCTGCGTTACCTTCAAGTTCCCGATCCTGGACTTCACAACGGGCGCCATCTGGGAGCTGAAGAGGCAAGGGGAGAGATTCTCTGTTTTGTCGATGACGACATAATTGCCGCGCAAGAGTGGCTTGAAGCGATATTTAATCTTTTTAAGGATGAGCAAACCGCGCTTGCCGGAGGCAGGGCTCTGCCGAAGTGGGAGACGGATCCGCCCGACTGGATTGATCTGTTCAAGTCCGAAATCGAGGGAGGCTGGACAATAGGTTATCTCAGCCTTTCAGACTGGGGGGATGTTAGAAAAGAGATACCGGCCGCCTGCGTTTACGGGTGCAACTTTTCCATCAGAAAAAAAGTTCTGTTTGACTGCGGTGGATTTCATCCGGATGCCATGCCGCAGGAACTGATCAGGTTCAGGGGAGACGGGGAGACCGGACTTGCCCTGGAAGTGGAAAAAAGGGGCTACAGAGCCTTTTATGAGCCGAAGGCGATAATCTATCACCGTGTTTCATCGGAGA
>Ga0256830_1003162_pt1 | contig 10402 bp, 11 predicted proteins | sample 128326metaG_FD_190537 | JGI IMG/M metagenome (GOLD analysis project Ga0256830, IMG submission 190537) | Hydrothermal vent microbial communities from Lau Basin, Pacific Ocean - 128-326 | ecosystem: Environmental > Aquatic > Marine > Hydrothermal vents | place: Pacific Ocean: Lau Basin | collected...
GGCATAGAGGAGGTGCGCCTGACCGACACCAGCGGAAGGTGCACCTTTGAGGCGCTCCCCCAGGGCAGGTACACCGTGCTGCTTGACGGGGAGGGCATAGAGAGGGAGGAGCACCAGAGGTACATAAGCATGGACCACGGGGAGGTATTCCAGGTATCCCTCAGGGCTGAGGAGCTCATGGTGGTGGTCAGCGACAGAGCCACGGGCATGCCCATCAAGGGGGCACGGGTCGTGCTGCAGGGCAGTGGCAAACGCTTAGAGAAGCGCACCGACCAGGTGGGCATCGCCAGCTTCAGGGAGCTTGAAGGCGAGGAGCTCAGGCTTGAGGTCATGGCAGAGGGGTACAGGAGGTACTCCCGCCCCGTGAGCCTCCTCGCCGAGAACGTGGTCTCTGTGGCGCTTGACAGGGAGGCGGAGGCGAAGCCGGAGGCTCGGGAGCAGGAGGGTGAGCAGGAGGCAGGGGTTGAGGAGCTGTGCGACGTGCTCTCGGGGGAGGGCGCCCTGGTTTACGTGCAGGAGGAGGAGCTTCCGCGAGTTGTGGAGGCGGTGCTCAGGGAGCACCTGGACGCCGGGAGGGCTGCGGTGCTTGCGGGAGAGCCACCTGAGGCGCTTGAGCCTCACCTGCGGGAGGGCAGGCTGCAGCTCTCCCACCCCGAGAAGCTCCCCGAGAGCGCCGACACCATGCCAGCCGGGGGGCTGCTGGTTGCGGACTTCGGGGTGCTTGAGGAAGCCCTGGGCGAGGACAGAGCGGTGCAGGTGCTATCCGGGGTGGCGGAGCAGCTCCGCGAGGAGGGCGTCTTCTTCCTGTGCTTCTCCTCCCGCAGGGTGGAGAAGGCGGAGCAGGCATTCACCCACGTGGTTGAGCTAAGGGGAGGAAGGCTGAGAAAGCTCAGGTAGCTCCCCCAGCCTCTCCACCTCAACCTCCCTCTGCTCACCCGTGCGCATGTCCCGGAGCACCACCCTTCCACGCCTCAGCTCCTCACCCACCAGCACCACGTACTCCACCCCCTTAGCGTTGGCACCCGCCAGCGCCTTGCCCAGCTTCCTGCCCATGACCTCAAGCTCGCACCTCACCCCCCGCCCGCGCAGCTCTGAGGCAACCCTCACGGCTCCTGGCACCATCTCCCTGCTCATGGGGATAACCATCACCCTCCTCTCCACCGGGGGCTCAAGCTCGGCTGCTATAAGGAGGCGGTCAAACCCGAAGGCGAAGCCCGAGGTGGGCACGGGCTTGCCCCCGAACACCTCGGCTAAGGAGTAGCTCCCCCCGCCGCACACCTGCTTCTCCGCCCCCAGGCTGGGCACGTAAGCCTCAAACACCATCCCCGTGTAGTAGTCCAGCCCCCTCGCGATGCCCAAGTTGAGCCTCGCCTCAACCCCGTACCACTCCAGAGCCTCCATTATCTCCCCGAGGCTCCGCAGCTCCCCCGTGGCACCACTGTGCCCCTCCAGCACCCTCTCCGCCCTCCTCGCCACCTCCCGCGCCTCCCCCTCCAGGGTGATGAGCTGCTCAACCAGCTCCGCAAGCTCTGCTCCACCCAGAGCCTCAAGCCTCTGCAGAGCCTCCTCAACCTCCCCGCGGTCAATCATCCCCATTACCCTCACCTGCTCCTCCTCCCCGGCACCGTGCTCGGCGAGCAGCTTCCTCAGCACCCCCACGCTGCCCACGTGCAGCTCGTAATCCAGCTCCAGCTCCCTCAGCACGGTATCCGCGAGGGCGACAACCTCGGCCTGCGCCTCCGGCGTGCCAGAGCCTATGAGCTCCACCCCCGCCTGCCAGAACTCCCTGTACCTCCCCGCCTGGGGGCGCTCGTACCTGAAGCAGGGACCGAAGTAGTACAGCCGCAGGGGCTTCGGCTCCGACTGCAGGGAGGTGACGTACATGCGCATAACCGGCGCCGTGAACTCCGGGCGGAGGGCGAGCCACCTGCCGCTCTTGTCCTGGAAGCTGTACAGCCTCTCAACTATCTCCTCCCCCGACTTGGCGGTTATCAGCTCCAAGTGCTCAAAGGTCGGTGTTCCAACCTCCCTGTACCCGAAGCTCCTGAATATCCCGCATATCCTGCTCTCCAGCATCCTCCTGAGCTCCATCTCCCCTGGCAGAAAATCCCTGGTGCCCCTCGGCCTCCTGAAGCTCACTTCCCTCCCCCCTGCACCGCCTCAGCTCCCGCCTCGTACCCCAGCTTCAGCGCCCTGAGGTTGAGCTCCTCGGTGCCCTTGGGTACCGTATCAAGCACCGCCTTCTCCAGCGCCTCCATTCCAACCACACCCGTTATAGCGCTAAGGGCGCCCAGCAGGATTATGTTCGCCACTATGGTCCTGCCCAGGTGCTTCTTCGCCATCAGGGTGGCAGGCACAGCGTAGGGCATACCCTTAGACGGCGGGGTGCGTATCAGGGAGGAGTCGTATATCACCCTGCACCCCTTCCTCACGTCCTTCAGGTACCTCTGCAGCGCCTCTCCAGACATCACCACGAACACATCCGGCCTCGTAACCTTCGGATACAGTATCTCCGAGTCGCTTATCACCACCTCGCTTCTTGATGCACCCCCCCTCGCCTCGGGACCGTAGCTCTGGGTCTGCACCGCATGCTTCCCCTCGTAGAGGCTCGCCGCCCTGCCCAGGATTATCCCCGCCGTGACTATCCCCTGCCCGCCGAAGCCCGAGAAGCGCACCTCCACCCTCATTTCAGCAGCTCCTCCTCAATCTTCTCCACATCCATGCCGAGCTCAATCATCCTCCTCACCCTGGGCGTTGAGAGCCTCTCAATAGCCTCAAGGATGCGCCTTCTCGCCTCCCTGATTCTCTCGTCCTCCTCAGCCGGAGCCACAGCCTCGGGTGCCTCTTCCTCCTTCTCAGCCACCTCCTCTCTGACCAGCCCCAGCCTGCGCACCAGCCCGGGCTTGCTCCTGTCGGCAAACTCCCCCACCACCACCTTCGCCGACAGGTCAACCCCCTGCCTCTCAAGCTCCTCGGCGTGGTGCAGGGCAACGGTGTTCTCCCGGTACCAGCGCAGCATCTCCACCGCCGTGCGAAGCCTGTTGCGCCTTCCGAAGACGGTCGGGCACTGGGTGAGCACCTCCACCAGGCGGAAGCCCTCCTTCCTCAGCGCCTTCTTTATCGCCTGCTTTATCTGCAGGGGCGAGGCTGTGCTCCACCTCGCCACGTAGTTTGCCCCCGCCGCGCTCGCCACCCTCGCTATGTCCATGGGAGGCTCCGCGTTCCCGTAGGGTGAGGTGGTGGTGCGCCAGCCCAGGGGGGTGGTCGGAGACGCCTGCCCCCCAGTCATGCCGTAGTTGTAGTTGTTGGAGCATATAACCAGGAGGTCCATGTTGCGCCTTGCGGCATGCAGGAAGTGGTTGCCCCCTATGCTCGCCATGTCCCCGTCCCCCGTTATCACTATCACCTCCAGCTCGGGGTTGGCGAGCTTTATTCCCGTGGCGAAGGCGATGGGCCTGCCGTGGGTGGTGTGCAGGGAGTCAAACCTCAGGTAGCCCGGTATCCTGGAGGAGCATCCTATGCCCGAGACGAACACCACCTTCTCCATGTCCACCCCGAGCTCCACCATCGCCTCAAGCATGGCGTTGACCACTATCCCGTTGCCGCACCCCTCGCACAGGATGTGGGGCATCCTCTCCGCCCGCAGGAACCTCAGCGACGGGTGCTCCTCCTCAATCACAACTTTCTCACGAATCTTACCACCTCCTGGGGTGTGTGGAGCTCCCCGCCTATCTTGGGGAGGAAGTGCACCCTTCTCCCCGCGCACCTCTCCACCTCCCGCAGCATCTGCCCCAGGTTCATCTCCAGCACCACGAGCTCCGCCTGCTCACCCAGCTCCCTCACCCTGCGGCAGGGGAAGGGGAAGAGGGTGACCAGCCTGAGCATTCCCGCCCTGACCCCCATCTCCCTGAGCTCCCGCACAGCCGCAAGCGCAGACCTTGAGGGTGCCCCGTAGGATATCAGCACCACCTCGGCGTCCTCGGTGAGGTGCTCCTCCACCCTTATTATCCTGGGGGCGTTCTTCTCCACCTTGTCCACCAGCCTGCGCACCAGCCTCGTGTGCACCGCGGGGTCTGAGGTAGCGGGATACCCCCGCTCGTCGTGGGTAAGACCGGTGACGTGCACCCCGTACCCCCTGCCGAACACCTGCATCTTCGGCACCAAGTCCCTGCCGGGTCTGAAGTACTTAACGCCCCTCCTGCTCAGGGGGGCGGTGAAGGTCTCAACCTCCTCGGGTAGCACAACCTTCTCCCTCATGTGCCCCACTATCTCGTCTGCCATCAGCATAACCGGCACCCTGTAGCGCTCGCTCAGGTTGAAAGCCTCCACGGTGAGGTCAAACATCTCCTGCACGCTGTTGGGGGCGAGGGATATGGTGGCGTAGTCACCGTGGGAGCCGAACCGCGACTGGAGCACGTCCCCCGTGGCTGGCAGGGTGGGCTGCCCGGTGCTGGGACCGCCCCTCTGCACGTCCACTATCACTATGGGGGTCTCCGTCATTGCGGCGTAGCCGATGGTCTCCATCATCAGCGAGAACCCCGGACCCGAGGTGGCGGTCATCGCCTTCTTACCGGCCCAGCGGGCTCCCACTATGGCGGACACGCTGGCGATTTCGTCCTCCATCTGGATGAACACCCCTCCCACCTCGGGCATGCGCTTAGCCAGCCACTCCGCGACCTCGGTGCTGGGGGTTATGGGGTAGCCGGCGAAGAACCTGCACCCTGCAGCAATCGCACCTTCAGCGCAGGCGATGTTTCCCTGCAGGAACCTTACCCCTGTGAGGTGGCTCATTCCTCCTCATCCTCCGCGTGCACGTCTATATCAATTGCAAAGTCCGGGCACATCTCCTGGCAGAGTCCGCAGGCTCTCCTCCCGAGATGGCGGCTGACCTTCAGCAGGGTGCACCTCTCGGGGTGAGCCACCACGGGTATGAAGTACCCGCGCTCGTTGGGCTCTTCAGCCTCCTCAAACACCCTCATGGGGCAGTACTCTATGCAGATGCCACACCCCTTGCAGTACCTCTGGTTTATCCTTATCCTTCCCATGCTCACACCTGGTGCATCTCTATCACCACATGCGACGCCGTGCGCACCACACCTTCCGCCTCTCCGAGCATGTTCAGAACCTCCGCAAGCTTCTCCGCCCGCATCACCGCAATTATGTCGTACTCACCTGCCACCCGGTAAACCCGCTCCACCGGGGATGCGCACAGCCTCCTGTAAACGCCGCTCCTGTGCCTGGGCTCAACCTTAACCAGCACAAAGGCTTCCTCACCCGGCCTGCCAAGCTCGGCTAAAGCCCGGTCGGTGAGGTCTATGAAGCCCCTGCCGGTGCGTATCAGCCCCTGCTCTCTGAGCTGCTTCAGGTGCATGCTCAGCGCCTGCCTGCTGATTCCAAGCTCCTTGGCGAGCTCCTCCTGGGTCTTCTGAACCGAGTGCACCTTCAGGCTCTTGGAGCGCTCGTAGAGCTTCCTCAGCACCCGCAGCTGTCTTTCTGTTGTCATAAGTCAACTTTAGCTTGATGATTGTAAACACTACCGTTGGCAAATATTCCCGCAGGTGCGCAGCGCTCCGCCGGGGAGGCTCACACCTTGGTAGCTGACTCCGAGAGCTCCAGTATCCTCCTCCTCAGCTCCTCAATCCCGTATCCCAGCTTTGCCGAGCACACCACGGCATCGGTGAAGGGCTCCCTCCTCCTCAGCTCCTCCAGCCTCTCCCTCTCCAGCAGGTCCGCCTTGTTCACCACCCTGAGGAGCCTCATTTCCAAGGTTGAGGCTACGTTGGCGTGGATGCGCAGCTGCTGCTCCAAGGTGTACCCGCAGCTCTCCGAGGGGTCAAACACGAACACCACCAGCTCGGCTAAGTGGCGCAGCGCCAGCATGCACTGCCTCTCAGCCCTGTTCATCTCCTCCACGCTGCGGTCAAGCAGCCCGGGAGTATCAACCAGCTGCACCTCCCTGAACCCCTCCCGGAGGTACCCCACGAGCAGGCTGGTGGTGGTGAAGGGGTAGCTCTCTATCCTGGGCTCCGAGCCCGTGAGCTGGCGCAGCAGGGACGACTTGCCCACGTTGGGCGCACCCGCGATAACCGCCGTGAAAACCTCCCGGAAGCTCGGCAGGTTCTTCAGCCTCTCCCTGGCATCCCTCAGGAAGTCAAGCTCCCCCTCTATGCTCCTTATAACCGAGGCTGCTCTGCCGTAGAACTCCCTCCTTATCCTCCTCGCCTCCTCGGCGCTTTTTGCGCTGCCCAGCCTCCTCAGGCAGTCCCCCTCAATCCTCTCTATCTTTGAAGCCGCCCACCGCAGGGACCTCAGGCTGCGCTCCAGCCTCTCCGCGCCCACCAGCACATCAACCAGCTCGCGGTAGAAGGGGGGGAGGCTTCCAACCTCCGGCATCCTCCCCAGTATCCTGTTCAGCCACCTCCTGGCTGAGGCGCTCGCCAGCACTATGCGGCGCCTCTCCGAAGCCCACCTCCCCTGGCTTCTTCCCAGCCTGTGGCGCCTCCTTGCCCTTGAGAAGGCGTACTCCACAAGCTCTTCAGAACTCGGGATTCTGGGCACCTGCTTGAAGTTCATGCCTCCGCAGCTCTCAGGACTCTCCTGACCTTCTCGGTCATCACATCAACGCTGAAGGGCTTTCGGATGTAGTCCACAGCCTCAGCCTTCTGCACAGCCTCCTCCAGCCCCTCATCAAAGCTCATGATGGTGAAGAGGATTATGGGCACATCTCTGAACCTCTCCCTGCTGTGAATCTCCCTTGACACCTGCGCGCCGTCCTTGCCCGGCATGAAGTAGTCCATGAGAATCAGGTCGGGGGAAAACCTCTCCAGCTTCTTCAGCGCCTCATCGCCGCTCAGCGCAATCTCAACCTCGTGCCCATCTCTGCTCAAAATCAGGGAAACAAGCCTTGCGATTTCCTCGTTGTCGTCCACCACCATAACCTTAGCCATCGGGCATACATCCTCTCTGGTAAATATATAACTTTTGATGCGGGCACGCCCCGGAGTGGGTGCCGCCCACCGGGGTCAGGGACCGTGCCGCGAGCTCCGTGCCGCAGCCCCGCAAGCACCGCATGTCCCGCCTACCGCTGCTCTCTTCCGAGCCTGACGGGGTTCAGCGGGCAAATCCCCTTCACGCGTCCCCTCCGGGACGCGCCGGGGAACCACCGGTCCTGCGGGACGACACCTCATCACCGCAGCACGGGCTGAGCACCCGGTGCGCCTGCACCGCCTCCGGAGCTTCGGCCCCTGCATATCGGCGGTTTCAGGTTACAGGGGACGCCGAACCCCCCGGCCTAGCCCGCAGAAAACTTGAAGAAGGCTAACAACTCTAAACCCTTCCATGGGCTTCCTCTTCGGAACCGCGGGAGTGCCGAGAAGCGCCCCCTCCGGAAGCACCGTGGCTGGCATCAGGCGGCTGAGCGAGCTCTCCCTTGAGTGCATGGAGGTTCAGTTCGTTCGCGGGGTGCGAATGAGCTCTTCCACCGCCAGAGAGGTAAGAAAGGCGGCAGAGGAGCATGGAATCTACCTGAGCGTGCACGCACCCTACTACATCAACCTCAACGCCAGCGAGAGTGCAAAGAGGGAGGCAAGCCTGCAGAGGATAATCAGCTCCGCCTTAGCTGCGCACGCCTGCTCGGCTGTGGACGTGGTGTTCCATCCCGCCTACTACCTGAAGGCGGGGCGGGAGGAGACCTACAGGGTGGTCACGCAGATGCTGGAGCGTGCCCTTGAGCGCATTCGCTCGGAAGCTAAGGGGGTGCTCCTCCGTCCGGAAACCACCGGGAGAAGAACCCAGTTCGGCACCCTTGAGGAGGTTCTCTCCCTCTGCCAGGAGCTTGAAGGCGTGCAGCCCTGCATAGACTTCGCCCACATCTACGCCAGAAGCAGGGGCGGCGTAAACTCCTTCCAGGACTTCCTCAGAGTGCTTGAGCAGGTGGAGAGCGCCCTGGGGAGGGAGGCTCTGAAGAGCATGCACATCCACCTCTCCGGCATATCCTACGGCAGGGGCGGTGAGCGCTCCCACACCACCCTTGAGAGCTCGGACTTCAGGTACGCGGAAGCCCTGCGTGCCCTCGCCGAGTTCAATGCGGGCGGGCGCATAGTCTGCGAGAGCCCCGTGCTTGAGGACGACGCCCTCCTGCTAAAGCGCACCTATCAGGAGCTCACTTCTCGGCAACGATGAACCTGAACACCGTGCCGAGGAGCATGCGCTCCTCCACCACCCTGAAGCCAGCCTTCAGGATGTTCTCCTTAGTGCGCCTGTTTATCTCGGGCCCCATGAGCCTGAAGAGGGGGTTGAGCAGGTCCTGCACCACCCCAACTACCCTGCTCTCGCTGCGCATGTGCTCCAAGAAGTAGGCTCTCCCGCCCCTCCTGAGCACCCTCCTCACCTCCCTGAGCCCCGCAACCGGGTCATCAACCGAGCAGAAGACGTAGGTTGACACGCAGGCATCAAAGACCGAGCTCCTGAAGGGCAGGCGCTCCACGCTTGCCAGAGCCAGAGGACCAGCCCACCTCCTCCTCGCCCTGGCGAGCATCCCCGCGCTCACATCCACACCCACGAAGCTCCCCCGCGGGTAGAAGGGCACATTCTTGCCCGTGCCTATGCCCACCTCCAGCACCCTCTCCGCCCCCTGAGCCGCAAGCTCGGCAAAGAGCATCCTCCTCCAGGATGAGAAGGCGAAGAGCTCCATGGGAAGCTCCATGAGGTCGTAAACGGGAGCTATTCTGTCGTACCTCTTCCCCGCGCTCATCCCAGAAACCGCCTCAGCCAGGCTGCCTCGGTTATGTCCTTCTCCAAGTTCTCAGTCCTGTTCTTCGCCAACGCATCCACAACCCTTGAGGTTATCTCTGCATGCATCTCATCCCTCTCATCCCCCAACTCCTCAATCAGCCCCCAGGGGAGGCGCTTCCAGACCTCCTTCGGCACCACCCTCTCCGCATCGGGGTTGAGGTACCGCACCGCCTCCCTGAGGTCCTCCCTGAAGTTCACGTACATGTCCTCAACGAGCTCAAGCTCCCGCTCCCCGAGCGCGTTCAGGCCGAGAAGCTCCGGGGGCAACCCTATGGAGTACAGGGTGCAGCAGAAGGGTATCGCCCTGGGGAGAGCCACGTCTCCAGCGCGCCTGGCGTACCCGAACAGGCCTATGTGCAGCTTCCTCCTGCGCCTCGCGGGCACGTGCCTCGCTATGAGGTTGATGAGGGGGGAGAGGAGGCGTATCAGCCTCTCGTACTCAGCGCTCACCTTCTCCACCATCTCCCCGCACTTCTCCTCGCTCACGAACCTGGGGGCGCCCCTCCTGCGTGAGCGTATCTCCTCTATGGCCTTCCTCACCACCTCCTCGGGGTAGTCGTACTTGAAGGCGCTCTGCACCGTGTAGGTCTGAACGCTGGGATACTCCCACAGGCAGTTGTACACGTTGGTGGGCTTGAAGTTCCCCCTGAAGGGCGCAGAGCCTACGCCGATTATTGGCAGGAGCTCAACGCTCAGCTTTTCCGCCAGCCTCCAGATGCGCTGAAGCGCTATCTTGTTCAAAAGCACGGCGCTGAGCGAGCCGTAGTTCATCGCCGGGTCGGAGCGCGCAAGAAAAACCCGCTGCTGCTCAATGCGCTTGTCTTTAAGGTAGGCTTCAAGAATCTCGTGGCTGCGCAGCATGCTGTGCTTATCCTCTATCAGCGGGATTACGCTTATCTCCTCGGGCTTAAAATCGCCGATCCACTCCTTAATCTTGATGTCCCCGTTGAAGAAGCGCTTCTCAGCCTTGCCCGAGACGAAGTTTTTGTAGTAGTAGTAAATCCTGTTCAGCGCCTGGGCGGAGGAGGTCATGGGCAGGATGACCTCAAAGATGGGCACCACGTCCTCCCCGTAGAAGGCCCTTGCGATGTCAAAGTTGCGGGGGATGCTCTCCAGGGTCTCAAGCAGTATCTTCGCCTCCGTGCGCTCAATCTCGGGGTTGGGCACCCGCAGGGTCAGCCTGAGCTCCCTCCCCAGCTTCCTCATCCTGAAGAAGCGCTCGTAGCGGGTGAGCAGCTTCTCCACCACGAAGTTGTCAACCTCCTTGCCCTCGCAGTCCCACATCTGCTCCTCTATGCCTAAGTGGGAGAAGGCGTAGTAGGCTTCCTGAATCTCGTCCTCACCCGCTAAGACGGAGTTGCGGGCGAAGAAGGGCGTGGTGACATTATCCGGATGCTGGGTGGACATGCACCTCGGGGTCATACCTCCATCTCCAGAAAGTTCCTTATGAGCTTCCTGCCCTCGCTGGTTAAGATGCTCTCGGGGTGAAACTGCACCCCCTCTATGGGGTAGCGCCTGTGCCTCACCCCCATGACAACGCCGTCCTCGCTCCTCGCGGTCACCAGAAGCTCCTCTGGGAGAGTCTCCTCAACTATCGCCAGCGAGTGGT
>Ga0256830_1003163_pt1 | contig 10402 bp, 13 predicted proteins | sample 128326metaG_FD_190537 | JGI IMG/M metagenome (GOLD analysis project Ga0256830, IMG submission 190537) | Hydrothermal vent microbial communities from Lau Basin, Pacific Ocean - 128-326 | ecosystem: Environmental > Aquatic > Marine > Hydrothermal vents | place: Pacific Ocean: Lau Basin | collected...
ATCGCATTCGGCCTGTGTCGGGATGTGGGTGGGGGTTTTGCCGATGGCTGTCGTGCCGTTGTGGCAACTGCTGCACACACCAATGACTTCGGCATGGTCCACCCGTAAAATGGGCAGCCAGCCGGTTGTCGCATGGCAGGCGCCGCAGTTGTTGGTGGACGGGATGTGATTGGCCGGTTTGCCGACGGCGTTGGCGATGATTCCGCTGTGGCAGTTGCTGCATCTGCCGATTGCTTGGGCGTGGTCGAACCGCACAATGGGGATAAAGGCCGTGGGGACGTGGCAGGCTTCGCAGACATTGGTCGTGGCGACGTGAGTCGCCGATTTGCCTGTAGCCTGTATGCCGTTGTGACATTGAGCGCAACCGGCGGTGACACCGGTATGATCAAACGTGGCTCCCAGCCACCCGGCTCCGGGGCGGTGACAGTCCTGGCACGACCGCGAAGTGGGAATATGGTTCGGCGGTTTTCCGGTGGCGGTGACGCCGTTGTGGCAACTCGCACAGGTGCCTTGAACCTGGTTGTGGTCGACGTTCGCGGGAACCCAGGCCGTGTTGACGTGGCAGGCTTCACAGAGATTGCTGGAGCGTATATGGGTCGCGCTCTTGCCGGTGGCGACAGTTCCCCCGTTGTGGCAGGATGCACAGGGTTCGGTGGTTTTGGCGTGAGTGAACAATACCGGCAGCCAGCCGGCGGGGGTATGGCAACGATCGCAGTTGTCCTGAGTCACGATATGGTTGGAGGGTTTGCCGATGGCCTGAACCCCGTTGTGGCAGGCCTGGCACGTGCCGATCACCTCGGCGTGATCGACGCGGTCCACAGGGCGCCAGCCGAGAAAGTTGTGGCAGGCCCCGCAGTTGTTGGTGGTGGGAATGTGATTCGGCCCTTTCCCGATCGCCATCGTGCCGACAGCATCGCCCATCTGGTGGCAGTCGGTGCAGGAACCACTGACCTGGCTGTGATCGAGCCGGATGACAGGTGACCACTGGCGCGTATCGTGGCAGGTGCCGCACTCGTCTGTGGTCCGCAGATGCGTGGGAGGTTTCCCTTCGGCCTGAATCCCGTTGTGGCAATTGATGCAGGAGAGCGCAGTGGTCATGTGATCGAACCGGTCTACCCGCCAGGTGTCGGTCCGGTGGCATTCGCCACATGCCGTTGACGCGGTGATATGCATGGCGGGCTGGCCGCTGGCGCGAAGGCCATCATGACAGGCTGCGCAGGTGCCACGGGTCTGGCTGTGGTCGACCGTGGCAGGGATCCAGGAAATCGTGAGGTGACACTCCTGGCAATTTTCGGTTGTGGGCAGGTGGTCTGAAGGTTGTCCGGGCTGATTTGCTCCATTGTGGCAGACGATACATTGATGCGGTGCGCTGCCGTGATCAAACCGTGCGCCGGCCAGGGTCCAGGATTCGGCGAAAGGGCTGTGGCACACATCGCACGGGGCCGTGGAAAAGATATGAGAGCGGTGTTTCCCGGGGGCTATGGCGTTGTTGTGGCAACCGGCGCAGGTGTCGGGTACAGCAGCGGGAGATTCGTCGATGTGACAACGCTTGCACTCGATGAGGGCATGACGGCCATACAGGGCGAACCCTGTCTCAGCGTGGTCGAAGGTTGAGGGGGCAAGCGGGTTTCCCGAAGCAGCGCTCATGCCGGTGGTCGCCCATAACACAACCCATGGCAACAACCATTGCAATCGGCATGGTCTTGCCGGCTCCGGCCGGTCAGGGGAGGGCGGGCGGGAGCGGGATGTGCCGGGCTGTCGGGTGTGTGGCGGCGTCCACCGTGAGCGTGCAGACAGCAGGGTACGCGCTCCCGCCCCGGTGTCGGGGGCGGGAGCCGTCATGGTTTGATGTCGACAGTCCGCTTGCTGGTGCTGGATCGCTTGCATATTGAGCCTCTTTCGATTATCGGTTTCGCCGCGAACGCAAGCGTCGACGGGGTGTGGTTCGGGTTGTCGGAGCCGGCTGGCCTGCCTGATTGCCACTGTCCGCACTCGGTGCCGGAGGTGGCGGCGGTGGTGGGGACGCCACTGGTGGAGGCGGGGGCGGCGCAGGTGCCGGTGCGGGGACCGGTTCAGGGAACAGGCCGACGGAGGGTGAAGGTGGTGGTACCGGACTTGGGGCCGGTGATGCAGCGGTGCAGCTTCCGGTCGGGTTGGCCCATGCCGCGGTGGAATGACACAGGTCACATTGGGCGGTCGTGGGACAATGGTCAGCGGGTTTGCCTGTGGCGATTGTCCCGTTGTGACAGGTGTCACACGAGCCGGTTACCGCTGTATGGTCTACCGTATTGACCGGCGCCCAGGCCAGCGTATTGTGGCAAAGGTCGCATTGGTCGGTCGATGCGATATGCGCAGCTGATTTTCCGGTGGCGACGGTGCCGTTGTGGCAGGAGGAACAGTTACCCAGTACCTGGCGGTGTTCCACCGTGGCGGGAACCCAGCCGCTCGGCAGATGGCAGTCCTCACAGACATCCGTTGTGGCGATGTGATTGGCCGGTTTTCCGGTCGCATTGGTGCCGTTGTGGCAACCGGCGCAATTGGCGGTGATGCCCGCATGATCGAAGCCGGCCGGAATCCAGGCGGTGGTGCTGTGGCAGGTATCACACTCGGCGGTCGTCGGAACATGGGTCGCAGGCTTGCCGGTGGCCGAGGTACCATTGTGGCAGGCGCTGCACCGGCCGACCACCTGCGTGTGATCAACCGTGGCGGGAATCCACGCGGTCGTCAGGTGACAGGCTTCACACACGCTGGTGGTCGGCACGTGGGTGGCGGATTGGCCCGTTGCCGTCGTGCCGTTGTGGCAACCGACGCAGTTTCCTGTCACGCCGGTGTGGTCGAAGCCGGCAGGCAGCCACGCCACGGTCGAGTGACAGGTGCCGCACTCGGCCGTGGTGGGAATATGGTTGGCCGGTTTTCCGATCGCACGTACGCCGTTGTGGCAACTGCTGCAGGTGCCGATGACCTGGGTATGGTCGACAACAATCACCGGTACCCAGGATGCGTTGTTGTGGCAGCGGTCACATTGATCCGAAGAGGGAATATGATTGACCGACTTCTTCGAGGCCAGAGCCGCTGTGCCACCATGGCAGTCGGCGCAGGTCCCGATCGCCTCGTTGTGATCGAAGAAGGGGACGGGGCGGAATGCGGTCGTCGTATGACACGCTTCGCAGACGTCCGTGGTGTTGTAGTGATTGATGGACTTACCGATCGCCTGGATGCCGTTGTGGCACTGGACACAGTTACCGACGACGTTAAGGTGATCGAAGGTTCCGCCGATGAACCGGACCGTGGTGTGGCAGTCACTGCACTCACGGGTCGTCGGGATATGAGTCGCCGATTTGCCGATCGCCGTCGTGCCGTTATGGCAACTGCTGCAGACCCCCAGAACCTGGGTATGATCGACGAAAGTGGCCGGGATGAATGCGACGGTCGAATGGCATTTTTCACACAGATCCGATGTTGCGATGTGAGTGACCGACTTCCCGGTAGCACTGACGCCGTTGTGGCAGGTGGTACAGTTGCCGGTGACTCCGGCGTGATCGAAGGTCGCGCCCAGCCAGCCCTGTCCCGGCGTATGGCAACTGCTGCAGCTGCGGGTGGTGGGGATATGGGTGGGGCCTTTTCCTTGCGCGGCGACACCATTGTGGCACGATTCACAGGTGCCGATGACCTGACTGTGGTCGACGGTCTGGACGGGTATCCAGAATGTCGTGACGTGGCAGCTTTCACAGAGCTGTGTCGTGGCGATGTGTGTAGAGGTTTTGCCTGTGGCGTTGGCGCCGTTGTGGCAGTTCACACATCCGTCGAAGATGTTCTGGTGAGCGAACAGCGATGGTATCCAGGCAGTCGTGGTGTGGCAGCTCTGGCATGGATCGGTGGTCGGGATGTGGACAGAGGTTTTCCCCGTTGCCGTCGTGCCGTTGTGGCAGCTGCTGCAGATGCCGTTGACCTGCGTATGGTCGACGGTGCTGACCGGGATCCACGCTGCCGTGCTGTGACAGTTCTCACAAAGACCGCTGGAATTGATGTGTGTCGCAGAGCGGCCGGTCGCGCGGGTTCCGTTGTGACATTGCTGGCAGTTGGTGGTTGTCCCGGTGTGATCGAAGGTCGCTCCAATCCACCCGGATACCACATGGCAGTCGCTGCATTCAGCAGTGGTCGGAATATGAGTCGGCCCCTTGCCGGTGGCCCGTACGCCGTTGTGGCAGTCGCTGCAGACCCCCAGTACCTGGGTGTGGTCGACGGCGGATACCGGCACCCAGGCTCCTGGCAGGTGGCAGGCGTCGCAGATATCGCTGGTCGGGATATGATTCGGTGGTTTGCCGGTGGCCAGGGGGGTCGAAGCGCTGTGCAGCTGACACACGTTCCCAGGACCTGGGCGTGGTCGACGACCGTCACAGGAACCCATGCCGTGGTGTTGTGGCAGGCGACGCAGGTGTCGGTGGTGGCGATGTGTGTCGGTGTTTTCCCTGTGGCCTGTGTTCCGTTGTGACAGGTTACACACGTTCCGGTGATACCATCATGGGTAAATGTGGATGGTACCCACGCCGTGGTCGTGTGGCAGAAATCGCACTGGGCATTGGTGGGAATGTGAGTCGGCCCTTTTCCTGTGGCGCTGACCCCGTCGTGGCAACTGTTGCAGCGGCCGAAAACCTGGGTATGGTCGACATTGACCAGGAGCCAGCTGGTATTCAGGTGACAGCTTTCGCAGATGTTGGAGGTTGCGATATGTGTCGGGCCTTTGCCCGTGGCACTGGCACCGTTGTGACAGGCGAAACACGGCTCAGTAGTGGCTGCATGGGTGAATGATGCGGGAATCCATGCTGTCGTCGTGTGGCAGCCGTCACAGTTGTTCTGCGTGACGATATGTGTTGGCGTTTTGCCGATGGCCTGAACGCCATTGTGGCAGCTTGAGCACAGTCCCAGAACCTCGTTGTGGTCGACCCGGTCGACCGGCCGCCAGCCGAACCAGTTGTGGCACGCGCCGCAGTTGTTGGTGGTCGGAATGTGGTTGGGGCCTTTGCCGATTGCCAGCGTGGTAAACCCCCCGCCGATCTCGTGGCATTGATCGCAGCTTCCCTGAACCTGATCGTGGTCCACTGACACGACCGGAACCCAGACGTTGGTATCGTGACAGGCGGAACAGTCATTACTGGAACTGATATGATTGACGGGTTTCCCGGTGCTCTGTATCCCGTTGTGGCAGCTTGCGCACTGTGTGCTCACTGAACCGTGGTCGAAGGATCCCACGATCCAGTTGTTGGTGGCATGGCAGGTATCGCAGGCGGCATTGGTGGTGACATGGGTGGCGGGTTTGCCTGTCGCGATACGGCCGTTGTGGCAGTCGGCGCAGGGTCCGAGAACCTGGTCGTGGTCGACGGAAGTCGTTTGCCAGTTCGACTCGACGTGGCAGTCCTCGCAGACCTCGGTGGTGGGGATGTGGCGCGCCGGTTTTCCCTGGGCGCTGCTGCCATTGTGACAACTGCTGCAACGACCCCGTGTTTCGGCGTGGTCGACGGTCGCGGGGGACCAGGCCATGGTGAGATGGCAGCTTTCGCAGCGGTCGGAGGTGGTAATATGTGATGCGGATTTTCCGGAACTGCTGGCACCATTGTGACAGGTGATACATCGCGCGGAGGTCTGGCTGTGATCAAACGCGTTTGCGTTGAGCTGCCAGCCGTCGGCGTTGCTGCCGTGACAGATGTGGCATTCGGCGCCGGTCGGAATATGCGCACCGTGTTTGCCGCTGGCGATGGCGCCATTATGGCATTGACCGCATTGTCGCGGTGTGCCGGCGATCTGTCCGTCGACATGACACCGTTCGCATGCGATCTGCCGGTGTACGCCGGAGAGTGCGAAGCGCGTCTGGTCATGGTCGAATCCGGTTCCGGGAACGCCCTGTGCGGCAGCGGAAGCGGAGAGTAACAGAGCCCACAAGTTGAAGAACGTCAAGATCGAGAGTTGTCCAAGCATGGCCGTATCACTTTCATATGATGGTCCTGGGTTCCGGTTTTCACGACGGAAAGACCGTCGTTTCAAACATGTGTCTTACCCGGCATCCGGTTGCCGTACTGTTTTCCCGATGCAACCGCCGCGGGCGGTTGCCGTGATACGCCGGAGAAGTGTGGGGCTTCCTGCCGGTCGTATCGGGTGTTGAGGAGCCTCGGATCTGTTCAGAGGGTCCGGTGAGCAAAGCGAACATTACACTGTTCACTTTGCGGGCTCTGAGTGTTCAGGAGCTGAATCAGTCGGAGCTTCTTCAAAAACACTCTTCCTTTCTGTTGGCTGTGTCGGGTCGTATGACACAGCAGTCGCCGGAGAGGCCGGAGCGGGCTCACCGGTTTCGAATTCGTGTCCGTTTCCGCAGGGCGCCTGACACGGCTTCACCACCGGCGCTGCCGCCGGCACCGAGCATTGAAAGAACTCCAGCTCCCCCGGCCGGAGGAGGTGGTGACAACGGAGCGGGTGCCGGCGAGAGAGCTGGAGCCGGTGAAGCGATGGCGCATTGCGCGACGACGTTGAGCCAACTGCCGGTCAGGTGGCATTGGCTGCAATCGGCGGTTGTCGGGCAGTGGCCCGCAGGCCGGCCACTGGCCGAAATACCGTTATGGCAACTGGCGCAGTTTGTATTGATGCCGTTGTGGTTGAACTGTGCCGGGCGCCAGCCCTGGGTCGAGTGGCAGGCACCGCATTGTTCGGTTGTGACGATATGACTGGCACTCTTGCCGCGTGCTGTTGCTCCATTGTGGCAGGCGTTGCAGGTGCCGAAGACTTGCGTGTGATCGACCTGGACGGCTGGTTTCCAGGTGATGGTATTGTGACAGGCGTCACAGCGGTCTGTGGTGGGGATATGAGTGGCCGGTTTTCCGGCCGCCAGCGCCTGCAGTCCGCCGTGGCAGCTGGCACAGGTGCCGATTGCCTGGGTATGGTCGAAAAACGGAACAGGCCGGAAGGCCGTTGTGGTATGGCAGGCTTCGCAGACGTCAGTGGTGTTGTAGTGGGCGGTGGATTTTCCGACGGCGCTGACATTGTTGTGACACTGGACACAGTTTCCTGTCACATTCAGATGGTCGAACGTTCCGCCGATGAAGCGAATCGTGTTGTGGCAGTCACTGCACTCGCGGGTGGTGGGAATATGAGTGGCCGATTTGCCGACTGCCGTGGTACCGTTGTGACAACTGCTGCATACCCCGTTGACTTCATTGTGATCGACGAATGTTGCGGGAATGAATCGTACCGTTGCATGGCATGCTTCACAGCGATCGCTGGTGTTGATGTGCGTGATGGATTTGCCGCTGGCATTGGTGCCGTTGTGACAATTGATGCAGTTGGCCGTCGTTCCGGCATGATCAAAGGTGGCGCCGATGAAACTCGTGGTGTTGTGGCAGGCGCTGCAGGGACGTGCAGTAGGAATGTGAGTGGCTGATTTGCCGATGGCACTGATGCCGTTGTGGCAGTCGGCGCATTGGCCGATGACCTGGGAGTGATCGACCGTGGTTGCCGGAATCCACTGGCTGATGGCATGACAGAGTTCACACAGGTTGGTGGTCGCAATATGGTTGGGGGATTTACCGCTGGCATTGGTCCCGTTGTGGCACCCGATACATCCTCCGCTGATTCCCTGGTGAGCAAAAAGTGATGGAATCCATCCGGATGTTTTGTGGCAGGCGCTGCACTCGTCGGCGGTGGGAATATGAATGAGTGACTTGCCGGTTGCGACGCTGCCGTTGTGGCAGCTGCTGCAGGGGCCGATGACCTGCGTATGGTCGACGAACGATGCGGGGATCCAGCCGCTCGGCACATGACAGCTCTCGCACGCCTCGGTTGTCCGGATATGGGTGGCAGAGCGGCCGGTGGCATTGATGCCGTTGTGACAGCTTATGCAGTTGTTGGTGATGCCGGTGTGGTCGAATCCTGCCGGGGTCCATGCTTCGGTGGCATGACAGTCGTTGCATTCGCGCGTCGTCCGGATGTGAGCAGGATGTTTGCCGAGGGCGGTGACACCGTTGTGGCAGCTCGAACAGGTGCCGATGACATGGTTGTGGTCGACGATCGTGACGGGAATCCATTGGGTGGTATTGTGGCAGACCTGACAGTCATCGGAGCTTTTGATGTGTGCGGGTGATTTCCCGATCGCCAGCGAGCCGGATCCGGCGTGGCAGCTCACGCAGGTACCCACGACATGAGAATGATCCATGATTACCACGGGCCGCCACAGGCTGGTGTTGTGGCAGGCGTCGCAGGTGTCGGTCGTGGCATAATGGGTGGCGTGTTTACCGGTGGCATTGGTTCCGTTGTGGCAGTCGACGCAGCGCCCGGCAATGCCTTCATGAGAAAAGAATGTCGGTATCCATGCCTGAGACGTGTGACAGGCGTCACAGTTCAAAGCAGTGGGTATATGCGTGGGGTTCTTTCCCGTGGCAAGCACGCCATCGTGGCAGGATGCACAGCGGCCGACGACCTGGGAGTGATCAACGTTGGCCGGGGACCAGGCGGTGGTCAGATGGCAGTTTGCGCAGACCGTTGTACTGCTGATGTGATTGGCGCTTTTCCCTGTTGCATAGGATCCGTTGTGGCAGGTAAGGCATTCTTCAGTGGTTTTCTGGTGGGTGAAAAGATGTGGAGTCCAGGCACTGGTACTGTGACAGTCACCGCATTCCAGCGCCGTTGGAATATGGTTGGGGGATTTGCCGGTGGCCGTGGTGCCGTTGTGACAGGAGTTGCAGGTGCCGATGACTTCGTTATGATCGACGCGTGCCACGGGTTTCCAGCCGGTCGTGGTGTGGCATGCTGCACAATTACCGGTTGAAGGAATATGATTGGCCGGTTTGCCGATGGCAAGCGTGCCGACGGCAAGCGTTCCGTCGTGACATTGCTGACACTGACCCAGCACCTGTTCATGGTCCACGCGTAACACCGGCATCCAGACCTCGGTACTGTGGCAGGTGCCGCAGCGGTTCGTGGTCCGGATGTGCGCCGTGTTTTTGCCGATCGCGCGGACGGTGTTGTGGCAATTCTCACAGGGACCGTCGGAATTGGTGTGGTTGAACTGGCCGACGGTCCATGACACGGTCGTATGGCACTGGCCACACTCGGCACGGGTGACGATGTGATTGGCAGGAACCCCGATGGCGTTGATGCCGTTGTGGCAGCTTCCACAGTCGCCGATCGCCTCATCGTGGTTGAAGGATATCGGGGTCCAGGTGGCGGTGTTGTGGCAACTTTCACAGCGGTTGGTGGTGGTCAGGTGGCTGGTGTGTTTGCCGCGGGCCTGAGTATTGTTGTGACAGCGCGTACAGCTTCCGGAATCGGTTGAATGGTCGAACTGCCCGCTCAGGAAACGAATGGTGTTGTGGCAGGTGTCGCAGCTTGCATTCGTCGGGATATGGTCGGTCGTTTTGCCACGTGCATCCCGGCCGTTATGACATGACTCACAACTGCCGATGGTCTCATTGTGATCGACACTCGCGGGGGTCCACGTCGTCGTGCGGTGACAGGCATGGCATTGTCCGGAGCTGCGCGGATGGCGGTTCGTTTTTCCGGGAGCGTTGCGGCCGTCGTGGCACTGGCTGCAGGGGCCGGTGGTCTGATTGTGATCCATACTGGCCGGGGACCAGGATGCTGTAAGATGGCATTGGCCGCAAAGTGTCGTGGTGGGCAGGTGTGTTGCAGGCTTTCCCGAAGCGTCCTGCCCGTTGTGACAACGTTCGCAGCGCTCATCCACGGTGCTGTGGTCGAATGTGCCGGTATGGATAATCCAGGTATCGGCCAGGTCACTATGGCAGATGTCACATTCGAAGATCGTGTTGAGATGCCGCTCGGGTTTTCCACTGGCCAGCGAGCGGTTATGACAACCGGAACAGCGGGTTGGCGTCCCGGTCAGGCGGTTGTCGCGATGGCAGTTTTCACAGGCAGTGGTGGCATGGCTGCCGGTGAGCGGAAAGACGGTGAGGAAATGATCAAAATCAGGATCGATATCAGCGAGCGTCTGTGCCGACAAACTGCCTGGAATGATGAACAGAAGAAGTGCATAGCGGGACAACCGATATGCCGTTACCTTCTTCCACCCCATGTTTTGCCCCCCATTTGGTCTTCAAGATGTAAGACCAGCCGGCGCGTGCCAGCGAGCCGGACCGCAAAGGCGGTAGCCGGTTCAGTCTCAACGGATTGCTGAGTCCGTTGAGCCGAAATTCATGGGTGGTCGGAAGACCCCCAGGCGGGTGGAAGAGCATTGTGACTGAATGATCGGGGTCCTGGGTTGTTATTGTTACAGTTTGAAACAGAAAACGGTCCGTTCGCTGTGATCATTCAGCTGTTCGAGTACGCGGCGCATTTTTTGCCAGCGCAGAGCCTGACAGTTTGTGGTGTGAAATCGAACCTCAGGATGGTTGAACGCCGTTTC
>Ga0256830_1003164_pt1 | contig 10400 bp, 10 predicted proteins | sample 128326metaG_FD_190537 | JGI IMG/M metagenome (GOLD analysis project Ga0256830, IMG submission 190537) | Hydrothermal vent microbial communities from Lau Basin, Pacific Ocean - 128-326 | ecosystem: Environmental > Aquatic > Marine > Hydrothermal vents | place: Pacific Ocean: Lau Basin | collected...
ATAGTTAATCTTTTTGCCATTCTTGGTATTATAAATGATTTCCTCACCGATGGACAAACCATCTCCTGCGTGCCCATAAAAAAGAGGATTTTGGGCACCGGTGAGTTTAAGTGCAGAAGAAACTCAGGGGTTACAAAAGATGGGGTTCTTCAGGGGCGGAACCAATCCCTTCTGTCGGGCCATCTCCATCAGATATCCCACCGCCTTTCTGCCTTCCCGGCCAAGACCAAGGCTGAATTCATTCACATAGAGTCCTATATGCTGCCTGATCACACCCTCGTCCATCTCCTGGGCATGCCTTTTGATATAGGGCATTACATCATCCCCATGCTGGCAGGCATATTCAATGCTCTCCCTTATCAATCCATCTATAACCCGAAGAACCTCCTGGCCGAGCTTTCTTCTGGCCACAATCCCACCAAGGGGGATGGGTAGCCCTGTCAACCCCTCCCACCACCTGCCAAGGTCAATTATCTCCTCAAGTCCGTACATGGGGTAAGTAAACCTTCCCTCATGGATGATAAGGCCTGCATCCACATCGCCCCTCTGGGTGGATCTCATTATCTCAAAGAAGGGCATTACAGTGGTATCCTTCGCAAGGGCCTCGTCATAAAGCCTCATGAGCAGATATGCTGTGGTGTAGAGACCGGGAATGGCCACCCTTTTACCCCTGAACTCCTCAACAGCCCGGTGCTGCTTTGCAACCAGCAGGGGGCCGCATCCCCTTCCCAGCGCCCCACCGGACTCCAGAAGACAGTATCTGTCAAGGAGATAACCCAGGGCATGGAAGGAGACCTTTGAGATGTCAGGCTCACCCTTCAGGGCAAGCCTGTTCAGCTCCTCCACATCAGCCAGGATAGGCCGGAAACTTATCCCCCTGGTATCAATTCTGCCATTGACAAGTGCGTAAAAGATGAATGTATCATTGGGGCATGTTGAAAAACCTATTGAAAGCTCCATCATATCGCCTTTAGAACAATCTCCTTGAGGGCATTGATGAAGGTGGGGTGGGTGTTCAGGGAATCAACCCTTTCAAGAACCATCCCCAGTCTTTCAGCCAGCCCCCTGTAGAGTATATCAATCTCATAGAGCGTCTCTATATGGTCGGAGACAAAGCTCACAGGCACCACGATAACCCTCTTTACACCCTTCCCCGCAAGGCGTCTTATCTCCTCATCAGTGGAGGGGCCAAGCCATCTCACAGGGCCTGTCCTGCTCTGATAACCGATACTATGGGGTGGCAGTTCATGAGCAGCCTCCCTCAGGGCGCTGAGGATTGCCTCAACTGTACCCTTTATCTCCCTTTCATAGGGGTCACCCTCTTCTAAAAAGCTTACCGGCAGGCTGTGGGCACTGAAAAGCAGATGGGTATCTTTAATTCCAGTGCTCTCCAGTTTCTTCAGCACAAGCTTCTTGATGGCCTGGATGTAGAGGGGATTGCTGTACCAGGAGTCTATGAATCTGACAATGGGGATTCTGTATTTCCTGATCTCCTCGTCAAAGTCCTTTTTTGTAGAACCCGTTGTGGCCCTTGAGTACTGGGGATAAAGGCTGAGACCGATTATCATCTCTGCACCCTTTTCTGCAGCCTCCTTAAGGGCATCCCTGATATAGGGATGCCAGTATTTCATACCCACAAGCACATCAAATTCACCATGGGGCTGAAGCACCCTCTTCAGGCAGTGGGCCTGCTCCCTGGTAATCCTCAGTATGGGAGAGCCACCTCCAATAAGGCTGTAGGCCCTTCTTGTCTTTGGTGCCCTGATGGCAGCGATAAGGCAGGCAAGGGGCCTCTGCAAAAAGGCAGGCCCAAGCCGTATAATTTCTCTGTCTGAGAAGAGATTATAGAGAAAGGGTTTTACAGCCTTGAGGGTGTCAGGTCCCCCCAGATTCAGTAGTATTACAGATCTTTCACTCATAAAAAAACTCTATAGATTGTATATGATATTTTAACAAATATTATCAAAAAAGGACTTGATTTTTTATTGGTTAATGTATAATAATATTTATGACCCATCTCCGCCCCCTCGAGATTGGGTCTCCTCATTCGGCCCCATCTCTTTCCCTCCGGGGATGGGGCCCCTCCCAAAATTAAAACAAGGGGGTTTGGGCGGAGCTGAATTCAAGTTCAAATTAACTCCCCGTTACTATCAATACAAAGCCTGCAAACATCAGAATAGCACCCACAAGCCTTTCAAGTACCTGTTTCTCCCTGAAAAAAATAAACCCGTAAAGAGACCCTATCAGCAGGCTTGACCGCTTGATGGAGATCATATAGGCAACGTTGGCAATATCTATGGCATACATGTGGGAGATTATCATGAGGGCAAAGAAGAGGCCGGAGAGGGCCACATACAGGTATTTCAGGTTGAATTTCCTTTTCAGGGTGAATGCCCCCCTGTTGAAGATGATCAGCGGTGTAAAGGCAAGTGTAACAACAGTGAAGTAGGTGGCACCAAAAAACATGGGTGATGAATGTTCCACCCCAACCTTCCCCAGTGATGAGGTGATGCTGTATATAAAGGCAACTATGATCATGTAGACCGAGCCCTTCTCCCTGAAGATGGCCCTGAAGGGCTCAAAAAAACCCTCCCTTATCCTGCTCAGGTTCAGGCAATATCCGCCTGCCGTGACAAAGACTATCCCCACACCACCCTTCAGGGATATCCCTTCTGATGTGATAATGGGTGATGTAAGGGTGAGAAAGAGGGGTGTAAGGGAGAGAAAGGGCAGTGTAAGGCTCAGGGGGGAGAGCTGGATTGCCTTCAGGTAAAGGGCCATGGCAACTATCTCAAGGGGCAGAGCAGAGAAAAAGGCCAGATAGAACTCCCTGTCAAGCTCGGGCACAGGGATGTAAAGGAGGGTGACAAGCAGAAAGGGCAGGGAGATTACAAACCTGATCCATCCAAGGAGGTACTCGTTGCCCTCCCTGAGGGCGCTCTTCAGGAGTGCATCACTTGTGGCAAGTGAGAAAGCTGAAAGTGCTGTCAGGTATATCCAGGCATGGTTCATTTTGCAATATACATGGAAGAAACTGTAAAATAAAAATTAATAAGGATCAATCAGGGCCGTGCCCTCGGACAGATTAATATTATCATAAAGCATCAGGAAAAATACCAGGATACCCATGGATTTAAAGAGGGTCTTGAATAATTTCAAAAAGAAGAGGATTCTTGTTGTTGGTGACATCATCCTTGACCATTATATATGGGGTCTTGTGGATAGGATTTCTCCAGAGGCACCTGTGCCTGTTGTGGATGTTAAGGAGGAGAACTACAATCTTGGTGGGGCAGCAAATGTGGCTGCCAACATCGTCAGCCTCGGTGGCAGGGCCACCGTGCTCGGCATAAGGGGTAATGACATCCACGGCGAGGTTCTTGAAGACCTGATGAGGGAACGCGGTATTGATACATCAGGGATATTTACCGGGAGCCGTCCCACGACGGTAAAGACAAGGGTTATCGCCCACAACCAGCAGGTTGTTCGTTTTGACAGGGAGGAGCGAAGGTCTGTTGACGGGTCAAGATTCAAAAAGATATCGGATTTTCTCCTCTCCTCAAGGGACAAATGGGATGCCATAATAGTGTCTGACTACAAAAAGGGTATGGTAACCAGGAGGATTATGAGACTCCTGGTCAGTGAATTCAAGAGCCGGGGTGCATATCTGGCTGTTGATCCAAAGGTGGGTAACTTCCCCATGTACAGGGATGTATCCATTATAACACCCAATCTCAAGGAGGCATCACAGGGCTCCGGCATTGAGATAAAGGATGAGCAGAGCCTTATAAAGGCAGGTACCGTGCTGCTGAGGCGTCTCAGATGTGATTCCATACTGATTACACGGGGTGAACAGGGGATGAGCCTTTTTGACGGAGAGGGTGTTACCCATATCCCCACAGCAGCAAGGAGTGTCTATGATGTCACAGGTGCGGGTGATACCGTGATTGCAGCATTCACACTTGCCCATGTGGCCGGTGCAGGGCTGAGGGATGCTGCCATGGTTGCAAACCATGCAGCAGGTATCGTGGTCGGTAAGATCGGCACAGCCTGTGCCACAAAAGAGGAACTGAAGGAGGCCCTTAAAAATGCCTGACAGAGTAGACAGGGAAAGACCCACAGCGGTAGCTCTCCTTTCAGGGGGGCTTGACAGCACCCTTGCCATCCTTGTGTTGCTTAAGCAGGGAATAAGGGTTAAGGCAATCACCTTTCTTACCCATTTCGGTTGTGATATCACGGACAGTTCATCCTGTTCAAGGAATCCCTTCCCGGCAGCGGAGAAATACGGCTTTGAGGTGAAGCTGTGCCACCTTGCTGACAAGTTCCTTGAGATCGTGAAGGACCCCAAGTTCGGCCACGGCAGGAACATGAACCCCTGCATAGACTGCAGGATACTAATGTTGAAAGAGGCAAAGACATACATGGAGCTGATTGGTGCAGACTTCCTTGTCACTGGTGAGGTGCTCGGCCAGAGGCCCATGAGCCAGAGGAGGGAATGTTTTCCCATGATAGATCGTGAGGCAGGCGTGGAGGGTCTCGTGCTGAGGCCACTCAGTGCAAGGCTTCTTCCACCAACCATACCTGAAGAGAAGGGGCTTGTTGATCGTGAAAGGCTTTATGCCTTCAGGGGCAGAACGCGCAAGCCCCAGATGGCACTGGCTGAAGAACTGGGGCTTGATGACTATCCATCACCTGCAGGTGGGTGTCTCCTCACCGAACCCACCTATGCCGCAAGGCTCAAAGACCTCCTCACCTATGGGTCTGACCCTGAATTAAAGGATATACACCTTCTCAGGGTGGGCAGGCACTTCAGGCTCTCACCATCCTGCAAGATCGTTGTGGGCAGAAACCGGGAGGAGAATGAAAGGATAAACTCCCTTGCTTCAAGGGATGATATGCTATTTACAGTTCCAGGGGTTGGCAGCCCCACCACCATTCTCTCAGGCAGGCCTTCTGAATCTGATATCCTCCTTGCTGCATCCATCACGGCACGATACTCCGATGCAAAAGGGCAGGGTAGGGTGAATGTCCAGGTCTTCAATACTCATGGCAGGCTCTACACTGTTGAGGTTGAACCAGCCACAATGGATCTCCTTGACAGATACAGGATCCAGTATGTAGAGAAGAGGAGGAAGAAAAGGAGAGGCAGGGCTATTAAGGTTTAGCCGAGATAAGCCTCTCCAGCCTCTTTACAAAGCCCCGGGCGTTCTCAAACCCCGTAAGCCTGAGTTGTCTTATCTCCTGACCGTTCCTTCCAAGAAACACCACGGTGGGAACACCCTTTATCCCGTACTTCTTCTTGATGGTCCGGGAAAACTCGCTTTTGTCCTTTGTCAGATCAACCTTTACGAAGACAACCCTGCCATCATACTTCTGCACCTCAGGGTCTGAGAATGTAAGTGTGTCAAGCTCCTTGCAGGGGATGCACCAGTCGGCATAGAAGTCTATCACAACCGGCTTTGACTCTGCCTTTGCCTCTTCCAGTACGGTTTCACTGTAAGGCCTCCACCGGATCTCTCCAGCAGCTGACTTTTTTACAGAGGACAGGTAGAACCCTGTAGCCAGCATGATCATGGCTATGGCGACCACGGACTTGACGACATGAAAGCCCCTTGCCTTTTCACCTGAGCGGTCAAATATGACAAGCCATACCCCACCTGCGAGCAGGGAGAGGGAAAAGAGCAGGTTGTATGTTTTTTTATCAAGCACAGGGTCAAGGAAATAAACAGCCATCACTACCAGTATGAAACCGAATATCCGCCTTACCCCGATCATCCACTCACCTGAACGGGGAAGAGCGGAGATCTTGCTTGAAAATGTACCAAGGACAAGATAGGGAAGCCCGAGCCCCAGGGCAAGGAAGAAGAACATGATAAACCCCTTGAAGGGGTCTCCAAGCGCAGCCACATAGGTGAGAAGCCCCACCACAAAGGGCCCTATGCAGGGTGCTGCAACTATCCCCATGGTAACACCCATGATGAAGGAACCTGCCACACCAGTCCTTGCCTCTCCGCCCACAACTCTCATGATGAATCCCGGTACCCTGATCTCGTAAAGGCCGAACATGCTCAGGGCAAGCACGACCATTACCAGGGCAATTGCCACGCTCACCACAGGGCTTGTCAGCTGTGTACCGAGCATCTGTCCTGACAATGCAGCCACAGTGCCGAGTATGGAGTACATCACAGCAAGACCAAGCACATAAGAGAGGGCATTAACAAAGCCTTTTCCCTTATGCTCAATGCCTCCAAAATAGGATATTGTAACGGGGATAAGGGGATAAACGCAGGGTGTGAGGTTCAGGGCAAGACCACCAAGAAAGATCAGCGCCAGTGTCAGGAGCATCCCCTTTTCAGCAACCATCCTTGATATGCTCCCGCTTTCTGTGGCCGAGAATCCCTTCTCAGTTCCTGAAGGAGCGGTTGCCTCACCGGTGCTGCCTGAAAATATATGGGCATTCAGGGTCTGAACAAGTGTTCCCTCAGGTGCTACCTGTAGAACAAAAGGTACCGTCTTTTCCGTAGGTGGCAGACATATCTCATCTGTACAGCCCTGGTAGATAAACCTTGCGGGGAGTTTATACCGTCCTGGTTTTACTGTGCTGTCAACATGCCCCCTGATGATCACATAGGACCTGCCGTCAAAAAGCTCAATATTTCCTCCCAGGGATTTCAGGCTGAGGACCTTGTGTGGCGGGAAGATGATCTCCCTGATCTCTATCCCGAAAGGTGGGCTGAACCTCACCTCTGTTGGTATGGCAAACTCATTGGAGGGGCTGTTGCTGTTTATATGCCAGCCTGGCAGTATGTCCATCTCAATGGCAATCCGGAAGTCACTGCCAGCTGCAACCCTGTCTGTTTCATAGTAGGGTTTTAGCTGTACTATTTCTTCAGGGGTAACTGAAAGGGCCTGTATGGGAAGCAGTATTGAAAGGGCCAGGACAAGAAGAATTATCCTATCTCGCACACTCCTCCTCCGAACCCTTTATCTTCTCCACCGCATGGGGGATCACCTCCATGATTGCTTCAAGCCCCTCACGGACAGCCTTCGGGCTACCGGGCAGGTTGACGATCAGGCACTGGCCCTTCACCCCGGCCACAGCCCTTGAGAGCATTGCCCGTGCTGTCTTCTTCAGACCCTCCATGCGCATCGCCTCTGCAATGCCCGGCACCTCCCTGTCAATTACCTCAAGGGTAACATCAGGTGTGATATCCCGTGGGGCAAGTCCTGTACCACCTGTGGTAAGTATGAGGTCCACCTCTCTGGATAACCTCAGGAGTCTCTCCTTCAGGATATCCCTTTCATCAGGTATTATCTCGTAGTGTTTGACCGTCATCCCCATGGTACTGACGAACTCCCTGATGGTCTGGCCGCTCAGGTCCTCTCTTTCGCCCTTTGAGCCCTTATCACTGAGTGTTATGATAGCAAGGGATATCATCTCAGTCTTTTATCTCTATGGGGTCGCCTATCTTTATTTTTCCTCCCCTCAGGACCCTTACGAATATCCCCTCCTTTGGCATCACACAGTCACCTGCCTGGTAGTATATACTACACCGGCTATGGCACTCCTTGCCAATCTGGCTGACCTCAACCTCAACCCTGCCACCTATCAGCAGCCTTGTCCCAATAGGGAGACTGAGAAGGTCAATACCCTCTGTGGTGATATTTTCTGCAAAGTCGCCGGGGCCTACATCAAGCCCCATATCCTTCATCTTTCTGATGCTTTCCATGGCAAGGAGGCTCACTTGGCGGTGCCATTCTGACGATGCATGGGCATCACCGGATATGCCGAAGTTCTCTCTCAGTTCCACCTCTTCAACAGGTTTCTTTCTCACACCCTTACGGTCGCTTATGTTTATTGAAACAACCCTCGCATTCATAGCTAATATGATAACCTAATAAAAGGATTTAGTGAAAGCCCTGCTTGCAGACTGGTTATCAATCTGTCTGTATTGACTTGGAAATAGAAGAAATATTATACTTAATAGCTCATTATCTGGACGGAAGGAGTGTACGATGGGAGCATATACAACATACCATCCACACAGGAGAAAAAGAAAAAGGACGCACGGCTTCCTCAGAAGAAAAAGAACAAGAGGTGGCCAGAGGGTTCTGAAGAGAAGAAGGGCAAAGGGCCGCAAGAGATTGACAGTCTGAAAAGGTCAGCCGATCTTAAAAGGGTATTTGAAGAGGGCAGGAGATTTGTAGGAACCCATTTTGTTCTCTATATCCTTCCAAATGGTCTAAACAGGTTGAGATATGCTGTGGTGGCTGGAAAGCGATGTGGCAATGCTGTAAAAAGAAACAGGATAAGAAGGATATTAAGAGAGGCCCTCAGGCTCGGTATCAGGGACATTAACACCTGTGATTATGGTTATGATATAATACTTGTCGGTAAGAAGGTGGCCTGGAAAGCAAAGACACAGGATATACACAGTGAGTTACGGGACATACTATCAGACCTGAGAAAAACGAAATAATGAAAAAATTTCTAATTTTACTAATAAAATTCTATCAACTCTTCATATCCCCAGTTTTACCAGGGAGTTGCAGGTTTGTACCGACCTGTTCCGAGTATTCAAAAGAGGCAATAAGGAAATACGGCGCGCTGAAGGGAAGTCTACTTACCATTAAAAGGATATCCAAATGCCACCCCTTCCATCCAGGTGGTTATGATCCTGTAAGGTGATAGGGTATGGAGGAAAACATTAATAAAAAAATGCTTCTTGCCTTGACACTCTCCCTTGTGGTGTTGCTTGTCTACCAGATATTCTTTGCACCTCCACCACCTCCACCTAAAAAAATTCCACCGAAAAAGGAGCAAGCCGGAAAAGTAACACCCCCGGAGAAGAAGGTGACAGCCAGTTCTGTGCAGGGCGTTATCCCGCCAACAAAGGCAGTAAATGAAAGAAGAATAACAATAGATACGCCTTTTTATCAGGCCCTTCTTTCCACCAGGGGTGCTACCATCGCTGGATGGAAGCTGAAAAAGTACTTTGATGACAAAGGTCAGGAGATCGTCCTTGAGAAAGACTCAGCAAAGATCCCTGCCCTTGCCATAGGGATTGATGATAATTTCTCATTCGGACAGGTCAATTTTGAGGTAAACACAAAGACCGACAGAATAGCCCTTGAGAAAGGGGATGACAGAGTTTCAATACGATTTACATACAGTGACGGGATAAGAAGAATTATAAGAACCTATACCTTCTATGGGAGTGACTACAGGGTTGATGTTACCGATGAGGTATCAGGCATGCCAAACTACTGGGTCACGCTGGGCAGCACCTTTGGCATCTCTGGTACCGTTGGATACAGGGGACATGTTGGGCCGGTTATACTCAAAGCTGCTGACAGAAAGGAGATAAAGCCTGCAAAGGTCAAAGAACCCATAGTGTTTGACAAGGACCTCAGGTGGGTTGCACAGGAGGACAAATACTTCTTTGCCTCCATAGTACCCAAGAAGGAGGCCACGGCAAAGGTATGGCGGTTACAGAGCGGTGATGTCGTTACTGCTGTAAACCTTCCTGCCGGGAAAAATACCTATCTGGTCTATGCAGGACCAAAAGAACACGACAGGCTGAAAAAACTCGGTGTTGGACTTGAGCACATTGTGGATTTCGGATTCTTCTCAATACTTGCAAGACCGATCTTCTGGATATTGAAAAAGCTCTATGCCCTTACAGGGAACTACGGCTGGGCCATAGTCATACTTACAATAATTCTGCGTGTGCCCTTCATTCCTTTGATCAACAAGGGTCAGGCATCCATGAAAAAGCTCCAGGCCATACAACCAAAGATGAATGAGATAAGACAGAAGTACAAGAAAGACCCCCAGAAGATGCAGAAGGAGATGATGGAACTCTACAAGAAACACAAGGTTAATCCAATGGGTGGTTGTCTGCCCATGCTTGTACAGATACCCTTCTTCTTTGCCCTTTACAAGGTGCTGCTTGTGGCAATTGAGCTGAGGGGTGCACCCTTTATTTTGTGGATCCATGATCTCTCAAAGAAAGACCCCTATTATGTCCTTCCCATCGTGATGGGGATAACCATGTATATCCAGCAGAGGATGACCCCCACAACAGCAGACACACAGCAGCAGAAGATAATGCAGTATCTCCCCATAATCTTTACTTTCCTCTTCCTGAGCTTTCCCTCAGGGCTTGTCCTGTACTGGCTTGTTACCAACATCCTGAGCATTGTCCAGCAGTATTTTGTGAACAGAAAGTTAGCAGCACAGGGTGTGAAATAGAACCTGTTGCCCCTGATTTAAGTTATAATATAAAAAACAGTGGAGGATTTGTAATGGAGACCGCCGGGTATCAATACGATGTTTCAACTTACCTTGACAGACTCTATGAGATCTACAGGGAGATTGATAATGAATACAACAGGGCAGC
>Ga0256830_1003165_pt1 | contig 10400 bp, 5 predicted proteins | sample 128326metaG_FD_190537 | JGI IMG/M metagenome (GOLD analysis project Ga0256830, IMG submission 190537) | Hydrothermal vent microbial communities from Lau Basin, Pacific Ocean - 128-326 | ecosystem: Environmental > Aquatic > Marine > Hydrothermal vents | place: Pacific Ocean: Lau Basin | collected...
ACCGTCGCGCAGGGTCTGGAGGATGCCCGTGTAGCTGCGGAAGCGCGTGCCAACGCAGAAAAGGAAGCCGAGAAAATCATCGCAGAGGCGCAAACAAAGGCCACCCAAATTGTGCGCGACGCCACCATGCGCGCGGAAGAAGCGGCCAAAGACATCCGGGCCGCAGCCGAGGCCGAGGCGGCCAAAGCACGCGAGGAAGCCCTGGCCGACGTGGAACAGGAGCGAGTGCGTATCTTGAGCGAGCTGCGCGGGCAAGTGGCAGCCCTGGCCATGGCCGCGGCACAGAAGCTGGTTGGCGAATCGTTGGATGAAAAACGGCAACGCTCCCTGATCGAAGAATTCTTCTCCGGTGTCAAGTCCGGCAAAGTGGTTGTCCTCGAAGAGGCCAATGTCAGTGGCGCCGCTGCTGAGGTGATCAGCGCCTTGCCCCTGACCGAACAAGAACAGGAAACCGTCAAGAAAGAAGTTCTCTCCAAACTTGGCAGTCAGGCAACGGTAGCCTTTCGTGTTGACCCCTCCATCCTGGGCGGCCTGGTGATCCGGGTTGGCGACAAGGTGTTGGATGGTTCGGTGGCCGGTCAGTTGGAGTCGCTGCGCGAAAGCCTGGTGTAGCCTGTGTGATCGAAAAACACAGCACAAAGAAACGCCCCGCAACTTGCGGGGCGTTTTTCGTATTTCGATATTGGCTTTTGTGCGTTTACCGGCGCCCGCCACGGCCCCGTCGCCGGGAATCCCCCCCGCGGCGCTCCCCATTTCTGCGTCGCCCGCCGCCGCCCCCGCGGCGTCCCCCCCCGCGGTCGCGCGCTTTGGCCTCCTCTGCTGTCCAGCCCTCCAACACAGCCTGCCGCGATAGGCGGATTTTCCCCTCCCGGTCGATGTCCGTGACCATCACGGTGATCTCGTCCCCCTCGCGGATGACGTCTTCGACGCGCTCCACCCGCATACTGTCCAATTGCGAGATGTGTACCAGCCCGTCCTGTCCCGGCAGAATCTCCACGAACGCGCCGAAATCGGTGATGCGCACCACCCGGCCGGTGTAAATTCGCCCGACAACGGCTTCCTCGGTCAGGGCTTCGATCATTTCGCGGGCTTTGCGCGCGCTTTCGCCGTCCGCGGTAGCGATGAACACCGTTCCGTCTTCTTCGATGTCGATCTTCGCGCCGGTTTCCTCCTGAATGCTGCGGATGATCTTGCCGCCCGGGCCGATCACCGCGCCGATCTTTTCGGACGGAATCTGGATGGTGATGATCCGCGGGGTGTGCGGTTTCAGGTCGGGCCGCGGTTCGCTGATCACCTCCAACATCTTGCCCAGAATGTGCATCCGGCCTTCCCGCGCCTGGGTAAGGGCTTCGGACATGATTTGGGGCGTCAACCCCGAGATTTTGATGTCCATTTGCAGCGCGGTGATGCCTTTTTCCGTCCCGGCCACTTTGAAATCCATATCGCCGAGCGCGTCTTCGATGCCCTGGATGTCCGAAAGGATCACGTAACGGTCGCCTTGCTTGATCAACCCCATGGCGATCCCGGCCACCGGGGCCTTGATCGGCACGCCCGCATCCATCAGCGCCAGCGTCGAGCCGCACACCGACCCCATCGAGGTCGAGCCGTTCGAGGACAGCGCCTCCGACACCAGGCGCAGCGTGTAGGGAAACTCCTTCTCCGGTGGGATGACCGGTAGCAGCGCACGCTCGGCCAACGCGCCGTGCCCGATCTCGCGCCGCGACGCCCCCCGCAGGAAGCGGGTTTCCCCGACCGAAAAGGGCGGGAAGTTGTAGTGATGGATGTAGCGCTTCTTGTCCGTGGGCGTCAGATTGTCCATCTCCTGCGCGTCACGCGGGGTGCCCAGCGTGGCCAGGGTGAGGATTTGCGTCTCCCCGCGGGTGAAGATGCCGGAGCCGTGCGCGATTGGGCTGTAATTGACCTCGCACCAGATCGGGCGGATTTGGGTGGTGGTACGCCCGTCGGGGCGCTGCCCCCTTTCCAGGATGCGTTCGCGCACGATGGCTTTGTACACCTCGCTGAACGCGTTGATCACGTCACCGGATTGCGGAAAATCTTCTTCTTCCGTCACCAGTGCGGCTACGGCTTCCTCTTGCAACGCGCGGATGGCGTTGTCCAGCTCGACTTTGGAATAGTTGTGGTCCAAGACATCGTGAATTTTTTGCGTAAAGCTCGCGGCAACCTGGGCTTTGAGCGTTTCGTCGACTGCAAAACGCGGGTAATCGTCCCGTTTGGGTTTGCCCACCTCCGCGGCCATGCGCTCCTGCACCTCGATCAACGGCTGGATGGCCTGGTGCCCGATTTCCAACGCCTGGATCATGGTCTCCTCCGGCACTTCCGTGGCCCCGCATTCGACCATCAGAATGGCGTCGCGGGTGCCTGCCAGGCGCAGGTCGAGCGCGGAGGTCTCGATTTGGGCAAAGGTGGGGTTGATGATGAATTCGCCATCGATCAGCCCGACCCGCACCGCGCCCACCGGGCCTCCCCAGGGGATGTCCGAAACCATCAGCGCGGCGGAGGCCGCGTTGATCGCCAGGATGTCGATTGGGTTTTCCCCGTCCGCGGAGAGCGAATACAGGATGACCTGTACGTCGTTGCGCAGGTCTTTGGGGAACAGGGGGCGCAGCGGGCGGTCTGTCAGGCGGGCGGTGAGTACGGCCTCTTCGGAGGGCCGTCCTTCCCGGCGGAAGAAGCCGCCCGGAATGCGCCCGCCCGCGTACATGCGTTCTTCATAGTCTACGCTCAATGGGAAAAAACTGATACCGGCCCGCGGCTCTTTTCCCATGGTTGCGGCTGCGAACACCATGGTGTTCCCTAGTTGGATGGTGACGGAACCGCCCGCCTGCCCGGCCAGTTTGCCGGTTTCAAAGCTGACGGTTTTGCCACTCACGGTGGCGGTGTACATTTTTGCTTCGGGTTTCATCTTTGTCCTCCGATGATTGCTCACCGGTTCAGGAACTGGAAGTTAGCGGCAAATCGTGCTGGATTTGCCAACAGCCTCCAATGCCCAACCGGCGAGCGGGAATATGGGGTTTCGAAAAATAACGCCTTCAACGGTAAAGAGTGTGGTTTTTGTGCCCCCGCAAGGGAAAGGGATACAGAAAACGGGTAGATGATGATTTTCGTGACCATCTACCCGTTTGTGGAACTCATTTGCGGCGGATATTCAAGCGGTCTGTAATCGCAACAAATCGCTGGTAATCTTTTTTGCGCAGGTAGGCCAGCAAGCGGCGTCGCTGCCCGACCATTTTGAGCAAACCTCGTCGCGAGGATTCGTCGTGTTTGTGTTCTTTCAGGTGCTCGGTCAGGTGTTGGATGCGGTTGGTCAACAGCGCGATCTGCACCTCGGGGGAACCGGTATCCTTTTCGTGGCGGTGAAACTCGTGAATGATTTCGGCTTTTGCTTCTTTGGCAAGCGTCATGACGTCTGCTACTCCTTTTTTGTTGGCAGGTCTCCGCACCGGCAGCGTGGAAAACGCCGCGGGGTGGGTCTAGTCAGCCTGGAATTATACCAGCACGCTTGGAAAGGGGCAAGCGTTACTCCAACTCAACGGGGGTGTCCATCTGCCGGAAGGTTTCGCGCACTTTGTCTTCCACCTCGGCTTCGTCGATGCTGCCGTCGCTCAACGCGATGGTGATGCGTATCTTTCGAAAACGTTGCTGGAGCAGGTTGAGCAGCCCCAACAGACTGGAGGCCTGGCCAAAGGGCAAGTCGAAGCGCAGGGTCATAGCGCGGCGTTGGGGCGGGTGGTGTTCGGTTGTGCTGTGGCCTGCGGGCTGTGCTGTGGCCGCTGCGAACGGTTCCCGCACCTCCTCGCGGCCGGCGCCGGCGGATGGGGGGTACACCCGCGGCTGCGCGGCGCGCTGCTGTTCGCAAATCTCGGCCTGGATGATGACCTCGCCTCCCTGCAACCCCACCGACGGCTCTTCCTGGAAGTACAGGCATTTGATTGTGCCGTCTTCCTGCAATTCTCCCAACCCGAACAGTCCCTGCCGCACGCCTTCGGCAATGCTGTTTTCCCACACCCGGCGGTTGACTGCCAGCACCTCCCCTGGTGTGCGAGAACCGTTTTCTGCCAGTTTGCGGGTCTCCACGGCGTCTTTGTTCCGCAGGTAGCGGCTCTTGATGACCAGGGGGGCCAGTTTCTCCACCAGGCGGTTTTCGCTGCGCAGGCGGTCATACACCCACTGGTCCAGCGAAGGGGTTGCTCCGTAGGTCGGGACGCCCATGTCCACGCGTTGCAAGCCTTCCTGGGCGGGCAGGTACAGGGAACGGTACAGGTTGCCGATTTGCTCTTGCAAATCCCGGCGGGATTGTTTGGCGTCCGATTCCAGCCGCTTGCGCTGCTCTGAAGTCAGGTTCAGGGTTTCTTGTTCCAGGAGGGAGGAGAACGCCAGGTGGCGGCGCAGCAACTTCTCAAAGTTGGCGCGCTCCCCCTCCAGGGGGGTGAGAAAGTACAGGGTGTTGCGATGCACGCGCGGGGTCTGGCCTTTTTGTGTCAGGAATGCGTTCATTGTGGACGAATCCGTTTTACGAAGGACGAGCAGTTTTGGCGCTTCGTCGTCGGGGATATCGGCGCTTTCCCGCGGCCAGAGGAAGGTTCTCATCGCCTGGCCGCTGATCCGCCTGCGCAGTATTTCCCGTTCGGCTTTGCGTAAATCGTCGCCGCTCACGTTCTCCATGCGGATGGTCAGGGCGCGGTTGAGGTTGGCGGTGGTGGAGAAGTAGTACCGTCCGGCGTGTTCGTGCAAGTAGAACAACAGGCGGCTGCTCAGTTTTTGCAGCACTTCGGCAATCACGCTGGCGGGAACCGCGGGCATAAGGTTTTGGCGTTTGATTTCATTGATCGTGGCCCCGGCCTCGCCGCCGCCGCCGACGAAAGAGTACAGAAAAATGGTGGTCGCGATGCGTTCTCCCAGGTGCAGCCCCTGGTAGGATTTGCCGATTTTCAGATTGGCGGTGTGCGCGCCGGCGTCCGAACTGGTGATGTCGGCGGCCAGCACGCTGTCGTATTCGTTGCCGGTGTGTTTGAGCAGTTCGCGGCGGATTTCCTCGTGGCTCAAATTGAAATCCGCCAGGCTGATGTAGGGTCGGGCGGATGCTTTGAGATCGCTGATCACAAGCGCCAGCAGGCGCAGGGTGCCGCGCGTGCGTTGGAAAGAGGGGAAACTGCCCCAACGGTGGTAGAGCACGTCCACCACCTCGGGCAGGAAAGGGTAGGTCTGATTGAAGCGGGCGCGATAGGCCGCGCTTTCTTCGCCGCGCGGCAGCAGGGACTCACGCTCTGCCTGGGCCACATAAGCGTTGACGACCTCCCGCGCGGCCTTTTCATCCACGTCGGAAAACAGACGCCGCCGGATGATGGCCCCCACTTCGTCGTCCTGCACCGGGGTGAAGATTTTCTCCACCCGCCCGCTGATTTTTTTCAGTTGTTCAAAGAGGCGCGCGGCTTGTTCATCGTATTGCTCCAGCGTGCTGGAGGGCAGGGTGATGACCACCACAGCACGCTCCAGCGTAGAGGCGGATTCGGTCAGCTCCTGCATGAAGGCCAGGGTTTGCGCCGCCAGTGTGGATTGGCCGACCTGTACGCCCGCGGCTTTGGTGGCATATTCCAGTACCTCGTCCATCAGCACCAATACCGGTTGATGTGCCCCCAGCAGGGACTGGATGGCATCTCGTCCCGGCGCGGTGCGGCCATCGAATCCCTCCCGCGAGCCGGTCAACTGCTCCGCCATCAGGCCCCACAACGTTTCCTTGCTGGAAATGGGCGTGCCGGAGATGACCACGGTCTTGACGCCCCACTGACGGGCTTTGTGGTACAGGGCGATCAGTGAGTGGGTTTTGCCGCCGCCAAAGGGCGTTTGCATCTGGATGACCGGATCGCCACCCTTGCCGCGCAGCCGTTTTTCCACTACCTCGAACAGGTTTTGCAGCCCCCTGGTCAGGTGTGTTTTTTGGAAGAACAGGTCGGGGTCGCGGTATTCTTCCGGGCCGCGGCCGTGGTGGACCTCCCACAAATCGGCGGCGAACACATCCAGGGTCAGGCGGCCCTTCAGGATGTCATCATGCGGGATGGCAATGGTGTGGAAAGTGCCCGGCACCCCGGGTGCGGCGGTCTTCCCGCTGGCAGCAGACCGTTTCCCGGCATCCGGCCAGTGAATCTTGATGTACTCGTGCGTTTCTTTCGGGTCCAGCATTTGCGTGGCAGTGCCAGAGCGGATGTAGAACTCTTTGCCTGATTTGCCTTTGAGGAAAACCGCTTCCGGCGCGGGGGACACCCGGACCACGTAGACCAGCCGCCCGCCCACTTCTACGAAACTGCGCTGGATGAGCGCGGTGTATTGCGGGCCGAGGTAGTCCTTGAGCAAACTGGAGAGGTTTTGCTCGAATTTGTCGCGCGAGTTGCCGGTCAGTTTCAGGTCGTCTTGCAAGCCGTGGATCGTGCCGTCGTCTTTCACGCCGATCAGCAGCGTGCCGCCCTGGGTGTTCAGGAAGGCGGCGATGGTCTTGAGCGCGCTGCGGCGCACGGCATCGCTCTTTTTTCCCTGGCGCACGTCCCATTGCAGGGTGGTTTTGAATTCCACGCGGTCGCTTTCGCCGTTAGCAATCAGTTCTTTGATCTCGTTCATGATTTTTCCTCGCGGTGATTGTCTATCAGTCGGGCAAATGATTGACCACTCGATGAATGCCATTTTTTACCAGCCGCTCTCCGAAATTGATGAGCAGCCCCAGGCGCAAGTCGGTCAGACGCAAGTAGGTGAGCAATTGGGCGTTGTAAACCGGATTCCAGGCGGTTGTAGCCTTGCATTCTACGATCACTTTTTCTTGAACGAGGAGGTCCAGGCGCAGGGGCGTGGCCAGTCGCTGCTCCTTGTAAACGAGAGGCACGACTTTCTCGCGCTCCACGCTCAGCCCGCGGTGGGCCAGTTCCCAGGCCAGGGCTTCCTGGTATACGCTTTCCAACAGCCCCGGGCCTCCGAGGGTTCGGTGAACTTCGATGGCTGCGTCTACGATGATTTTGCTGATTTCGTTCTCGTGCACAGTGCGGTCCTTTCCTATGGGATTTTAACGCAAAGTCGCCAGGGCGCGGAGTCGCAGAGAAAAGCATTAAAAACCTTTGCGCCTCCGCGTCTCTGCGTTCCCTGCGTTCCCTGCGTTTAGACTCAACGCCAAGGCGCCAAGGCGCGGAGTCGCAAAGAACATCAAAAAAAAGCCCTTTGCGCCTTTGCGCCTCCGCGTCTCTGCGTTCCCTGCGTTCCCTGCGTTTAGACTCAACGCCAAGGCGCCAAGGCGCGGAGTCGCAAAGAACATCAAAAAAAAGCCCTTTGCGCCTTTGCGCCTCCGCGTCTCTGCGTTCCCTGCGTTCCCTGCGTTTAGACTCAACGCCAAGGCGCCAAGGCGCGGAGTCGCAGAGTGGCAAAGAAAAGCAGTAAAAACCCCTCTGCGCCTTCGCGCCTCCGCGTCTCTGCGTTCCCTGCGTTCCCTGCGTTCAGACTCAACGCCAAGGCGCCAAGGCGCGGAGTCGCAGAGAAAAGCATTAAAAACCTTTGCGCCTCCGCGTCTCCGCGTCTCTGCGTTCCCTGCGTTCCCTGCGTTCCCTGCGTTTTGTCTCACAACAACCTCGTCTGACGCACCTCCTGCCGCAGACGCTCGCGGCCGGTGAGCAGGCCGTCAATCAGTTTCTTCTCCTTGCTCTCGATGGGCAGGCTCTCGGAAACCGCCTGCGCCACGCGGTAGAAGGCTTCGCTGTTGCCATAGCCGCTTTCGGCCAGCCGCTGCACCAGGGCGGGACGGTCGCCCGCCTCCCACAGGCGCAGGGCGTGATGCAGCACGTCCACCAACTCGCGGGATTCGGCCAGCGCCTCCGGTTCGCGGCGCTGGGGGCCGAGCAGGCGCACGAACTCCTTCTCCTTCTTGACGAAACTGCCCCGCCGCGACCACTCCTCGGCCAGGTCCAGCCCGCAGGACTGCGCCAGTTTGCGAGCCTCGTCGAAGGGCACGCGGGCTTCGCCGTAGTTCCAGCGCCACAAGACGTAGAAGCGCGTCCGGTCGCTGACCTCGCCGGAGAATCCGTTTTGCAAAATCTGGCGCACGGCGTAATCGGTGGCGATGGTGCGCACGTCGTCCAGCAGGCGGTCGGCGCGGATGACCTCGCCCTCCAGGTCCATGACCTGCTCGTATTTGCCGAAGACCTCGATGGCCGCGCCGATGGCGGCGATGAAAAAGTCGGCCCCGCCGATGCCCTCCTCCCACAGACGCTGCAACTTGGCGTTCAGGTAGGTCTCCAGTTCGCGGCGCACCTCGTGGTAGAAGCCCACCCCCTCGCGGGCGGCCCCTTCGGCGCCGCTCAGGGCAGGTTTGCGCGCCACGATGTAGATGGAGGAGGCCAGCGCGGCAGTTTCTCTGGAGTTCAGGCGGGATTTCATCTCGGTGTTGAGCGGCCAGGCCGCCGAGACCACCAGGCCGCTATCCAGCAGGGCGTTGACCACCGTCTCCCAGCCGGCGGTGGACTTGTGGGCATAGACGATGACCGCCACGCCGCCCGGCTTGAGTACGCGCTGCATCTCTCGGAACGCGGCTACTAGATTTTCTTCGAAAAACTGGCGTGCAATTTCAGCACTCGTTTGCCGTACAGCATCTGCTACAATCTCGCCCGCTTTGGGCGTGAGCGGGGTGGAAAAGAGTTCAGGGTACAGGAAGCCCACCGTGCGCTTGAGCCAGACGTAGAAGAAATCCGACAGATCGGCGTAGGGCACGTTGTCGTAATACGGCGGGTCGGTCAGGACGGCGTCGAAGTAGTTTTCCGGCCAGGGCAGGCGGGTAGCGGAGGCGTGGGTGACCCTCACCCCCGGCCCCTCTCCCGCTCGCGGGAGAGGGGAAATACGGGACGAATGTTCTGTAACATTAAGCAAGTAATCAAAAGCATCAATCCAATTGCCTGTTGATGTACTAAACGGGTTTACCTCAATTGTGTCCCATACCATCTGGAGAGCCTGACGACCAAATGTATGGGCTATTAACTCTTTGCTCGAATGCCACATACATTGCATTGAGTTGTAATCTGCTAGTCTATCAACAGACAATCCCAAATACGTCGTCACGGCACGGGCGAAATCCCGCGGGTAGCCGCGCGCCAGCATGGCGGCGTGGGCGCGGCGCACGGCCCCGGCGAAGGTCAGCAGGGCCAATTGTTGGCGCGGGTTAAATGCCTCGCCCCAGGTTTTCATGCCATATAAAGGCAAGCGGCAGGTATCATACTTCCCGCGACCGCCAATGGGCAGCGGCTCATCTGGCACCGGCTCAATGCCCCAGGCGGCGCGCAGTTCAGCGCGCTTGGCTTCCAGGGCGGTTTCGGCGGCGCGGTAGGCGGCCAGGTCGGCAGGGGTGGGGAGGCGGTAGCGTTTCCCCCCACCCCTGGCCCCTCCCCCACGGCGGGGGGAGGGGTGGCCCCCGCCATGGGGAGAGGGGAGATAGACTACGGCGACCATGCGCTGGCCGCTTTTGCCTTCCTGAAAGAGCCGCCGGGTGTCATTGGCAGCGATGCTCGCGCCGCAGGCCGGGCAGGTCACCACCGCGCGGCGCACCGTGCCCTGGGCCGGGTCGTAGTCATCCAGCGGCCAGGGGGCGTAGCCCTCGTCGCCGCGGATTTGCGTGCCGCGGGCCACAATCTCGAAGTCCACCGGCTGGCCGGGGCCGCCCGTCAGCGGTTTGAGGGCGATCTGCTTCTTGCTGCCCTTCTTCGCCAGCCAGAACTGGCGCATCAGCGGGATTTCCACCCCGCAGGCCGGGTTCTGGCAGGGCAGCGTCCGCGCCCAGATGTAGCCGACGATGGTTTCCCCCTCACCCCCCGTTCCCCTCTCCCACTGGGGGATGGTTTCCCCCTCACCCCCTGCCCCCTCTCCCACCAGGGGAGAGGGGAGCGACTCCCCTCCCCCTTGATGAGGGAGGGGCTGGGGGTGGGGGTGCAAATGCAGCGCCTTGCGAATCTCCTCCAGCGCGGCGCTCAGATTCTCCTCCACCAGCGCGGCGGGCAATCGCACGAACCGCAGTCCCAGGGATTCCAGCAACTGTTGGCGCGCTTTATCGGCGGCTTGTTGCCTCTCGTGAATCGGGCCGTCCACCTCCACAACCAGGCGATGGGAGGAAGCGTAAAAATCCACCACAAAAGGCCCAATCGGCTGCTGGCGGCGGAATTTGACGCCCTCCAATTGCTTGCCGCGCAAGGCTTGCCAGAGAATCGCCTCGCTGGGGGTCGGATTTTTGCGAAAATCGCGGGCAACTTCCACCATCTTGCGCCGCAGGGCTTCCGGCACGTGCCAGCGATCTGGCCCCCTCTCCCCCCGGCCCCCTCTCCCACCAGGGGAGAGGGGGAGTCTCCCCTCCCACTCGATGGGGGAGG
>Ga0256830_1003166_pt1 | contig 10394 bp, 7 predicted proteins | sample 128326metaG_FD_190537 | JGI IMG/M metagenome (GOLD analysis project Ga0256830, IMG submission 190537) | Hydrothermal vent microbial communities from Lau Basin, Pacific Ocean - 128-326 | ecosystem: Environmental > Aquatic > Marine > Hydrothermal vents | place: Pacific Ocean: Lau Basin | collected...
GAAATAATTTGGCGGCGTATTATCCCACATTTGAAATTAAGATTTAACTGATAATCTTAAAATCCATAGTTGAAGTATGTATTTGTGACGGTATAGCTAGAGGCGTAGGGGCGCGAAATAGCGAGGGTGATTCCAAGGAGTTACGAAACGAGTTAATTAAATTGATCGAAAAACGTAAGAAATCAGGTTTGTTCGTAGTAGGTTAGTCTGTTTTCGGACAAGCTTCGGGGGCTTGCTGGGAACAGTGATTGTCACGCACGCTCTCGCACATCCCTGTGCTTCGCTGTATAAGACCATCCATGGCTAAAAGAGTACGCCTGGTTAGCATATATTTTTCGATCAAAGGAGGCGAATAACCGTCGCTATTGAACGAGTTTAATCGGGAAATGTACGTAATCAGACTTATTCGCAGTAGGCCAGTCTGTTCTCGGACAAGCTCCTAGGTGAACAAGGCTTTTGTTTGCTCAATCATTTTGTCGATGTGTTTATCTTTTAGGCGTTTGACGAGTGCGTTATTCATTCCCACTCTTGCCAAGCTTTCATGTGTACTGGTCTCAATTACTTCGTCGTAACACTGAGCAATCAAACCTGATACCATGCCTGATATTCGATGAAATGCACCGTAAACCGACATTGCTTTATCCTTTTCATATGTTTCCATGCACTTTTTCAAAAATACTTGTTGTAACCTATTCATGATTCCGAGCACATACAAATTTTTAGTGCCACGTTTAATGTGCAACAACGCAACATACCATTGGTGTTCCCAAAATGAATCTCCTTGATCACCACTTAAGATACTGATTATCCAGTTTTTCAAAGTCTCTTCTACTTTAGGCCTTTCGCCTTCGCGAAATACTGACTTAGTTTCTTCTATACCGTATAAGGTATCATAAAATACATCAATTAATTCAGGAGCCCATTGTTTGATTTCGTCTACTTCGTTGGCTAAAACTTCCCAGTCTGTATCGTTGAATCCAATAAGTTGTGAAATTACTTTGTGATAGTCTTGCGTTTTAGTCATTGTGAGTCCGTGTTAGAGTTTAAGCAAATTCGAATAGGTCGAATCAATTAATTTCCATTATTTTGACTAGCATATTTGCTACCGTAATTATTGGAGTATGTGTAGAACCTTTGGTAGGCGTTTCTTAATTTCATATCTGACACTTCCAACAACAGCATCAGCATCGGTAAAAACTAAGAGAATATCTTCTTGTACGGTTGACATCAGAATTTTTCCACCTGAAAACTCAGATAGGTAATGATCAATATCGCCTAGCTTAAATTCTTTGCCAAGATTTTCGTCGGTTCCTATGGTTGTCGCTACCATGGCACCAAGGGCATCGGCATCCACATCAATATTTGAACTGCTCTCAATAACAAAGCCATCTCTTCCTACAATCGCAGCTGAGAGAACATTATTGATTTTTAAAAAATCGTTTAATACATCTGAAAGAGATGTTTCGAATATATTTGTTACCGCTGAAGTCATATAACATCCATCCTTTGAAAATATTATGAATATATAAAAATTAGTTATCTCAGTAGGGGGCGTTTAAAGACTACTATCAGGTTAACCTGGATCAAAAAATGATGATAAGTAAACGAGAAGCTGATCACATATTAAGCGTCAATTATCGTGCAACTTATATACTACCTATGGATAACAGGTAGGAGCTTACTTTAATTTGTAGGTCAAATGCAAAAAAATAATTCGAAGCTGTAATTCTATCTATGGATCACCTAGAAAAATACTGCGTTATTTTGCGTTTAATCGGTACTTTTAGTTAAATCATTCCGAGGAACAAGTTTTGAAAAAGTAGATTTTGCGTCAAGCATTCTTATGAGAGGCGATGCGTTCGTATCCCATTGGCCTTTTGTGACATTAGTGGGGTCATCGCCTGTGAAAGCTAAGTAGCTATACTTCCTATAATGGGGAAGTTTTCTTGTCAGGCCTGGAATTGCCTCGCTGTTTGTCGTCGCTAGCCAAAGTATCGTTTGGTTGTTGCTATTTCTAGCGCTTAGAATCATTGAATGTTTATTTTTATCATGAGGTTTCCCTGCTATGGTGATGTTTTTTTGTCCCCATTCAACATTTTTTTCTATGAGTGACATAAAGTATTTCACATATTTATTCTTCCAGCCTACAATCCAAATCGCTCCATTCTTAGGCAAAATATTTATCTCTGAATCTAAGTGCACAGACCATTTTCCAGCCTGTGTTTGGCTCCATTTTGTGGCAAGATCCTGGTAGCGATTTAATAATGTCCTCGAGCTATTATTCGGCAGAACTATAGCGACTTGTGCAGAACCAAATCCTTGTGACAATGCGGGAGGAATTTCAGTACTCTCAAGCTGTCTAAAAACATCGAATTGCGAATCTATTTTGAAGTTTAATGGTTTATGCGCTAAATGAATATTAAATGTCTGCTCTTTAGTCCGCATTTCTAGAATGCGCTGTTCTGCGATGGTTTGATTGTTAATAGAAAGTGCGATAGGTATATCAAGTTCATAGGCGGCGCTTTTTTGCTGTTGTAATAAGGTTAAGTTTAAGGTGTATCTGCTGTTCTGCTGGTTGCTTATTTCGGGTTTGTTTATAGCTTCCACCGAATAATCTTTTATAGCGAGAGATGGAGCTCCAGGGCGTAATATCCATTGTTCAAAAAAAACACTAAGGTCTAATGATGAGGTTTTTTCAAACACTTTTTTTATGTCGGTATAAGATGTCTTTTTAAAAAGTTGCTGTTGATATAGGTTTCTCAAACTTTGAATAAAAAGTTTGTCTCCCAGTTTTATACGTAACATGTGAAATATCATTAATGTTTTGCCATAGCCAACCGCTTCTAATGCAGAATTGTGTCGCGAAAAAAACTGAGACAATGCTATATCCGTTGATTCATCAACGTAGTCATTATATTTTTGCAGCACATCGCGCCGGTATTGATGTCCCTGTCCACGCTGTTCTTTTAACAAATGGTCAGCAAGATAAGAAGTAAGTCCTTCCGACCAGTTTCCCTGTTTATAATCTACTAAAACACCATTTGCCCACCAGTTATGTAATATTTCGTGAGGGTAAGAGGTGTATAAGATAAAAGGAAAACGTAAAACTCTAGGGCCTAATAAAGTAAACGAAGGCATTCCAAAACCCGTTTCCCAGAAATTTTCTACCATTGCGAATTTACTATAGGGGTATTCACCGATGAGATCGCTATACATTGAAATGTAATGAAAAGTAGTTTCAATATAGGTTTTAGCAAGTCGATCATCTTTGTTGTTGAGAAAGACTAAAGCTTCAATGTTATTCTTTTTTTGCGAATACACTTGGTATGCAGAGGCAAGCAGATAAATTTCGTCTTGCGGTTGAGTTTCTAGCCAAATATCAAGGTTCTTATTAGAGTTGTTTCTTGTTCCTTGACTGACTGAATGCCAATTTTCAGGTAGTTTAATGTCTAGCTCGAAACTGACTAATTCGTCATTAAATACGGGATACCAGATGCTAGCTCGTGTTAGATAAACGCCTTGTAGCGAGATTATCCCCACGCTATCACGCATATTGAGCGAGAACTCTTCACTCTTATTCGATAACTCGCTAATGATATTTCCAGAATATTCAATCTTTAATTTTTTAGGGTTTCCGGTGAAAGAGTATTCTTTCGTCGCAAACGACCTTGCTGATTTTGCAGGGAGTTCTTTAACAGATGTTATATTGGGTGAATGCGTTGTAGTTGTTGCGGGTTTTAAACTAAGTTTATTATTTAAAATAAAGCGCTGGTAATTACCATTCTCTGGCAGTGTAATCGTATCAATAACGTGAATATATCCACTACTTGGTTTTAAGGTTACTGATAATTGGTGATGTACAACTTTAGTTGAAGCTGAAGCAAATGTGATACTCAGGCTTAAGCTAGAAAAAACAACTAACAAACGCTTAAAAAAATGCTGCATATTGCTGTGCTCCAAGTTTAATTGTCAAAAGTGATAGAATATCTGTGTTTCTCACATTTCATTAACAAACTGCGGAATCGTGCGGGGCACTCTTGCTAATTCCCAGTTTTTAATAGCCCACTCCCAGAAGTTATTCAATGGTTCGTATTGTAGTGATTTATCAGGATTTTGCCCCAGCATGGTAAGTACTTTGTATAATTGTTGGACCGGATACTTTTTATTTAAGGGCTTTGCACCGGTTTGCTTGCTTAACTTATCACCGTTGGGGTGGGTAATTAACGGTAAATGAAGGTATTCCGGAATGTGATAATTCAATATTGACTGTAAGTATATATGTCGTGGTGTCACCGCTAATAAGTCATTACCTCTAACGATCTCGGTAATATTTTGCAAATGATCATCAATCACAACGGCAATATGATAGGCGTATTGTTTATCTGATCTTTTTAGGATGAAATCGCCGACTTCGTGTTCAATATTTTGCTTAAATGTGCCCTGTAATTTATCGTTGAAGTAGATCATTTTATCATGTGTTAATAATCGAATAGCGCCATCACTCAGGCTTTTTTCTCTACATCGTCCGGTATATATAAATCCTGTGTTATTTCTAATGGCAGTTTGCGATATAAGTTTTCGACTGCAACTGCAATAATAGGCTTTTTTCATTGTTAGCAAATCAGATACAACATCTTGATAGAAAGCGAGGTGAGTGCTTTGATATTGAGGTACGCCATCCCATTCAAAGCCAAAAGCTTCGAGATCTTTTAGAATGAGATCTGCCGCGCCTTTAGGTTCTCTCGGCGGGTCTATATCTTCAATCCGTAGTAACCAGTTACCTTTATTCGATTTTGCTTGTAAATAACTTCCAACGGCTGCGAGTAGGGAGCCTAGATGTAACGGCCCAGTAGGGGATGGGGCAAATCGTCCTCTATACATGTGAGAGGAATATAACTTTATTCATTATGAAAATTAACGGCTGTGAGGCTCATTGTTTTCATCATTGCTGGTGTTTTCCTCGTCCGGTGGTTGCGCCATAGCAGCAAGATTTTGTTCAATGATGTAGTTAATGCTGTTTTGTTCAAATTGACCATCCTCTTGTCTTGATCCGGGGTTTAATCCCGTTAATAAGGCCATAGCCTCATCGATGTGAGTAATCGCATAGATGTGAAATTTTTTAGCATCAACTGCCGATAGTATGGTTTTTTTCAACATGAGATTTTTAACATTTGTGGCTGGAATAATAACACCTTGTGTTCCCGTTAACGTGCGCGCGACACATATATCGAAAAAACCCTCAATTTTTTCATTGATACCACCGACGACCTGGATTTCACCGAATTGATTAATTGAGCCGGTAATGGCAATATCTTGTTTAAGGGGGATTTCACTGATGGCAGATAACAGTGCACAAAGCTCGCCCGCAGATGCACTATCACCCTCTACACCGCCGTAGGATTGCTCAAAACTGATACTAGCAGAAACGGAAAACACCTTATCTCTCGCATATCTTGCGGAAAGATAGTGTGAAAGTATCAATACACCTTTGGTATGTAGATCACCTCCTAAATCAGATTCGTGCTCAATGTCGACCAGCTTTCCATCGCCCATGCGTGCGGTTGCAGAAATACGCGAAGCTTGGCCGAAAGAATATTCTCCTGAAGCAATAATAGATAAGCCGTTTACTTGGCCGACTTTTTCACCCATCGTATCAATTAATATATCATTCGATAATATCTCTTCATAAGAAAGCCTCTGCATTTTGTTCGTTCTATTGCTCATCTCTGTAAGAGCATGCTCTATCTCAACGGCAGTAACCGCTATTTTTTCATCTAACTCAGCCCAATAAGATGCTTCGTAAAGGATGCTGGTAATCTCATCTTTGTTAATATACATTTTTTGTGAATGATCATTTATTCTTAAGCTGTATTCAACAAGTCGCGCGATTGCAGTATTATCGAAGGAGAGTAATTCTTTTTCTTTAACTATTCTTGCGATGAATAAAGAGAGTTGTTGCAAATTATTTTTGTTGAGATCGACCTGCTCATCAAAATCAACGATGACTTTAAAATATTTTCTAAACTCGTCATCCCATTCGATTAAATTTTCGTAAGAATCTCTATTACCAATCAAAACTAATTTTAGATTCAGAGGAATGGAATGAGGAAATAGAGAAATTTCTGATCTATATTTAGAACGACTGGCATGATAATCAGCGCTTAGTTCAGATAAAGCCAATGCTGATTTTAATAAGTTCCATGATGATTTGTTTAATAATAATTGTTCGGCATTAATGATTAAAAAACCTCCGTTTGCTTTATGCAGACTGCCTGGAGAAAGATGAGAAAAATAGGGAATTGAGTTGTTCTTTGGATCGCAGATATTATCTCCAAATAGATTCTCATAGCAGGGGTTTTTTTCATAATATACCGGCCTGATTTTTCTACCTTGGTTATTCACTAATATATTTATATTGTAATTAGGGGTGAGTTTTGACAATTCTATGTTATGGATGTTTTCAACTAGATCAGCCCATATGTTATCTAAATAAAGAATTACTTCTAAAAAATCTTTATATTTTTTTTTTATTTTATTAAATGGCTTTCCAATAATATGCTGAAATTGATCATTGTGTTTTAATAACGGAAAACTAGACAATAGTTGTTCGGTAAATTCTGCGAGATCATTTTTTAACTCTTGTGCTTTTCCGCTAGGAAGCATTAGAGAAATGGGTTTTCGTGGTTCTTGAAAATTGTGTAAATAACAAATATCGAATAAATTATCTAAATCGGCTTTTTGGTTATTTAATGACTGTAGTAGCATCGTTCGGCGTCCTATTCCTGATGGGCCCATCACGAAAATATTGTACCCACATTGCTGCATATTCAAGCCGAAGTTCAGGGATTTTTTAGCCCTAGATTGACCGACGATGTCATCTCTATTGGCCGGATTAATCGCTATTTGCTCAGTATTAGCAAAACCAATATCTGCCGGGTTTATTTTATGATAGAGGTATTGACTAGAAAGTGAACTTGCAAATGACATGTGTTATCTATATCTTAATACGGGCAATTATTCTTGATAATATCCAAGAATGATGCAAATTGAGGATTCATTGATGTTGGGACAGTATCATATCAGCGTGGAATATTAGAAGACTAATTTTTTTAGAATACACGTTTAAGAGTTGGCTTCAAGAGGAGTGGATTGTAGTTCAGCAGAAACGACCTTGTTTTTGCCGCTGTTTTTAGCTTCATAGAGCGCTCTGTCCGCGCGCGCAAAAATATCGTTCGCATTGTCCTTGTTTTTAAGCGTTGCAGTACCTAGGCTAACGGTTACTCGAACGTTGCTTTTTTCACAAATAATAGGCGTGTTTGCAATTGATTCACGAATTCTATCGGCGAGTTGATTAACACCTAAGCAATCCGTATTGCTTAACATGATAACAAATTCTTCGCCGCCATATCTGAATAGAATATCTGTGTTTCTGATGCATATGCTTGTTAATTCCGCAATTGTGCGAATAACGCAGTCGCCTGATGCGTGACCCAGCTTATCATTAATTGATTTGAAGTTATCAATATCTAAGACAATCATGGATAAGGGTTGATTATATCGACGTGCCAGGTTGATTTCCCTGAGCAAGGTTTCATCGAAAGTGCTGCGATTATTGACACCAGTTAGGGCATCTTTGTGAGCGGCTTGCAGTGCTTCGTGGTACATCAGTGCATTACGCAGAGGATGGGCCAAACTACATAAGGTATATTCAAAGATTTTTTGATCTTCTTTGGAAAATTCCCATTTGCGATAAATCGCTACTTGCCCTAATAATTGCCCATCGAGCAGAAGCTTATACGAGCACCTAAAGGATTTTTCTTCCCCAGATGAGGTATTAATGGAGAGTGCTGAATTTTCGAAAGTAATTCGATCATGTAACACTGCGGGTTTAATTTGCTGAGAGAATAATAGGGCCAACTCTTCAATGACTAGGGTTGTTTGCAATGCGCTCGCGACACGCAGCGCAAGACCCGCCCGAAAATTGGGATTGTCATTATCATCGTTTTTAGTGAGTTCGCCGATGAAACGGTCAATTCCGTTAGAAGCGGATACTTGTTTTTCAGTAACAACGTTTAATTGCATTTTTTACGCTCTGAGTAGCTGGCCTACTCAAGCTGCAAATACAGTACCAGTGATACTTATAACTCACTGATGGTGCAGTTATTATAGGGTTGTTGCGTGCCCATTCCTAAGGTTTTTATTTGCACGTAACGGCAAATATTTGTTTTGTTTCTATATTGAGTGCGGTGAGACTTCCACCCCATAAGCAGCCGGTATCCAGCGCAGTAATATTTTTCATTTTGCTTTCCCCAAATGTAGACCAGTGTCCAAATACAATATGCGTTTGCCTTATTTTAAAGCAATCATGATATAACCAAGGCGTTAAATAACGATCTTCCGTATTTGGTTTATTTTTGTTTGCAAAATCCAGTACAGGATTAGGGGTTTTTTGGCAATAACGCATTCGAGTCAATGTATTTGTGATGAAACGTATGCGATCCCAGCGGGATAAATCATCTGACCACGCAGCAGGTTTGTTTCCATACATATTTTGGAAAAACATTTTTGGTTCTGCGGTAAGCATTGTCTCTGCTTCTTCGGCATAGTCTTTTGCATGCTGCAAATCCCAGCCTGGATAAATGCCAGCATGAACCATTGCGCAATCTAGTTTTTCATCATAGTGAAGCATTGGTTTAGTCAGCAACCAAGCGAGTAATTCGTCTTTATCGGGGGCCTCTAAAACGTCGCTAAAAGTATCAAACTTCTTGCTTGATTGGCATCCCTTGGCCACGGCTAATAAGTGTAGATCATGATTACCTAAAACAACTTTAACCCTGTTTTTTAGTGATTTAATATAACGTAAAACCTCTAGGGACTGCGGGCCGCGATTTACTAAGTCGCCGGCAATCCAAAGTTCATCTTTGTCTTGTTGAAAGTTAATATGCTCAAGCAATTTGATTAAAGATGTAAAACAGCCTTGTATATCACCGATTGCAAAAGTACTCATGTTTACGCTTTAAATTCTAGAGGAATCAACATATTCACAAATAGTCGAGCGAATTTTTTCGCGTTTGTCTTTATCGGTTATTGCTTTTCCATCATCACCTGTTACAAAAAAGAAATCCTCAGCTTGCGCTCCATAAGTCGAGATTTTTGCAGCCTGTAAATTGAGTCCACAGAGACGCATTGCATATGCAATTCTTGATAATAAGCCTTGACGGTCGGTAGAAATCACCTCTAAAATTGTTCGGTCGTTATTATCGTCATTAACGATATTGACCTGGGTTAATCGAGAAAAATGTTCTATTTTTCTTTCTGCACCGCATTTTTTTATCAGTACAGGTGATTTTTTAGTGCGCAGTTGCTCATCTAAAACGGTTTCAATTTCTTTTAATCTATCAGGATCCGTTACGGGTTTTCCATCAAATTCTAAAACGCTATAGGTATCTAAGGTGTAGTCATTGAGAGAGGGAGTAATAATCGCTTCAAAAATGACGAGTCCTAATCTATCAAGTGTCGCGGTGATACCCGAAAAACTATGGCCTTTGATCGAAGTATGAAGAAATATATCGGTGCAACCACGTTCAATATTGTGGTGCATGAGTACTAGGCTTTCATCCGCAGAATAATCGAATTTTAGCAGTGCTTCCGTGTGACGTGAAATTTCGTTGGCATTATACCTGATGAAATAAGTGTCATCCATTTTTTTCCATAATTGCTCAATATCAGATAGCTTGTTTTCTCTTTCTATCAGTGTTCTTCTCGCGGAAACTTTAGAGTCGTGTATGAGTTCCTTTTTATTAAAAGGATTTTCCAAGCCTCTAATAAAGGCTTTCTTGGTTTGCTTGTAAAGTTTTATGAGCAGGGAAGATTTCCAGCTTGTCCATAATTTAGGGTTGGTGCCTCGCATATCTGCAACTGTTAATAAGTATAGATAATCGAGTTTTGTTCGATTTCCAATGTCACATGCGAACTGATTGATGATCTCGGGGTCATCGATATCTTTTTGCTGAGCGATTTTTGACATGAGCAGATGTTTTTCTACAAGCCAAGCGACGAGTTCGACATCATCTTTACTTAAATCATGTCGTTGTAAAAATAGCTTGGCATCATCTGCACCTAATATTGAATGATCTCCCCCCCTACCTTTGGCAATATCATGAAATAGCCCTGCAAGATATAAAAGTTCAGTTTTAGGAATGGATTGAATGATTTCACTGCATAGCGGTAGTTCCTCGGAAAATTTACTAACACTGAAGCGTCGCAAATTTCTGATGACAAAAAGTGTGTGTTGGTCAACCGTGTAAACGTGAAATAAATCATATTGCATTTGTCCAACTACTTTTGAAAAAGCGGGTATATAAGCGGCTAATATTCCATAGCTATTCATACGC
>Ga0256830_1003167_pt1 | contig 10389 bp, 11 predicted proteins | sample 128326metaG_FD_190537 | JGI IMG/M metagenome (GOLD analysis project Ga0256830, IMG submission 190537) | Hydrothermal vent microbial communities from Lau Basin, Pacific Ocean - 128-326 | ecosystem: Environmental > Aquatic > Marine > Hydrothermal vents | place: Pacific Ocean: Lau Basin | collected...
ATGACAGGCGGGCAAGAAACCAGGATGCTAAGATACCAGGATACCACGCACAGCAAAGCTAATTATAACGCTTAAAGATTTTACACACATAAATCACGGTAATACTTAACTTATAAATTTTTTACTACATACTTTCTATTTTGAGCACCCACCTGATAACTTGTGGATAAGTCCGCTGAGCACAGTCTGAGCAAAATTATTTTTGTTTACATAATATATCTTATACGACCTTGAATATGGGGGGACAATTTTGTGCAACATTTTTAACCGGGATATCGGACTGTTTTTGTTTTAAATTGTTTTACCCTTAAAGAGTCAAAGATTTACGAAGGAATTACAAAAAAATTGCGATTTGCCAGTTAAGCAGTAAACCACACGCTTTTCAATATGGGGAAATCCCAAAACTTTCCCATCTCTGGATGCCCGAATGTCGGGACGGCAGGTCTGATAGTCTTGGCTTGCTATCCATACTTACTCTGTCTTTCCCCTCACTACCACTACCATCTACTCGCTACTCTTATATCTCCCAGTCTAAGGTCTTATAGTCTAAAGTCTATGGTCTAACTCTCTGGATACCTGCTTTCGCAGGTATGACATGTGGACTGTTTTTCCGGCTTTCTGGGTTTTCTTTCCTCATTTCTGTTCTCCTCTTGTCATTCCTATGAAAGCAGGAATCTATTCCCCTTCCCTCACTACCCGCTACTCGCTACTAACTACTGTTCACTATTTTTGGGCCATCGGGATAAAAACCCCAAAATTATGCCCGTAGAGAAGTTTTCCCCGAAAATATGGATAAGAACACTCGTCAGCAGTAAAAGTCCTCTGAAAACGGCTATTTAAGGCCAGTTTCTGCAGGGTGGCCAGGGGAGAAAAAATTCCATCCCCTACCCTTTTTTAGATTGTAAATTTGAGGAAAAATGAGCAAAAAAGCAAAATGATTCTATTTTGGTCTTTCTTCGATTCTATATACTTCTCTCCGATGTTTGGGGCATAGAACTCTCATCTGGTCAAATCTCCACTTCAGCTCACCTCGCGGTGTCTTCTCTTTGATTTCTTCTATATCCAGATGGGTAGAAGCAATAACACCGGGGTTAGTATAGGCAAGCGGGCCAAGTTTCTCACCCAGCCATTTAAGATGATCCCAGGCAGTAACTACTTCTCCGCATATTTCGCATAAAGCCAATTCTTTTTCTACGCGGGTAAAAACACTTTCTTTATTAAAAGTTGATAAATCAAATTCCTGCGTTAGTCGGACTCCCTTGCCAGTTATACAACACTCCTCACAAAAAGCACAGAATTCACAGTTTTTGTAGTAAAGAGTAAGAATTCTTTTACCTGTACCTTTTTCTTTATCAACTATATCTTCCATTTCTATGGTCCCGGTAGGACAAACCATTGCACAGGCACCGCATCCTACGCAATCTTCTTCAAAATATTTTGCCGCTCCCCGAAAACCAGGAAATGGTTTATGAGAGACGTAAGGGAAAGGCACAGTGTAAGGACCTTTCAATAAAGCAGTAACTGCCTCTTTGATTTCCCTTATTTTTGGCTTTTTCATTTTTTCTCCTCTTCGTATTTGTCACAAACACTTTTCTTCCAGAGTTTCACGCCTGACTTGTGAGCACCCCGAGCCAGCGCATGGGCAGCAGTAGGGGCAGTTATGAGAATAAAAACAAGCGTTAACAATGCTTTTATTCCTATAGCATTCCATCCTGAATAAACCAGCACACCTACCATGATAAAGATTGTACCCAGGGTTACGCATTTGGTAGAAGCCTGAAGCCGGTTGTAAAGGTCGGGTAAACGAATAAGACCGATGCAGCCAAGAAGATTGAAAGCAACACCGATTCCCATCAATATAAAAGAAATCATTTCCCTCATAATCTATCCCCTAATTTAAAAAATTCCAGATTCCAATTATTCATCAAATCCTTTCCCTTCCAGGTATTTGGCCAGAGCCAAAGTGCCTATAAAGCTGAGAAGCGCCCAGGAAATAGCCACATTCATGTAAAAATCTCTCCCGGTAAGCACGGAGAGGAAACCACAGAAACCTACCACCAGAATCCCCAGTATATCTATGGCTACAGTTCTATCTGGCGCTGTAGGACCTCTTCCAATACGATACAGACATAGAAAACAAGCTAAGAGTAGAATATAAATATAAACGAATATCGTCACTATCATCTCTTCTCCTTAGTCAAAAATTTTCATTAAATACCTTTCAAATCTTTTTACAATTATCTTGGTAGCTTCTTCTACATCCTCGCTTCTCACATATATCCAATGCACAAATATCGTATCTCCCACCATATCTACACTCAATGTTCCCGGAGTAAGGGTAATTGAATTAGCCAGTGCCACTCTCCCCGTATCGCTCTTTATTTTTGTTTTTACTTTTACAATCCCGGGACGAATGGGCAAGCGCGGATGAAGGACCCGGTAGGCTACGTCCAGATTAGCCAATATAACATACCAGAAGAATACAGGAAGATAGATAAGAAAGTTAAATATCCTTACGGGACTGTAAAACTTGTAAACTCTCTCCGGAATAAGGTCACCCAGGTAAATCCCTATAAAAAGGGAAACGATAAAACCAATAAAGAGGTTTTGTTTAAAGGCAACCGTATCGTAGGGACGATTATACACAAGAAGTAACCAGATTATAAAAAGTGCTAAGAATAAAGTAAACCGTTTCAATTTAACCTCCCATAACCATACTTATATATTTTGTCCCGTTTATTAAGGTTCTAACTGCCGGGTCTAATACTATGCTTCTCAAATGAGGTAGCAGGATTACTCCCAGGAAAACCGTTATTAAAGAGAGAATCAACATAGAAGCTGTCATAAATACCGGACTCTCTTTAATTCTCTGGAGATTATTTTTCAAAGGGCCAAAGAATACATACCGATTCATTCTGAGGTAGTAACCCAGGGTGAGCACACTTACCAGAATTGTAAAGATTGCCCAACCTAACCTTCCTGCATCCAGAAGAGCAAGGATAATAAATAATTTTGACCAGAATCCTGCCAGAGGAGGAATACCTGCCAGGGAAAGAAAGCCTATATCTCCCGAAATACCGGTGATAGGCATTTTTTCCATTAATCCTCCCATCTTTTTAATATCTCTGGTCTCTAACCGGTATTCTAAAGAACCAGCCGATAGGAAGAGCAGGGCTTTAGAAGTTGCATGTACAAAAGTATGGAGAAGGGCAGCCATTATTCCCAGAGGAGTACCCAGGGAAAAGGCTATCACAATGTAGCCAATATTGCTTATGCTGGAGTAAGCAAACATTCTTTTTATATCATTCTGCACCAGGGCAAGTAATGCACCGGTAAGCATAGATGCCCCGCCTAAGAACATAAGAATCTGTGGAATAAATCTGGTTTCCAGAAGAGGGAAGCCAAAGATATTATAGAAAATTCTCAAGAAAGGATATATACCCAGGGCTTTTATCAATAGGCCGGAAAGTACGGCAGAAATGGATGCGGGAGCAGAAGGATGTGCATCTGGTAACCAGGCATGGAAAGGCACCAGGGCTGCCTTCAAACCGAAACCAAATACAAAGAGAATTACTACAAACCAGAAAGCATGCCCCCCAGAAATCCCACTAATCTTGGACCCTATATCTGCCAGGTTGAGAGTACCGGTGAGTGAATAGAGAAAACCAATACCCAGAAGGATAAATACGGAAGACACAGTACCTAGAACCAGGTATTTAAACGAGGCTTCCAGTTCTTCTGCTTCTGTTCCAAAACCTACTAAAGCATAGGCAGAAATCACTGCAATTTCAAGAAAGACAAAAAGATTGAATATATCTCCGGTAAGCACCACCCCATTCATCCCTGCTAACATGAGCAGGAATAAACTATAATAGCGAAGTTTTGAGGTGTATATCTCCATGTAGTCAACCGAGTACAGAGTAACAATAAAAGCTACCAGGTTAACAATAAGCAGGAAAAAGGCTGATAAGCCATCAAGAACCAGATTTATCCCCAGGGGCGGCTTCCATCCCCCCATAAAGTAGATCTGGTTACCGATTCTAAAAAGGTATAAAGACATGATAAGAAGCGAAAGAGTAGCAAGATTTCCCAGTACATCTGCAGTTCTTCTGTTTTTGCGAGAAACCATGGGGATAAGAAACCCCATACCTAAAGGTAAAGCAACCATTAATGGTAAAACATTCATCCTTTCAACCTCTTTATTTCATTAATGTCAAAAGTACCGTATCTCTCATAGATTCTTATGGCCATGGAGACAGATAAGGCAAGAACTCCGAAACCAATTACTATCGAGGTTACTACCAGAGCCTGGGGAAGAGGGTCCACAGAATATCTGAGAAAGTAAGCTAAACTCATATCCGGGGTTCTTATAGGAGCAATCCCTCCTCGCCGGTAACCTATCAGGATTAAGAACAAGTTAATTGCATACTCCATAATATTCAATCCGATGACAATCTTGACAATATTTTTCTTGGTAGCCACACAATAAAGTCCTATCATCAGAAGGACAAAGGAAAGAATATACTCCATTTATTTTCTCCTCCCTGTAGGTTTTCTGGTCATTTTTTTCTCCCCGTTTGGCAAGCCTACAACGCGGGTCACAGAGAGAATAATAAACACCATGAATATGGAAGCCCCTACTTTTAAGCCAATAGCAAGGTTCGCCCAGGGAATAACACCTGCCGAGAAAAGCTTGAAATAACTCGAGGGTAGCTTAGTAAGAAAATTCTCTGCAAAAAAGCTGCCAAAATAAAGCCCAAGCAGAGCAATACCCAGGAAAATTATGGCACCAGTGGAATCCAGTTCAGAAGCTAAAGTGCTGTTCAATTTTCTCAATGGCGTATCTTTACCAAATGCAAGCGTAAGCAATACAAAGGTGCCTGCTATTATTACCCCACCCGGGAATCCTCCTCCCGGAGTAAGGTGTCCAAAAATCACTATGTAAAGCCCAAAAAGAAGAACAAAACCAACTATCCACCTGGTAACTACCTTGACAATTACACTTAAACCTTCTTTTTCGCTCACTTTATTCTCTCCTCTTTATCCCTTGCTCCTCTCTTCTTATGGGAAGGTCTCCTGAGTATAGCCAGAGCACCCAGGAGAGAAGCAAAGAGAATGGTGGCTTCTCCTATAGTGTCATACATTCTAAAATCCAGGAGTATAGAAGTGGTCACATTAGCAGCTCCTGTTCTCCGTAATCCCTCTTTAAGAAAAAATCCCGATATACTTTTTCCCTGGCTGAGAAGTGGCACGCCAAAATGAGGTAATTCTCTAAAGAAAGGATAAGCTGCCAGGGTTATAAGTACAATAACAGCAAGAGAAAAGGATAATCCAATTTTTCCCCGCATTCCCTTAACCGTGGTTATATCATTTCTTAAAGTTGCCCGCACCAGCACAACTAAGGTTAAAACTTCCACTACCACCTGGGTTATGGCAATGTCCGGTGCTTTTAAAAACAGAAAAGCCAAAGATACAATAAAGCCCACTGCCCCCACCGAGATAACAGCAGAGAGAAGGTCTCTGGTCTCAGCAGCAATTAATGCCCCTATTATCATAAATACAAGAAGTACATTAAACTCCATTTTACCTCCCTAACATCAAGAGAAGCAGAATCAGCATACCTAATAACCCCCAGGTAAGGTATGTTGGCAAAATACCTGTATGCAGAAGAGACAGGAACTTCCCCCCTACCCTGCACAAGGCGGCAACCCCCTGCCAGACATAATCCACTAATCTGTCCAGGAAAATGTAGAGAATCCGCGAGAAGAACCTGCCCAAATCTTTCAGCCAGGCATAAAAATCGGTAAGTTTACCTTCCAGGAATTTATACACCCGGTTAAAATTCTTCCACTCTTGCAACGTTTTATAAAACTGAACTCCCGAAAAGTCCATATCTTTCTCTACTTTCTCTCCTCCTATATATGAACCCGTGCTACGATACTTTACTCCCTTGCTCAATAGATAAATAATGCCGCCCAGAATGAACCCTACTATAATAAGATAGGTAGTTAAAGTAGGACTCCACCAGCCAATCCACTGGGCCGGAGAAGGTAAAGAAACTACTGGCCCAAGGAACGAATTTATTATGAGAGGATAAGCAAATATTCCGAATATCACACATAAAGAAGCAAGCACCCCCATGGGCAGCCACATTGACCAGTGAACCTCCTTTATCCGGCGGCCAAAATCTTTCCCTCTACCCAAAAACACCGAGTGGATTACTTTTATAAAGGAAGCCAGGGTTAAGGCAGAGCCAAATATTGCTGCCACCAGCCAGATTATCCAGGTCCTTATCCCCTGGTTTCCCAGCTCCACCAGGCCCTGGTAAATCATCCACTTGGAGAAGAACCCGTTGAAAGGAGGGATTCCGGAGATAGAGAAAGTAGCAATCAAAAAGGTTACAAAGGTCACCGGCATTAAATTCCCCAATCCGCCTAACTTTTCCAATTCAGCCGTCCCTGTTCTCTTCTCCACAGCTCCGCCTCCCAAAAAGAGGGAGGATTTATAAATAGAATTATTAATCATGTGGAATAACCCACCCGCTACGGCTAATGGAATCCCGGAACCAATTCCCAACACCATGTAACCCACCTGGCTGACCGCATGGTAAGAAAGCAATCTTTTAAAGTTTTTCTGGATTAATGCCAGGAGAACCCCACCCATTATAGTAAGAGAACCAATAAACATCAAAGCCTGGGAAACTCCACTCCCTACTTTAAGGGAAAAGAAATCAAAAGATATACGATAAAGTAGATAAATACCTAAAAGTTTATCCAGACTGGCAGGAAGAAGTGCCATTACCGGTACTGGAGCATCTTCCGATACCCGGGGTATCCAGGAGTGGAAAGGAAATGCACCTGCTTTTCCCAGACTCCCTGCTACCAACAGGAAGAAGGCTGCCACAGGCAAGCCTCCCTTGAGAGACACCGGGGAAAACCCATTCATGCGTCCCGTTCCCGTGAGGTTCATTAAAATCAGTATTCCCAACAGGAGAAGCAGGTCCGCTCCTCCCACCACTGTCATGGCATGTGAGGCAGAAGAGATAGACCCCAGAGAAGTTAATCCGTAAAGGAAAAGTAGCAACAATCCCCAGAAAAATATAAATAGGATAAAATTGTTGGCAAGAAGCACTCCTATACTCGCCCCCACGCTTCCCAGGAGATAAGCATAGAATTCCTTCTCTCTTTCCCGCCCACGGTAATAAACAAGGGAATAAATAACGGTGAGAAAACCGAATAAGGCTACAAAGAGGACTAAGAAGGATGAGAGGGTAGAAGTACGTAAATCAAAGCCAAAACCTAAAGGTGAAAAGATAGGTACGGAGAAGAAAAAGGAAGGCTTGACTACAATTTTCATGGCCAGGATAAAGGTATAAAGAGTAGCAAGGAAAGCAACAGCTTCTCTCCATCCTTTGCGAACCGGGAAAACCAGCGAAATAATCGCACCTAAGAAAGGAAGAGAAAGAAGCCAGAGAACCAAACTAAGCATCTATTTACCTCCCAGAAAAGCAAAAAATGGATAAGAATATTCAAGGAAATAAGGCGCAATTAATCCTATTGCCAGAGAAAGCAAGCCCAGTAAAAATACACTTCCTACCATTACTGCTTTGCCCTCTTTCACCCTGCTATTGGCAGAGGTCACTTCTCCTCCGAATACTCTAATCATTAAACGACTGAGATAGAGAAGAGTAAGTACAGAGGAAAGAATAGCACCCATGGCTAATCCAGGATGACCGGAATCTACAATTCCTTTAATTATCATAAGTTTCGGGAAAAAACCAGCCAGAGGAGGGAAGCCCATTATCGAAAAAGCACAGAGCGTCATGGAGAAAGCAGTAATCGGCATACCCTTCCTTAAACCGCCCAATTTGTCCAGGTCTCTTGTCCCGGTAGCCCTCTCTACCACCCCTGCTCCCAGGAACAGTCCCCCTTTGGCTATGGCATGGGCTACAAAGTAGAGAATTGCTGCTGACCAGCCTATCCTGGTGAAAAGAGCAAATCCCATGAAAATGAAACCAAGCTGGCTTACCGTAGAATAGGCAATTACTCTTTTCATGTCATTGACCAAGAATGCTCCGGCTCCGGCTGCCAGGGAGGAAAGAAGAGCAAGAATAAAGAAAGATTCCCAGAAGGAAGTATGGGTTAAATAAAAGAGCCTTACAAAAACAACCAGGCCAAGTTTTGCCACTATCCCGGAAAGAACCGCACTCATGGGTGAAGGAGCCACAGGATGCGCATCGGGCAGCCAGGTATGCATCGGGAAAGTAGCAGACTTTGCTATAACTCCCAGGAGGATTAGAATCAAAGAGGGATAGGCTACGGAAGAACCAATATCTCTTAATCTGATAAGGTCCAGGGTGCCCGTGCTTTTGTAAATCCACAGGATTCCCAGCAACATCAAAGAAGAACCCAGGAAAGTCATTAGTAAAGTCTTATCGGCAATCCTTACAATTCTCTTCTTCCTGTAAAACCCTATCAACCTCCAGGTGGAAACTGCTACCAGTTCCCAGAAAATGTAGAGAAGAAGCAGGTTCCGGGAGTATGATGCCCCCACTAACCCGGCAATAAGCAGCAAAGTAAACGAATGGAATTCGTTAGTGTGCTTTTCTCCGGAAAGGTAGGATGAAGCATAGAACAATGATATTGCTCCTAACAGAGTGAAAACAGCGGAGAAAATAAGCGTGAAATAATCAACCATGAAGAATGAGGAAGTATAAGGCAGCGACACATTCTTACTAAAGCCAAAATATATGAGCAAGGAGAAAGAAACAAGAGGAAGAACCGTTGAGAAGAAATTTCTTACCTTTTCCTTCCAGAGCCAGGCAAAACCAGCACCAAGAAGCGGAAGAATCAATGGTAAAAGCATTAAGAACTTATCTTGCATACTTACTCCTTAATCTTTCTGTCTTTTCCCAGGAAAGCTTGACTAAATCCTGCTGGGTCAACCATTCTTTCTTCTCACCCCTGACAATGCCAACTCTTTCTGTACAGCAGTAGCAGGGGTCAATAGCAGCAAGTATAATCACTGCATCTGCAATCTGGCAGCCAGGGGCAGTTACTTTACAGGTAGGCAAATTAACATAAGTAGGTGCTCTTACTTTGTGCCTTATGGGCCCTGCCCCTCCGTCGCTCTTTAGGTAATGGAAAGTTTCTCCCCGGGGAGCTTCATGGTGTCCAATCCCTTCTCCCGGAGGGAATTCTCTAATAGGGGTAATAATCTCGCCTTTAACTTCTTTCAAAGCATCAAGGCACTGCTCTATAATTTTTATAGACTCGAAAGTCTCCAGTATTCTTACCACGACCTTGTCCAGGAGGTCTCCATTTTCACAGGTAATTACATCCCAATCAAGCCTATCGTAGGCAGCGTAGGGATCATCCCTTCTCACATCTATTTTTACCCCGGAAGCCCTTACCGTAGGTCCCACTGCACCATAATTTCTGGCTTCTTCCGGAGGAAGAACCCCTACCCCTTTGAGACGGGACAGTATTACCGGGTCATCCAGCACTGCTTTGGTAATCATATCCAGGTTTTTCTTTATTCCATCCATTTCCTTCTTTATCCAGGGAATATTTTTCTCGTCAATATCCCTTCTTACTCCTCCCGGCAATAACATATCATAGTGATTTCTATTCCCGGTAAGAGCTTCAAATATATCCAATACCGGTTCTCTCCACTTCCATGCCCACATCCATACGGTATTGTATCCCAGGAAATGTCCGGCTAAACCTAACCACAGGAGATGAGAATGAATTCTTTCCAGCTCACCCACAATAGTTCTTATGTACTTGGCTCGCTCTGGAATCTCTACCTTGCAGAGGTCCTCCACTGCATTGCAGTAAGCAATAGGATGGGAAGTGGAACATATACCGCAAATTCTGGCCACCAGGAATGTAATCTGCTGCCAGGATTTTGCCTCTGCCAGCTTCTCGATACCCCTGTGGTTGTATCCTAATTCCATATCCACATCCACCACTTTCTCACCCTCCACAGTCAAGGTGAAGTGCTCCGGTTCCTCCTGTAAAGGATGGAATGGGCCAATAGGTATTATTGTTTTACGAGCCATTATTTCTCCCAGTTTTTATCTTTAAGATTTTTTATACCTTTTTCATCCCTTCTTAAGGGGTAGATTCCTTCCGGCCAATCCTCGGCAAGAAGCAAAGGTTTAAGATTAGGATGACCAACAAACTCTATTCCCAACATCTCATGGATTTCCCGCTCAATAAACTCTGCTCCCTTTATGAGCGGAGTAATAGAGTCTACCTTGAGGTCATCCTTGGGTATCTTCACCCTTAGAGAAAATACCCTGCCTGTCTTATCCTCTGAGAAGTGATACAGTATCTCCATCTCTCTTCTTCCATCTACCCCCGAAGCCGTCGCCAGCCTCATATC
>Ga0256830_1003168_pt1 | contig 10387 bp, 10 predicted proteins | sample 128326metaG_FD_190537 | JGI IMG/M metagenome (GOLD analysis project Ga0256830, IMG submission 190537) | Hydrothermal vent microbial communities from Lau Basin, Pacific Ocean - 128-326 | ecosystem: Environmental > Aquatic > Marine > Hydrothermal vents | place: Pacific Ocean: Lau Basin | collected...
GTGCTCTTCAAGCCCTCCCAACCGGCGAATTTGTTATCGCTCATGGCGCGAACAATGAATGAGAGTGACCGCACAACGAGGAATCATGGTTCCGGTTAGGAAAACGAACGTTCACGCGATGAGCCATGACAGCCAGCCCCTGCCTTCTTGGCCCCTGGGCTCTGCCGAGTGCATTCCAGCGCAAGGCGCACATTTGTCGTGTTCTTTCCCCTGCGCCGAACTCGCTGCGAAAGATTCCGTTCCGGGCGCCGCAGGTACACTGAGTCATGGACATGTGCTGTTTATTGATGATGAAGCTCCGCTTGCGGCCTTGGGGAAGGAATTGTTGGAAGAATGTGGCTATGAAGTGACGACTTGCACCAGTAGCCTGAACGCCCTGGACATGTTTCGCGCGGCGCCAGAGCGGTATGACGCCGTGATTACCGATCAGACGATGCCCAATCTGTCGGGTGAAGACCTCAGCCGAGAACTCCTGAAAATTCGGCCAACTCTCCCCATTATTCTCTCCACAGGACTGAACCATGCCACGATGGAAGAGACGGCTCGGAACGTGGGGATTCAAAAAATCCTGGTGAAACCGTACCTGAGTTTGGATCTTGTCCTGGCTCTTCAGGAGATTCTGGGAGAGATGGACTCCCAGGAGAGGCCGTGTCCTGTATGACCAGAGTCTTGATCATTGACGACGATGCGCAGATCCGGGGAATGCTCCGCGAAGCGTTCAGGCTGGACGGCTATGAGGTAAGGGAAGCTCAAGATGGAGGGAAAGGGATAAAAGAAATCGAGAAAGCCTCCGTGGCTCTTGTGGTGATGGATATGTTGATGCCTGAACAAGAAGGGGTGGAAACGATTCAATCCCTGCGGCTTACATGGCCGGATGTGAAAATCGTGGCGATATCGGGCGGGCTCGCCAGGGCTCCGCAGTTTGACGTGTTGAATCTCGCTTCACAAGCCGGGGCGCACCGCACGTTTCAAAAACCGTTTCATCTCCATGAACTTCTGGAAGCCAGTCGTCTCCTACTGGAGGGCTGAAGTACCCCGGAGCAACTTTTACAGTGCGGCATTTCCAGGGCGGGGCGTGTCAAGAAACAGATGACAAGATGAATGCCGAGCGATAGAGATTTGACACAGCTCCGATTCTGCTGTACGGTGATGAAAGTGATGGCTGAAATGGTCCGGCGGCCATCATGGTAAGAAGATGATCTCGGACCCGCGATCGTATCGCGACCAGATCCTGCTCGGAGCGGACTCCCTCCTGATTCTGCCTCGTTTGGTTTTCTGACCACGTGTACATACGATCCCACTAACAGGATGTCAGCACCTCTTTTCCCTCTTTAGGGGGAGGACGCAGGGGATGCGAGCGCGTCCCTTCGATGCTCTCGAGTGTCTGCGTGAAATGCCGAGGTGTATCGAATCCGTCGGTTTCCCAAGGAGCCGTCATCGGGATTCTGTTGGTTTCACATTATCCTTGGGAAAAGGAATAACCGTTTATGTCTCAATCCGTTTCTCTTTCGTTCGATTCTCTTGGCGTGTCCCCGACGTTGTCGCAAGCACTGACCAAGGCGGGCTTGCGTGAGCCCACTCCCATTCAAACCAAAGCCATTCCGTCCGCCCTGGAAGGTCGCGATGTCCTGGGTTGCGCCCAAACCGGCACGGGGAAAACCGCGGCGTTTGTCATCCCGATGGTAGAGCGCCTTGCCGCTGGATCCAAGGGGCGTCCGCGTGGGCTGATTCTCGCTCCGACCCGCGAGCTGGCGTTTCAAATTCAGGAGACGATCGAAAAGCTTGGCCGCTCGCGGCGAATTTTTGCCACCCCGATCGTCGGCGGGAGCGATATGCAGGCGCAGGTTCGTGGGTTGCGGCAACGCCCCGATATTTTGGTAGCCACGCCTGGCCGGTTGCTGGACCATATGTGGCAAGGAACTATTTCGTTGGTTCAGCTCGAGATCGTCGTGTTGGACGAAGCGGATCGCATGCTGGATATGGGATTCGCCCCGCAGTTGAATCAAATCCTCGATGCCTTGCCCGAAGAACGGCAAACGTTGTTGTTCTCGGCGACCATGCCGAGCGATTTAGGCGATTTGGCCCGCATGTCATTGAATAATCCCGTGCGTGCCATGGTTGCCAAGTCCGCGACGCCTGCCGAAGGGGTCACGCACATGCTGCACCACACGACCTCATCGGACAAGACACAGCTCTTGCTCTCGTTGCTTCAGGAAAAAGGGGAATCCGTGCTGGTGTTTACCAGAACGAAACACCGTGCCGACCGGTTGGGAGAAACCTTGGATCGGGGCGGACATCGAGTGGCGGTGCTGCATGGAGGCCGGCGTCTGACCCAGCGGCGAAACGCGCTCGAAGGATTTCGTCGGGGGCGATTCAGGATTTTGGTGGCCACGGATATCGCGGCCCGAGGGCTCGATGTCGCCAATATCGGTCATGTGATCAACTATGACTTGCCCAATGTTCCGGAAGACTATGTGCATCGAATCGGCCGCACGGCGCGGATGAAAACCATCGGGTCGGCCACGAGTTTCGTGACGTCTGAAGACTTCCGGTCGTTGCAGGCCATCGAGCGATTGTTGGGGCATGCGGTTCCCTGTGCACCTGGAAGCCGTCCCCCGTCTCGTCCACGACCGAACAGAGATGCGTCGCGAGCACGAGCGGTTGGTGGACGGCCTGGATTGAGACCCGTGGCAGGAGCATCGGCAAGGCCGCGGTCCTTCGATGAATCTTCTCGGCCCAGGTCTGGGGATAGTAAGAAGCCTTTGGGTGAGCGTCCGGACCGGCCGCAAAAATTCAGTCAGAAGCGGCCACCTCGACATTCGCGTCCGTTCTCTGCTCGGTAATCTTTTGTCTTTTGAAAGTGAAAGGCCTGCCTCTTGGTTGTCGTTCGTGAGGTGGGGCCTTTCTCAGGATGGGTCGGAATCAGAGGTCTTGTTAGGATTGTCTGAGCTCTTGGACGATCTATTTTCCAAAGGTTTTTCACGCTTCCCTTTCGTTTGCCTCCATCCATAACAACACTGTGCTCCGGAATGTTTTGATGTGTGGGGTCATTTTTGAAGTTCTCCAAATGTGCTGGCCCGCTCGAGTATCTCTTGTAGCTGCGCCATCTTACACGCCTTCGCCGAGTCCTCCGCCGAAGGCTTCGTTCCTTCATAGGAGGAAGTGGCTACGAAGGCTGAAAGCGCTCCGACGTACAGGCAGGTGGCGTCTCTGGCACGCGGGGGATGCGGTATTACGATGCCGCAGCTATAGGCAGCTATAGAAAGAGGCAAGCAGGCAGGAAAGGATTAGCTGGCGAGTCGTTCATTGGTCTTTGCCGACTCGGAACTCCAGCGTTGCGCAAGCGTGTTGAGTTGATCCAAAACCGTGGTGAGTTCTCGACCTTCCTCGGTTAATCCATAGGTGACTTGTGGAGGAACTGTAGGCTTGTGATGACGATAGATAATCTGGGCTTTCTCCAGCGTCCGCAGGCGTTCCGTCAGCATTTTCGACGAGATTCCAACAAGTTGGCGTTTGAGCTGGCCGAATCTGGCGGGTCCATTTTGGTGCAGCCGACAGAGGATATAAATGGTCCATGGCCCTGATAAGACTCGGAGAAGGGCATCGAGTGGGCAACCAGCCGGACTGTTTGGTAAATTCATGGTTACTTTTTGGTACCTACTTTACTTTTGTAATTAGATACCTATAGTAACCAGGAAGAAGAAGAAAAAACAAGATGGCTACGTAAAAGGACACGACTATTATTTTTCACGAATATGAAGAGGCCTACTTGAATTAAGAGGAATATTGATTATCAGAGAAGAGGGCGTGAAGAAATCGTGACATTGTGAACCAGGAAGCTGTCAGGATCAGAAGAGCGGCACCGTGCCGCAAAGGAGATAAAAATGAAGTGCTCAAAATGTCAAGGGTTGGTCGTCGAGGATCGGTTGTATGATCCAGACGGGCCATATTTACATATTCCGATTTTGCGGTGTTTGAATTGCGGGGCGACGACGTATCTCAACCAAAATCAAGCTCACCCACAGGAACAGCCAAAACGCCCCGGGTCGAAGGCTGCGTAATGTTGGGTGTACAATAAAGACAAAAGCTCATGAGAAAATCATTGAACATATTTGGGGAAGGGAATGGGGTTGTCTCTGACTGGGGAGGAAGGCAGGAGGAGACGCCGCATTATTTGATGCCGAGAAAACACACGAAAGATCTTGATAGTCAAGCGGGTCAAGAGAATGGGCTGAAATCCAAAGGTCCGATCCACGTGTTTCTGAAAGAAATGGGGGAAGTCCCGCTGTTGAACCAAAAGGGAGAGGTTCGGTTGGCTCAACAGATCGAGGAAGGGGAGTTGGGCCTGCGGGTTGTCTTATTTACACTCCCGATGACGTTGGATTATTTGTGGACCGTGCATGAATTGCTACGCCGGGGGGAGATGGCTCTGCGGGATGTTGTGAATGTCGAAGGGATGGGAGAACAAGAAGAGGGGGAGGCCGTTGGCGAACGTGAAAGTGTGGAAGTCGTGCAGGCGCAGATTCTCCAAGGCCTGAGCACGATACGCCGACAAACAAAAGCCCTGAAAGCCCTTCATGCGGAGTTGTATGGTCGGAGGTCTTCCAAGCACACGATCGCCAATGCTGAAAAACGGCGGGATGCTCTTCACCAAAGAATTTTCGAACAAGTACGGCGGTTGAACTTTTCAATCGATTTTCAGGCCCAGTGCTTGGAGCGAGTGAAGGCGCAGGGTCGGGAAATCCGCTCCTATCTCTATGGGCTGGAGGAAGGAGCGCGTCAGTTCGGGTTGTCGGAAGAAGAGTTCAGGGAGCATCTTGAACGACGGCATTCGAAATGGATCGGGTTGCTTTCCAAGAAACGAAAAGCCAAGTTGCCGAAAGTGCAGGCCGAATCCCTGATGGCGAGCATGATCGAGGCGCAAACCCAGCTTGAGCGGCTGGAACGAGAGGTGCTGTTCATGCCTGCTCCTCGGTTTATGGAAGCCATGCGGAAGCTTGAACAAGCCGATGCGCAAATCGAGCGAGGCAAGTCGGATTTGATCAAAGCCAACCTGCGGCTGGTCGTGAGTATCGCCAAACGGTACATGGGCCGGGGTTTGCAGTTTTTGGATCTCGTCCAAGAGGGCAATTTGGGTTTGATGAAGGCGGTAGAGAAATTCGAATACCAACGCGGGTATAAATTCAGCACGTATGCCACCTGGTGGATCAGGCAACGCATTACGCGCGCGCTGGCGGATCAGGCGAATACGATTCGTGTCCCGGTGCATATGCATGAGGCGATGCAAAAAGTCAAACGCGTGAAAGCGCAATTGGCTCAACAGTTGGGCCGAGAACCGAAACTCGAAGAACTGGCGGTCGAGCTGGATCTCTCCTATGAAAAGGTGCGGGAGATTACCGATTGCATCAAGGAGCCGATGTCGCTCGATGCCCCGGTGGGAGACAGCGAAGATATGCGTCTCGGCGATTTCATCGAGGATGTGAATATTCACCCGCCTTATGCCGCGGCTGAACGTTTCGATGTGCAAGAAAAAGTCTCGACGGCGCTGGGTGTTTTGACCGAGCGCGAAGCGTATATCATCAAGAAACGCTTCGGGATCGGGTTCGAAAAGGATCACACGCTCGAAGAAATCAGCGAAGACTTTGGCGTCACCCGCGAACGCATTCGACAGATCGAAGCCGTGGCATTGCGCAAACTCCGTCAACCGAAGTGCGTGGAATTGTTGCAAGGTCTCTCGACAAACTAACGGAGACAATCCTCGATAAGGGCAAAAGGGGAAGGGCCGGAGCCGTCAAATGACAGACAGGTCTTTCTCCTTTTCCTGTATGAGGTCTCCTTCTCCCTTCCGAACATTGAACAACGCCGAGTTTTCCCCACGCGCGGATTCATTCCGTCGCCGTCTGTAAAATACAGTCTAACTTTCTACAGGCAAGAAAGGGAGCATTCGTCTGACTCGGGCGGGTCACCCTATGAAGATCGCATTGACGGGAGATGTCATGCTTGGCCGGCTCGTGGATCGGTTCGTGATCCGCGACACAAGGCGATCGCCCGTTTTCATGTGGGGGGATGTGTTGCCCTTGTTTTTATCCGCCGACCTCCGCCTCATCAATTTAGAATGCGTGATCAGCGCCAAAGGCCTGAAATGGAAACCGGAGATCAAACCTTTTCACTTCCGCGCTCATCCCCGGGCCATTGAGTTTCTCCACGCGGCTCGAATTGACGGCGTGACGCTCGCCAATAATCACGTCTTGGATTTTGGTCCAGAAGCGTTAGGGGAATGTCTCGATCTCCTCGATCGTGCAGGCATCCCGCACGCCGGCGCAGGCACGTTGACCCGAGCCTTGTCCCCCATGTTCTTGCACTCTCCTCTCGGTCCCATGTCGGTGCTGGCCTTGACGGATAATGAGCCTTCCTGGGAAGCGACGGCCACATATGCAGGCGTGAATTACGTGCGTGTTGCCCCGAGTGGTATGATGTCTCCCTATAAGGAGCGGATCGCCACGGCGATCAAAGACGCGCGAAAGAAGAGTCGTTTCGTCATCGTCAGTGCGCATGTCGGACCCAACTGGGGTGCGCCGTCTCCTGCCATCCAAACCTTCGCGCATGAGCTGCTCGATCTGGGCGCGGATGTGTATTGGGGGCACTCCAATCACGCTCCCCAAGGAATCGAGATCTCCAATGGGAAAGTGATCATGTATGCCGCGGGTGATTTTATCGACGACTACGCGGTCGATCCCATTGAGCGCAATGACTTGTCGTTTCTCTTTCTCGTCGAGCTGAAAGGTTCTCGCGTGTCGCGTATCCAACTCTATCCCACCGCCATTGAAAATTTTCACGTGCGGCATGCTCGGGGCGATGAACGGACCTTTCTCCAACGTTCCATGCAAGCCAAATGTTCGGCCTTCAAAACGCCGATTTCTTTTCAAGAAGGAGTGGGGACGATCAATGTGTAATCCGACCCGCCTCCAACAGAGACAATGATGATAAATTACACAGGTGCCCATCGGTCCATTAGCCTGTATCTATGTCTGGTGGGCATCGTCTTGTTGCTCCTCTTCTTCGTGGAAGCGCATGCACGAAATCCCGTGGTTTATGTCGTGCCGGTGGAAGGGGTGATCGATCTGGGGTTGGCGCCGTTTATTCAACGAGTGTTGAATGACGCGGATCAAGAGGGTGCACAGGCGGTCGTGCTCGAGGTCAATACGTTTGGAGGACGAGTCGATGCGGCCGTGCTCATTCGCGACGCGCTTCTCAGTTCCACCGTGCCCACGGTGGCCTTCATCAATAAGAGAGCGATTTCCGCAGGAGCATTGATCAGTCTCGCGGCTGAAACCATCGTCATGGCTGATGGCGGCACGATCGGCGCGGCCATGCCCGTGCAAATCGGCGTGCCCGGCGGACCGGCGCAACCCGTTGCGGAAAAAACCGTCTCCTACATGCGGAAAGAATTTCGAGCCACGGCGGATGCAAGAAAGCGTCCGGGATTGATCGCCGAGGCCATGGTCGATGCCGACGTCGAAATCGAAGGCGTCATCGACAAAGGAAAATTGCTCACCCTGACGACCGAGGAAGCGCTGAAACTCAAGGTCGCGGATTTTCGAGCGAATTCCCTCGCACTTGTGCTACAGTCTCTTGATCTTGCGGATGCCGAGATTCGTCACGCGTCGGAGACATGGGCGGAATCCCTCGTCCGGTTTCTCACCCATCCCGTGGTCAGTTCGATGCTGATGACACTCGGGATCTTGGGCATCATCGTCGAGATTCGGATGCCTGGATTCGGTCTTCCGGGGACGCTCGGCCTGATCAGTCTCGCGTTGTTTTTCTGGGGGCATGGGCTGGTGCGATTGGCGGGCCTGGAAGAAGCCCTGCTGGTTGGTCTTGGCCTGATTCTGGTTGGCATCGAAGTGTTCATCGTTCCCGGCTTTGGCCTCTTCGGAATCTTGGGCATTGCGGCCTTGCTTGCCGGTTTGGGATTGAGTCTCGTTGGGGCTGGAGCGACAGGGGAGGTGGTGTTGGAAGCGATAGGGCAAGTGGCCGTCTCTCTGCTTGTGGCGATTGTCATTGCACTCGTTGCTTTGCGCATGTTTCCTCGTCTTCCATTCGGCAAACGGCTGGTTCTCGATAAAGAGCTGGGTGCGGAGGAAGGATACCGATCGGCGCCCGAGACTGATCGCCAATGGCTGGGAAAACAGGGAACCGCGGTGTCGGATCTTCATCCCGCCGGCATCGCCCATATCGACGGCCAACGAGTCGATGTCGTGTCTGAAGGCGAATTCATTCAATCCGGGCAAATGATCGAGGTGGTTCACGTGGAAGGGAATCGAGTGGTTGTCCGGTCGTGTGCCGAATCACCGGAAAGGGGTAACACCTAATGGGAGCGGAAACACAAGTCTTTGGATCATTGGCGCTGCTTCTCGTGGTGCTCGCGGGGTTGGCGTTCGTGTTGTATTTGATTCCCATCCCGCTGTGGATTGCGGCATGGGCCTCCAATGCGTATGTGGGGTTGATGACGTTGATCGGCATGCGATTTCGCCGTGTGCCTCCGGGTACGGTCGTGAATGCGCGGATCATGGCCGTGAAGGCCGGTCTCGATATCCCCATCAACGATTTGGAGGCGCATTTTCTTGCTGGTGGCGATGTCGTCCGTGTGGTGAATGCGATGATCTCCGCGGATAAGGCCAACATCCCGATGACGTTTAAACGGGCCGCGGCGATCGATCTGGCGGGCCGGGACGTGCTGGAAGCGGTGCGCATGTCGGTCCTGCCCAAGGTGATCGAGACGCCGCGCATTGTCGCCGTGGCGAAGGACGGCATTCAGCTCATTGCCGTCTCTCGTGTCACGGTTCGGGCGAACATCGACCGCTTAGTCGGGGGCGCAGGAGAAGAGACCGTGATTGCCCGAGTCGGGGAAGGGATGGTCAGTGCGATCGGATCGTCTCTTACACATAAGGGTGTGTTGGAGAATCCCGATGAAATCTCCAAGCATATTTTGAGCAAGGGATTGGATGCGGGCACGGCATTCGAAATTCTGTCCATTGACATTGCCGACGTCGATGTGGGTGCCAACATCGGCGCCAAGCTGCAAATCGATCAAGCGGATGCGGATAAACAAATCGCTCAAGCCAAGGCCGAAGAACGGCGGGCGATGGCCGTGGCGTTGGAACAAGAGATGCGAGCCAAGGTCGTGGAAGCGGAGGCCGAGGTCCCGAAGGCCATGGCTGAGGCCTTTCGTCAAGGGAACCTGGGCATCATGGATTATTATCGAATGAAGAATGTTCAGGCGGATACGGCCATGCGCGAATCGATTGCCGACAGTGAAGATGAACCGTCGGGCGGGAAAACCCCATGAGCAGGGAAAGCCTCATTTTCTTTTTTCTGGTACTGGCTGTCTGGGGGCTCTCGGTCGCGGCTCGATGGCTCCAGGCGCAGATGGAAAAGCATTCCACGGACGGGATCGAGTTCGAACCGATTGAATGGTCACCCGGTTCGATCGTAGAGCCGGCTCAGGAAAGCGAATCGTTCGTCATGCCCGATCAAGGGCAACCATCCTCTGCCCCCCCTGTTGACCGGACTTTGTTGGTTCGTCCGAAGAGGCCAAAGATGCGGTTGGGATTGGGGAACCCGCAGACTCTTCGCCAAGGCATCATCCTCATGACGATCCTCGGTCCTTGCCGAGCCCTCGAGCCATCGAACGACCTAAAACCATTTTGACACCATGCAGAATCCCGACATCCGCTCGAGTATCCTCCTCACCGATCTGTATCAACTGACCATGCTGCAAGGTTACATGGAGCAAGGCATGGAGGAGACTGCGGTTTTCGAATTCTTTGCGCGCAAGATGCCCCCGCAGCGTGGATTTTTCATGGCCGCCGGCTTGGAGCAACTCATGGAGTTCTTGGAACATGTTCGCTTCGAGCCGGAGGAGTTGGAGTGGGTGGAGCAAAGCGGGTTGTTCAGTCGATCCTTCGTCGAGTATTTGGAACGGTGGAGATTTGCCGGGGACCTTCATGCCATGCCCGAAGGGACGGTCTTTTTTGCTAACGAACCGATCGCGCGAATTACAGCGCCGCTTCCTCAGGCGCAACTCGTCGAAACTCGGTTGATCAATCTCCTCCAATACCAAACCCTCGTGGCGTCCAAAGCCGCTCGATGCGTGCTCGCGGCGCAAGGGAAGCCACTCATCGATTTCGGATTGCGCCGCGCCCATGGAGCCGAAGCCGGGTTGCTCGCGGCGCGGGCGAGTTATCTGGCGGGATTCGCCGGGTCGGCGACGGTGCTGGCCCAGCCGCTGTTCGGTGTGCCGGTTTTCGGGACGATGGCGCATAGTTTTATTCAGGCCCATGAAGTGGAAAGCGACGCCTTCGACCATTTTGCCGAGGCGCAGCCG
>Ga0256830_1003169_pt1 | contig 10384 bp, 4 predicted proteins | sample 128326metaG_FD_190537 | JGI IMG/M metagenome (GOLD analysis project Ga0256830, IMG submission 190537) | Hydrothermal vent microbial communities from Lau Basin, Pacific Ocean - 128-326 | ecosystem: Environmental > Aquatic > Marine > Hydrothermal vents | place: Pacific Ocean: Lau Basin | collected...
TCGGGCGGTCTCTACGGAATTCGCGCAGGCTCTGTAAGAGCATGGCTTGAGGATTATGTGAGCAAGGGAGGCACGCTTGTGGTATTCGCCCAGCAGCACGGCTACGACTACGCGGTTTTGCCAGGTGGCGAAGTGGGCGGCTACGGCTGGGTGGAGGACCAGCAGTGTCAGTTCGCCTCGGTGGTAATTTCCAGCTACATCCCGGCTTTTGCGGGGCTCAACGTTACCCTCGACGCCAACGTTGACGGGTTCTTCACCTCTTACCCGAGGAATACCACTGTTCTCCTCAGCAGGACGAAGAACGGTCAGCCGGCGATGCTCATGTACAGCTACGGCAACGGCACGGTTATTGCCACGACGCTCTACTCCGACATGGCGAAAAGCATGAATCAGGGCACGGAGGATGAGCGCAGGCTGATAAGAAACCTGCTGCTTATGTACGACCTGGATAAGATTGAAACCTATCCGCCGGGCAGCATAACAGTGCCCATAGAGGTCTACAACCCAAAGCCCTCGCCCACCAGGTATCCGGTGCAGGAGTTCAGCGCCGGAGATGTGGTCACGCTCACCGCCAATGTGACGAACTTCTGGAACGCCTCCGCGGATAAGGTTTCCTTTGTGGTATTTGACCCTGCCTATAATGTTAAAGCCTGGGTGAACGTCTCGGAGGTAATAGGGGCAAACGAGTCCAGGCTGGTGAACTTCAGCTACGCCCTCCCCGCCAGCGCCAGGAGCGGGATATGGAGCGTCCTCTACCTGCTCTCCAGAAACGGAAGCTTTGTCTCCGCCGGCTACGCCGCGGAGTTTGCGGTCAACTACAGCATAGAGGAGAACTCAAAGCTAAGAGCAATTGTAACCCTGAGAAACACCAGCGGGGACGTTGTGAGGGAGGAAAACCTCTCCGCCAAGGTGCTGCCCGGGCGACGGGGGAGCATAAACATCTCCCTCAACACAAGCGAGGAGGGAATCTGGACCGCGAGATACACTATCTTTAACTCCGAGGGTAAGGTGCACATCTCAGACGCCAAGCACTTCGCCGTCAGCAGGTACACCTCCACCCAAGGGGGCTTCGGCTACCACGGTTCAGAGATAACCCTCACCGTGACCAGCGACAGGGAGGAGTACCCCTACGGAAGCCCCGCCATCTTCGTCTTCAACCTGTGGAACCACGGAAGCGAGGATAAGAACGCCACCGTAACCTGGGGTTTAATACACCACTACTGGAGTGGCGTGGTGCCGAGGGGCGTCGACCCCTGGTACCACAGCTTCAACAAGACGGTGCTCGTCCCCGCGAAGGGCAATGCCTCCTTCATCTACACTTTACCCGAGGTGAGAGACCTGGACAGGCTGAGGGCCAACGTCTACGTGGACGGCGCAAAGGTGGGAAGCGCGGAGAGGGGCCTCTGGATGTATCATCCAGACTTAAAGGTCAACCTGACCACCAAGGGGGAGTACATGTCTGGAGAAGTGGTGATGGCAGATGCCCTGATAGAGAGCCGGGCTTATCTACCAGAAGATAGGGTAAGCGACACCTATCGAATCACCCTCCGGGTTCTTGACAGGAACAACAGGCTCGTTTACAAAATTGAAAAGGAATTCAGTCTTGCCCCTCTCGGTAATGAGTGTTACCCCGTGTATTCCGGACGGGTCCTTATAGAGTCGAGATGCAAGTATTATGCCCACTTTGCGGTGCCGGTTTACCTCCCGCTGAACATTACTCCGGGAGCGTATTTTGCGGTGGCTGACGTGGAAGGAAATGCCGGGGGAAAGTGGGTCAGAGCCGGCTACGGTTCCACTTATTTCATAATAAAAAGCAGCACCATAGACGTGAGGCTCGACAGGGCTTACTACCGGGCGGGGGAGACCCTGGACATTGAGGTGGCTGTGCTTAACTACAGGAATGTCACCTGGAATCAGACGCTCAATCTAAGCATCCCCAGCCTCAGCTTCTCTGACACAAGGTTTGTGAACCTCTCCCCTAGGGAGGTCGAGCGGTGGAACTACTCCTTCCGCATCCCGGAGTCTATCACCCCTGGATTCAAATTGGTCCTCCTAACCAGGGTAGAGGACGGTGAAACCCTGTACACAGGGTTTTACATCCCCGAGGCCGAGCTGCGTTACTCCCTGGAAACGCTGGGCAGCAAAAGGGCGGGGGAAAACATAACCTCCAGGCTGGAGAACACCGGTGGCGTTGCAGCGAACTACTCCTACTCCTTCCTCCTCAGGGACATCTACGACCTCCCGGTGCTGAACGAGAGCCTCACCGGGCGCATCGGAGCTGGAGAGGTAATAAGGTTCAACCACACCATTCCGGCGGAAGCCGTGAGCCGGTACTACGTAGCAGACGCACGTATGGAGAATCTGGGGACGGGAGATGTGGTGAAGAAAACAGGAAGGCTGAGAATCGACGGATTGAAGGCAGCCCTGGATGCAGCGACAGACAGGGGCATCTACCTAACCGGGGACAACATCTCCGTACTGGTTAACGTTACCAGCGCCGGGAAGGAGATAAAGAACGCAACCCTCAAACTGCGGGTGCTCGCCACCAAGCCGGTGGTAGGGGAGTGCGTCGTACCAAAGGATGACCTGATAATAAACAAGAGCACCAAGCTCTGCCCCGGCACATATTACATCCCCGACGGTGGATGGGCGGGTGTTATAATAATAAAGGCAGACAACGTGGTGGTCGATGGCACAGATGTGACCATTAAGGGAGCTGGAAGCGGAAACGGCGTTTACAACCGGGGCTACGACAACGTTACCATTCAAAACCTCAGGGTGGAGAACTACCGCACAGGGATTAACCTGGGCAACTCCGCTGGCTCGAGGGTGGAGTACGCCACGTTGAATACCAACAGATACGGTGTGCGGGTTGAAGGGAGCAGCAGCATAACGGTGAAGCGCACTTCAATGGATTCGAATACCTATGGAATCTACGGCAAGGAGAGCCACGACGTGAGCGTGCTGGAAAACACTTTAACGAATAGCCCCATATACGTCCACGACGATGACTGGGGTGAGCAGTACAACTGGAGGATAGAGGAAAACAACATCACTCTCCTACCCACCATCTATTTCGGAATACACCTGGAAACCGAGGAATACGACTTCTACAGCATGACCATAAGGAACAACTCCATAACCGGGGGCAGATACGGCATCTATCTCGAGAACGACGGAGGCAAAGTATACAACATCTCCGTGCTTGATAACACCCTCAGGAACCAGAGCTACTACGGAATATTAAGCCGCAAGAGTGAGGATATTACCATTACCAACAACACCATCGCCGACTGCGGCAGCAGGGGAATCTACCTGGAGTACGCCAGGAACAACACCCTCAAGCATAACACCATAACCGGTGCTTCCTGCGGCTTTGACATAAAAGGGTGGTGGGCGGGTGACTTCGTCCACACCGTGGAGTCGAACACGGTAAACGGCATGCCCATAGTCTACCTCCTCGGCGAGAGCGACGTGGTTATAAACGCCTCCCTCAACCCGGCGTATGTGGGGGTTGTCAACAGCAGGAACATAACCGTGCGTGACCTGGTTATGAGCGGACGCATGAGGGGGGTGCTCTTTGCAAAAACCTCCTCCTCAAGAATAATCAACGTTACAGCTCTCAACAACGACTACGGCATCACCCTGATGCTATCCGACAACAACACCCTGCGGGACAACTACGTCAACAGCAGCATGTACAGGGGCATTGAAATCCTGGGCTCAAGCTTCAACCTTGTTGAGAACAACACCGTCCTGAACAGCGCAGTGCACGGGGTTTATGTTTCCGACGGCTGGAACTTCACCGATTCAATCAGAAGCACTGGCAACATCCTGAGCAACAACACCATAGAGCGCAGCGGAAGCGATGGCGTAAGGATCGACGATGCCGTGGAAATCCGGCTGAGCTACAATCTTATAGCCGACAATAGAGGCAACGGGGTGGTTGGCTCTGCAGACAGCATAACCCTGACAAACAACAACATATCCTACAACTACTACAGCGGGGTTTCCGGCGCGCAGAGGGGCAGCATAGCGAACAACTGGGTCAGCCACAACGGGCAGTATGGAATCTCATACCTGAGCTTCGCCAATGTGACGAGCAACACCCTGAGCTACAACAATGTGGGAATGCTCCTGCGGGACACAAACAGGGTTGAGAACAACACAGTGAGCTACAACACCAACGAGGGCATACGCATCTGGGGTTCCCACAACCTGCTCGCCAGCAACACCGCGAAGGGAAATCGCGTGGGGATAAAGCTTCTCTCCAGCTGGGGAAGCTACTTAACCTACACCAACAACACCCTCACAGGGAACAGGCTGATAAGCAACACCGATGACGGTATCTACATCAATGCCTCCTTCTACAACACCTCAGTTTTGAACAACACCGCCGCAGGCAACAAGCGTGGCATAGCAATATACGCCCCCTCATCCTCTCTGCTTCAGGGCAACCTCCTGTGCTCCAACTCGCAGTACGACATCTACAACGCCTCCGCCAACGCCTCTGGCTATGGAAACACCTGCAACACCACCTACAACTGGAACGACGCCAATGCAAGCGGCTGCACCTATGCATGCGGCACCTTCAGCGGGCTGAGCGTACTAAGCTATGCAGACGTCAACGCAGGCGTGGCAGACGTTGCTTATTACAGAGCTGCAGAGCGGCACATGCAATCCCTCAACCCTGCGGGTGCGGTCGCGAGGGCCACAAATGCCCTCACCTCACACCTTGCCACGCTCATCTCTGCGCTTGCAACGCTGAAGCACAGCGTAAGCAATGCGCTTGAGCCGGTTTGGGCTGAGGAGGCGGCGCTGAAGGCGGTGAGCCAGGCAGGCTACGCTGCATCCTCGCCTGCCAGCAACAGCAGCGGCGTAATCTGGGAGAAGAGCCGCAGCGTGAACATCTCGGGGCAGGTGCAGTTCCAGGACGTGGTGCCCCGGATTTCCCAGCCCGGGAAGTACTATCTGCACGCGGTGCTTTATTCCCCCACCGGACAGGTGATAGCCGAGACTGTGGTGCCCTTCTACGTCACCAGCAGCAACCTCGTCCTTACCCTTGAGACAAATAAGAAGACGTACCGCTCCGGTGAGGAGGTCACAATCTCCGGAAACGTCACCAACCTGGGCACACTGAATGAGAGCAACCTGACGGTTACTCTGAGCGCAGACAGCACGCCCTTCGCAAGCATCGGCCCCTTCAACCTCGCCGCAGGTGAGAGCCACGCATTCACCTCAAGTTATACTCCGAGCTCCAGCTTCACTCTCTCGGCGAGCGTGGACGGCTTCAATGTAAGCGAGCGCATTAGGGTGGAGAACCTCTCGCTCAACGCAAGCCTCGTGGCGCCAGAGGTGGCTGGAATAGAGCCCTTCGACGCGGGCGTTGAGATTCTGAACACCGGCAACCTCTCGGCGAATATAACCGTGGAGATGCTCAACCACAGCTGGAGCGTCGAGGTGCCGGCCGGGGGAATAGGCTTCGTGGGCACCAGCACAAGCATAAGGGAGAACACCACCATAAACGCCACCCTCTCGGGAGACCTGAACCTCAGCCTGAGTAAGCGGGTGGCCTTCGGGGCGAATGCAAGCATAGCCCTGGACGTGGAGGCCGGCTACCCGGAGGGCGAGGTTGAAATCCCCTTCGTGGTTAACAACACCGGCATGCTTGAGGTGCACTTCAACGCCAGCTTTGAGATTAACGGTGCGGTAAAGACGGTGGAAGTTCGCCTTCCTCCAGGAGGAAACACGAGCGGAAGCGTTGCCTTCAACCTCTCAAGGGGGATGCACACCCTGCGCTACTCCTCGCCGCTGTGGAACGGCACCCTCAAAATCAACGTGAACGCGCCGCCGGGCTTTGAGATTATCGCCTTCCCGCAGAACGCAAGCTTTACCCCAGGTGAGGTGGTCAACCTCTCTGTAGCCGTGAAGAACACCGGCGGGAGCAGGGGCATGGCCGTGGTCAATCTGGAGTCAGAGGGGCTCTTCAACTCCACCGAAGTTGCCTGGATTGAGGCAGGAGAAGCTGCCACGCTCAACTTCACCACCCTAATACCCGACGACGTAATGGAGGGGCGGTACCCGCTTGCTGTCAGGGCAGGAGATGCGACAAATCGTAGCTGGATTTTAATTCAGGGCGCCAACATCAGCGTAAGCGCCGGCCTCGACAGGGCGCTTTACCGGGAGGGGGACAACGCCACCCTCACGCTCCGCGTGACAAACCTCAACAGCCTGCCCCTGGAGCTTCTCGCCAGGGTGCAGCTCGGAAGCTTTGCAGAGCTCAGAGCCTTCAACCTCTCAGGCAGGGGGAATACAACCCTGAGCTTCAGCATACCCGTGGACTTAAGCTCCGGCAAGCTGCTCTACGCCATATACATGAGCTCTGGAAGGTCGCTGTACATAAACTCCCTTTACATTCCCGAAGCCCCGCCGGCAGGTGCGGGCATCACCCTGTACACCGACAGGCAGGTGTACGACACAGGCGACACCGCTAAGGTGCAAATCGCAGCCACAAAGGCGGGTACCTTAAGCCTGACCGCCCCCAACTTCAGCTACTCCGCCAGCCTCTCCGCAGGCGAGGCGAGAACCCTCAGCTTCACCGTGCCACCGCTGCTTTCGGGCAGCTACTCCATAAACTACAACTTCTCAGGGTATGAGCTTAGCTACCCCTTTGACGTGAGGGGTTACTTTGCTCGCATTCTTGAGCTGAAGATGGACAAGGAGGGGTACCTCAAAGGCGAGAACTTCACCCTGAGCGCCAGAATAGAGGCAAATAAGAACTTCAACGCCACCGTCAAAATCCACCTCTTTGACCCCGAGCTGCGCCGCATCGCAGACTACTCCTTCCCCTATGAGTTCCGCGAGGGCGAGAATGAGCTTACCTATTCAGATGTTATAGACGCCGACGTCCCGGGGCTTTACGTTCTGGTGCCGAGGGTTGTGATAGACCTGCCGGGTCACTCGCCGGTTGTGCTTGTTTCAGGAGCGAAGTACTTTGACGTGGCTGTTTACAACACCCTCGCAGGTAAAAACGTTAAAGTGGAGCTTCTTGGAGTGACCATAACCTTTGAGAACGTCACCGCAAATGGCACAACCTCGGTGGATGTGCAGGCTACCGGACCAGAGCTTGGGAGCAACTTCAGGCTTGCGGGCTACTACTACGACATTACCACCACCGCAAGCTACTCCGGAAACATAACCGTGTGCATAGGCTACAACGAAAGCAGTGTGGGCGACGAGAACAAGCTGAGGCTTCTCCACCGCGAGAACAACACCTGGGTGGACGTGACCACCTCCATAGACACCGCAAGCAACATAATCTGCGGCGAGGTGTCCAGCTTCTCTGACTTCATCGTGGCGGAAGTTCAGGCTGCCTCTGCTGCAGCTGAAGCTGCGGCTCCCGCACCGGGCGGAGCCTACTCTCCAGAAGCTGTGCTCCTTGCCAACAGCATAGACCTGGCGCTCGCGCAGGAGCTTGTTGCACACCTGAAAGAGCGCGGCATAAAGCTCTACATTGTTAACGCCACCAACTTCACCGACTACTCCACAAAGCAGTACGTCGTAATCCTCGGCGGGTATAAAGCATACGAGGGCGTGGGTGATATTGTGGCGGGCATATTAAGCGAGGATGAGAAAGCGGAGGTAGAGGAGGGCAGAGCCTACATAAAGAAGCGCTCCGTCTTCAGAAAAGGAGGCATAGCCTACATCTTCGCGGGCAAAGATAGAAACGCAACCAGAGAAGCGTGGAGAGAAGCGTACGAAGAGGTGGCGAGGGAGATAGAGTATAACTGGGGCTAAATCAAGCATTTTTAAAATCTTGATGAAGAAACCCTTGAAGAGCTTTTTGACATGGTTATGGTTGAATATGACGCCTCACCCCTGAGTGAGGAAGAAAAAAAGTTGATATCAGAAGCGGAAGAGGCTTATAAGAAGGGGGATGTGATCGTCAAATCATTCGAGGAAATTTAATGGAATGGAGGGTTGTTTTTACAAAAGATTCTTTCAAACAATTTCAAAGTAGCCATAAGAGAGAAAAACTTGACTGAGAAACGTTCTTGAAGCCCGACATAAACGGTAGCTGAGAGTACAACAGGGCTTAGCCCAGCTCCACAACCCTCGCCCTGGCGACCATCTCGTCTGCGAGCCTCTCCACGTCAACCCCTGCCTCCGCCCGCTTCGCCCTCTCCACGCTCGCTCTGGTAACCGGCTTGGGAGGCGGCCCCAGGCAGCAGTTCGCGGGCTGAATGGAAATCTCGTAGGTGCCTATTCGCTTCGCAAGCTGGATAATCTCCTCCTTGTCCATTCCTATGAGGGGGCGCAGCACCGGCAGGGTGGTGACCTCGGTGATGGTTGCAAGGTTCGCCAGCGTCTGCGACGCCACCTGTCCCAGGCTTTCGCCGGTTACGAGGGCAAGTGCCCCCTCGCGCCTGGCGATTCTCTCAGCCACGCGGTACATCATCCGCTTGCACAGCACGCAGCCCATGCGGTAGTCCTCCACTTTCAGAAGCTGGATGAGCACATCGCCGTAGGGCACCAGATAGGTCTTTATTGGCATCGCTATCCAGGAGGACAGCGCTCTGATTGCAGCCTCTGCCCGCCTGGGGGTGCGCTCATCCACAAGCGGAGAGGGATCCATGAAGAGCGCCACCACCTCGGCGCCGCGGCGCATCATTAGCCAAGCTGCCACAGGCGAATCTATGCCCCCGCTCACCAGTGCGAGCACCTTCCCCTGCGTCGCATAGGGCAGGCCGCCCACGCCCGGTATAACCTCGTCGTAGAGGTAGGCTTTATCGCCGCGGATTTCGATGAAAATCTCCTTCTCAGGCGACTTCAGGTCAACCTTTGCTCCTGTGGCTTCAACTATTTTTGCTCCGAGCTCGCGAGCAACGTCTATGCTCCTGTAGCTGTGCTTTCCCTGCCTTCTAACGCGCAGCGCGAAGGTTTCTCCTGCTCTGATGCGCTCAGCCGCGTACTCAAGCCCCGCCTTTATGAGCTCCTCAAACCCCGCACTTGCCTCTTCCGCCAGGGAGGTTGAGGCGACGCCAAAGACCCTCGCTGCCCTCACCGCGTCCTCGCGGAAGTCTGAGTGGACGAAGATGCGCCCCCACTCGCGGGTAACCTTCGCATCACCGAGCACGCGCTTGAGGTGCGCTATAAGCGCGCGCTCCATCTCCCTGCGCACAGGCTTCGACTTTAAGCCAATCTCGCTGTACCTGACTATAATCATAACCTCTCCGCCAAGCCCAACGTTTATAAACCTTGCAGCTATTGCCCCTCCTTTGTAGCCAGCGCAACCTGACGCTTGTAGCTCTTCAGGCACACGGGACAGCAGAAGTAGCGCTCCACATTCCTGAACTTATAAACCTTGGGCTTTGAGATCCTGCTGCCGCAGTACTCGCAGGTGAGCTCCGCCTTAATCATCTCCACCGGGGGTTCGCTCTCCTTGAGCGTGTCTGTGACCACCTCGCAGCTCAGCGACTCCGCCAGGCCGCGAAGTGCATTCACAAGCCTGCCCACGTCCTGGATATCCCTAACCAGCGCCTTGGCAAGCAGGTTCTTCTCTCCCGTCAGGGAGTAAACCTCCACCACCTCGTCTATTTGCCCAAGCTTCTCAACCGCCTCTTCGCCCGCCTTCATCCTGAGGAAAACCACCACCGGCTTTTCAAGCGCCTCCCTGCTAATCTCCACTGTGAACCTGCTTATCACCCCGCTCTCCTTCAGCTTGTCTATCCTTGCTTTAACCGTGGGCCTGCTCAGCCTGAGCAGCTTTGCAATCTCAGCCACGGGCATTCGCGCATCTTCCTGAAGCAGGCGGAGTATCTTCACATCCGTGGCGTCGAGCTTTGGAGTCATGATACTACAAAATAAAGGTCACATTGAAAATTAATTTTACATAGTGATAACAAAAAAGTATATCAGTCTTGCCAATAATTGTTATGCGGTGATAAACATGGCAATAGACCCTGTTTGCAAGATGGAAGTGGACGAGGCGAGCGCAAAGTGGAAGACGGAGTACAGGGGCAAGACCTACTACTTCTGTGCTCCCGGATGCAAGACCGCCTTCGAGGCAGACCCAGAGAAGTACCTGAGCGGTGGTGGCGGGCACCACCACTGAATTTTTATTTTTGCTTTTGAAGCAACATCAGGTTGCAAAAGTCAGAACCATCCTTGATGCTCCGATATAAATTAATCTCCGAGCAGCTCCTGCACCGCGCGCTCCAGCTCCTCCTCCTTCGGCACGAGCTCCAGCCTCCTGAGCTCCCTCCCGTCTCTGAGAAACACGAAGGTGGGCACGCTGGTAACCCCCATCCTGCTCGCAAGGGCCGTGCTTTCGTCAACGTTCACTCGCAGGAAGGTGGCGTCGCGCGCGTGCCTCTGCGCAACC
>Ga0256830_1003170_pt1 | contig 10382 bp, 4 predicted proteins | sample 128326metaG_FD_190537 | JGI IMG/M metagenome (GOLD analysis project Ga0256830, IMG submission 190537) | Hydrothermal vent microbial communities from Lau Basin, Pacific Ocean - 128-326 | ecosystem: Environmental > Aquatic > Marine > Hydrothermal vents | place: Pacific Ocean: Lau Basin | collected...
TCGACAACAGCGAGATCGTCGTCGAGATCTTGAAGCTGCGCCGCGCCAAGGCGGAGCTGCTCGGTTACCGGGACTTCGCGGATCTGGTGCTCGAAGACCGCATGGCGAAGAGCGGCGACCGCGCCCAGCGCTTCCTCGAGGAGCTGCGCGGGAAGACCGAACCCCACTTCCACCGCGAGAACGAGGAGCTGGCCGCGTTCCGGCGCCAGATCGAGGGCCCGGGCGCCCCGCCGATCGAGCCGTGGGACGTGGCCTACTATTCCGAGAAGCTGCGCAAAGCGCGGTTCGACTTCAACGAAGAGGACTTGCGGCCGTACTTTCCGCTCGAGCGGGTCGTCGAAGGCCTCTTCGAGCTGGTGCGGCGGCTGTTCGGCATCCGGGTGATCGAAGAGGGCGGCGTGCCGGTGTGGGATCCGGCCACGCGCTACTACAAAGTGCTCGACGAGGACGGCGCATTCCTCGGCGCGTTCTACGCCGACTGGTTCCCGCGGGAGAACAAGCGGGGCGGGGCGTGGATGGACGCGCTGATCACCGGCAAGCCGAAGAACGGGGAGTTCGAGCCGCACCTCGGGCTGGTCTGCGGCAACCTGAACCCGCCGAGCGGCGGCAAGCCGGCGCTGCTGACGCACCGGGACGTGGAGACGATCTTCCACGAGTTCGGCCACCTGCTGCACCACCTGCTTACGCGGGTGCCGATCCGGTCGCTGGCCGGCACGCGCGTGCCGTGGGACTTCGTCGAGCTGCCTTCCCAGATCATGGAGAACTGGTGCTGGGAGAAGGAAGCGCTCGACCTGTTCGCCCGGCACTATGAAACCGGCGCGCCGATTCCCGACGAGCTGTTCGCCAAGATGCGACGGGCGCGCACGTTCCGGGCGGCCAACGCCCAGATGCGCCAGCTCAGCTTCGGATTCCTGGACCTGGCGCTGCACCGGGACTACGACCCGGACCGCGACGGCGACCTGAAGGATTACTGCCGGCGGCTCATGGCGCCGTTCGCGCCCGCGCCGCTGCCGCCCGAGTACGCCATGGTGACGTCGTTCTCGCACCTGTTCGCGAACCCGGTGGGCTACGCCGCAGGCTACTACTCCTACAAGTGGGCCGAAGTGCTGGACGCCGACGCCTTCACCCGGTTCCGGCGCGAGGGCATCTTCAACCAGGCCACCGGCGAAGACTTCCGGCGCAAGATCCTCGAACGAGGCGACTCGGACGACCCCGCCGCGCTCTACCGCTCGTTCATGGGCCGCGATCCCGACATCACCGCGCTGCTGCGGCGTGCGGGGCTGGTGGATTAGGACGGCGTGCGCAGGAAGGCACGTGCGGCCCCGTTGATATACTCGAAATCAGCAAATGCTGCTCCTGGTCTTGCTTCTCTTCTGGGCCCAGGCGATCGATATCGCCACCGCCGACCGGCTGTTCAACCAGGGCCGCTACGAAGCCGCGCTCGAGGCCTACCAGCAGCATTTGAAGCGGCTGCCCGACGAGCCGGCCCTGCTGTTGCGGATCGGTTTCTGCCAATACTCCCTCGATCAGTTCGACAAAGCGGAAGCCACCTTCCGGCGGGTGCTGAGCCTGGCGCCGGGAATGCCCCAGGCGCAGGTCGGGCTGGGTAGCGTCCTCACGGCGGCGGGCCGGGCTGAGGAGGCGATCCCGTTACTCGAAGAGGCCGTAAAGAAGCTCGATGGCGACGTGCAAGCGCGGCGGGCCCTGGGGCGGGCGTACCTGGAAGCGGGGAAGTTCATCGAGGGCGAGGAGACGCTCCGCGCGCTGGTGGAGGAGAATCCGCGGGACTGGCAGAGCTGGTTCTACCTGGGCGTGCTGCTCTTCGACCAGAACTACAGCGCTCCGGCTCTCGAGGCGCTCGAGAAGTCGCTCGCGCTTCATCCGGACAATCCCATTGCTTTGGTCTACCGGGCCGGGGCGTTGTCGCAGCTCGGGCGGCTCGATGAGGCCGAGAAGGAATTCCGGCGGCTCGCCGCGAACGCGGCGGTGAACCGGTCCTCGGAGTATTTCCTGGGCTACGGCCAGCTACTGTTCCTGAAGGGGGACTATGCCGGAGCGCTCGCCAAGTTCGAGGCCGCGATCGAGCGTGATCCCGATTCCGCCAAGCTCCACTATTGGCGAGCCCGCTCGCTTTTCTACCTGAAGCGGATCGACGAGGCGCTCGAGGCGGCCGAGAAATGCGTGGCGCTGGCCCCGAACATGCCCGGCGGGCGGAACTTGCTGCTGCGGCTGTACCGCCTCAAGGGCATGGAGAAGGAAGCCGCTGAACAAGCGGCCTGGCTGCGGGCCCACGAGCACAAAGTCGCCATCGGGAGGGGCCGTTGAGGCGGCTGGCATGGCTGCTGGCATTCGCCGGCGTCGCCTTCGGACAGATCCGATTCGAAGAGATCGCCCGGGAGGCCGGCGTCGAGTTCGTACTCCGAAATGGGGAACGGGGGCGGTTCCGGCAGGTGGAGCTGATGGTGGCCGGAGTGGCGGTCTTCGATTACAACAACGACGGCTGCCTGGACATCTATTTCACGAACGGTGGGGCGCTGCCCTCGCTCAGAAAGACCGGTCCGGAGTACTACAACCGCCTCTACGAAGGCGACTGCCGGCTGCATTTCACTGATGTGACGGAGAAGGCCGGCGTGGCCGGCGAAGGCTATTCGATGGCCGTGGCTACGGCCGACTATGACAACGACGGCGACGAGGACATCTACGTCGCGGGCGTGAACCGCAACATTCTTTACCGGAACAATGGAGACGGGACGTTCACCGACGTGACGAAGGCGGTGGGGCTCACCGGCATCGATCCAAAGTACGGCAAGATGTGGGCCATTTCGGCGGGCTGGTTCGATTACGACAACGACGGTTGGCTCGACCTGTTCATCTCCAACTACATCGTCTGGGACCCGAGGACCGAGCCGCGCTGCGGCACGCCCGAGGTGCCTCTCTACTGCCATCCGGACAACTACCACGGCTTGCCGGACCAGCTCTTCCGAAACAAAGGGGACGGCACCTTCGAAGACGTGACCTATTCGAGCGGCATCGGCGAGCACATCGGCAAAGGGATGGGCGTCGCCTTCGGCGACTTCAACCGGGACGGCCGGCAGGATGTCTTCGTGGCGAACGATTCGGTGCGGTCGTTCCTGTTCGAGAACACGGGGAAGGGAACGTTCCGCGAGGTCGGGCTCGAGTACGGCGTCGCGCTGCGCGAGGACGGCGCCGCCATTGCGGGTATGGGCGCGGACACGCGGGACTACGACAACGACGGACTGCCGGACATCTTCCTCACCGGCATGATCAATGACACGTTCCTGTTGTTCCGCAACCTGGGGCCGGGCCTGCCTTTCGCCGACGCCTCGATCCCTTCGGGCATCGCGGTGGCGACGCGCCAGTATACGGCCTGGAGCACCGGTCTTTACGACTTCGACAACGACGGCTGGAAGGACATCTTTTGTGCGGCGTCCCACTTCCCGAACCTGGGGCACTACCTCCGGACCGATTCCCGCCTCCCGAACCTGCTGCTGCAGAACAGGGAAGGGAAGCGCTTCGAAGACGTTTCCACCCGTGCCGGTCCCGAGTTTCAAGAGAGGGCGTTCCACCACGGGGCCGCGTTCGGCGACCTGGACAACGACGGCCGCATCGACGTCGTCGTCTCCGTCGTCAACGGACCGGCCAAGATTTTCCACAACATCACGGAATCGGCGAACCACTGGATCGCTTTCGATCTCGAGGGGCGCCGGGCCAATCGCCAAGGGCTCGGGGCCGAGATCACGATCCGTCTGCCGGACGGCAGCCGGCAAATGAACCACGTGCAGACGAGCGTGGGATATGCCTCGTCGAGCCAGGCCCGGGTCCACTTCGGGCTGGGGGCGGCCGAGCGGGTCGAGGAAGTCGAAGTGCGGTGGCCCGGCGGCAAGATCCAGCGGTTGAGCGGGCTCGAGGCCGATCGTGTGGTCACGGTGAAAGAGCCGGAGTGACCCGCGTCCGTTGTGGGACGGCGCTCCAGCCTACTCGGGTTCGCGGACCCGCAGGATTCGGTCGGCTTTCGGATTGCGAATGGTCTGGCGGATGCCGCTCGGCCAGCGGATCTCGAGGGTCTGGATCCGCGCTTCGGCTCCCAGGCCGAAATGCAGCCGCGGGTCGCTCGAGGACATGAACCCGACGCTCGTGGTGACGTGATTGTACAGCGTCCGGCCGGAAGCCGTGGTCAGTTTCACTTCGGCTCCGATCGCGTCGCGGTTGCTCCGGCGGCCTTCGAGGGCCACGATCAGCCAATGGTTGCCGTTACCTGCGGAGTTCAGCAGGATGCGCGGGCGCTCGTTCAACGACGTGACCACGATATCCAGGAAACCGTCGTTGTTGAGATCGCCGAAGGCCGAGCCGCGCTGGTAGCCCATCCGGAGGAAGTCCTTCCCCAACGTCGCCGAAACATCTTCGAAGAAACGCCCCTCGATGTTCCGCAGCATCGTGTCGTGCTGGCGGGAATTCTCCCGGAAGTAATCTACGTCGCCGTTGGCCGAATAGATGTCCTTCCAGCCATCGTTGTCGTAGTCGATGAACCCGTTGCTCCAGCCGGAGAAGTGGCGGCTGAGGGCTTCGACGTTGCAGCTCCGGGACACGTAGTCGAACTCTTTGCCCTCCAGGTTCCGGAACAGCGCGTGGATCTGCGTCATGAGGTTGTTGTAGAAGATGTCTACCCAGCCGTCGTTGTCGAAGTCCTTGGCGTCGGCGCCCATGGCCGAGACCGTTGCTTCGGCGTCGTTGTAAGCCACCCAGTACTCGAGGGCCGCCTCGCGGAGCGTGCCGTCGCCGTTGTTGATATAGAGGAAGTTCGGCTCGGTGTCGTTGGCGACGAAGATGTCCGGCCAGCCGTCCTTGTTGAAGTCGGCGACGGCGACGCCCATCCCCTTGCCCAGAGCTTCCGCCAGGCCGGCCTTCCCCGTCACGTCTTCGAAGGTCCCATCGCCGCGGTTGCGGTACAGCCGGTGGGGCACGGGATCGTACATACGCGGGTTGCAGTAATACTCCAGACCGCTCGTCATGCGGCAGACGATATCCTCTTCCGGCGTCCAATAGGTGTAGTTCGACAGGATCAAGTCCAGCCAGCCGTCATTGTCGTAGTCCACCCACGCCCCCTGGACGCTGATCGTCTTGGCCGGCTTCACGCCGATCCGGCTGCGTTCGGTGACGTCGGTGAAGGTGCCGTCGCCGTTGTTGTGGTAGAGGGTGTTCCGGCCGATGGCGGCGACGAAGAGGTCCGGATACCCGTCGTTGTCGTAGTCGCCTGCGGCGACGCCGAAGGTGAAGTCGAGGTTTTCACCGAGCAGACCTGCGGCTGCCGTGACGTCCTCGAACGTGCCGTCGCCCCGGTTTCTGAGAAGGCAGTGATAGAAGGAGCGATCGGTCTTTTTCAGCTCCGGCAGCCTGGCCCCGTTGGTGAAATAGATGTCCATCCAGCCGTCGCGGTCGTAGTCGAAGACGGCCACGCCGCCGCACATCGGCTGCGGGAAGTACTTGCGGCCGCGGAAGTCGTTGTTGGTTGTGTAGGAGAACTCGGAGCGAGGGGCGACGTCAATGAATTGGATGCCGGGGGCGGGTTGGGCGGCGGCGGCTCCCATCGCCGAGAGCAGCGCGGCGGCCGGCGCGAATCTCTTCACCAGCATCCCGCTCTTGCCGGAACGCTCCACAGAGCCATTGTCGAACAGCGTATGCGGACAAGAGAAGGGCGCGACCCGCGCTGGCGCGAGCCGCGCCCGAAATCAACGCCTTCTCACGCCCGGCGCCCTAGAAGTAGAACTTGACGCCGAGCTGTATGTTGCGCGGCCCGCGGCCGCTGGCGTAGTTGTTGATCCGCCCGAACGCCGTACTGCCGAAGGTGCTGTTCGGCGGCCCGAACGTGGGCGTGTTGGTCGCGTTGTCGAATTCGGCGCGGAACTGGGCCCGCATCGACTCGGTGATCTGGAAGTTCTTGAACAACGCGAAGTCGAGGTTGCTCAACGGCGGCGTGCGGTAGTTCAGCGTTCGCGGAGCCGTGCCGATGGTGTCCGGTTCCGGCTTCTCGAAAGCGCTGACGTTGAACCACTGGCCGCTGTCGAACTTTTCGCGCACCGAGCCGCCCGGGTCGGGGTTGCCGACCAGGTTGGGCCGCTGCGTGGCGTCCCACAGGACGCCGCCGCTCTGGGTGACGTTGATCGGCACGCCGGTCTGTAGCGTGACGATGCCGCTGATCTCCCAGCCGCCGAGCAGTGCGTTGGTCAGCCTGCCCCAATCGGTGCCGAGGGCGCGCCCGGTGCCGATCGGCAGCTGGTAGGCCCAGCTCATGACGAACCGGTGAGCGACGTCGTGAGCCGAGAGCGACCGCTCGTTGCGCAGGTTGCTCCAGTCCTGAACCGACGTGCTGCCGCCGAGCCAGCTCAGGTTACCCGAGCCGTGGGAGATGTCGTCGATCATCTTCGCCCAGGTGTAGTGGGCCAGCATCGTCAACCCGTGCGAGAACCGCTTTTCGTACTTGATCTGAAGGGCGTGGTAGACCGAGTTGCCCCGCTGGGTCTCGGACTGGCTGGCGCCGGTGAAGTGCTGCATCGGGCGGAGCAAGTGGTTCAACACGATCGTTTCGCGGCTCAGAGCGGACTTCGGGTCCGTGATCACCCCGTAGAAGGGGTTGGGCACCCGGCTGGTCAACTCCGTGCGGCCGATGCTCCAGTACATCGGATCGAGCCGCCGCAGGTTCGTGTCGCCGGCGAACAAGAGGTGAACACCCCGGCTGCCCGTGTAATTCACCTCGATGATCGCGTTGCCGGGCACCTGCCGCTGGATGGAGAAGTTCCAGCTCATGTAGAGCGGGTTGTTGTTGGTGCGGTTGGTGGTTCCGGCGCTGAGACCGAGGAACGTGTCGATCCCGAGCGAACGGCCGGGCGGCAGATTCAAACCGTCCGGGTAGGGATTCGAGGGCGTGGCGTACCGCGTCCGGTTCCCGTCGAACGACGCCGTGATGTTCGAACTGGACGTGAAGCCGCTGCCCAAGTGGCCTTTCACGGTGGCTCGCGAAAGGGCGTAGAAGAAGCCGAATCCGCCGCGGACCGACGTCCGGTCGTTCAGCGCGTAGGCAAAGCCGAGGCGCGGCTGCACGTTGTTGTAGTCGCCGTCGAAATCGCTCTTCGTCTTTTCGTCGGTGAACCGGTAGACGCCGCGCAGGTCGTACATCGGCACTTGGTCATTGATCGAGGCGGGCGTATCGAAGTCCCAGTAGCTGTAACGGTATTCCTTCTCCCAGCGAGGGATGTCGAAGTCATACCGCAACCCCAGGTTCAGGGTGAGCTTCCGGGTGATCTTCCAGTCGTCCTGGATGTACATGCCGTAATACTGGGACCGCGAGTACGACCAGGGATCGTGGTGCATCGCCCCGGCCCAGCCGGCGTACCAGCCCACCAGCATCGAGGCCAGAGCGTTGCCTTCAGTAGCGCTGAAGCCGAACCGCCGCTGGCGGGTGGACTGGCGCTCGAACCGATGGAAGCCCGACGGGTAGCCGGGCTGGAGATAGTCCAAGCGGCTGTGGCGGAACTCGCCGCCGAACTTGATGTTGTGGCCGCCGGCGATCTTCGTCACGCTGCCGGTGATCTGGTTGACATCCTCGCCGCGGCCGATGATCAGCCACCCGCGGGTGCCGATGGCCGTGTAGCCCTCCGGCGTGAAGGCGGGGAACGTCAGGAAGTCGGCGTTCTCGGCGATGACCGACGGCAAGCCCAGGTCCGTGGGGTTGAAGGTCTCCATCGGGTCGCGATTGAAGTCAACCCGCGTGATGCCGTAACGAACTTGAATGATCGTCGTCGGGCTCTGTGTGCGCGTATAGTCGATCATCTCGGTGTGGACCTTGTTTTTCATCGGCCCGTCGTTGAACGGGTAGGCCGGGTTGCCGTAGAGGTTGGGCGGGTTGGAGTTCATCCAATCCACGCCGTAACGGGCCGAAAAGCGGGCCTTCTCGCTCAGATTGACGTCCACCTTCGAGACGATCTGGTTCGAGATGCTGGTGGAGGACTCCTGCTTGAACCAGTTGTCGCGGTGCGTGAACGGAGCTCCCTCCTGATTGGGGTCGGGGAAGTATTTCACCGCGTTCGCCGAGACCGGATCCCACAACGACTTCGGCACCACGTTGTTCGGGAAAGGGAGACGCAGAATGTCGTTCGGGTTGTCCGGATCCGGGATCGTGTCCAACGGGTTGTAGATCTGAATCAGCTGCCCGCTGGGCGTCATGTAGTCGGAGAAGTCGCCCTCCTTTTGCTGCAACGTGGGAACGGTAGCCGTGCGGGCGAACGGGTTTTTGGCGTCGGTGCGCTGATAGGAGACGAAGAAGAACGCCTTGTCCTTCCTAATCGGGCCTCCCAGCACGCCGCCGAACTGGTGCCGCCGCCAGTCGGGCTTCGGCGAGCCGGCCCGGTTGGCGAAGAAGCTGTTGGCGTTGAACTCATCGGCCCGGTAGAACCAGTAGCCGGTGCCGTGGAACTCGTTGGTGCCGGAACGGGTGACCATGTTGATGATCGCGCCGCCGGTCTGGCCGAATTCGGCGCTGAAGAAGTTCGTCTGCACCTTGAACTCCTGCACCGCATCGACCGAGGGGGAGAACTTCAACTGGGTGATCCCGCTGTTCTGTTCCGGGTTCGTCACCGTGACGCCGTCCAGGATCACGTCCGAGGTGGAGTTCCGGGCGCCGTTGGCGACGAAGTTCGTGTTGTTCTGGCCCCCCATCCGACCGCCGGCGCGCACCACGCCCGGCGTCAGATAGGTCAGGGCCATCGGGTTCCGCGCGATGAGCGGCAACTGGAGGATGTAGGTGTTCTCGATGACCTGGCCCAGGTTGGCGATGGTGGTGTTCAGCAGAGGCTGTTCGGCCTCCACCTCGACCACGGTCGTGACTTCGCCCACCTGAAGCTGCACGTCGATGGTCGCCTGCTGCTGCACGACCAGCTCGAACGGGTTGCGCTGATAGGTTTGAAACCCGGGAGCCTCGACCGTGAGCATGTAGGTGGATGGCTGGAGGTTGACGACGGCGTAACGGCCTTGTTCGTCCGTCTCCGTAGTGTAGTCCAGGCCCCTCTCGACGTCGGTGACGGTCACTTTCGCCCCCGGCACCGCCGCTCCCGAGGGGTCCGTCACGACGCCGCGGATGGCCGCCGTGAACGTCTGGGAAAAGGCGAGCGCTGCAAACAAGAGCGCCAGAGCGGTTATGGTGAACAACTGTCGTCCGATAGTGTGCCTCATAGAGCGGTTTCCTTTTCGTCATCGGTGGCGGCGCACCCATGCGGCGCAAGGCGCGGCGCCACGACAGTCGGTCTGAATTGTAAGCGAGACGCGACCCCTTTGGGCCGTACAAGCGGCATCAGTATATCACATTTCCGTCAAGTTGATCTGAAATGTTTTCCCTGGAAAGAGAAATCTTTACCGTACGGTAATGTTTGTGTCCGTATGGCATCAGAATTGCCAGCGTCTTTACGCTGCCAGCAGCCCGGGAACCCGTCCGGCAACCGCTCCCGACGCCTTCGCCGGGGCCGTACCCGCAGCTTTGCCTTGCTCTACGGGCGGGGAGACGTTACTTGCCGGCGGGCGCGCTTGATCTTCTGATAGATCCGCAGCATCTCGGCGGCCTTCTCGCGGTCGCCGGTGTCGCGGTAGGCGCGGGCGAGCTGATAGTACAGGCTCCCGTCATCGTCCAAAGGGAGGGCCTTTTGCAAGTGGGGAATCGCTTCGGCATACCGGCCGAGCTGTCCCAGGCCGCGGGCCAGCGCCTCGTGGGCGTGGAGATCATCCGGATTCCTTGCCACCGCCTTTTCGAGATGGGGCACCGCCTCTTCGGGGCGCTGCAAATAAAGAAGGATCTCTCCTTGCAGGTAGTTGAGGCGGCCTGAACCGGGGTATTGCTTCAGCAGGTCTTCGGTAATGGCCCGGGCCGCCACGTAATTGCGGGCCAGAAAGTAGGATACGGCGAGCTCCAGCCGCAGCCGCGGATCGCCTTGCGACAGCTCGATGGCGGCCTTCCAGTGCTCGATCGAAGCCTGGTGGCGGTTTCTCCGGCGCTCCAGCTCCGCCTGGTAGACATGGCTCTCGATCGACGCGGGCAGCGCCGTCAGACGCGCGAACGCCCTTCTGGCTAGCTCGTCGGCCGCTTTCATTCGCCAGTAATGCGCCTCGGCGTCGCCGGCGTTCTTCGTCAGGGCCAGCGCTTCGCGCAACCGGCCGGCCTCGAAGGCGCACTCGGCTTTGTCGACAGCGCAGTCCGGAGCGCCCAAGGCCCGCTCGGCGGCCAGTTCCTTCAGCACCCGGTCCCGGCGGCCGGTGTGGTCGTAGACGACGGCCAGGGCCGAGTGAACGCCGCGCATCTGCGGGTCCGCCGCCAGCGCTTT
>Ga0256830_1003171_pt1 | contig 10382 bp, 13 predicted proteins | sample 128326metaG_FD_190537 | JGI IMG/M metagenome (GOLD analysis project Ga0256830, IMG submission 190537) | Hydrothermal vent microbial communities from Lau Basin, Pacific Ocean - 128-326 | ecosystem: Environmental > Aquatic > Marine > Hydrothermal vents | place: Pacific Ocean: Lau Basin | collected...
ATCCGCAACTTCAGCCTGCAAATCGAGCATGTCAATGCACTCGATGAAGCCATCCAGCAATGCCTCGCCACCCCTGACGCCAAACAAAGCCAGCGCGCCGAAGCCAATCACATTATGTTTGATCAATTGGACGGCCTCGCGGGCAAACGTGCCGCCGACGAAATCATCACGCTTTTTCCACAACTGAAACTTAACTGATGCGCTATCTGTTTTTTGTCAGCAAACTCTACGGCTACTCCATTGCCCGGCCAGTGCAAGCCGCCATTCGTGGGCGAGGAGACGAAGCAGCCTGGTTTGTTCACGGCGTCAGTGATAAACACCTACACGATGATGAGCAACAACTAAAGACAGCCAAAGCAGTAATGGACTACCAACCTGACGCCGTATTCGTTACCAGCAACTGGGTGCCCTACTTTTTCCCCGGAGCCAAAGTACAGCTGTTTCATGGCTTCAATGCCGAAAAACGTGATGAGCATATAGGACACTTTCGCATTCGCGGCGACTTTGATCTGTACTGCACACAAGGACCCAGCACCACACCCAAATTTCAACAACTGGCACAACAACACGGTTATTTCCGAGCCGTAGAGACTGGCTGGCCCAAAATTGACCCACTGTTTCAAACCGATGAACAAAGCGGCCTGCGCGAACAATTGGGCATCAAAAAACCCATAGTGCTTTACACCTCCACCTTCAGTCGCCGACTCACCGCCGCACCGCGACTGCACGATGCTATTGCACAACTGGCCAACGAAGGTCGCTGGCACTGGCTGGTAAACCTGCATCCCAAAATGCCTTCTGCCATTGTGGACAGCTACAAGGCGTTAGAGGGAGAAAGTCTCAGCTTTATGGATACCGACAACATTATTCCCTTGCTCAAAGCTGCGGATGTAATGGTCTCCGATACCTCATCTGTCGTTTTTGAATTTATGTTACAAGACAAACCCGTAATCACTTGTCGCCACCGCAACCCAGGGCCACATTTGTTAAACATCCAAGAAGCCGATGAACTGGAAAGTACTATTGACACCGCACTCACTCTATCGCCGGAATCGGAATTGATGTCTGAAATGCATAAATACGCAGATTGGTTACACCCTTATCGCGACGGACACTCCAGCGAACGGGTACTGGATGCTACAGAAGCATTTTTGAAAAATGATTACGGCAAACTAAAACACAAACCACTGAATTTCGGGCGACGAATTTCAACACGAAAAAAACTAGGGTACTGGCACTGGTAAAAAGCAAAAAAAAGAGGTCGCATTTTCAAGCCGTCAGGTTCTTTTCCCTTAAAATTATTGTTTTATTCATTAAAAACTAAATTAACAAATTTATGTGCTAATGGCGATACTATAACAACAGCGGGAAATGCAATCATGAAAGAAAATAACCAAGTGCTTAACCATATGCCAGCAATAGCACTTACAAGACCAATGTTAAAAATACTAATAAAAAACGACATAATACACGGCATAAACAATGACATAAATAATGAAAACACTAGCCTATAATATTTACGGTCAATCATTTACATATCCAGCATCCCCAATAATTAACAACCGTATTCATGGTTACTTAGCACTCTGATGAAATTCAATCACATTTAAATCTTGATCTCGAATAAACAGCATTACCGCACCATCAGGTAATGTTACCGGGCCTTCAGTGATATTTATGCCTAATTCATTTATCTTAGCTTCGATCACATGAATATCAGTTACATCTAATGCCATGTGGGTATATCCTGGATGTCTTTCTGTAACATCCATTAAAATATTATTAGTTATTCCAGAATCAGCATTCAGGATAAAATTAATATTCACTCCTGATGCATGCTCCATAATTGCCACGGGCTCTGGCCCTACTGGCCCAACAATAAATTTAAATCCTAATTGTTGATAGAATTTCCTTGCAGCATCAAGGTTTGAGACCCTTATACCAATATGATTTATTCCGATAATTTCTTTCATAACATCCTCTTTCAAAAATTAAACTTTATCAGGACAATCTAAACTGTTAGCAGAAAGTGCTACATCTCCTGCAATTATTAGTCCTGCACTCAACATGAAAGTGACGCAATCAAATACATCACTTTGATGCTTATTCAACAATAATCGATTCCAAGTTTTTCTTGTTATCCGGCTTCTCATTACCTAACCCAGGACATAAAATACCCCAAAAAATAGCGCGTTATACGCGACATATTTTCTCAGAGAAGTGAAATATCAATTCATGATTGAGGAATTCGCTAGATGATTATCAGACTCGATTGATATTAAAGAATATTGAAAAATTAACTGTTTGCGAAGCAGCGCCGGAAGCACGAGGAGGGAGTTAAAAACCTGAAAATTATCGAAAATCAATCGACCCCATCGATTCGGTAGCTGTTTTAATGCTCAAACATTTCCTGTAAACAAGAACAAAGTTTCACCTGTGTTTTAGCGCTAATTGTTCCCAGCCATTTTACTAACCTAGATTTATCTACGACCCTAATTTGATCAAGTAAGACTAGTCCGCTTTTACCCTTGAACCTACACTTAATTCGACAAGGAAATTCAAAGCCCTTTGTTGTCATTGGAGCCATGAGCACCGTAGACAACGCTGACATTTCATTTGGAGATATCACAACGCAGGGGCGTGTTTTATTGATTTCTCGCCCCTTCGTAGGATTGAGATCAACGAGCCAGACATCAAACCGCTTTACCATCACCATTCTAGCTCATCATCCGAAGTCAACGGGGCATCAAGCCACTCACTATCGAGAACTTCTTGCCCTTGAGCCGCAATAACTCCCTCTATTGCTTCTTTCCAGCCATCTCGAGCTTCTTTTTCAGGCGTAATTAGCAACCCCTCGCTAACCAATTGTAATTTAAGTTCTTTTCCTTCCAAACGAGCCTGTTCGACCAAAGGCTTAGGGATTCGAATACCTTGAGAATTTCCAATTTTAACTAAATGAGCCATTTTCACATCCTCTTCTGCTCTCGCAACATCCGTAACTATAATGTAATTACGTCAAATATTCCAGAAACTAGAAGTATTGCAAAAATTCGTGGCCGTTAACGAAAATGCAGGAAAACTCTTTAGATCAACCGGCCCCATCGATTTTGATCTAGCCTAACTCGTTAAACCGCATTTATCTGTAGCCTTTCTACTTCACGAAGATCTACATTTTTCTTTGCATGCCATAAATTATAAGCATCCTGCATCGACAACCAGCTTTCTGGTGAACGCCCCAGTGTTTTAGAAAGCCTCAATGCCATTTTCGGAGAAATGTTATTTTCACCTTTTATAAGGCGATTAAAAGTGGACGGAGAAACTTTCAACTTTTCTGCAACTTTGCGAGAACTAATATCAAAAGGAGATAGATATACTTCTTTAATAAACTCGCCTGGATGAGGTGGATTGTACATGGTCATTAGTGGTAATCCTCATAATTAACTATATGGTAATTTCCATTGCCAAACTCAGAAAGGAAAGGGGTCAACCCTATTTCATAATACCTGGAGAGCAAAAGAGAAAGGAGCCCAGTATCATTCTGACTATTTATCCCACAAAAAGACAATATGATACTTGCCCCCCATTCGCCTTAAAGGGCTCTGACCCCTTTAGATCCTTGGCAGTACCCAGCTGTTGAAGAAGAAGGTAGTGGTTTTGAGCGCATTGCCGCAAAGGCCTGGAGTTTTCGAACGACCTCCTGACATCCTCCATCGGCATCCAATACTTGAGAGAAAAAAGCCCAGAATGTGTTTTCTTTACTGAAAATTCTCTGGCGACTTAATACACCAGAAGATGCTGGCCTGAGATGGACTTTTGGTATAAATTTACCAAAATATTCATCGAGCTGACTTAGTGATTTCTGCTTCAGCAATGCAGCTTTACTCGCCAATATTTGTTAGGCTGAGCGAGGTCTTCTACGAAGGGTTTGTAAATGGAAATTTGGGAATAAAGGTGTTTGATTTTGCATGACATATTATGCCATTTTATACGCATACTTTCAGTTAGTTATTGATGCTAAACACCCTTAACTTAGTGCCATTCGGCTCTGACCCCTTAGATCGGTTAGCTTATCTTACCGATATGTCAAAATATTGTAAAACTATAGTCAGTATTGGGAATGAATTTTGTTTTTATTTCAGTTTTTTCCACTTCCACGTCGTAATCTTTTTGGATTTCCATTAAGCAATCAGTAATCTTCTTCTTTTCAACGCTTGGATACATGCCAACTACAAAAAAATCTCGAATTTTTACTCCATCTAAGGATTTTGAATGAGAATTGAAGACTTTTTCTGCATCTAGTAGCATGTTACGTAAACATGTTACATAGTCCTTGTTTTGTTTTAATTCGAGAAATATAAATTTGTCCTTTGCTAAACCTTTAGGTCTAAAGGAGACATCAATTGCAATGTAGTTTTTCTTTTTCTCTTTACGTAAATCGGTGTGGAATTCAACCTCCATATCCCACTCAGCGATATCATCGTCATCGCTTAAAAATAACGCAAATTCAATTTGCCACCATTTTTCCCAGCCAGATACATTAACTTCATCAATCATTGCAAATGATCGCTGGATACGTTTCCGACTAAAAAAGTCTTCAAATAATCTATAAGTATATTCCAATCCATCCATTTGAAACTAAGCCTCTCTATTTTGTATTTTAAGCTATTAATCAATGGGGTCAGACTCGAATGGCACTAACTTAAGCATTTTTAGCAAGGTTGGATTCTTGTGAAACCTGCGCCAATACTGGCTTAAGTTGTTGTTTTAGCTATGCAGAAACCCCTTAACTTAGTGCCATTCGGGTCAGACTCGGTTGATTTTAAAAAATGCTGCACAGTTATGACTGCTTACGAAATAATGTGAAAAAATCCGGATCAGAGAGCAATTGTTTCTAATATTAGTAAGTATTGCTCTCTAACCCGATTTTTTTCGCCTTCAGCCTACGCCTCATATGATGTTCTTGTTCATCAGCTCACAGATTTGCGTTCGACTTCCTTCAGACCACCCCTCGCGGGCTGGCCCTTGCCATTCGCTAGTAGTTATCGCCTACTGTCATCTACAGAAACAGCCTATCTGTTTCTGGCTCTTTCGTCTGGCGGTGCCTCAACAACCCTTTCATGGATACTTCACCAACCCTCCCTCATCAAACCGTGCATACAGTTTTCCCGCACACGGCTTTTCGATGTTCTTTATGCCAAGGCATGCGCCCTTTTCTGAGGAGAGAGATTAAAAGTCTGAAAATTATCGAAAATCAACCGATCTGACCCCATCGACCACCAAGCTATGGCACAAACCCGTTAACCATTTCCATAAATTCATGCTCCAGCTGAAAGCTAAACTCATGGGTAGCCGATTTGTTGATGCCCATGTGTATTTTGTAGTAGAAACCATTGGTATAAATCTGAAATACACGAAAATTCATGTTTTTACGATTGGTAGAAATTCTTAGCATGGCCGGAGTACCTTTAAAATCAAGCAACAAAGCACTGTTTCTTCCTGTCATTTGAGCCTCTCGACTATTGTACTCATCAACATCCTGTTGTGTAACAGGCTTACATTTTTCGCACTCAGACCGTGTTACGATTAGGGTGGCATTTTTTCGCGTGTACCGCCACATCCATTCACGGGCTGTGTTGGGGGGAGTGTACTGCTCAAATACAGGCTTTCCCCATTCACTACTTAAAGGAAAGTCAGGTTCAGTATCTTTTGAGGCATACACCCAGGTTACGCTAAGACTAAAGCCGCATACAGCCAAGAACACCAAACGAAAAATATTTATCATCGTAAAAATCTCATTGTAAATTACTTTAGTCAGTTACAGTCATATTGCCATAACTAGAAATATAGAATTTTGTATTATCGCGGGTTTTCGGATTTTCATTATTTTGGTAGGGAATTACGTATTTGGGTCGCTTTGTACGAATAAGATGCTGTATTTTTTCCCATATTTTTTGTGTTTCACGAAACCCCTGGCTAGCTGTTTGTGTAACCATAATACAGCCGTGACTACCGGGCTCACCGTGAAACCCGAGACGGATTCCATCGCGCCACTCCCCATCATCTTTAAATTGATCATTTACATTTTTATCCTGATAAAATAAACCAAAGTATGTTCTGTCACCACTCGGGTTTTCCGTAATCAGCCACTTTCCTTTTGGCAAAGCGCGGGAATCATCTCAACCTCCCGAATATGCTTTCATAACAATAACTTCTTTTTTGTTTCTGTAAGTAGATATAACAGTAAACCATTTTGTTCTTCTGTTGTATGTGATCTCTAAAGGCATGTTTTTTTATCCTTGATCTCTTATCGAACTATAAGTTATTTGATGGGTATCTTCTTTCTGTCAATAACGGGTACAAATCGGTCGGTCAGTACGGCGATATTAACATTAAGGAGGCAGAGCCCTTTTTAATATAACAACAATTGATGGATGTCCTATTTTATTCCTAATCCTGTAAAAAAACTGTCTGTTTTTCAATTCGACACATCTGATATTTCAAACTTGAACCTGATTCCCTAACGTAAAGCGCGCAACAGTTCCCGTTTTTCTTTGCCGCTCAGTTTGCTGTAACAGTAGATCAGTTCAGCCAGCTCATCGGATTCAGCATAGAAGTAGGCGGTGGGAAGGCCAAGCGCCGCAGCAAGTTCTTTTAATCGGGGGTACTTGGGAATGTGGGTACCCCGCTCATATTGGTTCATTTTTGCGCTGGCATTGGATTTATCGATACCGGCCAGAATGCCGAGATTTTCCTGAGTCAGGTTCGCTCGGGTTCTCGCTTCTTTAATCCGTATTTTTATGGGTGAGTCTATTGCCACGATGCCGACCAAATTGCTGGAATGCTGCAATTTTCGTCGGATTTGATTTGACTGTGTACTACGTTTTACGTAGGGTGACAAAAAGTTCGTTTTGACAAGGAGTGCATTGATGGGAGTTAGAAGGATATTTGTGGATCGGCAACCCGGGCAGTTGATCCAGATAAGTTTGGAGGAACATGTCAATCCCGAGATGTCTGCAAGAGGACTGTTTTCAGATGGGATGGTAGAGGTGATGGTCGCTCGTATCGGCAAAGAAAGAACCAAACTGATGGTGACGGTACCTGAACACCTTCAGGTTACGTACAAAAGCAGTTTTTCTACTGAAGATTGAGCGCAGACGAGGCAATATCGGGAGTAGCTCCCACAATTAGCTCAACTTCCAAACCGGTGCTGTCACAAAATCCAGCCGTGCATGTGCTTCCCGCAAAGCGGCTTCTACCTGTTCCGGTTTGGCCGCCCGGGCAAAAATGAAGCCGAGGTATGCCGCTCCTTCCGGCAGCGGCACCAGTTCGTAACCTTCGCGCACATAAATTTCCACATCGAGAATGTGGGGGGTTTTACGGGCGGCGGTCAGGCCTTCGACGCGACGCAGGATGCCTGCTTTGGGTATGGGAATCATTAATACGCCAGCGGCATCGCCGGTGTTTTGTGTGGGCAGGGGTTTGCCCATGGCTTGTGCGATGACCAGTTCTTCCAGTCCGTGGCCACTGCCCTGTTTTAAAAGTTGTGCGCATTGGCCACCGATGGTGCGGGCGGCGACTTCGAGTATCCACGCTTGCGGTTGGTCGTTGTGTGGATGGGTGTTCAGCCGCAGTTCGGCATGCACCGGACCGTGGGTCAGTCCGTAGGCGGCGCAGGCTTCGCGCACTCGTTGTGCGATAAGTGTTTGTTGTGTTTCCGTTAAACGTGAGGGGGTGATGTAGTAGCTTTCTTCAAAGTACGGGCCTTCCAGTGGGTCGGGTTTGTCGAACAATGCCAGCACTTGCAGTTTGCCGTTATGCAGCATGCCTTCCAGCGCGACTTCAATGCCGGGCAGGTAGTCTTCTGCCAACAGGTAGCGGCGTTCGTGTTCATCACATCGTTTTTCGATGATGGCGGCGATGCGTTGTACGGCCGCAATCGCCTGTTCGATGTTGTTGGCACGGATGACACCACAACTGCCGGAGAGGTTGAGGGGTTTGATGACGCAGGGATAGTTTAGTGTTGCGGCTTGCGCGGCAAGGTCGGCGTGCAGGTCGATGCGGGTGAAGCCGGGTACGGGTACACCATGTTGTGCCAGCCGGGCACGGGCCAGGTCTTTACGGTGGGTGAGTTGCACGGCGTCTGGCGGGTTGTGCGGCAGGCCGAGTTTTTCTGCAATGCGGGCGGCGAGTTCAACGGCGCTATCGTCGGTGGCGATGACGCCAGTAAAAGGTCGCTCATTGGCGGCGGCGAGCAGGGTGTCGAGGGCGTGTTCGGGTTGTGTGAGGTCGATGCGCAGGCCTTCGGCCACGGCGCTGACCAGTGAATGTTCGCTGGTGGAGGCGATGAGTACATCAACACCCAGAGATTGGGCAGCGTTCAGGTAGGAGGCGATGCGGTAGCTGCTGTGGGGGGCGACCAGTAGCAGGCGGGGGTGTTTGTTTTTTAAATGGGAGGTGGGCACTTGATGAGGCATCTGGCCGGGGTGGTTTTCCCGGCAAAGGCCGGGAAAACGGTTATGTTGGGGGGTTGCGTATTTTTTGCCGCCTGTATTAGCCGCAACCACTGCTCGCTGCACCACCACAACCTCCACAGGCACCGGAACCACCAGTGGCGGCAAAGGCGTTTTTGAACACAAAGCTGGCTCCCATGCCTTGCTGCACAAAATCGATTTCCACGCCGTTGAGGAAGCTCAGGGCTACGGCGTCCACGTACAGAGTGAGGCCGTCCTGTTCGAGGATGGCATCGTGTGCGCCGGGTGCTTCGGAAAAGGTCATGCCGTAAGTCATACCGCCGCAGCCGCCGCCGGAAACGAAGATGCGCACGCCGTTGATGTCTTCTTCGCTTTTCAGCAGTTCCACGAGTTTTTCGTGGGCGGCGGGCATAACGGTGATTTCGTCAGTAATGCTGGTGTTGTATTCGGGTAATGCGCTCATAATGTACTCCGGTGGTTTGTCGTTTGGCCCTGCGAGGGGCACTGATGTGATTTTAGCACTCCAGACAGCGGAGAAATACGTGCATTCTGCGGGGGTTATTGGCTGTGTTTGATTTCGGATGAGTTGAGATGTTCAGTTTTTGTGGGAATTATAGGTAACAACTGGGGTGTTTTGCGTTCTGAATTGGAGTGTTATCAATTTTTTGTTCCGCTCTATTTAACTAAAACCGTAGGGTGGAACAAGCGCAGCGGTTCCACCAGCAGGCTACCAGGGAACAACAAATAGCCTCTGTACTCACGAGCGCTGACAAAAACCGATTGCCTCAAGCAGGAGAAAGAAGCCTTCATACAACAACGGCTCATCGGCAAGGGGCGGGTTAAGGTGGACGCCGATAGTTGATCGCGCCTTGAGTGTGTCTTTTACCTGCTTGGTGGAACCGCTGCGCTTGTTCCACCCTACTAGTTTAGCTTTGACGGCTATGCTCTCAAGGGGAAAAGGCGCTAAAACAGTTAATTGCGACGAATTAACATTGTCGGGATAACCGCGAATGACTTATGCACGTAAATTGACGATATGGGCACTGATGGTCACGCTGTCGCTGCTTGCCTTTACCGGGCCAGCGCTGGCTAACGCGCTGGTCAATCATGATTCGCCCTATCTGGCTATGCACGGTGATGATCCCGTGGCATGGCATACATGGTCGGCGGAGGTGCTGGCGCGGGCAAAAAAAGAGAACAAGTTACTGTTTGTGTCCATCGGTTATTTTGCCTGCCACTGGTGCCATGTGATGCAACGCGAGACTTATCGTGACCCGCAGGTTGCCAAATTGCTCAATGAGCATTTCATTTCCGTGAAGGTGGATCGTGAACTCAACCCGGCGCTGGATGCTTATCTTATTGATTTTGTACAACGTACCCGTGGTGTCGCCGGTTGGCCATTGAATGTGTTTCTCACCCCGGAAGGCCATCCGCTGGTAGGCCTGACTTACGCACCAAAAGACCGGTTTTTTACCCTGCTCTCTGATCTGCAACAACAGTGGCAACAGGCACCGCTGTATCTTGCGCAAACCGCTGCCAAAGCCGCTGCAACAATGAAAGGTGAGGCCGCCCGGCCTGACCCGGCGCTCAAGGCTGGTGATGGCCAGCGTTATGAAACCCTGCTAGTGCAACAGGCTTTGCAATTAAGCGATGAAATGGACGGTGGCTTCGGTGAACAAAGCAAGTTCCCCATGGTCCCGCAGCTGGATGCTTTGCTCAGTGCTTATGCGCATAACGCCACGCCATTGTTGAAAGACTTTTTAACACTCACGCTTGATCGTATGACCACGCAGGGAATACGTGATCACCTGGGGGGTGGTTTTTTTCGTTACACCATTGACCCAGACTGGCAGACGCCACACTTTGAAAAAATGCTGTACGACAATGCATTGCTAGCCGGGCTGTATTTGC
>Ga0256830_1003172_pt1 | contig 10381 bp, 6 predicted proteins | sample 128326metaG_FD_190537 | JGI IMG/M metagenome (GOLD analysis project Ga0256830, IMG submission 190537) | Hydrothermal vent microbial communities from Lau Basin, Pacific Ocean - 128-326 | ecosystem: Environmental > Aquatic > Marine > Hydrothermal vents | place: Pacific Ocean: Lau Basin | collected...
GGGTGAGCAGCAGGCCGCGCAGGCGGTGGAGGTGTACGATCCATTTTGTTGATGTTGACATTTTGAAAGGTTATGACGGAACAGGAGTTACGCAGTTCATGCCGGCTGTTGCTTATGTCATTCTGAGCGACCGGCTGTTTCCTGTGTCATTCTGAGCGACAGCGAAGAATCTCGATGATGGTGGGGGAGATTCTTCGGGCACTTCGTGCCCTCAGAATGACGGGGGACGGGAGACCGGGAAGGGAGGACGATTGTTCGGGGCGTGGTTATTGGGGGTCGGGGCGACCGGCCGGTCGCCCCGACGGCCAGTCGCCCCGAAAGTTTCAATCCCCGCCATCACTTGCTCCGTGACCACTACCGTCTCATCATCCATACTGTAATTCGACTTCAGGTGGCGGATGTTGCCGCGCCAGCAGGATGCGGTGGGCGAGCAGGAGGAGGGCGAGCAGCAGGCCGCCGAGGGCGAGGTATCCGGCCTGGGTCTGGCGTTTTTGGCGGATGGCGGCCAGGAGGGAGGCGGCCTGATCGCGGCCCTGGGTGTCGCCCAGTTCGCTCAGGCGGGAACCAATCTCGATCAATGGTTGGGGAGGGGGGCTGCCGCTGCTTTCCAGGGCGGATTGCATTTCGGCCAGCTCGGCGCGCAGGGCGAGAATCTCTTCGGCCTGGCCGACGATGGTGTCCAGGGCTTGCAAGTTGCGGGCGTCGTCGAGGGCGGCATATTTTTCGCCAGCCTGGCGGGCAAGTTCGATGGCCGCGGGGTAGTCGCCCTCCAGGTAGGCCTGCCGGGATTGGCGGGCGAGGGCGTCGGCTTGCAGGCCCAGGTGCGCCCATTGGTTGAGGCGTTCGGCTTCCAGCAGCAGGTCGATCTGGTCGAGGTCGGCCAGCAGGGCGATGGCTTCAGCGAGGCCGTCTGCCGCGGCCTGGTATGCACCGGCTTCGATGAGCTGTTCGTAGGGGGTCAGGCTGAGGGCGTAGAGGGCGTTGGCGCGCCAGCGTCCCTGAAAGTAGAGCGGGTAGAAGGTGCGCCAGTGGTCTTCCAGCGCGCCGGCGCCCGCGGGGTAGGTCTGGTTGAGGGCCGCGCGCCAGCTTTCCGCGGTGGGGAGGGCTTGCAGGAATTGCAGAAAGTCGTCCCAGCCGTATACGTCTACCAGGTAGGCGACGATACTGGCGGCCTGCAAGGCTCTGTCCGGGGCCTGGATCACGTCTGGGGATTCCCACAACCCGCGCCAGGGTGCGGAGGGTTCCCCGGTCGGGGGGCGCGTCTGTGAGAGGCGGCGTTCGAATGTCTGGAAGGGGTCTTGGGCGTAAATGCCGGTGCCGATCAGCAGGCCGGGAGGGGCTTTTCCCTGGGTGACGTGCTGGACGAAGAGAATGGCGAGTTCGTAGCGCAGCGCGTCCAGACCTTCGGTCTGCCAGGCCTCCGGGTCGGCGTCGATGTTTCGGGCGATCAGGGCGATTTCGCGGCTGCCGACGCGGCTGTGGGTCTGGCCAAGGGGGATGGGGGGCGCGAGCGCGTTGAGGCAGTAGTAATCCTGCTCGGTGGGGTAGAGGCGCACGGAGATGGGCAGGGGCAGGGAGGTCTCGAACAAATTGGCGAAGCGGTTGAATTCCGCGTCGAGGGGTTCTCCGAGTTGGGAAGCGATCTGGGGGCCGAGGGGCAGGCCGGCGGGGTAGAGGAAGGAGAAGGCGCGCGTGCGGGTTTCCTGCCAGGAGAGGCTGGGGCAGGGTTGGGCGGCCACGCGGCCCGGTGCCAGCGTCGCGAGCAGCAAAGAGAGGGCCAGCCAAAGAGACAGACGTTTCCAGATGGGCGGCATGGTGTTATGATAGCACGGAATAGGTTCGAAAGGGGTTGTTTTTTATTACGTGACAGTACTTACGCAGTTGGGACCTCACAGGTCTACTACCACACAATGCAGGAAGATTTTACCCAAAATAGATTGCATCCGGGCATCTCCATGCGCTTGGAGACCTGTGAGGTCTGGGTGCGACTTTTCAAGTGCGTAAGTCCCATTACGTGATTGTCCCCTAACAGGTTCAGAGATTAAATTCCGTTCATTTTCGCGCCAGGCAGGTTAGAGCAACTGTGGTGGGGTTATAATGGGTGGAACACAGCGCATGGAACAAGATAACATAAAGAAACGGAGGTTTGTTGATGGTAAAAGTTGTAGCCAGACCCAATGAATCGGATGCACAATTGCTCCGCCGGTTCAAGAAGAAAGTCGCCCGCAGCGGTGTATTGGGCGTGGTACGCAAGAAACGCTGGCACGTCTCGAAGAGCGAAATCCGGCGTATCGAGAAGAAGAAGGCCATTCGACGCCACAAACGGAGACAGCGGATGCGAAGACGGTGATGGGGACGTTGGGGCGTTGGAACGTTGTTCGCGTGCTCAACTCCTTACTTCCTACTTCCTTCTCCTTACTCCCTGACTCCCACCGCACCAGAAACGAGGCCCACATGCAACTTTACAATGCAATCAGTAAATCGTTGGAACCTTTGGATGTGCGGGATCGTCCGGTCACGATTTATGTGTGCGGCATCACGCCCTATGACACCACGCATCTGGGACATGCTTTCACCTACACGGTGAACGATATTTTGATCCGGTATCTGGAATATCGCGGCCATCCGGTCGATTACGTGCAGAACGTCACGGACATTGATGACGACATTCTGAAGCGGGCGAAAGAGGTGGGCGAGGACTGGAAGGCGTTGGGCGACCGTTGGACGCGTTATTTCATCGAGGACATGATCGCCCTGAACGTGCGCCCGCCCGATCATTATCCCCGCGCCACGGAGGTGATCCCGGAGATCATCCAAACGGTGGAGAAGTTGATCGCGAGGGGTGTGGCATACGAAGAAAACGGTAGTGTGTATTATCACGTGGACGCCTGGCCGGAATTTGGCGCGCTTGCCTGTATGAGCCGCGATCAAATGTTGAGCACCGCGAACGAGCGCGGCAATAACCCCGACGACCCCAACAAACGCGATCCGCTCGATTTCGTGCTCTGGCAGGCTGCCGCGCCCGGCGAACCCACCTGGGACAGCCCGTGGGGGCCGGGGCGGCCGGGCTGGCACATCGAGTGTTCCACGATGTCATCCAAATATCTGGGCGATACCATCGACATCCACAGCGGCGGCAGCGACCTGCTCTTCCCGCACCACTGTTGCGAGATCGCCCAAATCGAGCCGCTGACCGGCAAGCCCTTTGTGCGCTTCTGGCTGCACGTTGCCATGGTGCGACACGAAGGCGAAAAGATGAGCAAGTCGTTGGGCAATCTGGTGATGGCCCGGGACTTGCTCAAATTGTATCCCCCGGACGCGTTGCGGCTGTACTTAGCCATGCACCACTACCGGATCGAGTGGGCTTGCGATCCAGGCCGTCTCCGCTGGGCAGCCCGGCTGGCGCAGCGATTTCGGGAGGCCGCCACGGCTTCCGGCGGCTCGGGACCCGCCTTCGACCCCTCGCCCTGGGAACAGGAGTTTACCGCCGCCATGGACGAAGACCTGAACACACCTGCCGCATTAGGTGTGGTTGACGAGCTGGCGGTTCAGGTGCTGCTGGCAGCCCAGCAGGGGAGGCATATCCGGGAGGCGCAAACATTGCTCCGCAAGTTGTGTAAGGTATTCGGGCTGGTGTTGGATGTTGGAGAACCGGAAGACAGGGTGGTGAAAGGATGGCGCAAACATCTGGCGAAGTTTGTGTAACTGTTCTTGCAATTCACTCGTATCTTTGGGTGTAGTGACCTTTTCCCTATGTTCGCCGTTTGAGAGTTTGGGTATTAAAGCTCAGGAGCAGGACTTACGCAGTTGATGAAATCAAGTACGGGTTTGGTGTCATTGCGAGCACCCGAAAGGGTGCGAAGCAATCCCCTACATCGTGGAGGAGATTGCTTCGGCAGGCAAAGTTTACACTGAACAAAGTGAAGTGCCCGCCTCGCAATGACACTACAGGCATGAATTGCGTAAGTCCTATCAGGAGATGCTGAAGAATACGATGAACGACAAGAAAAAACCATCCAAAAAAAAGAATCTGGCGTTGTTCTTTTTCACCTCCGTGCTGGCCACGCTGGCCGGTCTTTTCCTGCCCAAAGTAGTGCGGCGTTTGCAAAAGGTGTTGCAGCAACCCATGCTGCCTTCCAGGGCTGTTCCCCGTCGCAACGGTTACGCCCGCCTGGAGCCGCAGGCCTACGAGATTGCGGTCGAAAATTTGCTGGCCGGAATCGAGCGCAGAAAATTGATCGGCGGACAAGAACGGCTGGTTTTGTGCGCGGGTTTGCGTCATTTTCGCGAACCCTGGGCGCGCGACACCGGTTTCGCCAGCTTTGGGCTGGTCGAACTGGGCGAATTCCAGGCCGCCAAAGAAGCGCTGGAAGTCTTTCTGCTCACCCAGCGCGAAAACGGCCAGTTCCCGGTCAAAATCCACTCCACCCGTATCCTCGACCGCTACCTGTATTCCCTCTTCAAACGCGAGCAGCCCACCGACCAACCCCTGCGGCCCAAATACCTGACCGGCCATAAAACCATCTCCCTGGACGGCAACGCGCTGATCGTGATCGCCATCATGAACTACGTCCGGCGCAGCGGGGACCGGGATTTCGCCATGCAATACTGGGACGCGCTCCAACGCGCCCTCGCCTGGCTGGAAACCCACGCCAAAGAAGACCACCTGCTTCACCAGGGCGCGTTCACCGACTGGGCCGACTCCATCGCCCGCAAGGGCAAGGTGCTCTACACCAATGTGATTTACTGGAAAGCCCTGTCCGATATGGCCTGGGCCGCGCAAACCTTCGGGTATGACGAGGACCACGCCCGTCTTTCCAAAAAATCCGAGCAGGTCCAACAGGCCATCAACGACCATTTCTGGCGTCCCGATCTGGGCTACTACGTCACCAGCAAAGTTTTCCACAACCTGAGCAGCAGCGGCAACCTGCTCGCCATCGCCTGGGGCCTCACCACCCCGGAACAGGCGCACAGCATTCTGGACGCCATGCGCTACTTCGGCATGGCCGACCCGGTGCCCACCCAGCCTGTCCATCAAGCGTACCCCAAAAAATTCATCGCCATCGAGAACCGGCTGGGCGGGCTGACTCACTACCACACCCACTTCGCCTGGCTTTGGCTGGGCGCGTGGCACGTGATCGCCCTTACCCGCATGGGCCGCCTGGAAGAAGCCCGCGAGCTGCTCTATCGCATGTCACGCGTCATCGTGCGCGATGGGGAGGTACACGAAGTCTACGCGCCCAACGGCCAATACGCCTCTACTTTCTGGTACACTTCCGAGGCCCCCCTCACCTGGAGCGCGGGAATGTTCGTCTACGCCTGTCACGTATATCGCAGGCACGTCACGGGGGAAGAGAGACAACCCTGACACACCGCACGCCCCGGAACACTGGGGACACTGAGGACACCGTGAACACTGACAGTACTTACACACTTCATGCCGCTGCTGCTTATGTCATTCTGAGCGACCAGGGGGAGCGAAGAATCTCGACCGTAGTGAGGGAGATTCTTCGGTCGCTGCACTCCCTCAGAATGACATGAATGAGATGCGCCCTCTCAGAATGAGAGGGGTTGTGTGTCATGCCGACAGAGCTTACGCAGGTGCTCGTAATGACACAAAACTCGCACCTGATTTCATCAACTGCGTAAGTCCTAACACTGAACACTGAAAACTGAAAACTGATCCCCTCCAACAAACCATGCACATCGCCCACTTCACCAACTTCTACCATCCCGTCATCAATGGGGTGGTGCGTTCTGTCAGCGCGTTTCGCAAAGCATTGACCGAATTGGGACACAACGTCTTCATTTTCGCCCAGCAGTCGCCCGGGTACGAAGACACAGAGCCGTTCATCTTCCGCTACCCGGCCATCAAACTACCCCTACAGGTCAACATCCCGGCAGCCATCCCGCTCTCGCCCTTCGTGGACAAGCTGCTCCCGGCCCTCAAACTCGACGTGATCCACACCCACCATCCCGTGCTGCTCGGCCAGACCGCGGCCAATAAAGCCGATGAACTCGGCCTGCCGCTGGTCTTCACCTTCCACACCCGCTACCGCGACTACACGCACTACGTCCCCATCCCGCAGGACACGGTGCAGGAATTCGTCAAAAACGCGGTGGATAGCTGGCTGGGCGAATACATGCAAAAGTGCCATCACATCGTGGTGCCCAGCGAAAGTATGCGAGCGCTGCTGGAAAACGAATATGGCCTGCAAGATCAAGTCACCGTCATCCCCACCGGCATCGATCTGCGTCCATACCAGCAGGCCGACGGGGAGAAGTTGCGCGCCCGCCGCGGATGGAAGGACGATACAGTGCTGATCTCCGTTGGCAGGCTGGCCCCGGAGAAAAACTGGGCTACCCTGCTCAAAGCCGCCGCCCTGGCCATGAAATCCTTCCCCGCCCTGCGCGTTGTCCTGATCGGCGACGGCCCGGACCGGCACAATCTCGAAGAACTGTCTCGAGAGTTGGGGATTGCTTCGCGGGTCGAATTCGTTGGGCAGCTGCCCTTTGATGAAATTCCCATCTACCTCAAAGCCGCCGATCTCTTCGGATTTGCCTCCCTGACCGAAACCCAGGGGCTGGTCACCATGGAAGCCCTGGCCGCCGGGCTGCCGGTCGCCGCGGTGGACGCCACCGGCACCCGCGACGTGGTCGAGAATGGCATCGAGGGGTTGCTCACCGAAAATGATCCCCAGGCTCTGGCAACCGCCATCCTCACCCTGCTTGGCGATGATGCCCTCTTCCAACGCTTCCGGCAGGCCGCGTTGCAGCGTGCCCGCGCCTTCGACATCCTGCACCTGGCACAGCGCCTGCTCGAAGTCTACCTCCAGGCCAGAGAAGACCAGCGCGCCGGCCGCCGCGTGACCGTCCCGCGGCACAAAAAACTGTTCAAACTGCCCGAAGTCGGGCTGGATACCGGCCCCCTCAAACAGGTACGAGACCGCATCCGCCCCGACAAGACGAAGTTGTAGGGCGCAATACTCAAGCTCCCATCGCGCACCCGTCGGCCCGCGGGTCGCTGCCGCCCCACAGCACGCCGCTTTCCGCATCCCGCACGATCACCTGCCCGCGTCCGAAGATGGCCCGCGCGTAGCCGCTGCGCGGCGCGACCGTGTGCCCCATCCCGGCCAGCTGCGACATCACCCCCACCGGAATGCCCTCCTCCAGCGAGACGCGCCCGCCCGCGCGGCCGCCCTCGATGCAGAAACGCGGCCGGTCCAGCGCGGCCTGCGGGTCGAGGCCGTCATCGATCAGCCCCACCGCCACCTGTACATGCCCCTGCGGCTGCATGAACCCGCCCATCACCCCATAACAGGCAAACAACTCCCCGTCCCCCTCCCGCGTAATCATCCCCGGAATGATGGTGTGGTACGGGCGCTTACCCGGCGCCAGCGCGTTGGGGTGCTCGGGATCGAGGCTGAAATTGTGGCCGCGGTTTTGCAGCGTGAACCCCCACCCCTCGGGCACGATACCGGTGCCGAACCCCATGTAATTGCTGTTGATAAACGAACACGCGTTGCCCTCGCCATCCACCACGCTCAAATACACCGTGTCGGAGCTGGTTACGGGAACGCCGCGCGGCTGATCCGGGGTGGCCCGGCCGGGGTCGATCAGCTCGCGACGGGATTGCGCGTACCCCTTCGAGAGCAGCTCCGCGAGCGGGGCGGGCGAAAACGCCGGGTCCGCCACGTACCAGGCCGTGTCCGCAAAAGCCAGCCGCATGGCCTCGATCATCCGGTGCAGACGCTCCGCGGAGAGCGGCGGCATGTCTGCCAGATCGAACCCCTCCAGAATGTTCAACCCGATCAGCGCGGCCAGCCCCTGCCCGTTCGGGGGGCACTCCCAGACGCGGTAGCCGCGGTAGGTGGTCGAAATGGGCGTCTCCCAGGTGGAGGTGTGCGCGGCCAGATCATCGGCAGACATCGCCCCGCCCGCGGCCCGCAGCACCCGCACGATGGCCTCCGCGATCGGCCCCCGGTAAAAGGCCTCCGCGCCCCCTTCGGCCACGGCCCGGAAAGTGCGCGCCAGCCCCGGGTTGCGGAAGACCTCCCCCGCGCGCGGCGCGCGGCCCCCGATGGTCAGTTCCACCCCGTTCGGCGCGCGGGCAAGCTGGCGTTGCGCGCCGCGCGCCCAGAAATACGCGGTGACCGGCGCGACCGGAAAGCCCTCCTCCGCCAGACGGATGGCCGGGGCCAGCACCTCCGCCATGCGCAGGCGGCCATGCCGCGCCACCAGATCGCACCAGCCCGCGCACGCGCCCGGCACGGTCACGGTGTGCGCGTGGAACGGGTCCGCGATGCTCGCTTCGCGCTCGTCGATCAGCGATTCGCGGCGCAAACGCTCGATGGTGAGCGCGGCCGGCGCGCGGCCCGAGGCGTTCAGCGCGCTGATCTGGCCGCTCTGAGCGTCATAGTACAGCGCGAACGCGTCCCCGCCGATGCCGGTCGAGGTCGGTTCGGTGACGTTGAGCGCGGCCGCGGTGGCGATGGCCGCGTCGGCCGCGTTGCCGCCGCGGGAGAGAATTTCCAGCCCCGCGGCCACGGCCAGCGGCTGCGAGGTAGCCACCATGCCGCGGGTGCTCAGTACAGGGGAACGACGGGAGTGAAAGTGCATACCGGAATCCTTTGTTGATTGTCTATTCAGCCGTCATTCTGAACGGAGTGAAGAATCTTGAAAAACTGGAGAGCCAGACCCTTCGCTTCGCTCAGGGTTACACAAATTTTTGTACTCTCAAAGCTGGTAGTTACTGTTGATTACCAAATTCGTTAGGGCAACGCGGTCACAATCCGCTTCACCAGCCCCGGGCCGGCGTATATCAGGCCGGTGTACAGTTGGATCAGGGTTGCGCCGGCCTCCAGCCTGGCCCGGGCGTCTTCGGGTGACATGATGCCCCCCGCGGCGATGATCGGCAGTTTGCCCGCTGTGCGCCGGTGTACTTTGGCGACCATTTCGGTGCTCATGCGGCGCAGCGGCGCGCCGGACAGCCCGCCGCTCTGCCGCGCGTGCCGGGAATGCAGTCCCGCGCGGGAGGTGGTGGTGTTGGTGACGATCACGCCGTCCATCCAGGTGTGTACGATGGCCTCCAGCGCGGCGTCCAGCGCGGCGTCGTCCAGGTCGGGGGAGAGTTTGACCAGGATGGGGACGCGTTTTTCCAGCCGTTCGGCCTCGATGCGCCGCTGGTGCGCCAGTTGGGTGAGCAGGTTTTCCAGGTTTTCGCGAGTTTGCAACCGGCGCAGCCCCTCGGTGTTGGGCGAGCTGACGTTGATCACCAGGTAGTCGGCCAGCGGCGCGAAAATCTCGAAGAGCGAGAGGTAGTCGAACACGGCCTGCTCGTTGGGGGTGTGTTTGTTTTTGCCCAGGTTGACGCCAATTCTGACGGAAGACCGCCGCGCGGGCGCGCGTTTCAGTTTCTTCGCCACGTAGGCGGAACCGCGCGAGGGGAAGCCCATGCGGTTGATCAGCCCGCGGTCCTCAGGCAGGCGGAAGAGGCGCGGTTTGGGGTTGCCCGGCTGGGGGAGGGGCGTGACCGTGCCCAGTTCCAGGTGCCCGAACCCGAGGGCGGCCAGCCCCCGCCAGGCCAGCGCGTCTTTGTCGTACCCCGCGGCCAGCCCGACCGGGTTGCGAAACCGCAGCCCGAACGCGGTGACCGGTTTGGGCGCGGCCGCGTAGAGCACCTGGAGCGCCATGGTCAGGGGCGGCAACGCGCCCGCAAAGCGTAAAGCGTAAAGCGTGAAGGTGTGGGCGCGTTCGGGATCGAGGCGGAAGAGGCAGGGGCGCAGGAGTTTGTACACGGTGGGAAGTTGCGGGTTAGAAGGTTCAACCTTCGACATTCAGCAAAAAATCACGCACCCGGGCGATTTTTTCTCCATCCACGCGCCCCGCCGCTTCCCAATCGTCCAACAACTCCGGCAGGGTGAAGACCGCGTGCAGGCGGTAGCCGTGCTGGGCCATGAAGTCCACGCCGCCGGAGCGGTCGATCAGCACCACGATGTCGGAGACGTGCAGCCCGGCCGCGGTCAGTTTTTGGATGCCCTCCAGTTTGCTGCCGCCGGTGGTGATCAGGTCGTCGATCACCACGGCGCGCTCCCCGGGCCGGAATACGCCCTCGATCTGGGCTTTAGTGCCGTAGGCTTTGGCTTCCTTGCGGGGGTAAATCATGGGCCAGCCGCCGCGCAGGCTGATGGCGGTGGCGATGGGCAGCGCGGCGTAGGGCAGCGCGGCCAGATGGTCGAATTGCAGGCCGGCCAGGATGGGCAGGAAGGCTTCGGCGGCCAGCGCCAGCGCGTTGGGGTCGGCGATCAGGCGGCGCAGGTCGATGTAGATGGGGGACTGTTTGCCGGATTTGAGGGTGAATTCGCCGAATTGGACGCAGCCG
>Ga0256830_1003173_pt1 | contig 10380 bp, 6 predicted proteins | sample 128326metaG_FD_190537 | JGI IMG/M metagenome (GOLD analysis project Ga0256830, IMG submission 190537) | Hydrothermal vent microbial communities from Lau Basin, Pacific Ocean - 128-326 | ecosystem: Environmental > Aquatic > Marine > Hydrothermal vents | place: Pacific Ocean: Lau Basin | collected...
GGCGCCGCCGCGCCCCCCCCGCCCCGGGGGCGGGGGGGCCTCCTCCCCGCCCCGGGCCGGGCCAGGGGGCGCCCCCCCGTCCCCGGCGAGGTCCCCCTCCGCGCCGGCCGGCGCCTCCGCCCCGGTCGCCGGGGAGCAATCCGGCCGGCCATCCGCCCCGGCGGCGGGCGCCGCCCCGTCCCCGGCCGTTTCGGGGGGGTCCTCTTCCCCCGCCGTGGCCGGGTGTTCCCCCTCCCCCGCCGGCCGGGACCCGCCCGACATGGCCGCGCGCACCCGGTCGTGCAGTTCGCCCACGTCCGGGGGCGTGGTGCCCGCCTGCAGGCTGTCCACCAGGGCCAGGAGGCTGTCGTGCACCTCCTCCAGGAGGGCCGCCAGCCCGGCCTCCGGCGCCCGCTCGCCCCGCTCGATGCGCTCCAGCAGGCCCTCCGTGTCGTGGGCGAGCCCGCCGATGGCCTCCGCCCCCACCGCCCGGGCGCTGCCCTTGAGGGTGTGCAGGGCGCGCTTGAGGGCGTCCACCGCCTCCAGGTCCCGGGCGCCGGCGCGCCAGCGGCCCAGGGCCTCCTCCATGGCCCCCAGGCTGTCGGCGGCCTCCTCCACGAAGATGGCCTGCAGGTCCGCGCTCTCCTCGGTGCTGAGTTCAGCGGCGGCGCCGGCCGCGGGCGTTTCCGTCCCGGCGGGGGCGTCCGCCGGCACCGGCGTCTCCCCCGGCACGTACCAGGGCCGGTCGCCGGCGTCCCGGTCCTGGTACTCCCGCAGCCGGCCGCTGGCCCCGGCCAGGGCCATCTCCAGCTCCGCGTCCGGGGTCCCGCCCGCCGCCAGGGCCGCCACCGCCTGCTCCATGAGGCCGCAGGCCGCCTCCACCTCCCCCAGCAGCTCCGCCACCGGCGGCCGGCCCTGCCGGGCATGGGCGGCCAGGGTCTCCTCGATGGCCTCGGCCACCGCACCCACCGCCGGCAGCCCCACGGAGCGGGCGCTGCCCTCCAGGGTGTGGGCGGCGCGCAGCAGTTCCGCGGTCACCTGGCATTCCTCCCCCGCCTCGCGGCAGGCCCCCAGGGCCTTGCGGATGGCGGAGAGGTGCCCCCGGGCCTCGCGCACAAAAATCTCCACGGTGCGGGAGGGCGCCGAAGCCGCCCCCTCTTCCTCTTCTTCCCCCTCCCCGGGGGGCGGGGGCGCCTCGGCCTCCCCGGCGGCGCCGGGGCGCTCCGCCTCCGCCGGTCCCTCCACCGCCCCGCCGCCGGCCATCTCCTCCACCTGGATCCCCGCCGGGGCGGGGGCCTCCCCCCCGCCCGCCGGGCCGCCTGCGGCCAGGGCCTGCGCCCGGCCCTGCCAGGCGGGCAGGTCCAGGTAGACCCGGTGGCCGTCGGCGTAACCCGCCGCCAGGCGGGCGATCTCGCCCCGGGCCTCCTCCACGAAGTCCCAGAGGTCCGGACCGGACGGCACGCTGCCCTTGATGACCCGGTTGAGGAGGTCCTCCACCGTCCAGGCCAGCTCGCCGATGTCCAGGGCGCCGGCCAGGCGCCCGCTGCCCTTGAGGGTGTGGAAGCCGCGGCGGATCTCCGCCAGCACCTCGCCGCCGTCGGGCTCGTTGCGCCAGCGGGGCAGCAGGCCGCTCAATGCCTCCAGGACGCTGCGGGCCTCCTCCAGGAAGATCTCCAGGATGGATTCGTCCATGCCGTCCTCGGCCGCCGGGGGCGGCGGCATGGACGCCTCTTCCGGCGCCTCCTCGCTCACCCCCGCCTCCTCCGGGGCCGGCGCCAGCGCCTCCGCCCGGGCGCTCACGGCGCCGATGGACCGGGCCAGGGTGTCCCCCCCGCTCCCGGCCAGGCCGTCGGGGTCCTCCGCCGCCACCTCCAGGAGCTGCAGCACCTCCGCCGCCAGGTGGCCGAGGCGCTCGTCGCCCCGGTAGCGGGCCATCACCGCCAGGTCCCTCAGGCCCTGCTTCAGCTCCCGCAGGGCGGTGCGGTCGTCCGGGTCCGTGCGCCAGGCGGCGAAGTGCCCCTCGATGGCCGCCGCCACCTGGGCCGGCGCCAGCCGCTCCACCCGCCGCCGGGTGATGGCCCGGTCCAGTTCCCCCAGGGCGGTGTCCACGATGTCGCTCAGGTCCGGGCGCTCCCGCCGCAGGCCGTCCATGTAGGCATCGATGGAGCTCACCGCCACCGCCAGGGCGTCGAGCACCGTGTGGTCCACCGCCACCCGGCCGGCGCGGATCTCGGCGATGTACTCCCGGGTCATGTTGACCAGGTCGGCGGCCCGCTCCTGGCCGAGCATCTGCAACGCCCCCTGGATCTGGTTGAGCTGGGCGGGCACGGCCTCCAGCAGCTCCAGCCGCTCCGGCGCCGCCGCCAGGGCCTCCAGGGCCTCCTCCACCTTCTCCAGGTTGCCGCGCACCTCGCCGGCCACCACCCCCAGCAGGTCGCGGAACTCGCTGCCGGAGAGCTCCCCCTCCTGGAGCTCGATGCCCTCCACCGCCACCGCCTCGTCGCCCCGGTAGCGGCCCGCCACCAGGTCGCGCAGCTGGCGGAGGGCGGTCTCCACCTGGCCCCGCCACAGGCGGGGGTTGCGGGCCATGTCCCGGATGCCGTTCTCCAGCACCAGCAGGGCGCCGGCCATGGGCAGGGAGGCGAGCTCCAGGTCGGTGATGCGCCCGTCCATGAGGGCGCGGGTGGCCTCGGCCAGCTCCTCGGCCAGGTCCCGCAGGGGCTTGAGGCCCAGGGCCTCCAGGGTGCTGGTGATCCGCTTCAGCTGGTTGAGCAGCGCGCCGAGCTCGGTGACCTCCCCCTCCGGGTCGAAGTAGGCGGAGAGCTGGCCCTGGGCCGCCGTCACCTCCTCCAGCAGGGCCTCGCTGGCGGACTGCAGTGCGTCCAGGGGCGCGTTCACGTCCCCCAGGCCCAGGGCCTCCGCCGGCAGCACGCTGCCCAGGTCGAAGGCCGCCCGCAACAGGGGCACCAGGGTCCCCTCCGGCCGGGCCTTGCCCACGAAGTACAGCATCTGCTTGACCAGGCGGTCCGGGGGCTGGCGCACCAGGGCCGCCTCGCCCTCCGTCGCCCAGCGCTTGAGGACCTGGTCCAGGCCGCTCAGCTGGCGCTTGGCCTCGTTGCTGGCCTCCACCGTGCCCAGGCGCAGCGCCTCCACCAGGCCGCGGCCCACCCACCAGAGCTGGGCCACCGAGCCGAAATGGGCCTGCCGCTGGCAGGTGTGGAGGAGGGCCTCGATGTCCGCCAGGGGGCCGGGATCCTCCGGCCCCTGCAGCCAGCGCAGCAGGGCCGCCTGGTAGCGGGCCCGCAGCCGCGCCGGCGCGTTCTCCCCCTCGGGGGGCGGCGGCGTCCCCTCGTCCGGCGGCGGGTAGACGGACAGGTCCGGGTTGAAGAGATCGTACTCGCTGAAGGGCTCCGCGCCCCGGTGCCCGCGCAGGAGGTTCAACAGGTCCAGCAGCCGCAGGGGCACGTCCGCGGCCCCGGCCAGGAGCTGGTTCAGGTAGTCGGACAGGGAGAGGATGGCCCGGGTGAGGGCCTCGAACACCGCCTCGCCGGCCTCGGCGCTGCCCGCCAGCACCCCTTCGGCCAGGGCCTCCACCTCCCGGGATAGGAGGGCGGCGCCGTCGAGCTCCACCATCTGCAGGGTGCCGGTGACCTGGTGCAGATGGGTGATGAAGAACCGCAGCCGGGTCTCGTCGCCGGGCTGCTCGGCGTAGGCCTCCAGGGCCAGGCGGGCCTGCTTGAGGGTGTCGTCGATCTCCGACTTCACCCAGCCCAGGGTGCTGGGATCCACTGTGCTGGCCGTGCTCATCGCCTCATGCCCGCCGCCCGGACGGCGGCACCGCTCCGCCCCGACCCCGCTGGACCATCATGCACGAACCGCCCGCCGCGCCGCCTCAGGCGGGCAGCTTGAAGCCCGCCACCGAGGCCTGCAGCTCGCCCACCAGTTCGTTGAGGCGGTCCATCGCCTCGGCCAGGTCGCGGGCGCCGTGGCTGGTCCGGTCGCTCACCTCGCGGATGGCGCTCATGCGGCCGGTGACGGTGGCGGCCTTCTCCGACTGCTGGTGGGCGCTCTCGGCCATGGACTCGATGAGCTCGGAGAGCTGCTCCGAGACCGACTCGATCTCGCCCAGGGAGCGGCCGGCATCGTCCGCCACCCGCACGCCCTCCACCACCCCCTGGGTGGCCTGCTCCATGGAGGCCACCACCTCGTTGGTGTCGGCCTGGATGGTCTTGACCAGGTCGCCGATCTGCTTGGTGGCCTCGGCGGAGCGCTCGGCCAGGCGCTGCACCTCGTCGGCCACCACCGCGAAGCCGCGGCCCGCCTCGCCGGCCATGGCGGCCTGGATGGAGGCGTTCAACGACAGGATGTTGGTCTGCTCGGCGATGTCGTCGATCAGCCCCACGATCTCGCCGATCTGCTGGGAGCTCTCGCCCAGGCGCTTGATGCGCTTGGCGGTCTCCTGGATCTGCTCGCGCATGTCGTCCAGGCGCTCGATGGTGTTGCGCACCGCCTCGGCGCCGCGCTTGGCCACGTCCACCGAGCCGTGGGCCACCAGGGCCGACTGCTTGGCCTCCACCGACATGTCCTCCATGGAACGGGACATCTGTTGCAGGGCCTCCGTCGCCTCGCCGATCTGGCCGGCCTGCTTCTCGCTGGCCGCGGACAGCTCGGTGGCCACCTCGCGGGAGTGGCCGGTCTCCCGCGCCACCGCCAGGGCGGTCTCGTTGATGCGGGACACGATGGCGCGCATCTCCTTGACGGCGAAGTTGATGGAGTCGGCGATGGCGCCGGTCATCTGCTCGGTGACCTCGGGCTCGATGGTCAGGTCCCCGTCCGCCAGGCTGCCCATCTCGTCGAGCAGCTTGAGGATGGACTCCTGGGTCTGGCGGTTCTGCAGGGCCGCCTGGCGGGCGCGCTCCCGGGCCTCCCCCACCAGGGTGAGCACGAACATGATCAGGAACCACAGGGCCACCACGCCGAACACCGCCGGCGCCACCTTGGTGAACCCCACCTTGGGGTAGAGGTTGGCATAGCGCGCCACCAGGGCCTGGACCGCCTCCAGCATGACGTTGGACTGCTCGGCCACCAGGCCGGCGCCCCGCTGGGCGACGAAGAACTCCGCCACCTTCTCCAGGATGCCGTTGAGGTTCTGCTCCATCTCGGCGAAGGTGGCATCCAGGCGATCGAGGCGGGCGCGCAGGGCCGCCCCGGCGCGCGCCCGCAGCCCGGCGCTGATGGCCTTGAAGTGCTTGGCGTCCTTGCCGAACTGGGTGGCGGCCACCGCGGCAGAGCCGCCGCCCAGGGCGAAGACGTTGACGTCCTTGGGGATGCGCTGGCTCAGGGTGCGCAGGAGGGCGGCCTCGTTGACCCGGCGCGCCGACGCGCCGGCGGCCAGCAGGGACTCCACCACCTCGTCCGCCTGGGCCAGCACCAGGGCGCTCAGCTCGTTGACCGCCCGCACGTGGTCGCGCAGGGCCAGCAGCGCCTCCTTCTGCTTGAGGATCAGTTCCAGGTCGGCGTCGATGTCCTCCCACACCGCCTGCACCCTGGTCAGCTCGACCCGCACCGCCTCGGGGGAGGGGGGCACGCTGCCGTCCGCCGCCCCCTTGTCCAGCGTTTCCAGGACCTTGTCCACCTGCTCGTCGGTCTCCAGCAGGGTCTCGTAGGCCCGGGCATTGCCCAGCACCGCCTCGCGGGCGTCCTTGGCCAGGCGCTGGGAGCCCATGAGCATGAAGCTTGAGAGCTCCACGTAACGGGCCTGTACCGCGCTGCGCTGGGCGTCCACCGCCAGCAGCACCACCAGGGCGATGATGGACAGCACCAGGCCGGTGCCCAGGAACCAGAGGTTGGAGAACCAGCGGCGCAGGGGTTCGGGCAGGGCCAGGCCCCGGCGCCCGGCGCCGGCCTCGGCCGCCGGCGGCGCCCCGGCGGCGGGCGGCTCCAGCTTGCCGGTCTCCACCACCAGGGTCTCCTGGAGGGATTCTTTTGCAGTTGCCATGGGCGGTACCTCGGCCTCCGCTCCCGCCGGATCGCGGGTCAGGCGGCGGCGTTAAGAAACGATTCGCTCTTGACCAGGCGGACGAGATCCAGCCACGCCCAACGGGTCGCCCCCTGCTGGAAGGCCCCGGCCAGGAAGTCCCCCAGCCGCCCGTCCACCTCGCCGGGCCGGCGCAGGGTCTCCTCCTCGGTGAAGTGGCGCATCCCCAGCACCTCGGCCACCAGCACGGCGCTCTTCAGGGCCGGCTGGTTGACGATGAGAAAACGCGCCCGGTCGTCGGCGGCCGCCGGCGGCAGGCCCAGGAAATCGGCCAGGTCGGTGACCACCAGCAGGTCGCCGCGCACGTTGGCCACGCCCTTGAGCCAGCGCTGGGTCAGCGGCACCGGGGTCACCGGCGTGGGCGGCACCACCTCGCTCACCTCCCCCAGGGGCACCACCAGGCGGTGCTCGCCGACCCGGAAGCCGAGCCCGCTCCAGACCTCCGGCACCGCCACCTGCTCCGGCAGGCCCGGCGCCGCGGCGCGGGCCTCCGCCTCCAGCCGTGCCAGCAACTCGAAGGGGGACGGGGCCTGGGCGGTGGGCTGCGCCATCTAGAGGGACTGGATCTTCCCGATCAGGGTCTGTTCGTCCACCGGCTTGACCAGGTAGTCCTTGGCCCCCTGGCGCAGGCCCCAGACCCGGTCGGTCTCCTGGCCCTTGGTGGAGATGATGACGATGGGGATGGAAGAGGTCTCCGGGTCCCGGGCGATGGCCCGGGTCGCCTCGAAGCCGTTCATGCCGGGCATCACGATGTCCATCAGGATCAGGTCCGGTTTTTCCGACTTGGCGAGCTCGATGCCCTCTTCACCGCTTTCGGCGCCGATCACCGTGTAACCGTTCTTGGTCAGCATCTCGGTGAGGATGTGCAAGTCCGTGGGCGAATCGTCGACCACCAGAATCTTCTTGGCTTCCATCGTGGCATAACCCCTTGTGTCTGTATTTTTGGGACTGTGAGCGACCTGGCGCCTGGCGCGCCTCCCTCATCCCGCCGTCAGACCTCGAGTTCCGAACGGCTGGCCTTCTCCTTGCGTACATGCCGGTTGATGGCATGCACCAGATCCTGCTGGGTGAAAGGCTTGTTGACGTGCTCCTCGGAGCCGGCGATGCGCCCCCGGGCGCGGTCGAACAGGCCGTCCTTGCTGGACAGCATGACCACCGGCGTGCTCTTGAAGCGGCTGTTGCTCTTGATCAGCGAGCAGGTCTGGTAGCCGTCCAGGCGGGGCATCATGATGTCCACGAAGATGATGTCCGGCCGGTGGTCGGTGATCATGGCCATGGCCTCGAAGCCGTCGGCCGCGGTGAAGACCTCGTAGCCGGCCTTCTTGAGCAAGGCCTCGGTGGTCCGACGAATGGTGTTGCTGTCGTCGATGACCATGACCTTGATCGCCATATTCGCACCTCCATCCGGCGAGGACCCGGCCCGGCGGGGCAGGCGCCGGGCCGCCCGGGCATTCTAAAGTAGATTCTATTAAAGTGCACTTAGGATGATGATCCATTAGCACATTTGCCCGGTGATTGCCACAGCGGGCGCGCCCGGGGCGGGGTGAATCCCTACTCGAAACAATCACTTACCCCTCCTCCCCCCGGCCACAGGGGCGGGGGGGCGGCGGGCGGCCCTGCCAGTTTAGCCCAAGGGCCCGCCGGGCGCCCGCCGCGGGCGGGCTGATAGAATAGCCCCATGACCCTCGAGCACGCCCACGCCGTCCCCCACCTCACCACCGCCACCACCGGCCCCCTGCACGAGATCGAGGCCCACCTGCTGGACCGCCAGGCGGAGATCGAGCACTGGTTCCGCACCCAGTGGCTGCGCACCCGGGCCCCCTTCTACGCCTCGGTGGACCTGCGCAACGCCGGCTTCAAGCTGGCGCCGGTGGACACCAACCTCTTCCCCGCCGGCTTCAACAACCTCAACCCCGCCTTCCTGCCCCTGTGCGTGCAGGCGGTCCAGTACGCCGCCGAGCACTATTGCCCCAAGGCGGCCAATATCCTGCTCATCCCGGAGCGCCACACCCGCAACCTCTATTACCTGGAGAACGTGGCGGCCCTGGTCCACATCCTGGAGCTGGCCGGCTTCAGCGTCCGGGTGGGCAGCCTGGACCCGGCGCAGCAGGCGCCGGAGGAGCTCCGGCTGCCCTCCGGCGCGGTGGTGCTGCGCGAACCCATCACCCGGGTGGGCGACAAGCTGCGGGTGGACGACTTCGTGCCCTGCTTCATCCTCCTCAACAACGACCTCTCCGCCGGCCGCCCCGCCCTGCTCGAGGGCCTGGCCCAGCCGGTGGTCCCCCCCCTGGCCATGGGCTGGACCCAGCGCACCAAGTCCGCCCACTTCGCCCACTACCGGCAGGTGGCCCAGGAGTTCGGCCGCCTGGTGGAGATCGACCCCTGGCTCATCGACCCCCTGTTCAGGCGCTGCGGGCGCATCGACTACATGAAGCGGGAGGGGGAGCGCTGCCTGCAGCGCAACGTGGCGGAGCTGTTGGAGGAGATCCGGAAGAAGTACGACGCCTACGGCATCGACCAGCGCCCCTTCGTCTTCGTCAAGGCCGACGCCGGCACCTACGGCATGAACATCATGGTGGTGCACGACGCCGACGAGGTCTCGCGCCTCAACCGCCGCCAGCGCACCAAGATGGCCCGCGGCAAGGAAGGCAGCGCGGTCACCGACGTGCTGGTGCAGGAGGGGATCTACACCTTCGAGACCTGGGGCGACCGGCTGGCGGTGGCCGAGCCCGTGGTCTACATGATCGACCACTTCGTGGTGGGGGGGTTCTACCGGGTGCACACGGACCGCAGCGTGCACGACAACCTCAACGCCCCGGGCATGCACTTCGAGCCCCTCGCCTTCGCCGAGTCCGGCGCCACCCCCGACCCGCGCCGGGCGCCGGACGCCCAGCCCAACCGCTTCTACGCCTACGGGGTGGTGGCCCGGCTCGCCCTGCTGGCCGCCGCCCGGGAGCTGGCCGGCGCCGCCCAGGCGGCGGAGGCCTGAATGGCCGTCACCCTGGCGGTGCTCATGGACCCCATCGGCGGGATCCAGGTGAAGAAGGACAGCACCCTGGCCATGCTGCTGGCGGCCCAGGCGCGGGGCTGGACCCTGCGCTACCTGGAGCAGGCCGATCTCTACACCCGGGACGGCGAGCCCCGGGCCGCCCTGCGCCCCCTGGCGGTGCGCGACGACCCGGCGGACTGGTTCGAGCTGGGGCCGGCGGAGGACCGCCCCCTGGCGGACTGCGACGTGCTGCTCATGCGCAAGGACCCCCCCTTCGACATGGAGTACATCTACACCACTTACCAGCTCGAGCTGGCGGAGCAGGCCGGCCTGCTGGTGGTGAACCGCCCCCGCGCCCTGCGGGACGCCAACGAGAAGCTCTTCACCGCCTGGTTCCCGGACTGCACGCCGCCCACCCTGGTCAGCCGCGACCCGGCCCGGCTGCGCCGCTTCCTGGAGGAACAGGGGGACGTGGTGCTCAAGCCCCTGGACGGCATGGGGGGGGCCTCCATCTTCCGCCTGTGCCGGGGCGACCCCAACATCAGCGTGGTGCTGGAGACCCTCACCGACCACGGCCGGCGCTCGGCCATGGCCCAGCGCTACCTGCCGGAGATCCGGGCCGGGGACAAGCGCATCCTGCTGGTGGATGGGACGCCGGTGCCCTACGCCCTGGCCCGCATCCCCGCCCCCGGCGAGACCCGGGGCAACCTGGCCGCCGGCGGGCGGGGGGAGGGGGTGCCCCTGGGCGCCCGGGACCGGGAGATCTGCGCCCGGGTCGGGCCGGAGCTCAAGGCGCGGGGCATCCTCTTCGCCGGCCTGGACGTGATCGGGGACGCCCTCACCGAGATCAACGTCACCAGCCCCACCTGCATCCGGGAACTGGACGCCCTCTACGGCCTGGACATCGCCGGGCAGCTCATGGACGCCATCGCCCGGCGGCTGGCGCGGTGACGGCGCGGCGCGCCCGGGTCCTGGCCGCCGCCGTCCTGGCGGCGGGGCTGGCGGCCGGCTGCGCAAAGCGGCCCGACACCCACAGCGAGACCCGCTTCCTGCTCGGCACCCTGGTGAGGATCACCGTCTACGGGGCGCCCCGGCCGGCGGCGGTGGAGGCGGTCTTCGCCGACCTGGCCCGCCTGCACGAGGCCCTGCACCCCTGGAAGCCGGGCTCCCTGGGCCGCCTCAACCTCCTGCTGCCGGAGGGGGAGTGGGTGACCGCCGCCCCCAGCGTGCTGCCGGTGCTGGAGGCGGCCCAGCGCCAGTCCCGGGCCAGCGGCGGGCTGTTCAACCCGGCCATCGGCGCCCTGGTGGCCCTGTGGGGCTTCCACAGCGACGAGCTGCCCGCCCGCCCGCCCCCGGCGGAGCGCATCCGCGCCCT
>Ga0256830_1003174_pt1 | contig 10376 bp, 4 predicted proteins | sample 128326metaG_FD_190537 | JGI IMG/M metagenome (GOLD analysis project Ga0256830, IMG submission 190537) | Hydrothermal vent microbial communities from Lau Basin, Pacific Ocean - 128-326 | ecosystem: Environmental > Aquatic > Marine > Hydrothermal vents | place: Pacific Ocean: Lau Basin | collected...
CACCGAGCGACGTCCGAGGCCGTTGACGCTCAGCAGCGCCGAGAGTTCGACTCCGTACTTGCGGGAGATATCCCAAAGCGTCTCGCCCGAACGCACACGATGGGTCATCCCGCCGGCGACCACCGCCACGGGTTTCTTCGTGCTTCCGGCTGCGGATGCGGAATTCGTCGTATTCCTTGTCGCCGTATTCTCTGCACCCGGAATCGTCAGGCGTTGGCCGAGTTTGAGAATCGAGCGTGAACGCAGACCATTGGCTTGTTGCAGAGATCGCACGCTGACACCGTAACGACGCGAAATATCCCAAAGCGTATCGCCCGATCTGACGATGTGCACTCCACCCTTGGCGACGGACCGCGTCGAGCGTGTATTCGATGCGCGGGAAAAGGTCGACCGGGAAGCCGTCGATCCGACGTGCAGGCGCTGTCCCGCGTAGATCCTCGTCGAACGCCCGAGTTCGTTCCATTGCTGAAGCTGCCGAACGCTGACACCGAAGCGGCGCGCGATGCGCCCGAGACTGTCACCGCGACGAACGCGATAGGTGCCGCCGGAACCGGACGTTCGGACCGCAGCTTCGTAGGCGACGGGCGCGCCCGGACCGCGGGGCACGGCAAGAACTTGACCGACACGCAGCAAGGTCCGCCGTCCCATGCCGTTCGCCTCCTGAATTGCACGAACGGTGGTTCCCTGATTGCGGGCAATCGTCGAAAGCGTATCGCCGCGGCGAACGACGTGCTGCCTGAGAACGATGCGTTCGTCGACGGGGATCTTCGCCAGGGCGACATGAAAACCCTCTGCATGTCCCTTTGGTACGCGCAGAGGATAGTTCGGATAGTTCGGCGGCGTTTGGCTTCTCCGCAGCGCGGGATTGAGCCGGCGCAGCGTCTCGACATCGGTTCGCGCGCAGCGCGCGAGAATTTCGAGATCCGTCTCGGTCGGCACTTCGACGAATTCGAAGTCTGCCGGCTCGAGGTATTTCACATTCTCGAAACCAAAAGAGGCCGGATCCTTGGCGATCAGCGTCGCGGCGAAAATGGCCGGCACGTAATTTCTCGTCTCGCGGCGGAAGAAGCGACGACTGATCAATTCCCAATAGTCCCGTGTCTTGCCCACCTTGATGGAACGCCGAACACGTCCTTCTCCTGCGTTGTAGGCTGCGAGAGCCAACTTCCAATCTCCGAATTCCTCGTAGAGATCGCGCAGGTAGGAAGCGGATGCGCGGGCGGATTTTTCCGGATCGGCGCGTTCATCCACCCACCAATTGATCTCCAATCCGTAGCGTCGACCCGTGGCGGAAATGAACTGGAAGATACCGCGCGCACGGGCACGTGAATAAGCGCTGGTCTTGAAGGCACTCTCGACGTGCGCGAGGTAGACCAAATCTTCGGGAAGTCCCTCTTCCTTGAAGATCTCCCGCAATCGGCCGAGCCATGTTCCCGAACGCTCGAGACTCGAAGCGAACCAATCGCGCAAGCGCCCTTTGCTGTAGAGATCGAGGTAGCCCACGACGCGGTCGTTGACGTCCACCGGGTAGTCGGGAGTGACGTCACGCGTTGCCTCCTGCACTTCTTTCGTATGCTCGGGATCGGAATCGGGAACCGGATCGAGCAGCACCTCGCGAACGGGTTCTTGGTCTTCGAGTGGAGAGAGCGCTTCCCCTCGGCTTAGGGCGAATTCCCGCGCACGCTCGCGCTCGGCTTCGATCGAGCGAAGATAACCCGTGAGCACTTCGTCCTCGATGGCCAGCGGACGCAAGCGATCGACGGCCTGCTGCCAGGTGGCATCGGCGGAATCGAGAAGGCCGAGTCGTGCTTGCTGGCGGGCGAGCAGCAACAGCGACGAAACCTCGTCCATGACCTGCTCGGTCCGAGCGTCTTCGACCGCTTTCTGTGCGCCGGAAGAGTCGACATCATCGAGCGGCGGCTGCGCTTCGGGCGAGGAGGCCGCCGGTCTCAGCGCCGGCGAGGTCATGCATCCCACGGATTGCCAAGTCAGAAAGAGGACAAGAAGAAGAAGACGAAACGGTCTATGCCGCACCTGGAGCCTCCGCGAGCGATCGCCGACAAGTCGTGAGTGGTGACGAATATAGGGGAAAATCTCCCGAACCGTCAACGAAAGGTCGGCCGAAAACGTTGACCTTCGACGAAGTCCCGCCTAATCTGAGGCTCTCGGGTCGGCGCGGACCGGACCGGACCGTTCTTCCGAGGCAACGAGGATCCATAGCCACCACACGACGAGAAGCACAGGAGGTCACGCCGCCATGAAATCAAGACGGGCATCTTCACCCCGAACGCCGACCGGAACCGATCTGACCCATTCCGAGAAGGAAAAAGCCATCGATCTGGCCATGAGCCAAATCGAAAAGCAGTTCGGCGACGGCGCCATCATGCGCCTCGGCTCGGACCACAAGATTCAGGTCGGCGCGATCTCGACGGGATCGCTTTCGCTCGATTGGGCCTTGGGTGTCGGCGGAGTCGGCCGCGGTCGTGTCGTCGAAGTCTACGGCCCGGAATCTTCCGGAAAAACGACGCTGGCGCTGACGATCGTAGCTCAGGCTCAAAAAACGGGCGGCATGGCCGCCTTCATCGACGCCGAGCATGCGCTCGATCCGGAATATGCGAAAAAACTCGGCGTTGATGTGGATAACTTGCTGGTTTCGCAGCCCGATAGCGGCGAGCAAGCGTTGGAAATCGCCGAAGTGCTCGTGCGCTCCGGCTCGCTCGACGTGCTCGTCGTCGATTCCGTCGCCGCGCTCGTGCCGCGGGCCGAACTCGAGGGCGAGATGGGTGATTCGCATGTCGGCTTGCAGGCCCGGCTGATGAGCCAAGCGCTGAGAAAGCTGACGGGAATCGTCTCCCGCTCTCGCACGACGCTGATCTTCATCAATCAGCTCCGAGAAAAAATCGGCGTCATGTTCGGAAGCCCGGAGACGACCACCGGCGGGCGCGCGCTGAAGTTCTACGCCTCGCAGCGCCTCGACATCCGGCGTATCGGCGCCATCAAGGACGGCGACATGGTCGTCGGCAACCGCACCAAGGTCAAGGTCGTCAAGAACAAGCTGGCGCCGCCTTTCCGTGTCATCGAATTCGACATCATCTATAACGAAGGCATCTCGTACGAAGGCGACATGCTCGATCTCGGCATCGCCCACAACATCGTCAAGAAGTCGGGTTCGTGGCTCAGCTACGGCGAAGTCCGCCTCGGCCAAGGCCGAGAAAACGCACGTACATTCCTCAAGGAAAACAAGGACATCGCGGCGGAAATCGAAGGCAAGATTCGCGAGGCACTGGGAATGAGCGCGGCCGATCCATCGGATGCAGAGGCCCCGGCAGGCGCCGACGCCGGGGAAGGTGGCGCCAAGAAGAAGACCATGGCAACACCGCCCACACCCTCGACACCACGCAGGCCGGGCGCGAGCACCTGAACGATCTTCTAGGTTGAGACGACACGAGAGAGGAGCCTGCCTTGAGGCTACGCCGCGACCTCCTCTTGATCTTGATTTTCGCCACTCTGATCTACCGGCTGTTGGCGATTCATCAGACTTTTCTGTCGAGTCACGTCCTGGAATCCGCGGGTTTTACGATTCAAAGCTCCGGGGGGCGGATCAACGTCACCAACGTCGTTCGTGAAGATGCCGACGGCAACGCGACGTCGGCATATCTTGGCGGCCTCCAAAAGAACGATGTGATCCTCGAAGTCACCGCGGAAGGCGGAGACGGACATGCCATCAAGAATGTCTGCGATCTCGGCGAAGCCTTTGCGCCCATCGAGGAGGGCAGACCGTGGACGGCACTGATCGCCCGCTCGGGGCCTGGAGGCGATCAGCGAATCGTCGCGCTCCGGATGCCGCCCATTCATGTGCGCGCGTTGACGATGGGGGAATGGGTCAGAACACTGGCCCTGGCCGGCTGGGTGCCGCTATTGGCCCTGATCACCGGCGCGTTCATCGGCCTTCTGCGGCCGCGCGATCCGCATGCCTTCGTCGCCAGCCTGATGCTGCTGGCTTTTTCTTCGATGTTCTATGAAAAGGTTCACCTCTTTCCGGTCGGCCTGCGCTCGGCGGCGATGTTCTTGCATGCAACGGCTTTTACTTTCGCGCCCTATTTGATCTTTCGCTTCTTTCTGCGCTTTCCTCGGCCGTCGTTGCTGGCACGGCAGTTCCCGTCGATCGATCCCGCCCTTCTGATTCTCTCCGTCTTGCTTTGGGTCTATCATCTGAGTGAAAAGTTCAACGGCTTCACCAGCATCTATTGGCTGAACGTGCTTCCGGATTTTCTTTCCGACACCGGAGTTTCTCCGGTTTTTTCCCACCTTCGCAACGTCCTGACGATCTTGGCTCTCGGCTTGGCTCTTCTCTCCGTGGTGCTCAACACCATTCAGGCCGAGCACAAGCACGAAAAGCGGCGCATGGCCCTGCTTTTGACCGGCGTCTTCGTAGGTCTGACTCCGCTGATCACCGTATGGCTGGCTCTGTTGCTCGGCATCCGCTTTCCCATCTGGATGCTCACGCTGACCGTTCTCGCCTTGGGCATCTTTCCGCTTTCCTTCGCCTACGTCGTGCTTCGGCATCGCGTCTTCGGAATTCAATTCATCCTCCGCAAGGGCTTGCAATATGCTTTGGTTTCGCGGGGGTTTCTCCTCGTCGAAGGCGTCGTCATCTTCACGGTGTTTTACTTCTTTGCCGCCCCTCTGCTAGCCAAGGTCCTTCCCCGGGGCGCGGAGCAGCTTGCCTCGATGACTTCGGCTGCACTTGCCGTCGGCATCGTCGCGGCCATCGGCCATGTCAATCGCCAGGTGATGCCGCTGATCGATAAGCGCTTCTTTCGCGATGCCTACAATGCCCAGCAGATCCTCTCGGAACTCAGTCATGCCGCCGGCTCGTTGGCGATGCGTCCCGAACAGCTCGTCGAAATGGTTGCACGACGCATCGGCGACGCGATGCACCCGGACCATGTCGTCATCTACTTGCGTAAGAATCTCCCGCACGATGGCGCCTTGTCCATCCGCTGCGATCCGGTGTTTTGGACTTCTCGGCGCAACGGAGAAAGCTACGAATTCACGGCGCAGATGGCGATTCCATTGAATGGCCGAGGTGACGCGGATGCCGACGAGAATCTTCGACTCGAACTTCCGGAAAGCGTCGTACTCGACGAAGTGATGGACCGAGCACAGCAAGGCGAGACCCAAGCGATCGACATCAGAGCGAGGACTTCGTTCCACGATGATCCGCCATCGTCGCAGGCCGAAGAGGATGGAACATTCGAGGCGACACCATGGAAGCGCCGCGTCGTGCGGACGAAATTGTTGATCCCGCTCGGCACGAAAGAGCAACTCTTCGGCTTTCTCAGCCTTGGAGAGAAGCGATCGGAGGAACCCTACACGCGGGAAGACAAGAACCTTCTGCAGAGCGTCGGCGAGCAACTTTCCATCGCGCTCGGCTACTCCGAGCTGATGGAGGAGATCGCCGAAAAAAAGCGCATGCAGCACGAGATCGAAATCGCCGAACAGGTCCAGGCGCACCTCTTTCCGCAGACGAACCCCGTGCTCGAAACCATTGACTATGATGGACAATGCCGCGCTGCGCGCGGCGTCGGCGGCGACTACTACGACTTTCTTCCCATCGGTCGCGGCCGCCTAGCTCTCGCGCTCGGAGACATTACCGGCAAAGGGATCTCTGCGGCCTTGTTGATGTCGAACCTGCAAGCGATGATCCGATCACAAGCGCAGATTCGCTCCGACGATTTGCTCGGCCTTGCCGAAGACATCAACCGCATGATGTGCGAGGCAACGGATGATGCAAAGTACGCCACGATCTTCTACGCACTCTACGACGACGCCACCCGCCGGCTCACTTACGTCAACGCCGGACACAATGCGCCCATCCTGGTCGCCGGTGACGAGAAGCGCGAAACGTTGCGACTGACCCGAGGCGGCATGGCCGTGGGAATGTTTCCCGAAGAGTGTTACGAGGTGGGCGAAGTCGCCCTCGAACCCAACGACATGCTCGTCATCTTTTCCGACGGGATCACGGAGGCGATGAATGATTCCGGAAACATGTTCGGGGAAGACCGGCTCGTCTCCCTCGTCGAAGAAAACCGTTCCCTTTCGCACGACGCGATGATGGAGCTGATCCTCGACGAATTGGCCAATTTCTCCGGCGACGCACCCCAGCACGACGACGAGACCCTCGTCGTCGCCAAGATCCGCTGAGCACACCCACTCCTCCCTACCCTCCTCCTCCCCTTTCCCCGCCCCCATCCACCAAGCGCATCCCCGCCCTCGCTTCCCGCCTCTTGACGCCCCCCTATCGAAGCTCTAGACTCCCCGCTCGTCGCACCCGCCCAGGTAGCTCAGTTGGTAGAGCACGTGACTGAAAATCACGGTGTCGGTGGTTCGATTCCGCCCCTGGGCACCAGCGTTCTCAACGACTTAGCGGGACCGCGTTCCACCCTCCCACAGCACCAGCAACCTCGAACTCAGCGGAAACCGCGGATGCCTACGGCAGGCGCTTCTCGGGGCCTGTGATCGGCTGTAGATGGCGGGGTAGCAGCGTGCGGCGCGACACTTCGTTACCAGTTCATCGGCTTCGAGACTACGACATCAGCATCGACCTAGCCGCCCTGCACCGCCGCCAAGGCTTTGACATGACCTTCCAGGACACGGCCCCTACAGCCGCGATCTCCTTCCTCGAGTCGACGGACTTCGAAGACGCCAACCGCAGTATTGCCAAGCAGCGAGACGCCGATACGAATGCCTGTATCGTCGGTGCACTCGCCGAGGTCCACTACGGCGGCGGCCCCCGGGAGATCCAGTCCGAGATCTTCACCCACCTCGATACTCATCTCCGCGACGCAATCGTTGCGTCTGCCAAGACTTTCAACATTCCGCTGGCGAAGGATTCGACCTGAAACCCGGCAGCCAAACCAGCAAAACACCTACGACTGTCCAGTCGAAACGGTGGAAGTGTCAAAGCTATAACCGGTAGTGAGAGGAGATCCGTCCACGAAGCAAGCGCAAAGGTGGAGCACGGAAAAGCGAGGCAACCTAGTGCTCTCGATCCAATTGGAACACATCGTCGCAGCCAATTGCGCGTGTGGTTCGTTGCTGAATAATGGGTCCGAGCACCGTGGACTCCGTGACTCACAAATCCAACGAACGCCGGTTGTGCGATATCGGCATAGGACGATCAATCGAGGGGAGCGAAATGTCTAGTAATCGAGACCTTCTGGCAAAACTCACCCGCATGCTTGAAGCTCTAGGTTGCCCGGTTGAACAACGTAGCGAAGAGATCCGACGGCTTGCCAGGAAGTTGGAACTGCTCGCCACGACATCACGCTACCGCTCTCTGATTCGCCATTTCTTTGCCTGTAACGATTCTCCGAACCTGGATGCCATGCTTCTTGAGGTCGAGTTTGCTCACGCATTCGAATCCAAGCAAAGACCGCTTCTGTATGAGGTCAAACAAGATAAAACGCAGACGACCACTGTGGATTTCATGCGCCAGACCAGCAATAGCAGAATCTTCTTCGAACTTCGGGCCCTCAGTGAGAAAGAATCAATCAGAGGCGCTATGGAAGGTCAACTCGCAGAAAAAGGTTCGTATTGTGTGACGATGGATGGCAAAGGCGAAAGGAAAGGGATCATCCGGCTGCAGAACACTATTCTGAGCAAATGCCAGAACAACAAGTTGAAACCGATCAAATTCCTCTCCTTGGAAAAGGATACGTACAATATCATCGCGATCGATGTGGGTTCGTTGAATCTTGGCGCAATTGATAGGTATGACTGCATCGTGGCCGCGCAAGGGGACGGCGCCGTCCTACCAACCCTGCGGCACGGCGTTGTTGGGCTATTCGAGGACACGATCGCGAACTCACTTGTTCCTTGTGGTCTACAAACCAAGAAATTCGCGATTATGCGCGAGAGAATACACGGTGTGCTCTTTCTGAATCGTCGCGGTGGGAATCATTCCCGACTCGACTTCACGCTTCGAGGTTTCCTCGTTACCAATCCCGTTCTGATGCCGAAGGAAGGAACAAGACTGGTTCAGGCAGAGATCGATGACGTCATCGATCCGTGGAACGATGATGTCAGTACTCCTTAAATTTGAGAGGAGCGATGGATGCAAGACGCCGGAGTCGAAATACCGTGAACCAACAGGCATTGTCAATTCGGAGGGTGAGGTGCTTTGCACCACGAATTCCTCGACACGCTGTCGCTTCGTCAGTTCATAATCGCCGAAACTCTGGACTGCCATGCCCTTTTCTACTAGCTCATGTTCTGGTATTTCTGATCCACCCACTTCAATGTACTCGTCGCCTGCCGAAGGAGCTCTACCTTGAGTGCGTCCGCCTCGAGGTTCGTGATTTCGAGATCGCCTGGATCAAAATACATTTCCTGTTTTCTCTTGCCGCGGTCGCTCCATTTGACACCGAGTACATCCGTCGCCCATTCCTGAAATCCATACCACTGTCGGCGTCGTTCCACCCGATCCTCAGATGTTCCACCAAAAGGCGAGTGACTCGAATGGTTACGCATCCAGCGTAACCGTTTCATCGCCCAGACGTTGGCGTGCGGGAATGGCAGTCTGAGCCCAAGTCGATCTTTCCGATCGATCTCTTTGCGGAGAAGACTATCTTCCGTTGCCTTATGGATTTCCTCCGCGACTTCAAACACCTTTCTCCAGCGATCCCTTGGTAAGTCGCAGTCGACACGGATCTTCAGTACTAGGGATTGCCGAGCTACGAGTTCTTGGTGGGCCTCCGCGCCAAATATACCGATGCCACCGCTCCCCTCTGATAGAGCTGCGTGGGCTGCTATAAAATCTTTAACTGATGCACCAAGTACTGCGCTCATCCCGCCTTGCCATCTATTGTTGACCAATTCCTTCCGCCATACTTGTCGGCCGACATTCTGGCGCCGCTCTTGCGACTCGCCGAAAAGAGTCTGCATCGCAAAAGCGAGATTGAGCTGAGCCTTGACGGCAACATCCGGCGCATCACCGCACTCTCGTCTGTCCATTCCGGAAAAAAGAGCGCGGTATCGATGAAGGATCCGGTACTGACGTTGCCGCTCCCCAGAGATCACCTCCGCCGCGATCCTCAAGACGTCGAAGGACGAGGTCTCTCCCTCCCTTCGCCTTGGCGGTAGCACAGGCAGGTCAAGAATGACTAGCGAAGACATGACCTTCAGCCACTTTGCAACATCCGCGGCATGCGATGCCGCGCCGATAAGTTCGGCAGCTCGTTTGCTCCAGTTGGGCGGCAACGAAATCTCGGCTCGATCCATGAAGTCTTCCAGGTGGCGGACCAGCCGGCCGGTTGCATCTATCAAATCCTCTCGCGGAGTGAGACGAACCGGTGAAACTTTGGCTGCACGGCGAACTTCCTGGACTGTCTCCTCTATTCTCCCAGGGAGCGAGATGCCCTCTAACGCTGTCGCCAGTTTTCGCCCACTCGCGACGATCCTGGTCGCCTCTTCGTAACTACGCGGTTGCAGAAGAAACGCAGACAGGCCCCGCACTCTGTGCCAGTGCAGAACGACGCGAGTGGCATCACGAAGTGATAGCTGGAAGAACCCAGCAAAACGCTCAGCGTGGAGCCGAATGAAAGCGTCGTCGCGCTGAAGGCCAATGAGTGTATCGGGCTTGATGCACTTGATAGTGACTTCTCTCCGCCAAATGTGCGACAAGAGTCGCTCCGTCTGCCTCAGCGCCTCCTTTCCGCGGGAAGGACCAGATATTGAACCCGGATTCCCTGCGATCGTCTGTCCCCCGATTCGTTCGATGGAAAGAGATGGATCTACATGCCGCAACATAACCCCGGCCAGCCGTTCAAGTTTGAGACGAGATCGACCCAAGTAGTGGCCCTGGAGCGATTCATCGTAGCGAACGTTCTGGAGAGATTCGGCTCCAACGAGCCGACGGGCGAGAACCACGGGGTCTACCGTCTCGAGCCAATAAGTGAGGTCTCTCACTCTTCGGCGCATTTTGCGCGGCAGGTCGATCCTGTCCATATGCACGCGAATTCCGGTTATCTGATGACCGTCTTTCGCCCTCGTGGCGCATGTCTTTCTAGGATGAATACGATACGGTGTAGACCGCAGTACTGAAGTAACGTTCTCGATCACTTTCCCCTTGGCCTGTGCCCGACTGGCAATACCCCGGCGGCCTGCAGCTCTCGCACTGAAGGAAACCGTGATGTCATCGAAGTATCGGGTGTAAACGAGATCGGAACCGAGAGCGTTCTGGATCTTTTCGTCGTAGAACGTGAAAGCCAGATTTGCGAGGAATGGCGAAGTGGGAGCACCCTGAGGAAGTCGCCGCCGCCGAGTGCAAAGGCTAGCGACGAATACCACCGCATCGTTCGTCCAAAGGTAGT
>Ga0256830_1003175_pt1 | contig 10375 bp, 10 predicted proteins | sample 128326metaG_FD_190537 | JGI IMG/M metagenome (GOLD analysis project Ga0256830, IMG submission 190537) | Hydrothermal vent microbial communities from Lau Basin, Pacific Ocean - 128-326 | ecosystem: Environmental > Aquatic > Marine > Hydrothermal vents | place: Pacific Ocean: Lau Basin | collected...
ATGCAATGGCTGCCCGAGATAACCAATCCCGCCATCACCTGCTTTATTTTTAAAACTTGTAACTGCCAAATCCTCTTAAGCCCTATATTTTAACAGAAACCCTGGTCTGGTGCGAGAGGGGGGAGTTGAACCCCCACGGGATTTCCCCACTGGATCCTAAATCCAGCGCGTCTACCAGTTCCGCCACCCTCGCGTGGGACGTGGAGGACTTGAACCCCCAACCCACGGATTAAGAGTCCGTTGCTCTACCAGTTGAGCTAACGTCCCTCGGGCAGAATTATACCTTAATTACAGCTTTTATTTCAACTCTTTCTGCATATCTGGTATCATTAAAGCATGGAGAAATTTTTACTCAGGCGGCCCATTCCTATTCACCGTTATCAGGAAATCGTGAATGTCTTCGTGAAGTACGGTTTCCGTATGATTCTGGAGAAGTTAAGGCTCAGGGGAAAACTGCGTATAACTCCGGGAAGCAGGGAAAGCAAGGAGAAAACCGTCTTGGCTTTGCCTGTGAGGGTGAGGATGATATGCGAGGAGTTAGGCCCTACATTTATAAAATTCGGACAGATTCTCAGTACTCGACCTGATTTGGTTCCCCTGCCGTTACTACGGGAGTTGGAGAAACTGCAGGATGAAATACCACCGGTAAAAAAAGAAGAAATTTTTTCTGTGATTCACCAGGCTCTGAAAGAGAAGGAGTCTATGTTTGCCAGTATAGATGAGATTCCCATAGCTTCCGGGTCCCTGGCGCAGGTGCATAGGGCAAGGCTTCACACGGGAGAGGAGGTGGTGCTGAAGGTTAAAAAGCCTAAAGTGGAGGAACAGATAAAGGGGGATATTCGCATTCTTCATACTTTAGCCCATCTTATGGAAAGGTTTGTGCCGGAGCTACGGGTTTATGAGCCGATGAAAATTGTGGAAGAGTTTGAGAAATCGGTAAACCAGGAGCTTAATTTCCTTATAGAGGCGCGGAATATTTCCCTGCTCAGAAATGTTTTAGAGAAAGATAAAGTTATTAAGGTTCCCAGGGTATTTGAGAAGTTTTCCACGCACTCCCTTCTGGTAACGGAATATATTGAAGGGGACAAGCTCAGAGAGATTATAGAGAAGAAGAGTTCTATGAGTGAGGCGATAGGTAAGAAGTTAACCGATTCAATCCTGGAACAGATTTTTTGCTACGGTATCTTTCATGCAGACCCTCACCCCGGGAACATAATAGTGGATAAGGAGGGAAATATTTATTTCCTTGACCTGGGGATAATAGGAAGATTGAGTGAGGAAAAGAGGCGGGTTATTGTCTCCTTGCTATATTATTCAATAGAGGGGGATGTGGAGAAAGTAATGAGGGGACTGCATACTTTAAAGATGTTCCCGGAGGAGATTGATAAGGAAAGACTGGAATGGGAATTGGAAGAATTTATGAACAAATACCAGGGTATACCTCTTGCCCAGTTAAAGATTTCACAGATTATCGGTGACCTTTTGCAGATATTCAGGGAATTCAAATTACGCCTTCCTTATAATCTTTCCCTAATGTTTAAGGCACTTTTGACCTGGGAGGGAGTGTATGTTCTGCTTGCTCCTGAAAAGGATATCGTGTTAGAGATGAAGGATGTTTTACTGAAATCCTTGAAACAGAATATTTCGCTTTCCCAGGTAATCAAGCAGTTGGGGAAACTGGGCGAGGAACTCTCAAGTTTTTCTCATGATTTGCCGGGACTAATAGATTCTCTCAGGAATATATTGAAAAAGGGATATGTGAATGTTGCTTTTGAACACAGGGGGTTGAAAGATTTTACCTCTACCATAGATAAGTCTTCCTATAGAATTTCTTTCAGTCTTATCATAGCTTCGCTTATTGTTGCCTCTTCCCTCATAATTGTTTCGGGTAAAGGCCCTAAATGGCTGGGACTTCCCTCTCTGGGGATTGCCGGATATGTCCTTTCGGGTTTCCTTGGGCTCTGGTTGATAGTGGGAATTCTAAAAGGAAGAAGGATGTAGTATGGCACTTGATTGGGTGCCCTGCTGCCCGCTCTTCTCGCCTGCCGGCTAATCCCTCCCTCCCGGGAGACCAGTGAGCTGCTTTTACCCGACCCGAAGTATCTGCCTGCTCACTTCACTCTGTTTTCTTTCTGTCCCGGTCTGTGGGTTGCCGTCAAGGATGGCTTTGCAGTTTTCGTATCTCTTCCATAATCAGGAAGGTGAATTTTTTATAATTTTCTTTATTTCCTTTTCCCTGCGGATATAGCGGCTTGCCAAATTTAACCGTGATTTTAACCGGTGAGAGCATCTTGGCGCCGGGGGGGAGTGCTTTGAAGCTGTTCTCTATGAATGTAGGGATAACGGGTGAGGAAGTGAGATACGATATGAAGGCTACGCCTGGCTTCCCCTCCTGTAGTTTCCCGTCTTTACTGCGGGTTCCTTCGGGAAAAAGCAGGACTACTTTTTCTTCCTTGAGCACTTCTCTTAATTTGCGAAAGGTCAGCGCAGATGCGTTATCCCTGTCCATGGGAATGGCATTGATTTTTCTCAGAAATAAGGGGAAGAAAAACCCCTCGAATAACTCGGCTTTTGCCAGGAAGAACATCTGGCGTGAGCAGGCGGTGCCTATCAATACCGGGTCAAGGAAACTGGCATGATTGGCAGCCAGGATAACCCTCCCTTTCCTGGGAATATTTTCTGCCCCGATGTTCTCCAGGCGGAATAATGCCCAGAGAATGAATCTCCCGATTGAGTGCAAAAATGCGTAGAGTAAGTTAATTTTCATCTCTATTTATAAATGCAAGTATTTGGTCTATGGTTTCCTCTATGGAAAGGTGCGTATTATCTATGAATAGTGCCCCCTTGGGCACAGTAAGCGGAGCTAATTTCCTTTTGGAGTCTCTTTTGTCCCTTTCCTCTATCGCGTTCTTTACCTGGGTAAAGTGAGCTTCTTTTCCTTTCTCCTTCAATTCTTTGCATCTCCTGCGTGCCCGTTCTTCTAATGATGCTGTGAGGTATATCTTGTAGGAAGCATGGGGGAATACCACGCTTCCCATGTCTCTTCCTTCCACTACTACATTCCTGTTTCTGGCGTACTCCCGTAAAATGTTATTCACTTTCTCTCTTACCTGGGGAATACGGCACACCCACCAGATTTCACGGGTAACTTCCGGGTTTCTTATCTCTTCCGTTATCTCTTCCCCATTTATCCATAGGCGCATTTTCTCTGCTATTTTTATGGTTAATTTCAACCCGGGAAGGATCGATTTTATTATACGGTCTTTGTCAAAACCTTTTTTTAATGCTTCCAGGGTAATAGCTCTATACAGTGCGCCGGAGTCTAAGTATATTATACCAAGTCTCCTGGCCAGGCTCTTGGCCAGGGAAGTTTTTCCTGCACCGGAAGGTCCGTCAATGGTTATAATCATTTTTTTACTTACTCCCCGAGATTTTCCCCCAGCGGGAAGGAGGCCAGTAGATAAAAACATCCTTTCCCCGGATAAGCTTTCTGGGAATGGGGCCATACACCGAGGAGTCTTCCGAGTTATTGCGGTTGTCCCCCAGCACAAAGTAATAGCCTTCCGGTATTTTAATAGGGGGGAGGTAATAGGCAGGAGGATTTTTTATGTATGGTTCGTAGAGGTAGACACCATTTATAAAAACTTTTCCATCTTTTATGCTTATGGTTTCTCCCGGGAGGGCTATCACTCTTTTCACTAATATCTCTTTTTTATCCAGGGGATTAATGAAGACTACCAGGTCCCCTCTGTTTATCTCTTTTGTGCGAAAGGTTATCACCTTATCCCCGGGTTTCAAGGTTGGTTCCATGGAAGCAGAGGGCACCAGGAAGAAACGCATACCGCGAAAGTAAACCAGGTAATTCCATAGGGAGAATAAAATCAGTACACCCAGGAGACTCCGGTCTCTGCGGGACAGCTTCATATATCCTTCAGCAGATTAAAGAAGTTGGGAAAGGAGATGTTCACGCATTCGGTTCCTTCTACGATAGTTTCGCCTTCGGCGATGCTGCCGGCTATAGAGAGCATCATGGCAATTCTGTGGTCACCGTTGCTTTTTACCCGGTTTCCTTTTAGAGCCGCAGGGCCCTTGATTATCATTCCATCAGGCCGTTCCTGGATATCTGCTCCCATAAGCCGGAGATTATCCACGGTAGTTTTTATACGGTCAGATTCCTTTACCCGTAATTCTTCTGCTCCTTCAATTCTACTTTCTCCTTCTGCCTGTGTGGCCAGAAGCGCTATAAGGGGTATTTCGTCTATTACGCCAGGGATGTCTTCTCTCTGCAAGGCTATGGGGGAAAGTTTACTCCCTTCTATTTCTATGTCTCCGCGCGGTTCCCAGGTCTCTCCCTTCCGGCTAATTTTTATTTTTGCGCCCATCTTCTCTAATACTTTTAAAAATCCTGTTCGAGTGGGATTCAGGCCTACATCTTTTATGGTAAGTGAGCTTCCTTCTATAAGTGCAGACAGGGCAATGAAGAAAGCGGCGGAAGAGAAATCGCCCGGCACACAAAAATATCGGCTTCTTAATTTTGCCTTACCGCTTACTATGATTTTACTTCCTTCTCTCCGGATGTCTCCTCCCATGTATTTAAGCATCCTTTCGGTATGGTCCCGGGAGGGAAGTGGTTCAATTATTGTGGAATATTTGGGAATTCCCAGGGCCGCCAGTATAATAGATGATTTGACCTGGGCACTTGGGATGGGCAGGGTATAGCTAATAGGAGAAAGTCTGTTTCCCTTTACTGCTACGGGCAGATACTTATCCTGCCTTGCCCAGAATTTTCCTCCCATAAGGGTAAGGGGCTGGATTACCCTGTCCATGGGTCTTCTGCGGAGGGAATTGTCTCCTGTTATCACGGAAAAGAAGGGAAGCCGGGAGAGGATTCCCAGAATCAGCCTGGCCGTGGTTCCGGAGTTTTCTGCATTAAGCACATCTTCCGGTTCTTTCCAGCCTCTGCCTTTTATTATCCAGGCTTCTCCCTCTTTTTCTATGGTTTTGCCCAGTTTTTTGAGTATTTCAAGGGTAGCCAGGACATCCCGGGATTCGAGTAAATTTTCCACCCTGCTTTCTCCTTCTGCCAGGCTGCCTAAGATTAAAGCACGGTGGGAAATGGATTTATCTGCCGGGACTCTAAGCGAGGAAGCAAAGGGTTCCTTCCGGGTAATATGGTAATTCATTTAATAGATCCCCCACATTATTAAAGAGGCGATTAAAGGGATAGTAAAATTGTCATCCAGGGGTAGGGGGAGAATTTCTACTACTGCACTGGTAAGAGCACCGGCAAAGATTAAAAGAGGAGTAAGTTGAGGGTAATAACGGGAGAGAAACCAACCGCTAAGGAGGGCTACGATAAAAAAGCCTAAAAAACCTTCCAGTGTCTTATTAAATATTTTTATTCTGCCCCATTTTTCCCCTACTACTGCTGCTGATACATCTCCCAGGGCAAGAAAAGTAAGAGCAGCTACCCCGATGAATTTTGGGAATACCAGGATGGTGATTAGCACACTTATAAGGAAAAAAGTGGTGCCGATAGGTTTTTTCCTTTCCTCTTCCTTTACCAGGCCTCTTATATTGCGGAATACCCAGTTGTTAAAGCTAGGGTGGGTAAACCTTTCTATTTCAAAGATCAGAACGAGCAACAGAAGAAAACCAGTAAAAAGAGCGGGCCAGAGCTTAGAAGAAGCAAAGTAATACCCTAAGGGAAATAGTATCCCTACTCCTAAGTGGTACAGGTTGCGGTGCCATCTCTTTGCCATCCTGCCAGAACCTTACTATCTAACTAATTGAATAAACTAATCAATTATATCATATCAATAAGGCGGAAAATTTGTAAAAATGCTCGCTTTTGTGTAAAATTGCCTCCGTGAAAGAACATAGTGTTATTGGAATCGTCCTGGCGGGGGGGAGGAGTTCCCGCTATCACAGGTTGAAGCATAAATTCCTGGATATTTACAGGGGAGAGGAAATAATAAAGCATGTTTTAAGAGCTATGAAGCCATTGGTGGAGGAAATAGTTATCGTGGTGGGCCCGGAACACGAGGAAGTCAGAGAGGTGCTGGAAGGTTTTGAGGTGCCCATTAATTTTGCCATTCAGGAATCACCCCTGGGAACAGGCCATGCGCTGCTCTCCACGGCTCCTCTCCTGGAAAAGAGAAATGCGATTTTACTGATGAGTTTTGCTGATAAACCCCTGATTACTTCTTCTACCTTTTCTGTCCTTCTTACTGAACATATACAGAGCAAAGCAGAAATCACTTTTGCGGTGGCTTCTTTGCCTGACCCCGGGTCAAAGGGAAGGATTATAAGAAAAGAGGGCAAATTTATAGATATTGTGGAAGCGAAAGATGCTGGTGAGGATATAAAACACATTAAAGAGGTGCATGCGGGTTATTTATGTTGTTATACCAGAAGTATTTATGAACGTCTCCGGCGCCTGGATAACAATAATGCAGCCGGAGAGTATTACCTGACCAAGGTATACCGGGAGTTTATAAACGATGGGCTGCCTCTGCATACGGTGGAAATCCCTGGCAGGGAAAGTTACGATATCAATGCTGTCCACCAATTGGACAATATACAGGAATGGGAATCTCTCTTTGCGGGTAAAAAAGAATAGTCCTACTTTTTTCAGAGCTGTTCCATTCTCCGGGAGGATGAAATGAAATATTCCATGGTTGACGTTTCCGAGAAACCAGCATCTCTTAGGTGGGCTTCTGCCCAGGGAAAGATTATACTTTCCGGGGTAACAGTGGAGAAAATAAAAAAGAAGCAGTTGCGAAAGGGAGATGTGCTTTCGTTATCGGAATCCTCCGGCATCGTAGCGGCTAAATGGGTCCCCTATTTGATTCCCCTGGCGCATAAGGTAAAGATAGATAAGGTAGAGGTTAAGTTTTCCCTGGAAGAGGACGGAATTGTGGCCATCTCAGAGGTGAGGGGTAAGGACAGAACAGGGATGGAATTAGAGGCACTTTTGTCTGTAACTGTTGCCCTGCTTAATATTTACGATTTTTGTAAGGCAGAGGACGAAAGAGCAGAAATTACCGGTATAAAACTCCTGGAAAAAGGCAAGCAGGAATCGGAGAAAAGTAAGCAGGTATAGTCCTGGTGGTCAGGGGATACCGGTAATATTAAAAATTAAATGGAAGATAGATTAGAAATTATAGAGGGTGATATTACCCGGCAGAAAGTAGATGCGATTGTAAATGCTGCCAATACTTCCCTTCTGGGAGGTGGGGGAGTGGACGGGGCTATTCACCGTGCAGCGGGCCCGGCCTTATTGGAGGAATGCAGAAAGTTGGGAGGATGTCCTACGGGAGAGGCAAGGATTACCGGGGGATATAATCTCCCGGCTAAATGGGTTATTCATACGGTCGGCCCTGTATGGCGAGGTGGAAATCGTGCGGAAGATGAATTGCTGGCAAAGTGTTACAGGAATAGTTTAGCCCTGGCAGAAAGGCACTCTGTAAAGACTATTGCTTTCCCTTCCATTAGTACGGGTGCTTACCGGTTTCCCCTGGAGAGGGCAGTCAGAATTGCGCTCAGGGAAATAAAAAACTTCCTTGCTCATAATAGGACACTGGAAAAGATAGTTATAGTATGCTTTGAGAAAAGAGTTTACAAGGCTTATAAATCTGCTTTGGAAGAAATGGGTTTTTGAGCACCCTAATAAAAATTTTATCGGAAGGCTTGTGGTACTGACTCCTGCCAGATACGCAGCAATTCATCCAGGGAAAGGTTAATGATATTTTTCCCTTCCAGAGATATTTGCAGACAGGGTTCGCTGGTTACTTTTCCTATTCTGAAGAAGTACGCGCCGTGTTCTTCCATTGTTTTCTCAAAAATCTCTTCCTGGTGGACTTCTACAATATAACCACTTGACTGGGAAAAGAGTAATTTTTCTGAGGGAAGTGTATCTTCCACCCCTTTCAGGTCAATCTCTGCTCCCAGCTTATTTTTGTTTCTGCCATTTACCATCATCTCTGCCAGAGCTATTCCCAGGCCGCCCTCGGAAATATCGTGGCAGGCTTTTACTGTCCCCTTGTTGATGGCTTCAATGATGGCATAAAGATTATTCCTTTCTTCTTCCCATCTTATCTTTGGAACATTGCTTCCCATTTCATTAAGGATAAGCCGATAGAATTCAGAGCCTCCCATTTCGTCGTAGCGTTTACCCACCAGGTAAATAGCATCTTCTGCTTCTTTTAAGTTTAAAGTGATTGCTTTGCTGTAATCATTTAGGATGCCTATGCAGCCAACAATAGGGGAGGGATCAATGGCTTTCCCGGCTGCTGATTCATTGTAGAAGCTTACGTTTCCTGTAACTATAGGAACGGGAGTCCCCGGGTGTTCCATGAGCCATAGGTTCTTTGCCGCTTCGGATACCCCTTTTACTCCTTCCACGAAGTCATGAAATGCTTCGGGTTTCTCCGGGTTGCCGAAGTTAAGGCAGTCGGTAAGGCACCAGGGTGTGGCACCTACGCAGGCCACGTTCCGCATCGCTTCTGCTACTGCGTTTGCTCCGCCCCAGTAGGGATCTATTCTTCCGTAGAATGGGTTTCCATCCATGGAAAAGGCGATGCCCACTGGAGAGCCTATCTCTTCCAGGGGAGCCATTACTCCTGCGTCTGCCTCGCCTGGCCGGATAACGGCTTTTCCCTGCACCTCTGTGTCATAGTAGCGAAAAACGTATGCACGGGAAGCAATATTCGGGGAGGAAAGCACCTTGAGGAAAACCTGGTTTAAGTTTTCTATTTTGTAGGCGGGTTCGGTGAAAAATCTTTGGGGAGGAGAGGAAGCACGTGCGTATTCTATCCCCTCTGTAATTTTTTCTATGGGAATATCGCAGACTATTTCTCCTTTATAATATACTACGTATTGTTTATCTTTTCTGGTTTTCCCTATTACCCGTGCTTGTGCCCCCTCGTAGATGTGGGGTAGTTCCCATATCTCGTTGTAAATTCTTAATACTTCCGGGGTAAATTCCCGGGGAACGGCAAGAACGTAACGTTCCTGTGTCTCAGAGCAAAGGATTACTTCGGGGAGCAATCCTTCCATGGCTACATGCACCTCATCCAGGTAGATATCCATTCCGATATTGCCGGCAGCTCCCAGCTCGGAAGATGAACCGCAAATACCGGCAGCTCCCAGGTCTTTCATGCCTATGGCATACCCTCTCTTTTCAGCCTCTTTCCATACCTGGTAGTTTGCCTTTTTCATGAGCAGAACATTTTTGAGAAATGGATCGTGTACCTGCACTGCCCCTTTTTTCTCCTCTTCTTTTTCCTCGTCAAGTATTTCAGAGGCAAAGGCGGCTCCCCCAAATCCGGAGGCATCTGTTGGTTTACCTACCAGGATAATGTCGTAAGGTGTGGTTTTTGCTTCCTCTGGAACCTTGGAAGGCAGGATGTTCTTTTCCTTCACAATCCCCATGGCTACAACATTTACCAGGCAGTTGTCATCGAACGATGCGTTGAAGTATAGGTCCCCTCCGATATTGGGAACTCCCAGGGCATTGGCATATTCCCATATTCCCTGTACCACTCCTCCGGCAATCCACTTGGTTCTTTCCCGGTACTTACCTTGCGGGTCCCCGAATCTCAATCCGTCCGCCACTGCAATTACCTCGGCTCCCATGCAGTCAACATCTCTCACAATGCCTCCCACGCCTGTTGCAGCTCCTTCCACCGGGAGGACTTGGGAGGGATGGTTATGGGATTCATGCGCGATTACCAGCCCGTACCTTTCCCCCTGGTGAGTGGTTAAGTAAACGATGCCTGCATCTTCCCCGGGCCCCATGATTACGTTAGGTGCTTTAGTGGGGAGGTATTCTTTGAGAATTTTTTTGCTGCTTTTGTAGGAACAATGTTCGCTCCATTCCACATTGAATATATGAAGCTCTACCAGAGAAGGATTTCTACCCAGGATATCAGCGATTTTCCCCACCTCCTGGGGGGTGAGATTGATTCCCTCTTTGTGCAGGCAAGGAGCCAATTCTTCTGCGGAAAGATTACCCACAGGAAGCACTCTCTTGGTAAAATTGGACATATGCAAGATTCCATCCTTAAAAAAACAAAAAGATACTTATGCCTGGTGGCGCGACCCCGAGTCGAACGGGGGACGCCGGGCTTTTCAGGCCCGCGCTCTACCACCTGAGCTATCGCGCCGGGTGAGAGAATTATAGAAGAAGGTAAAACTCATGTCAAGCGAATGTGTAGGAATAGGAGATAGTGGTGAGTAGCGAGGGGGGCATTTTAGACTTTAGACCATAGACTTTAGACTGTAGACTGGAAGATAGTAAGCAGTAAATAGTAAACAGTGAACAGTAAATAGTAAATGGTGGGGAAGTAGCGGGTAGCGGGTAGTTAGTAGT
>Ga0256830_1003176_pt1 | contig 10374 bp, 10 predicted proteins | sample 128326metaG_FD_190537 | JGI IMG/M metagenome (GOLD analysis project Ga0256830, IMG submission 190537) | Hydrothermal vent microbial communities from Lau Basin, Pacific Ocean - 128-326 | ecosystem: Environmental > Aquatic > Marine > Hydrothermal vents | place: Pacific Ocean: Lau Basin | collected...
GATGCCGTCCCCATTGGTGGTGCCGACGCCCGTGTCCCAGGCCGCCACTTCGAAATCGGTTTGATCGATAGTGGTGATGACCTGACCCTCACTGGGATTGGTGATGTCGGCAACCACCGGCGGGATGCTGGCGCTGACTACGCACGAACCGTTGAAGGTCAACGTGATAGAAAACGGGCCGATGGTGTGCCGGGTGCGGTAGAGACGCGGGATGCCATCGAAATCCATGCGCCAATCCGCGCTGGACAAGGCGGGAAAGGTTACGTTCGAGGTGACATTGGTGGGCGAGCTGTAGCTGTTCCCATTGTAATACCGGCGCCCATCGAAACGGAACCAGTCCACACGCTGGTCCGGATCGTAGTAATCGTTCCAGGTCAAGGATGTATTGGTGAGAAAGACATCCGACGGGTTGTTGTTGGTAACTTCGAACTCGAGATCATCCCCGCTCACCACCTGAAATGCGCCGGCAGAGATCAGGTTGCAGTCCGGCGTGGCGGTGGGTGACGGCAGAGGTGTATTGGTCTCTGTGGGTGTGTTCGTGGGCGTCGGGGTATTGGTGTTCGTGGGCGTGGGAGTAGGCGGCGGGAGAGCGGTGGAAACCAGCACGTCCTTGACGATTACGCGAGCAGCCACAGAGCGGATGGTGAAAGACGGAATGGGCACCAGCGGCACCAACGGCTGATAGTCCGTGGAAACCTCCACTACGATACGGTCTCCCAGTTGAACCTGGGATTCATCTGCCGGGCAATCACTATATGGCGTCGGCGTAGGCCCGGATAACGGAATGCCCCCGTCATAGGCTATGATCACATCGGTGGGGTTGGGTTCGATTCCGGCAAATGCTCCGATGCGCCTGGCGGTCTCACGAATACCGGCGCAGTCGATGTAGCGGGGGACGCCAAGAGTCCCCTCCCCCACAGAGGAACCGAAACGAGCCGCCTCGCGGCTTGCGTTCGCAACCGAAATGTAGATGAAAAGCAACCGTCCGCTTTCGACAATCCCCCAAATCAGCAGCAACAGAATAGGCAACACCAGGGCAAACTCAACCATGCCTTGCCCTTTGGATTCCGCCGTTCGCTCTTTGGCCTTATTCAACATAATCGTTCCCTTGCCTTACATTTACTCAGCAGATCGAAACCACAGCTTCGGAAGCTTTGGGAAGCACATTGGCAAGCAAAAAACGCCTGTCATTCAAGAAATACCGGCTTCCCCTCCCGCAGACTCCCGAAAACGTATGTTGTCTATGTTATCCAGGATTTCGATACTACCAGGTAATACACATCATGCCAGTATAATTATATCATCTCCGCATAATGGGTGGTAATCCGTCATTTGTACTGGTATGCTGGTTGCTCCGTTCGGGGTGCGTTGCACTCACGGCTCAAAAATGCACCGGACGCGGCGCATGTGCGAAGGGCTATCAGCCCAATAGGATGATGTTCCCCGTTTAAGGATGATGATATAATCGTTCACCACGATTTCGGACGGGACCCAAACACCCGCTCACACCTACACAGACAGGGAACCTCATGCGCTCTTCCAAAAAACTTTCCATTATTTTACCATTGTGTGTGGTTCTACTCCCCTTGATCGTCGACTCCGCTCTGGCAGAGCCGGACGCCATCAGCATCGGCCCCTGGAAGTTCGACAACGCGGCGTTCGCCGACGCTGCCACCCAATTGGATACCGGCTCTATCGACTTGCGCGGCGAACCTACCGATCCTGCCGATCTGAACGAAGCCCTGACCGGATATTCCCCCCGAAAGATGCTCGTCAACATCGGCAACGGTAGCAATGCCAATTTGTTCCAGTTGGATTTCACCGACCTGAAAGCCGTCAACCAGACCGGCCCGGACATCGTTTTCTTCGAAGGCGTATTCGCCCCGGAAACATCCGGTGACGACCCCTTCGAGATCGCGGTGCGGCCCGAGGGGGGGAGTTTCACCGGCTTTGTTGCCTACAGCGCCAGCGAATTCATTGACACCGGTGAACCCTGCATCAGCGGCTGCACCGTTTTTGGATTGGAGATCGATCTGGACGACTTCGGGCTGCCCGCCGGAACGGTGGTGGACGCCATCCAATTCCGCGCCCTGAACGGCGTGGAAGGCTTCCCGGAGGGTGATCCGGTCATGGCAGCCGTTCTCACCGGCTACACCGCAGCCAATCTCGTATTTCTGCCTGTCATTGTCAACCCATGAGCTACAAAGTCGTCGCCACCAACCGCAAAGCCCACCACGATTACTTCATTTTGGATCGTTATGAGGCCGGGATCGCGTTAAAAGGCAGCGAGATCAAATCCATCCGCGCCGGGCAGATCAGCATCAAGGAAGCCTACGTGCGCGTTGACGGCCGCGAAGCCTGGCTGGTGGATGCCCATATCGCGCCCTACGACCCCGCCAGCCGTCTCAACCACGAACCCCGCCGGCCGCGCAAGTTGCTGCTGCACCGCCGGGAAATCCGAAAACTTTGGGAACAGGTGCGACAAAAGGGGCTTACCATCGTCCCCTTGAAGGTCTACATCAAAAACGGCCTGGCAAAGGTGGAAATCGCATTGGTCAAAGGCAAAAAAATTCACGACAAACGTGCCGTGATCGCCAAGAGAGATGCAGAGCGAGAGATCAGACGAGCGTATAAGGTTCGGTAGACCAGCAACTGAAGACCGCGGTTTAAGCCTCAACTCCCCAACTCCCCAACTCCCCAATTACCCAATTACCCAATTTCTCAATTCCCCCCTACAACGCCCAACCCAGCAAAAACCCAAGAATCGCCAAAACGATCCCGAGGTGTAACAACAGATCGCTTTCCCCCAACCAACCGGATGGAAGGAACTGCAAGATAGCGTTCACAATCACGAAAAGCAGGCCGACAAGTGGCAACAGCCCTTTTCGTTCAGCAAAAAATTCAGAGGCGGAATCCAGCAGCTTGTTCAGTCTATTCAACATAGGTTTCATCGAGAATATACGATTGGAAACGCGCCAACAGGCGTCCGGGTAAACGACCACACACCAGAATCCCGTCCCGCTCATGTTCGACGCGCTCTACCTGACCCTGATCGTGAAAAAGAGACAGCAGTCCCCCTTCACGATAGGGGAGTAAAAGGTGAACATATTCGTATGATTCATACAATTTTCGATTGACCGCTTCCAATAGAGCCGAAATTCCCTCGCCGCGCAACGCGGAAACAGCCACCGCGTCCGGGAAAACGGCCACCGCGCGGGCCGCGCTTTCGGGATCGGGGAGCAGATCGATTTTGTTCAACACGGTCAGCATGGGGATGTGGTCGGCTGCGATCTCTTCCAGAGTCTGCAACACGGCCTCAGCATGGGCATACACGTGTGGATGGGTGACGTCCAGCACGTGAAGCAGTAAGTCCGCCTCGGCGATCTCTTCTAACGTAGCCCGGAACGCGGCTACCAGTTGTGTAGGCAGCTTCTGGATGAACCCGACCGTATCCGTGAACAGACAGGTGTGCCCCCCCGGCAACTCGACCCGCCGTGTGGTGGGGTCCAGTGTAGCAAAAAGTTGATCCGCAACGTACACGTCTGCTTCCGCCAGGCGATTGAGCAGGGTGGACTTTCCGGCGTTGGTGTACCCCACCAGGGCAACCACGGGCAGCCGGGAGCGTCTGCGGCGGGAGCGATGCCGTTCGCGGTGGGCGCGCACTTTTTCCAACTCTTTCTTCAAGTGAACGATGCGCCGGGAGATCTCCCTGCGGTCGACTTCCAACTGGGTTTCACCGGGGCCGCGCAACCCCACCCCGGCCTGTCTGCCGCGCCCCCCTGCCTGCCGGGCCAGGTGGGTCCAGGCGCGTGTCAGGCGGGGCAGCCGGTATTCGTATTGCGCCAGTTCCACCTGGAGCGCGCCTTCCCGCGTGCGGGCGTGCTGCGAAAAAATATCCAGGATCAAAGCGGTACGGTCGAGAATGCGAATCTCATCGCCCAGGGTTTTTTCCAGCTCGCGCTGGTGGCGGGGGGTGAGTTCGTCGTCGAAGAGCAATACCTGGGCGTCCAGCTCGTGCACCAGATGTTTGATTTCTTCGATTTTTCCCGACCCAATGAGCGTTTTTGGGTTGGCCTTCTGAAGCCGCTGGGTGACATGGCCGACCACTTCCAGGCCAGCCGTCTCCGCCAGCAGGGCTAACTCTGCCAGCGAGTCGTCCAGAGAGAGCAGTTGCGGCTGGCTTTGGATGGCAACGCCTACCATAAAAGCCCTTTCTCGTTTGGGGGAAGTGGATGTGGCGCGCTTTTTTGCCATCACATCATCCCCTGCGTCCAATCAATGAGGCGCGACATGGCTTCCTGGATGTGTCGCAACGGCGTACAAATCGAGATACGGAAATACCCCTGGCCGTATTGGCCGTAAATCGACCCCGGGGTGGTGCTCACACCGGTGTCCCGCAGCAGCCGCTCGCAAAACTCAAGGTCATTCCAACCATCCGGGATGCGCGTCCAGACGTACAAAGCAGCCTTCGGGACGTTCGGCTCGAACCCCATCGCCCTCAGGCCTGCGATCACGGCGTCGCGGCGTTCCTGGTAGGTGGTATTTCGCTCCCGAATCCATCCTTGATCCCCCGTCAGGGCAGTCGCACCCCCAACCAGAATGGGATCGAAATGGGAGGTGTCCACCTGCGATTTATAGGTTTTGAGATAACGGACGACCTCGGCGTTGCCCACCGCCATTCCCAGACGCCAACCGGCCATGTTGTAGGCCTTCGAGAGCGAGTTGAACTCCACAGCCACCTCAATGGCACCGGGTACCTGCAAGATGCTAGGAGCCTGATAACCATCAAAACACACATCCACATAAGGCGCGTCGTGGGCGACGATCAAATCGTACCGGCGGGCAAAATCGACCGCTTGTTGAAAAAATTCCAGCGAGGCGACCGCGCCCGTGGGGTTATTAGGATAGTTAAGCCACATCAATCTGGCACGCCGCGCAACGCTTTCAGGGATAGCTGCCAGGTCGGGCAAGAAGCCATGCTTTTCGAGCAACGGCATGGCAACCACCTGCGCGCCGGCGATCTGCGCGCTGGCGGTATACGTGGAATAGCCCGGATCGGGCACCAGTACCACATCGCCCGGATCGAGAAGCACCTGGCTGAGCGTAAACAGCCCCTCTTTCGACCCCAGCAAGCCCACCACTTGCGTCTCATAGTCCAGGAGGACGCCAAACCGGTTTTGGTAATATGTGGCGCAAGCCCGCCGGTAGGCGGGGGTGCCGCCGTACACGGTGTAGCCGTGGGCGTCCGCCTGGGCGGCCCGGCGCGTCATGGCCTGGATGATAAAATCCGCCGGCGGCAAATCGGGCGAACCAATATCCAGCCGGATGACATCCACCCCTTTTTCTTTCAAACCGGCAATTCGTTGGTTGAGCTGTGCAAAAAAGTACGGCTTCAGCGAAGCAATTCGGTTGGCTGGCTGCATTATGTTTGGTGTCCGTTCGTCAGGGGGGTAAAAATTTTGGCGATCTCCTCATCCGGGGGAGACTTGCGAATGGGGAGCATGACGTGAAAGGTGGAACCTGGGCAGCGTTCTTCATCGTGGGCTTCGGACTCGACCCAAATCGTGCCGCCGTGGGCCTCGATCAGGCCTTTGGTGATCGGCAGCCCCAACCCAGGGCCGCCCCCTTTGAATTTGGTTTTACCGCTCGAGTGCAAGGACACGTTCCCGATCTGGCCGAATTTCTCGAAAATTCGGGTGTGATTCTCGGGATCGATCCCAATCCCGGTATCAGAAACCGTAATTTCGATGAATCCGGGCAGTTTACGCCCGTCTACCGTAATGCTGCCGCCGTCGGGCGTGTATTTGATGGCGTTGGTGAGCAAATTGCGCAACGCCTGGAAGATGCGCTCCGGGTCGCCAAAAGTCATTTCGTCGCTGCCGGGGAACTCTTTGATGGTCAGGGTTAATTTGCGCTGGCTGAGAATGCCGCGCATCTCTTCTTCCAAAGTGCGCAACAAACGGTTGATCCACAATGGCTGAAAGTTGAGCTTCAAAAGGTTATTATCGATCATGGAGACGTCGATCATGTCATCCACAATCTCTCGCAGCCGCCGGGTGCCGTTGTCCACTCCCTTGAGCAGCACAACCGCCTGAGACTGGTGATCGTCTTTGGGGAACAGATCGCGGAGCATGGTGGCGTAGCCCTCGATCAAAGTCAACGGGGTCTTCAGTTCGTGTGCGGCCACGGAAATGAAGTCCGATTTGCTCTTGTCCAGGCGTTCCAGCGCGGTCTGGGCAAATTCCAATTCGCGTTGCACGTGTGCCACACGCACCTGCATCTCTTGGCGGGCGACTTGTTCGTAGGCATAGGCAAAAACGGGCAGCAGGGCCCCCAGCGCCTCCAGGGCCTGGTCTGCGGCCAGCGATTCCCGCAAAATAAAATACGTGGTCTGCAAAATTTGAGAGAGAATGGGGTACAAACTGGCTTCGTGGACGCTCAGTTCGGTTTGCGTGCGTGCCTGCGCCCAATCTTTCAAGATCGGGTCCATCCACGCCGGGTCGCCCGACTCAACCGATTGCACCAGCGCATCGTAAAACTGGTTGAGCTGGGGTAAAAAGCTCTCCCGCACCCCAGCCCCGCGCGCCAGTTGGTGCGAGATGTGAGACATCCACGTCGAACGGATTTGAGCTAACAGCGCCGCGACATTCATGTAATAAGTTTACGATAGGTTTGCAAAGTTAGCAACCTAAAGGCAGGCCTTAGGGCTGGGTGAGCCAGGCCAGCACTGTGTCCCCCACGATTTTCAGGCTGCTGGCACTCACCTTGTCGGCGGTATCCGCCACTGTGTGCCAGTACGGGTAATCGAAATCGATGATAACCAACGCGGGAATTCCCGCGTTGCGAAAGGGGATGTGATCGTCCAGAATGCGGTATTTGGGAGTTGGGATGAAGGCTTCTCCGTACCCCAGCGCGGCGGCCTGCGCCCAGATGGCGGCGGAAAGGCGGGGGTCGGAGTTGAGTTCCAGGTAGATGTTCAGATCGGCATCCCCGATCATATCCACGATCACAGCCGCGTCCGGTTGCCGGGCCAATTGCTGGACGAAAAATGTGGAGCCTAAAATCCAGTCCCAGCCGGGGATATTGCCGTTGTCTTCGGCGTCGAAGAAGACCAGCCAGACCTGTCGCTCCATGTCTTCGGGCAGGATGCGGGCCAACTCCAGCAGGACAGCCGTGCCCGAGGCGCCATCGTTGGCCCCGGGCACGGGGTCCTGCCGCCGGGCCAGGTCGGGGTCCTGATCCGCGAAGAATCGGGTGTCGAAGTGCGCGCCCAGCACCACCCATTCGGCTTCCGGGTCCAGCGCGCCGCGGGTGGCGATCACGTTACGCACCGGCTGCCCGGCTTGCTCCCCCTCCTGCACTTCGGTCTGCCATCCGGCGCGCTGCAATTCGGCGACCATCCACTCGACCTGTTGGGCGTGGCCTGGGCTGCCGGGTGTGCGCGGCCCGAGCGACACCTGGTATTGTACGTCCCGATAAGCGCGCTGGCCGTCGAACTCCGTGTTTTGCGCATGTTGGGCCGGAAAAAATCGCCACACCAGCCACGCGGTGGCGAATAACAACGCAATTCCCAGGGTGGTAAGTAAAATCGGTTTACGAGACACGTCAGGCCCAGCATTACGAGAGAAAACATCTAAGCCGTCAAAAAACGCGTGTTGTTCTTGGATTTCAGGAAATCGGATTTCTTCAAGAAGGCTTGCAGGTGCATGAGGGATCGTTCGGCATAAGCTGCGGCGCGCTGGCGGCGGTTGCGCCTGACTCCGTCCGTCAGGCTGGGCAGGATACCGAAGTTGGCTTTCATGGGCTGGAAGTCGGCCGCGTCCGCGTGGGTGACGTAGTGGACGAGCGCGCCCAGCATGGTCGTGCGCGGCATTTCGAGCAAGGGTTTGCGGAACAAGAGGCGGGCCGCGTTGACACCCGCCAGCAACCCGGTGGCGATGTTGCCAGCGTAGCCCTCTACCCCGGTAATCTGCCCGGCAAAGAACAGATCGTCCCGGTTGTGAAATTGCAGGGTTGGGCGCAGCAACGCAGGAGAGTAGATGAAGGTGTTGCGGTGCATTTGGCCGTAGCGCGCAAAACGGGCTTCCGCCAGCCCGGGGATCAAACGGAAAACCCGTTTCTGTTCGTGAAATTTCAGGTTGGTCTGGAAACCGACCAGGTTGTACAACGTCCCGGCCAGGTTGTCCTGGCGCAGTTGGACGACCGCGAAGGGGCGTTGGCCGGTGCGCGGGTCGCGCAACCCGACCGGGCGCATGGGGCCATAGGCCAGCGCCAGCGGCCCGCGGCGGGCCAGTATCTCGACCGGCAGGCAGCCCTCGAAAAAGGTATGCAACCCGGCCCGCACTCCCGATTCGAGTGCCTGCTCGAATTCTTTGAGTTCGATCCGCTCCGCGGCCAGCAACTGCTCCAGGAAGAGGTGATACTCTTCTTCGGTGAACGGACAGTTGATGTAGTCGCCTTCCTGGTTTTCCCCCCTGCCGTAGCGATTGGCGCGAAAGGCGATCTCGAAATTGATCGAATCGACATACACGATGGGGGAGATGGCGTCGTAAAAGTAAAGGTGCTGCTGTCCCGAGAGTTCGGCAATCGCCTGCGAGAGCCTGGAGGAGGTGAGCGGGCCGGAGGCGATGATGGTGGGTACGTCCGGGATTTCGGGCATCTCTGCGCGGATGATTTCGATGCCGGGGTGTTCCTGAATTTTGCGGGTGACGAGTTGCGCGAACGCGTTGCGGTCTACGGCCAGCGCGGAACCGGCTGGAAGGGAGGTTCTGTCCGCGCAGTCCATCAACAGAGAATCCATGCGGCGAATTTCCTCTTTGAGCAGACCGGAAGCGCGGTCGATCAGGTTGGAGCCGAGGGAGTTGGAGCAAACCAGCTCGGCCAGGTGGTCGCTGATGTGCGCTCCGGTAGTGAGTTGTGGCCGCATCTCATAAAGATGCACATACAACCCACGGTTGGCGGCCTGCCAGGCGGCTTCACTACCCGCCAATCCTCCGCCGATGACGATTAAATCCGGTGTGTTCAAAGCTATCTTCCTGCGTGTTTTGGGCTTTACAATCACGTATTGTACCATCGAAGGTCATTTCCCCACTCACGAAATCGGTACTGTCTGGTTGGGTATTCCCCGTTGGTTCATTTTCGCGGTAGAATACAGCCAGGGTACTACTCAGATACGTCATTGCGAAGAAGTGCTCCTCCAGTGGCATTTCCCAAAAGAGTTGAGTAGTTACCAGGCAGGTACACATCCCTTTTTGACAGGAGACGATGACATGCGACTCGGACCAACTGAATTGATCATCATCCTCATCATTGTCTTGCTGCTCTTCGGAGTGGGGCGCATCTCGAAAATCGCCGGAGAGCTGGGCAGCGGCATCCGCGCCTTCCGGGCCGGCTTGAAGGGGGACGAGGAGGAAGACGGAGCGGCCAGAGCAGAATCGGAGCCGGAGGACGAATAACTTGCGGCACAATAGGGCAGACTGAGGCAGGAAAATGTGGAAAGTAAATTTTTCCTGTTCGTTTTGATTCGTTGAACATGCGTTTGAAAGGGCGTGTCGCCATCGTGACCGGGGCCGGAAGGGGGATCGGGCGGGCGATCGCGTTGGGCTTTGCCTCCGAGGGCGCGCATCTGGTGCTGGCAGCCCGCACGGTTGGCGAGCTGGAGGCCGCCGCGCAGGAAATCCGCGCCCTGGGATCACCAGCATTGGTCGTCCCCACCGACGTAACCGATGAAGAACAGGTCAAAGCGATGGTGGCCGCGGCCCTGGATGAATTTGGGGGCGTGGACATTCTGGTAAACAACGCTGGCGCGGGCAGTTTTCGCCCGGCGTGGGGCACACCGCTCAAAAGCTGGGAGGGGATGATTTCGATCAACGCCACTTCCACGTTTTTGTGTACCAAACACGTCTGGAAGCCGATGCGCAAAGCCGGAGGCGGCAGCATCATCAACGTCTCTTCGCTGTCCGGGACGCGCGTCTACCCGATGTATGCGGCCTATTCGGCCAGCAAATGGGCGCAGATCGGTTTTACCAAAGTGACCGCGGAGGAGGGCAAGCCCTTCAACATCCGCGCCAACGCGCTGGCGCCCGGCAAAGTGGACACGGCCATGCGCGCCAACATTGCCGAAGATAAAACGCGCATGTTGAAAGCCGAGGACTGCGTTGGTGCGGCCATCTTCCTGGCCTCGGACGAATCTCGATACGTGACCGGGCAGGTGATCGAGATCGAGTGGTTCGGCCCGCAGGGGGGTTGATGGGGTCAGTGGTCAGTTTTCAGTGTTCAGTAGTCTCAGTGTTCAGTGATCCCAGTGCCTTCGGTAGTCTTATTGGTCGTAGTTGTCGTATTGGTCTTACTAGTCTTATTGGTCTTATTGGTCTG
>Ga0256830_1003177_pt1 | contig 10373 bp, 12 predicted proteins | sample 128326metaG_FD_190537 | JGI IMG/M metagenome (GOLD analysis project Ga0256830, IMG submission 190537) | Hydrothermal vent microbial communities from Lau Basin, Pacific Ocean - 128-326 | ecosystem: Environmental > Aquatic > Marine > Hydrothermal vents | place: Pacific Ocean: Lau Basin | collected...
AAACTTCAACGGCAGCTCTTTCGCAGAGCTATCAGAGGAAGATCTCCTTACGAGGATAAGGGAGCAGGAGGAAAGGATAAACGAGCTGGCGAGGCAGACGGGCAGGAGGAAAATCGACTACGGCGGTGTGGAGATAAACAGGTTCGAAGGCGATAGGTACTTTGTGTTTCTCAAAAAAGAATTTCCAGAGGTAACTGTGGCTTGGAGACTTCTGGATTATGAGCTTGCAAATCTGCAAAATCCCAAATATCACTATGTGAGAAGTCCGGAAGAGGCACGAGAAATTTTTCTGAAAACGCATGCGAAGTACAGAGAAATCCTAAACATCTCAACTCCGCGAGATACTTCGGACATCATGATTTATCTCTGGTACAATAGCAGCGCTTTAAAATGTGTTGCTTATGCAGAGAGATTTAGAGATTTCTGTGAGCTTTACAGGGAAGGAAAACCAAGCATAACAGGAGGTTATGCTCCGGCAAAAATGGCGCATGTTGGCAATGGATTAGAGGGAACCCTAATTCATGAGGTAACCCACGTTTTAGATAAGGTATATGGCATGGGGCTTGGTTATCTTAGAGAGGGTTTTGCAAACTATGTGAGAATTGAGATCTGGCGAGAAGAGTGGTCTCCAGATAGAGTGAGATGGTATGAAGAACAGGTTTACAGGCGGGCAAATCCGTGGTTTAACCACACTATGAAGGAATTTGTTGAAAATACCGGAAAAGCCGGGTGGAGTGGGAATGGGCCTTATGACTTTATTGAGCTTTTTGTAGAGTTTTTAATCACAAAATACGGTGAAAAAAAGTTTATTGAGCTTTACTCTGCTGGAAAAGGAAAAATATATAGAGATTACTTCACAGTAGATAATTTCTTTAAGAAAGTTTACGGCAAAAGCTTAGAGGAGCTGGACGTTGAACTTAGAGAGTGGCTCAGGGCAAAGAAAACATCAGCCGGAACGGTATTACAGACCTCGCAACACGCTGAGCTAACCCCATCTCTGTATCTCGCCCTGCTGCTGAATATTGAAGACAGGTTGAGAAAGCGCCAACTGAATGAAAAAATCTCACTGAAAGATGTCCAACCAGATAATAATATATCGTCGTGGTCAGACCCGAGAATAGTAGAAAAAGAGAGCGAAATAGACAAACTCGCCAGAAAAACCGGAAGAAGGAAAATTGATTATGGTAGTGTAGAAGTGAACAGATTCGAGGGAGACAAATACTTTGTGTTTCTAAAAGAGGATTACGGCGATGTTACTGTGGCGTGGAGACCCTTGGTTCAGGTGAATATCGCAGAAGCTTATAAAATCATAAAAGAAACCAAAAATGCGTACTCAGAAATCATGGGAATGGATGATACAGTATCATATATAACAGTATACCTTTGGGATACAAGAGGAAATTACCATTCAGCGCATAAATATTGGAAGAGTTTTATCCCAGGTTCAGGACATGCTAAAAGTTATAATGAGAGGATAGTTGCCCATGTGGCTCCAAGGGAACCTTACTCCTTTTCTTCGCGAGATTTTGAAGCATTATCACATGAATTTGTTCATGCATTAGATGTTTATTATTGGGAACGACCCTTACTAAGCCTTGAAACTTTAATGGAAGGCTTTGCGGATTATATATCAAAATATCAAGTGTTTAAAAGAGAACCAAAAATATCCTCCTTAAATTTTACCAAAGCAACGTACCTCCACTATGAATGTAATAGAGGGTCTAAAACATGTGGGAAGGATTATTGGAAGGCATATGACTATTCATATTGGTTTGTCAAATTTCTGATAGAAAACTACGGTGTTGAGAAATTCAGAGAAATCTACAAAATTTCGGATCATAACGATTATAGTTATGGCTGGAAATACATAGACCAAAAGTTTCAGAAAGTTTACGGTAAAAGCTCGGGAGAATTAGATAGAGAGATGAAAGCATGGGCTGAAGGGAGAGATTGACTAATCTGCAATCACCCACTACTATCTCCTCCCAGAGTATGCCGTTTTCGTCATGGTCGAAGAACATTACTGTTTCGCATCCTTCGTCATCCGTAGCTGTGCCACGAGCAACTTTGTCCTCAATGCTTGAAGCGCCTGCATTTTCGTTGTTACCCGGAAGCTTTGCTTCCGGCGTGACGAAGCTCTGATCTTTGTCCAGAGTAAATGCCGGTGCTGCAAGTACTACAAGGATTATCAGAAATTTCCCGAACGTGTGTGAGGGAAATCGAAGCCAGTCCCTTTGGGACTGGCGAGATATCGCTGCTTTCATGTAAATGGAGAGAGCTTAAAAGCTTCCTCATTCACAGCTGTGAACATGAAGCTTTTTAAACCTTAATTTTTTCATGGTACAGCTTTCACTATCCGGGCTTTCCAGAGCAGGGGGAAGTTTAATATATGAGCCACAACCAGAGCAAAAAGGGGGAAATATAAAATCGGAGACTGATATGATGTCTGCGAAAAGATATGCTGACAAATGGGAAATTTTACTGCAGCCGTACAAAGTCATAAAAGACCCTGTGCATAAAGACATCTGGCTAACTGAGACGGAAACCAGAATAATAGATACACCAGAATTTCAGAGACTTAGGTATATTCATCAGCTGGGTCCTACTCATTTGATATATCCTGGAGCTAAGCATACGAGATTTGACCACTGCCTAGGAACTCTTTATGTGGCTTAGAAAATCATTGCCTCTATACAGAGAAACGCTGACTTATATCAAAACGCAGATAGGATGATGGCAAGGGATGTGGTTCTAACAAGATTAGCCGCTCTTCTGCATGACGCAGCGCATATTCCGTTTGGTCACTTAATAGAGGATGAAGGTAGAGTAATAAAAGAAAAACAATGGGAAAATGAATTCAGGATGGAGAGATTGCTGGGAGAAGGATCAAATATACACGAAGCCATTGAGGAATCGTTAAGGAGCAGGAAGTTCTCTAATAGGGAAATTGGCAGGTTAATTGAAGATCTGAAGAGAATACTTCGATATGAAGAAGGCGGTACGTTGCCCTCATCCTTCGAGAAGCGGTACATTGCAGACATCGTGGGAAACACTATATGCGCAGACTTGTTAGACTATGTGAAGAGAGATATCTACTTCACAGGAATTTTTGGACAGTATGATGAGAGATTATTCGCATATTTTACTTTAGTAAATAATGGAGATAAAAAAGTGGTAATAAAGCTGACGAAACCAAACAGTGATAAACTCAGATATGATACCCTATCAGCAATTTTAGATCTGATGCGACTGAGATATTCCATTGCTGAAAAAGTATACTTCCATCATACCAGGCAAAAATTGTCGGCAATGATAATCGAGATGATCGAAGCAGCATTTAAAGCAAAGATACTAAATGAAGAGATGTTATTTGATATGAATGACGACAGTCTCTTAAAATATATAGCAAATTATAATAATGAAGAAATTGATGATAAAAATCGGAAATTTATATATATTGCTAAGAATATGGCAAACAAAATCCTGAATAGAGAGCTATATGACGAAGTGTTTTATGTTGAAAGGTGGCAGTACGAAAATAAAGCTGAAACTAGGAGAGAAGTGGATAAACTGGTAAATAACTGGAATGAAAGATTCGACTTGGAGAGATTTTTAGAAGAAAAATTAAAATTAGATCCAGGAAGTATTATAATTTACGCACCTCCTCCTAAAATGGGTGCTAAAGATGAGATCCACACAGAAGTAGAATTTGATGGTGATATTCTACCCCTCCACGAAATGGTAGAAAGAAAATCGCAGTTCAATTTCATCAAAGAGGATATCAATATAATCAAACATAAACATGAGAGATTGTGGAATTTTAAGGTATTTTGTGATAAAAATGTTGGAAATAAAACAGAAGACATAAAATCTATACTTGGAGAGTGGCTTATACAGTGTGAAATTGGAAGAGATATCCTGTCACTAGTTGAGGGTTTGGAAGCTGATCAGGTAATTGAGTGCAAAGAGTTGATAAAAGAGCTTATGGCAGCAGAAACGATGCCAGCCGATATAAGCCGCCTGCGATACCTGATCACAACTGCAGAGGAAATGTTGCTCCGCAAAAAGTAAAGCTGATATACTCTTAATGAAGACTCCATCGTGATGACCAACATCTGGGCAGCTCTCTACAGAGAATATGTGGCAGACGAAATAGACGAGGACAGCACGGATGAGCTGATATTTGAAGTTAAGGAGGCGCTTTATTCTTATATAGCCAGAGAACTTAAAGAATCCGGAGAAATAAAACCTCCTTTACTTCGCAGTTTTGATTCACCATATATAAAAGGGAGAGGGGTAAACAGTGTTATACTTGCAAGCAGAATAGCTGTGGACGCTTGCTTGGTGCCAAAAAGGGGAGGATTTGAAATATTTATAAAGGAGTCACTACCGTACTTCAGACAGAGACTTTGCCTGGCTCATGAGCTTGCCCATACGTATTTTTATAAATTCATAGAGGGGAGAGATTATCCAGTGCACGTCGCTAAGAGCGCAAAAAAGTACATGCAGGTGGACTGGAAGCTGGATGAAGGATTTACATACGAAATTGCCAGAGAGATACTGCTCCCGAGATTTCTAATTCGCAAAATAAAACACAAAAACATAGATTTAAATATGCTATTTGTGCTTCAAAGAAAGTTTGCAGCTCCAATATCTCTAATTGCAAAAAGAGCGATACACGATCTGAAGTATTTAGATAGTTGCTTTATTATTGCAGAATATGAGAAAGGCGGCGTCAGAACAGGAACTCCTAAAGTAATATATAAAGGGGAGAGCTTCAAGCGGATATCCATACGAAAACTCTGGAGAAAAGCCATTAGCAAACACCTTATGAATTGTAACATGATAGATTTAGATCCGGGAGAGATTGTAACATTTGATATGGAGGATTACAACATTGTAGGAGAAACGACCAAAATAGGCAACAAGATATTTACTAATTTAGAAATTGGTAACGGTAAAAAAAGAAAAACAAATAAGACCCTCTTGGACTTTGTATAAAGGTCTTATTTTGTCGCTTTTGCAACCGCCTTTTTTAACCAACTCTTCTGAAGCTTTCGAAATAAGCAGCCTCTCTATCTTCATGAGGCTCTTAACCAGCTCATTCTCCTCGTTTATTTTGTAGAGCCTGGTTTTTCAAATTTTCTCGACACCTTCACTATGCCAAGAGCCTCCAGCTCCTTCCATACCTTGTAGAAGGTGGTTTTGCTCATACCGAGCTCCTCTATTATCTCCTTCTTGGAGAAGTCGAAGGGTTTGTTGTCCAGCAGAAAATCCACTATTCTAAGCTGGGGTAACCTTCCAAGCGCACGCAGCAACAGAGATTCTTTTTCCTCCATTTTATTGCATTACTTACAAATTTGGTTTTTTAATAGTTTGCTATAAGTCAAATGGCCAATTGCTGACTCTAGCAGACAGCAGATGCACCGACCGGTTGGAGCTTTCTACACCTCAGATACAGAGTTTTGTGGGGCTTTTCTTCGTTAGGTTTATGATAAAATTGCGAAACATTTTTTGAGGGTGCAAGATGACGGGACTCGACAGAATTATAGAAGTTTTGAGGAAGCATAGAAAGGAGCTCAGAGAGCGATTTGGTGTGGAAAAATAGGTGTTTTTGGCTCCTATGTGAGGGGCGAAGAAACGTCTCAGAGCGATATTGACATTTATGTTGAGTTTCGCCTTGAGGAGCTGACCTTTGACAAGTATCTTGGGCTTATTGAATATCTGGAGAGGTTGCTCGGCAGGAGGGTGGACATAATCACAAAGGATGGCGTGGAGACCATAAGAATTCCACATGTTAAAGAAGAGATAAAAAGGAGCCTGGTTTATGCGTAGAGGGGACAGAGAGTTTCTCATGGACATTCTTGAAGCCTGCAAGAGAATAGAAAGCTACTTGGAAGGACTGAATTACCCGGACTTTCTGGCAAATGAAGAGAAGCAGGATGCTGTTATTAGGAACATTGAGGTTATCGGCGAAGCCGTGAAAAAGCTAACTCCACTACTCAAGAAAAAGTACCCAGAGATTGACTGGAAGAAAATTGCGGGTATGAGGGATAAGCTCATTCATTTCTATTTTGGGGGTGAGGCTTGAAGTTGTCTGGGCGGTTGCCACAGGGGAGATTCCGGAGCTTAAGAAAGCCATCAAGAAGATTCTGAGAGAAGAGCGCTGGGAGTCCGTCTGAAGAGAATTTTTAAACCACCTCTGACTTAGGAGATTTAGAATCCTCCTGAGCCGCGGTAGCAGCTATCGCAATCACCGTAGCAATAGCAGTCGCAGTCATCGTAGCAATCGCAATCACCATAACAGTCTCCGTAACAATCGCTGTAACAATCTCCATGGCAATCACCATGGCAGCTGTAGCAATTGCTATAACAATCTTCATAGCACCTCAGATCGGTGTAACAGTTGGTGTAACAGTTGTCGTAGCATTGTCTGATGTTACCGCCATAATCTATCTGCGGATTGTAGCACTGCACATCATTAGGACATATTGGCGAGGGGCATTCCAGAGGCGGGTTGTGGATTTCCGTAACAGGAGGAAGAAAGCAGTCACAGTTCTCATGGCAGGAAACGCAGAAGGTATCAGTGTAACAAATCTGGCAGGTAAAGTCGCTACCACAGACGATATCGGTGCCACAAACGGTGTCGCTACCGCATGTGGTGTCACTACCGCACGTATCACAAGTATCGCAGTCGCTTCCGCAGCTGTCGCCGTAGCAGTCGCCATAGCAGTTCCCGTAGCAGTTGGTGTGACACGCCTCCACCTGCACGGTGTCCCCCGCTAAGCCATAAGTGTGGTACTTTAAGTGCTGCAGCCCGCCCTCCGGGTAGTCGGGGTCTCCAACGGGGTATGGCGTGTTAGCGTACTTCAGGTCGGTGAACACCGGGTCGATCGTTATCTCGTACCTGTTCCCGCTCTGCGTGGTGCTCAGCACGACGAGATCAAAGGCAACCTGGTCGTCGCTGTACTTCGAGTTGATCTCGCTCTCTATTTCCTGCTCCGCAAGCCTGACCGCCTCGTCTATGCTCTTACCTTCGCTGAGGTGCTCCTCCACCTTCTGGGAGAACTGGTTCGCATATACGGATTTGAACTCCTCTGCAAGATCGGCAAGCAGGTAGAACCTCGCTTTTATCAGCTCCTCCCCTGGGGAGAAGTCCTTCTTCACCTTGAGGGCGTGAGCCTGCGCTATCACCGAGGAAGCCATCAGCGGGAGCATCAGCCCCGCCTTTACCAGCGTAGGGAGCAGCCTAGGACGCTCCTCCTCGGCGAGCCTTATCACAACCACGGGTTCTGGAGAGTGAGGATTCTCGGTCGAAACCCTCCGACTTTCTCTCTCGTTTCCCTCGCTACGCTCAGGTAACTCCGCTGGCATACGTAATATAATGAGAGCTTATAAGCCTGTTCGCTCACAGCTGTGAGAAAAACTCTTAGTATACCGTATACCTAGTGCGCATTCTCAGATATCTTTTTTAGCGGTGCAATAATCTCAAAACAGCTGCTTTCAGCTTATCAAAAGCGTTGAAATCAGGCTTTGGTAATTCATGAGATGGTATGACGGGAAATCCATAATATGATTCATAGTAACAAGATACAAACGGGGATTTCTCCACGTGAACGGCTGCCATGCGCACTATTCCCATTACCAGTTTACATTCCCATATACCGAGATTCATAATTCTGTCTTTATCCCTCCCGCTCAAATAGACAGAATCTCCTTTACAGAGTCTCAGACTATAACTGCGAGATTTACCTTCCGCCACCACTGTTATTTTTAGATTTTCTTTTTTACTTGCCGGTACCACAAGCTCATACTCCCATTCGGCAAACTGGAAGGGAGAGTATTCCCACTTTCCTCTTTGCTCATGCCTTTGGAATATGCGTTTTACCTCTACGTTGTCGGGGTTGCTAAGAACATCTTTTATAAGTGTCACCCTCTCGTGCAAACTTTTGCAGTAGGGGATAAGATATACCTCTGTACCACTTTTTTCGAGGAATTCAACCAGTTTCCACTCATTTTTTGATATATACGCCTCATCCCAGCTCCACAAAAAGTCTGCATTTAAAAGGTCTGTTGCAAAATAGTAGAGTTCCCATGGTCTTATTCGAACAGGTTTAGATATGGGGTCTTTGGACGTCGTCAGATAAAGAAGCTTGTGAATTGGAATGCTGCACTGAGAAGATATGAGGTCTTCAGTGGTTAGATGGCTTGCCTCAAGTATGCTCAAAACATCTTGAGGTATTGGACTTCGAAAAACGCGAGAAGCCATCATCTCCGCGATCAGAATGTGTTTATGCGAAGCCGAGCACTTGAGGCGAAGGCCCACGACATCGTCGGCAACAACTTCACCACTCTCGCATGCTAGCATAATTGCTGTGCTGGTCTTGCCGCTGCCCATGAGAAGGATGCCCTCTTTGTCATACTTCACTGCAGTAGCATAGACACCTGTAAGGCTCTTCTCAGAACAGGACATACAAAAATGAGTTAGTTAAGTCGGCGCTTAACCCTTTCGATTGCAAACATCAGGTTGCGAAGAAACATATCAAAAACACAATTTGCAGCCTCTGCATACTTGAACTCCTCCCTCCTGAGCACAACTGTACGGTAGCCCTCCCTCACAAACGTTTGAGGAATGTCTTCATGCGTAAAAATGGGGGCAGTAAGCCTTGCATAATCCAATACTGTCTCCAACCTGGCTACAATCCAGGCTAGCAGCTCCGGCCTCTTAGAGCTGTACTCCCTCATATATTTCTCCTCGACCTCCCTATAGCTCACATCCGGGCGAGTCTCCTCCTGAACCAGAGCCTTATAGAAGACCCTTAAAGCCGCAGCCTGTCCAACTGCCCTGCTGAGGGCAGGCATGAAGACGTAAGCTTCGCCAGCAGGCAACTTCAGCATCGCTTCCCGGTACACGTCTCCCAATGTGGCAAGAATGATATCCCACCATTGCATGTCAGTATTTGTGCCCATGTTCCAGAAGTGAGCTTAAAAACTCTCTTCCTCACAGCTGTGAGAAAAGCAGAAGTCTTTTATACCAAAAGCTAAAAAGAGTGATTATCGGGAATGTGGTTATGGCTCTCACCAATAATGTATTTAAGAGGTTTTACGAAGAGCCGAAGGTAATAGAGGATGATATTAGCTGGAAATCTGAAGGAAGCGGCAGGTTTGTGATTAAGGATGTCAATATTGTGAGTAACGTACTCCATAATGAGGATATAAGGCTATACTGCACTCAAAACATTTTTAATAACTTCGCCTTTATCATAGTCTATTATGGTGAAGAGAAAATAGTATTGGTGAAGTATGACAAAAAGATACATCCACCAGACTTCATAGATAAATGCAGTGGAAACTCTATAACCGAGCCTCATAAACACTATTTCAAAGAAAATTGTCCTGGAGGTATCAGGAAAGTTATACCCAGTCATGAAATTGATAGAAACGATGTCAATCGTGCCTTTATGCAGTTTCTTGATGAATGTAACATACGACTGCTCGGTGAGTACGAGAAATTGTCTATTATTCGCCAGACCTCGCTTATGCAGTTTTATTCGGAGGAGTTAAAATGAATTGTCAGGATGTTGTTGACAGCTACATAAAATATCTTGGTGACTCCTTCACTTGTGAAGAGAAAGAGGATGGCTTTATAGTCTATACTCCATTCATAGGTCTTGATGGCGATCCTGTAAGCTTCTACATTAGGGAAATTGCACCCGGAAAGCTTTTGCTTACAGATATGGGAGAGACTCTGTTCTACTTAGAGATGTTTGGTATTGATGTATCCCGTGGGAGAAACAAAGAACACTTCCTCAGGATTCTCTCAGCCTATGGTATTTCAGAAGTGGGCGGAGAACTTCTATTAAAGACCAATCCCGAAAAACTTGCCCAAGATATGAATACTTTCATTCTCGCTCTTCAGGCAGCTATGCATCTTGAGTTCAGAAAAACTCCTGCGAAGCCCATGGACTTCCACAAAAAAGCACATCTCTACTGCGAGGCGAATCAGATACCCCACAGGTATCAGTGGGAAATAAAAGCCAAAGGCAGACATATAATTGACCTTGTATCTATTGATGAGAAGGTGCTAGTTCAGGCTCTGGGCACAACTCTGGAAACCCCCAACCAGATAAAAAGGTATACGGAAGTCAAGCTCTTTCCATTCCTAGAGCTTAAGTTACTGGATAGAGAAGAGTATAAAGTCGCCCTCTATGATGAGAGCGTCCCCTGGGACGAAGACTCTCTAACCCTCATAGAAAGCTATCCAGATGAGATTATAAAGTGGTCAGAAAGAAAGAAGCTTGCTGAAGTGCTATCCCCATGACTCCTAACACCTATATTCTCCATATATATTTTGTTTTATTACAGCATTACCG
>Ga0256830_1003178_pt1 | contig 10373 bp, 7 predicted proteins | sample 128326metaG_FD_190537 | JGI IMG/M metagenome (GOLD analysis project Ga0256830, IMG submission 190537) | Hydrothermal vent microbial communities from Lau Basin, Pacific Ocean - 128-326 | ecosystem: Environmental > Aquatic > Marine > Hydrothermal vents | place: Pacific Ocean: Lau Basin | collected...
GCCATGGGATCACCGTCCTGTCCTGGCAGCGAGCCGCCGGCCGTCCCGGCAAGCTGGTTGAAGAGTTCACGAAGGCCGAGGACTTCATCGTCAGCCTCTTCGACCGCGCCTCCTTCGATCTCGGCGTCTTCTACACCCACCTCGCCGACGGCGTCTCTCACACCGGCTGGGATTTCTACGCGCCCGGGAAATGGTTCATCCACCCCGTGCCCGACGATCTGGACGACGCCGCCTGGGAGCGCCTTGTACGCAGCCGTCTCGACGCCGCGGTCTTCGAGGCCTATCGCACGCTGGACCGCCTCCTCGGCCGGCTGCTCCAGCGCCGTCCCGGCAACTACATCATCGTCTCGGACCACGGCTGGAGCTATTCCGGCTGGGAGCACAACGGTGCGCCGGACGGCGTCATCATCCTCTCGGGCCCGGCTTTCGCCCCCGGCGCCGAGCTGAAGCGCGCCCACATCCTCGACGTCGCGCCCACGGTTCTCGCGCTGCTCGGAGCGCCCGTCTCGAAGCAGCTGCCGGGCAAGCCGCTCGCCGGAGCCTTCCGCACGCCCGTCGAGATCACATTCGTCGAAGACTACGGCCCGCCGCATCCGGTTCGCCGCCAGTCGCCGGCCCACAGGGACAAGGAACAACTCGAACGCCTCAAGGCCCTCGGCTACATCCGGTAGGCCCGCTCAGCCCGCCTGTTCTCCGATCTGCCGCCGCACCCAGGCCAGGCTGCGCTCGATCATCGGCCCGCCCTGGCCCTCGCACTCGAGCGAGAGCACGCCGTCGTAGCCCCGCCGCCGCAGGATCTCGAGGCACCGGAGAATGTTCTCGGCGTTCACGCCTTCCCCGATGGCGCAATGGCTCACCGCGATGCCCGTCAACTCGCCCCGGGCCGCCGCCGCCAGCGACTCGCTCACGTCCTTGATGTGCACGTGGCTGACGCGGCCCTGGAACCGCTCGAGGAATGCCACCGGGTCTTGCCCGGCGATGAAGGTGTTGCCCGTGTCCATGTTCATCCGCAGGTTCGGAGAATCGACGAAGTCCAGCATCTCGGCCATGAACTCCGGCTTCGTCGTGTAATAGCCGTGCGGCTCGATGTTGATGACGACGCCGTAGGCCTCGGCCACGCGCACGATCTGCGTGTAGATGCGGCGCAGGTGGTCGAGCACCTCGCGGTCCGTCGCGCCGGCGGGCTTGTGGCGGTCGTCGGTGGTGTCCACGTGCGAGCAGCCTGCCAGCTTCGCCCACCGGATCGTGTGCAGCACGTACTCGACCCCCAGCGTCGCGCCCTCGGGAATCGAGAGAGGAAACGCCGCGTCGAGCTGCGAGAACCGCACGCCGTAGCCCTCCATCTTCTTGCGCAGCAGCAGCGGATCTTCCCACAGCGCCACGTGGGGCTGGTAGCCCAACCCGTGGATCCAGCTCACCCCGTCGATCGTGCCGCACTCGATCCAATGCAGGCCGTTCTTCTGCGCCCACTCGAGGCACTGCTCGAAACTCCAGTAGCTCGAATTGAAGGCGTCCGTGTGAAATCCGATGGCGAACATGGCTCTGTACCCGCGTGGGCATTGTATCCGGAACCCGGCTCCGGCCGCCGGATGCCCGCGACGGCGCCCCGGCCGAACGCGAATCGCGCAGCGCGGTTATGCCAAGCTAATGGAAAGCGGCCATGCGCACGTGGATTGTCCTCACCGCCCTGATCGCGACGCTCCAGGCGGCCGAATACCGCGCCCCGGCCGGAGACCAGCCGGCGATCCCCCGCCTCGGGGCCGAATCGGTGCTGCCTGGCGGGCGAATGATCGCTCCGGCGGGCAAACAGTTCGCCACCGGACCCGGGCCGTTCGGCGTGGCGGTGAGCCCCAAGGGCCGGCTGGTCGCCACCGCCGACACCGGCCCGCAGTGGTGCTCGATCACCGTCATCGAGCACGACGAGCGCGGCCGCTACCGCAAACACACGCTGCGCGCTCCCCGCGAAGGCACCGAGCGGGCCAAGCGCGACACCTGGCGCGGCGTCCAGATGGGCATCGCTTTCCGCAACGAGAACGAAGTCTTCGTCTCCGAAGGCGAGTACGGCGCCGTACGCTTGTTGAGCGTCCGAAAGGGCGAAACGCTGCAGTTGTTCGAGCTGAACCGCCGCGGCGCCGCCGACAGCTTCGCCGGCGACCTCGTCTACGACCCTAGACGCCGGCTCCTCTACGTGGCCGATCAGGCGAACTTCCGCGTGGTGATCTTCGACGAGCGCCGGCGGCGGGAGATCGCTTCCGTCTCAGTGGGCCGACTGCCTTTCGTCCTCGCCCTCTCGCCTGACGGCCGCCGCCTCTACGTCACCCACGCCGGCATGTTCGAGTATCAGCCGATACCCGGCGCCGACCCGGCCGACGCCCGCCTCACCGGCCTTCCCTTCCCCGCCTTCGGCTGGCCGTCGGAAGAGGCCCGGATCGGCGTCCGCCGCCGCACCGCCACCGGCGAAGTGGCCGTCCCCGGACTCGGCGCTCCCGACGCGCCGGAGGCCTGCTCACTGGCCGTCATCGACGTCACCGATCCCGTCGAGGCCCGTCTCGTGCGCTACGTCCGCGCCGGCAAGCCCTCAAAGAAAGGCCCGGCCGGGTGCGCCGGCCCTTCGGGAGTCATCGAGGCCGCCGGCCGCATCTACGTGTCCAACGCCAACCGGGATTCGATCACCGTCATCGATTCGAAGACGCTCCGCATCCTCCACGAGATCGAGCTGCGCGTCCCGGGGCTCGAACACCTGCGGGGCGTCATGCCCGCCGGTCTGGCGTATCATCCGGGCTCCGGGTGGCTCTTCGTCGCCGAAGCGGGTATCAACGCCGTCGGCGTGATCGACGCCCGCACGGGAAAGGTGCTCGGGCACATCCCGGCTTCTTGGTACCCAGTGCGCGTCACCGTCCACGAGGACGACGTCTACGTCGCCGGCGCCATCGGCTACGGGGCCGGAGCCAACGCCAACAAGCTCATCGCGTTGCGCGAAGCGGCGCCCCGCATCGGCGGCGGCCTCACCGTGTTCCCCGTCCCCGCCCCGCGCGAGCTTGCGCGCATGACGCGCCGCACGATGGAGCTCAACGGGTTCCGCCCGCTGCGCCGGGCCCGGCCGCCGGTCTACCCGCGGGAGATCCGCCACGTAGTTCTCATCCTCAAGGAGGGCCGCTCCTACGACGAGGTCCTCGGCGATATCGGCAAGGTCGGCCTCTACGAAGCCGACGGGGCGCCCCTGCTGGCCCGCTACGGCCGGTTCGGCAGCGCCCGGGGAATCGGCGGCGGCTTCGCCTCCCGCTTCAGCCTGCGCAACGTCAACGTCACCCCGAACCACCACGCCATGGCTGTCCGCTGGGCTTTCAGCGACAACTTCTATTCCGACGGCGCCACCAGCACCGAAGGACACCACTGGATCAACGGCGCCCCGCCGACGCCCTGGGTGACCAGCTCGCTGCTCGCCGCCTACGCCGGGATGAAATCGTTCGTCTTTGAAACGCCCGCCCCGGGCCGCCGCTCCTTTCCGGACACCCGCACCTCCGTCCACCCGGAAGCCGTTCTGGAAACGGGCACCCTCTGGCGCCACCTGGCCCGCCACGGCGTCTCGTTCTTCAACTTCGGCGAGGGCTTCGAACTCGCCGGCGCCGAAATCGGCGAAGGCATGGAGCCCACCGGCGTCCGCCTGCTCACCAACGTCCCCATGTTGGAGCCGCTCTACAGCCGCACCTCCCGCAACTATCCCGGCTACAATACCGATATCCCGGACCAGTACCGCGCCGACCGTTTCATCAGCGAGGTCCGCAACCGCTTTCTCGCCGGTGAGGAGGAATTCCCCCGGTTCCTGTTCATTTATCTGCCGAACGACGACACCGCGATGGCCCGGCCCCGCGACGGCTACCCGTTTCCGGCCTCCTTCATCGCCGACAACGACTACGCCCTCGGGCGGATTGTGGAGTTCTTGAGCCGGATCCCTCAATGGAAGAAGATGGTGATCTTCATCACCGAGGACGACGCCACCGGCGGCGTCGATCACGTCAACGCCAACCGCGTTCCGTTCATCGCCGTCGGCCCGTGGGTCCGCCGCGGCTACATCTCCCACCGCAACGTCAGCTTCCCAGGCCTCCACAAGACCATCTTCCGGCTCCTCGGCATACCCCCGCTCCACCTGTTCGACGCCGCCGCCACTGATTTGAGCGACATCTTCACCACCGAGCCGGACTTCACTCCATACGTAGTGCAAGAGGTGACGCCCGAACTCTTCCAGCCGGACAAGGCGCGTCCCGCGGCGCCGCGGTGAACCGCCGGCCGGGCCTTTGGAGAAACCGGGCCTGCCGGCGGGCGGGAATTGGGCTAGGTTAGATACTTGGGCGGCGAACCATGAAACAACGCAAGAAATACCAGCCCGTGGGCGTGCTCTCGAAGACGCTGCGCTTGTTGGAGATCATCAAAGGTTCCAGCGTGCCGCCGAACCTGACGGAACTCAGCCGCCGCGCCGGCCTGAACAAGAGCACCGCGCTGCGCTTCCTGGCGCACCTCGAAGCCGAGGGCTATCTGCGCCGGGACGAGCGCAGCCGCTATCACCTGGGCCCGCGCCTGCTCGAACTCAGCCAGGCCGCCTCCGGCTCGCAGGCCCATCTGCGCGAGGTCGCCCGGCCGCTGCTGTGGGAGCTGTGGCGGGAAAGCCAGGAGACCGTCAACCTGGGCGTCCTAGAGGGTCTCGAGATCGCCTATGTGGACTGCCTTGAAAGCCCCCATGACCTCCGCCTGGTGACCAACATCGGCATGCGGGCCGTTTACTACCGCACCGCCCTCGGCAAGGCGATCGCCGCGTTCCTGCCGGCGCATGAGGCGCAGACGCTGCTCGAATCCACCGAGTTCCAGGCTTTCACCCCCAACACGCTGGCCTCCGCCGACCTGCTCCGGGAGGAGTTCGCCCGCATCCGCCGCGCCGGTTACGCAGTGGACAACGAGGAGAGCGTCCCCGGCATCCGCTGCGTGGCCGCCCCGGTGCTGAACGCCGACAACCTCCCCGCCGCCGCCGTCAGCGTCTCCGGACCGACGGTCCGGATCACCCCCCAAACGGTCCCGGATCTCGCCGCCGCCGTGATCCGCACCGCGGAGCGCATCGCCAAACAGCTCCCGGCGCGCGCCGGCGCCATGCAGATCCGCCCGCAAGAGCCGGACGCCCCGGGCCCCGCCGCTTCTTGAACGGGCGCGGCGCCGTCACTGCCGGTTCGGTCGGAAACGTGCGGTCCGGGGCAAACCGACATCCGGCCCCCGCTATCGGCCTCCCCTCCCGCTCCTCCGCGGAATCCGCCGTCGCCGCCGCGGGACGCAGCGAGTAGGATCAGGACGTGCACTGGGCGCTGCGGGCGCTCGAGGGCTCCGGCTCGCCTTTGCTGACGCTCTTCGCCAGGCTCGACCGCCTCACCAACGCCCGCTCCCGGCCGCGGAACCCTTGACTCTCTGAAGCGGCGCGGCTCCGGACCGCCGCTTCAAACCCTTCCGCTTCCCAATCCAACGGCTGCATACCGGAGACAATAATCTGCTTATACCTCTTACTTCCTACAATCCCGCGCCGGACACGTCGCCGGGCGCCCTACGGGCCGAACTCACGCGAATCATCCTCCGTTGTCGCTGTCCACGGGACAGAGAGCGTAGCAGAAACACCTTTAATGTCAAGCGCTTTTCCCACCCATGGGGTCCGGCTATCCCAGGTCCAGCGCGCTGTACACTTCCCTTCTTCGCGCCGGCGGACATTTTTCCTCCTAAAGCTATTGACTTTTTTTCTCGATTGCCCTACCCTCCCCGTAGGAGGTAAGGGCGATGCGTTCCGATTACACCCGGAAACTCTTCTTCGGACTCACCCTGCTGGGGTTGAGATACGCGGGATGGCAGTTGGTGAAACTGCCGCCCGAGGTGGAGGCTGAAGGGTGCAACTGTCAAGAAGACGGTGACTGCGCTAGCCAGATCTGTTTCAAATACCAGTGTGGCGATTGGGGACGTTGCGCCATCTCTTGCTAACCCGGCGCTTGCCGATGTGGAAGTGTAAGTGCCACCGTCCTGAGGCGTAATGCGCCAAATGAAGGGCTACATGCTTGCGACTTCGCGTCGCCCTTGGGGCTTCGCACCCATCGGCAGATTGGGCCTGTCGATCGTACTCGGCGCGAGCGTGCTCGGCTTTGGCGAGAGTCAGGTTAAAGAACACCGGCTTGCCACGCAACCCGGCAGGTCGCTTCCGGAAGTACGGACCGTCATCGACTTGGCCTACATGGCGCCGCCGGAGTTCGGCGCCGACGCCCTCCTGCGACTCGTCGAGGCGGGTCTGATTTCCGACGCAGAACAAAAGCTTGAACTCCTCCGCGACGCCTTTCAGATGGCGCTGCAGGCGCCCGAAGCTGTCAAGTACGCATACACGGCGGGATTTGCCGGCGATTCCCGCGAGAGCGAACTGTGGCTGGGCTACAGCCTCAACGTCGATCGTGAGTCTCTCCGATGCCGGGCAGTGCAGCAGATGCTCTTATTGGACAGGTCCCGCGCCAGACGGTGGTTTGATGAAATCGGCTTGCCGAAGCCCCCTGCGCACGATTGCGGGAGTACGATCGCATACGACCCGGAGACTTTCTATCAGACGCTTGGCTTGCTGGTGCGGAAAGGATTCTCCGAGGAAGAGCGGGCCAAAGAAGAGCACATCGAATTCGCGGAGAGGTATCTCAAGGCGCTGGTCTCGCCCGCGCAGGTGGTCCCCGCCGCAGGTATGCTAGCCACGTTGGACTTACCCCCTCGGCAGTTCGACCAACTGCTCCGCGGTTTTTCCGCCGCGCTGGTGCGCATACCGCCGGACTCACGCGCGTTCCGGGACGGCCGCAGGCTCATCGACGCGATGCGGCCTTTGGCGGAAAAATGCCGGTCAGCCGATATCCCGTGTGACGGCCTCGTCGCTGCCGTTCGGGAGTACGTACGCCGGAACATGAGCGCCGTCCGTTGCGCCGACAGCGTCGAGCGGCAGGTGCGGGCCGCGAGTTTCCGCCCCAAGTCGATCCAGAAAGCCATCTGGCCTGCGGTGGACGAGCAATTCGACTCGTGGAGCGCCCGGAAACCTCCCTATGTGAGGGAAGAGATTCCCCCGCTGTCGCCGGAGGAGATCAAGCCCGAGAAGATCGGTCCGGCCCCGGAGATTCACAAATTCTGGACCGGGCCCACGGCGTCGCGGCTCCTCGACGGTATCAGGCGCCTCCGGTTCAAGCGACTGAGTCCGCCGGCGGGCGGGAAACCGGAGCGGTACACGATCGACGAACGCCGGCGGCACCAGTGGACCTCACAGTTTCTCGAATTCCTCGAGAATCTGGAGTCCTGGAAAGGTGACGACGAGCCGGATGAGGTAGATTTCATTCTGCAAAAGCTCATGCTATACGGCGGTCTGGCGGAACTCGCCCCTCCCGGAGAGCTGCGGGATCGTATGCTCGAGAGCTACATTGCGCTTCTGCGGGGCTTTCTCGACCGTCGGCCGGACCTGCGCGCCGTTGGTGTTGCACGGGCCGAGGTCTTGCTCCAGCGTCTGGAGAGATCTCGCCTGACGGCAGTCGCCGCGCGGAACGAGCAGTATCAGGACGTGGACTGGGCGCTGCGGGCGCTGGAGCGCTCCGGCTCGCCTTTGCTGACGCTCTTCGCCAAACTCGACCGCCTCACCAACCCCCGCTCCCGGCCGCGGAACCCTTGACTCTCTGAAGCGGCGCAGTTCCGGGCCGGAGCCTCGAACCCTTCCGTTTCCCAGTCCACCGCGCTGCGGATCGGAGAAAACAATCCACTTGTGCATTTTATTTCCTTCGGCTCCCCCGAGCCCGCTACGGGCCGAACTTACGCGAGTCGGTTTCTGTTGTCGCTCTCCACGGAGCAGAGGGCATGGCAGAAATGCCTTTATTGTCAAGCGCTTTCCGCCGCCTCTACGGTTCCGCTATCCCACGCGCACCGCGCTGTACACTTCCCTTCTTCGCGCCGGCGGAAATTTTTCCTCCTAAAGCTATTGACTTTTTTTCCAGATTGCCCTACCCTCCCCGTAGGAGGTAAGGGCGATGCGTTCCGATTACACCCGGAAACTCTTCTTCGGACTCACCCTGCTGGGACTCGGATATGCGGGATGGCAGTTCGTCAAGCTGCCGCCCGAGGTGGAGGCGGATGCCTGTGAATGCTCGTCTCCGGTGGAATGTGAGTTTGGTCAGGATTGTAGTTTTAGGTGCGGCTCCTACGGGGATTGCGTTACCCCCTGTTAGAGCAAACCAGGGATGCTGTCTCGCGGGAGGCGCCGGCTGAAGCAGACCGTGAGCGATTTCCCAGCTTCGGGGAGTCTCGATATCAGAGTATTGGTGAGCGCGAATGCCCAAACGTCTGGAGATTGCCGCCTTGCTCGTTGGAGCGCACATGGCAGCCAGCCCCGCTATAGTGGCGTTCCAGGAGAAACCTCCACGAGAGGCATCGGTCGGCGAAACCGATGAGGCGCCCCCCGACGTCAAAGCGACGGTTGACCTGACGTATGCCGTTCCGCCGGAGTTTGGGGCGGACGCCCTCATACGCCTCGTCCGAGCAGGCCTGATTCGGCCCACCGAACTGCGGGTGGAACTATTGAGGGATGCTTTCGTCAGGGCACTGCAGGCGCCGAAACCGATCAAGTATTCGTATGGACCCGGCCGTTCGACGGATACTAGAGAGGGGATCCTGTGGCGTGGCTTTCTGCTAAATGTGGACGGCGAATCCCTTCGCTGCCGGGCCGTCCAGGCTCTGCTGCCCATCGACAAGCGTCTGGCGCGGGAATGGTTCGAGGAGATGGGCCTGCCGAGGCCGCCGAAACACGATTGCCGCAGCACGCTCGTCTATGATCCGGAGATCTTTTTCCAGACCCTACGCCGGCTCGTGGACGAGGCGTTTTCCGCAGAAGAGCGGGAAAAACAAGAGCACGTGATCTTCGCCGAGCGGTATCTGAAGGCGCTCACCTCCCCGCCCCAGGTGCTGGCGGCCGCCGGGCTGCTGGCTACGGCCGAGCTGGACCGGGAGGGGTTCGCGCGGCTTCTCGATGCCTTCTGCGGCTCGCTCGAGCGGATGCCCGCCGACGCCCGCGCCTTCCGCGACGGCTGGGGCCTGATGGAGGCGGTGCGCCCGGTGGCCGAGAAGTGCCGGAAGTGGGGCCTTTCATGCGACCGGCTGGTCGGGAGCCTCCGGGGCTACATCGCCAGAAACATGAGGGCGGTCCGTTGCGCCGACAGTTTCGAGCGCCGGGCCCGCGCCCCGCGGTATCCGAAGTCGATCGGGCGGCATCTCTGGCCGGCGGTGGACGAGAAGTTCAATGCCTGGAGCGCCCGCCGACCGCCGTACGTGGCCGAGGAGATTCCGCCGCTGAACGAGGAGGAGACTGAGCCGGAGGGCGTCGGTCCGGCGCCCGACAACCGAAAGTACTGGACCGGCCCCACGGCGTCCCGGCTGCTCGACGATTACCGCCGGCTCCGGTTCAAGCCTCGGGAACCGGGAGAGAAGAAAGCGAAGCCGTATTCGGTCGAGGAACGGCAACGGCACCAGTGGCGCTCCCGGTTCTTCGAGTACCTGGAGGAACTCCAGTCCTGGAAAGGAGACGACGAGCCCCAGCGACTGGACTACCTCTTTCAGAAGCTAACCTTGTACTGGGCCCTTGTGGAAATCGTTCCACCGGGTGAGACTCGGGACCGTTTGCTGAACAGTTATATTGGTTTCGTCCAGGAGTTGTTGAGGCGCCCAGACTCGCGAGCTTTGGGGATCGCTTACACCGATTTTCTTCTCCGCAAGCTCAGCGAATCCAAACTCACCGCCGCTGGCGAGCGCGAAGAGCAGCATCAGGACGTGGACTGGGCGCTGCGGGCGCTCGAGCGCTCCGGTTCGCCCTTGCTGACGCTCTTCGCCAAACTCGACCGCCTCACCAACCCCCGCTCCCGGCCGCGGAAAAGGTGACTCATGGCGATTCTCGCCTCGTCTCCGGCGCAAAGCTTCACTCGGCGCTGACCTGGATCCCCCTCGGCTCAATCACACTTCCATGACGCGGCTCGTCGGACTCTTCTACTTCAACATTCAATACGTTGCCGGCGATTTCCACCTCTACCACCGTTATTGCCTCGAGGCGATTCGCCCGTTCCTGGAAGCCATCGCGAGAAATCCGGACTGGCGGATCTCGTTTTGTCTTTCCGGCGCCGGACTCGAGTTCCTCGCCCAGCACTATCCATCGATCATCGACTCCCTGAGGCGTCTCGTCCGCCAGGGAAGGGTCGAGCTGGTCGCCTCCACCTACACGCCGGCTCTTTGGCCCGCTTTTCCGAAGCGGGACCTGCTGCAATCGATCGAGTTCTATGACGCGGCCGTGGAACGCCTCGGGC
>Ga0256830_1003179_pt1 | contig 10373 bp, 5 predicted proteins | sample 128326metaG_FD_190537 | JGI IMG/M metagenome (GOLD analysis project Ga0256830, IMG submission 190537) | Hydrothermal vent microbial communities from Lau Basin, Pacific Ocean - 128-326 | ecosystem: Environmental > Aquatic > Marine > Hydrothermal vents | place: Pacific Ocean: Lau Basin | collected...
AGCGGGGGTCCGTTCTCTTTGGATCACTCCGTGTTCTCGGAAGAGTTGGCCCAGCTTGTGGAAGGTAATCGTCATCGGCATCACCTCCCTTCCAGTCTACCCCATCTCGCTCTTCTTAACGGCGCCGGACATTCGAGAGGAAAGTTCGCTATATTGCTGTCTATGCGAACTATAGCATTCACCTTAGCCCTGAGTCCGGGGAGTATAATCAATGCCTAGGACAAGGGGAATGGTGCTCATTCGATGCTGAGGTTGACGCTGTTGGAATCCCACCAGGGGTTCCTGCTCTTTCGCAGTGGGGATGGGGGTTGCTCCTGTTTGGATTCGTACTCGCTATAATATGGAGGATTCAGCTCAGACCGCTTAGAGTCTGCTAAACTCAATATATCAGCGCAGGTATAGCACTTTGAACGCTGTGCGCGAGACGTAGCCATTGATGCCGCGAACCTCCACGACGGCGAGATAGACCCCGTTGGCCCGGGGACGCGCTCCCATCCGTATCGGCCGGAGAAGGCTTTCCCCTTGGCCTCGGCCCTCCCAGGTCGCCAGGCGCTTCCCCGCCGAGTCAAAGAGGGCGACACGAACCGCTTGAATGCCGTGCCCCTTGAGCCGAAGTCGGCAGATGCTCAAGCTTCCCTCACAATGCAGGCGAACGCTCGGGATCTCAAGGGGCCATTCGGATGGATCAGGAACTCCAGATGCAGAATCCGGTTTGCGCCCGATTTGACTGCCCTCCAGAAGCGCCAACTTCGCGATCTCGGCCACGTCCGCCGAGGTGAGGGTCGTGCAGTCGGGCACCTCCCCGGGAGGGGCCTTCGGCTCCGCCACATCGGCGATGCGCTTCTGCTCGTCGGTTAGGCCCACAATTGCAGGAGGATCGTCGAGGCATCCGAGGAGGGCCTCGGCCAGCAGGAGGGCGTCCCGCACCGTGGGCCTTCCGTCTGCCCGGTCAACGTCGCCCGGCGGGAGCAGGGTGACGCCGCCGGAGATCACCAAAACCCGGGCCGTAACGTCGTTGCCCTGGGCGTCTTCAATGCGATCCACCTGGAGGATCAACGGGCTGCGCTCCCCCGGGCGGCCGCGCGGGGTGATTTGCAGTCGGGCCACCTCCTCCGGGAGGGGAATGCCGGTAGCGGCCTCCCCTACCTGCTGGGGATCAATGGCCAAGGAGAAGCGCAAAAGCCCCCGGCGGTTGTCCACGCTCACGTCCTCCACTTGGTAGGGAGCGACGGGCTCCACGCCCTCGATCCGGATCACGTTCGGGTCAAACTGCACCGAGTTCGTCTGGATCTCGATTCGCCCGAGGCCCTCGGCGGGAAACCCGACGACCTCTAGGGGAACGGTACCTCCGGAGGCGAAGACCTCCGGGATGCGCAGGACCCCGCTGCCCAGCATCACCGACACCGCCGTCTGCAGGGTGGGGGCCACCGACGGGTCGATCACCGTGGGAGCCTCGGGGGGCTCCTTGGCCGTAAACCGGACCCAGAGATGAACGGTCCGCCCGATCATCGCCGTTGGGGACGCGATCGCGCGGATTTCAAAATCCTTGCACGCGTCATCGGGGATCAAGAAGGGGGGCTCCACGGGAAGGGGGATGCCGGGCCCACCGCGGTTGAAGTCCGACCCCCACGCGGTATCGCCGCTGGTGACCTCCCCCCACTTTAGGGGGCTCCCCGTCCCGGAGATCTCCCACAGCTCGAAGGCGGAGAAGTCCTCGACGACCGCGCTGCCCAGCGGCCCCTGGCCGATCACCAGCTCCTCCAAGCGCAGAGGATACGCGTTGGAGTCCTCGTCGCAGACCTGAAAGCGCGAGACCACCCCCGTCTCCCCGGGGGCAATGGGAAAGGGAGGAAACGTCAAGGGGCGCAGCTCGTTGATCCCGCCGTTGAAGACTCGATCGGGAGTGCTATCGGTGAGCGAGATGTCAAAGACGCTAAACTCCGGTGGATTTCCCGCCTCCTCCGCGAGCCGGATGGTTACCCGCAGGCGGACGGTCTTGCCCTGTGCTCCATCACGAAGGACACCCGTTGCAGCGGTCCGAACGGCCAATTGATAGACCACGCTTTGATCATCGGCGATCCCCTCTTGAGCTTGAGGAGGGGGTACGAGAAACGCCTCGAAGGTCACCGGGCTGACCGCTGGAGCACCCGCGGGACACGTTCCCGTATCGAGGATGTCGGCCGGGGGCGCGGTCGCCGCTGACAGGATGGGAAATCCCTGCTCATCACGGAGCTGCACGTCCGTGATTTCCAACTCGTTGGCCGTCCCCAAGTTCTGCACGAGGAAGCAGCGAATCGTGACGTCGTTTCCATCGTCGGCCAGCGGGTCCACGTCCGTGAGGCGGAAGCGAAAGACCTCGATGAAGTCGTTGAGATCGTGCTTCCCCGGCTCCAGCACGCGGGGCTCGAGCGGGATCTCCTCCAACTCCACCTGCCCGAGGAGGGTCGGGGAGGGGAGAAGCCCTAGAACTCCCCATAGGACCCAGACGACGAAGAACCGAAAGCTTCCCGCGCGAAGCTTGGCGATCGTACCCCTCACCTCTCTGATCCCAGCAGCCCCCGGCGGTCCCGGCGAATCGAGTCCACTCGGCTTGACCTGCGAAAATCCTCGCATGTCAACCGGGGATCGTGGGTGTTCGTAAGCTTTCCTACCGGATCTGGGCGCGGCTTCCAAGCCCCGGTGACTTGCGAAATGGGGATGAAGGTCCGTCGGCGAGGGTGCGCAGGTTCCATTCGGGAGCTTGACTCCCTCGGCTCGAGCGCGTGATAATGCCCCCCGATGGGTGAATTCCGGTCGCACCCGGTGAAAAGCCAAAGTAATTGGGGTAACAGACGTCGAGTAGGCGGTGGAATAGCATGTACCGAGCCGATCGAAACGGGAACGAAGCGTGGGATCGGGATCCGAGAACCAGGGAAAAGGCTGCGGGGTCCCGCAGTCGGAATGCGAGGAGGCTGCGTGCAATGAAGGTCGCCCGCCCATCCGGGGTAATTCTGTTGATGCTGCTCAGTTATGGCCTGACTGCCCAGCTGGTGTTGCCCGTACAAGGGCAGGAGGAAGCAACCACGATTGATCTGTCCGTGGAGAGCGCGGATTTCACCGTGATTTCCCGCGACGGCGGGGACGAGCTCGGCAGCCCCAACACCATGGCGCTGGGCGATTTCAACGGGGACGGTGTCACCGACTTGTTGTTGGGCGCCCCCGGCGGCGACGGCCCGAACGACAACCGCACCGACGCGGGGGAGGCGTACATCCTGTACGGCCGACCGGATTTGCCGCCCACGTTCGACGTGGACGGCGTTCCCGGTCCCGACGTGATCGTCTACGGGGCCGATCCCGGTGACCGCCTGGGCAGCGGCGTGGCTGCAGGCGACGTGAACGGCGACGGGATCGATGACCTCATTTTGGGCGCCCCCGGGGCGGACGGGCCCGCCAACAACCGGGATTCCGTGGGCGAGGTCATCGTCATCCTGGGAGGGTTCCTCGACGCGTCAATCGATCTGCGTACCCGACGGCCGGACATGGTCATCTACAACAACCGCCAGCGCAGTGGCTTTGGGACGGCCCTCTTGGGGCTCGACCTCAGCGGGGACGGCATCGAGGACGTGGTAATTGCCGACCCGGAGGCCCGCAGCCGGGCCGGAGCCGTCTACGCCATCTACGGCCGCTTCGACCTCCCCGAGCGGCGTGACATCGCCCGACCCGATGAGGTCAACCTCACCATCTGGGGGCGCGACCCCGGCGACGCGCTCGGGAGCGCCCTGAGCGCCGGGGACATCAACCGCGACGGGATCCCCGATCTCCTCATCGGCGCCCCGGGCGGCGATGGTCCCAACAACGAGCGACTCAACGGGGGCGAAGCCTACGTCATTCTGGGCAACCCGGCGCTGCCCCGCACCATCGATCTGGCTGCCACCAGCGCGGACGTGACCGTCTTCGGGGCCGACCCCCACGATCAGCTGGGGACCTCCGTGGCCGCCGGGGACATCAACGGCGACAACGTTCAGGACCTCATCGTGGGCGCGCCCGGCGCCGCCGGGCCCGGGAACCGCCGCGGCTCCTCCGGGGAAGCCTATGTGTTCCACGGGGCCGACGAGATCCCCTCCGTCCTCGACGTGCGGGAGACCCCTCCCGACGTGGTCATCTATGGGGCTCAACTGCTGGAGAACCTCGGCTCGGCCGTCTCCTCGGCCGACCTCGACGCCGACGGCTTCCCCGACCTCATCCTGGGGGCCAAGGGCGGACGCGGGCCCACGAACGACCGCCCCGGGGCGGGTACCCTGTACGTCCTGCGCAACCCCGGCGGGTTGCCCCCCGTGGTCGACCTCCAGGCGGACGGAGCGAACCTCATCATCTACGGTGCCGAGGCGGGCGACGCGCTGGGCAGCTCCCTGTTGGGGGCCAACCTCACGGGAATTCTGGCCGAGGGGGGATTCCTCCTCACCGGGGCCCCGGGGGCCGATTCCCCGGGCGACGGCCCGGATGCCGGACTCATCTACGCCTTCCGCGCCAAGGAGCTGATCGCCCCCAATCAGCCGCCCGTGGCCAACGCAGGGCCGGATCAGACCGCCAACGTGGGGGAGTTGGTCCTCTTGGATGGGTCGGCTTCCTTCGATCCCGATGAGGATCCCCTTACCTTCCAGTGGGCGTTCATCTCCCAACCGGAAGGGAGCACCGCTGCGCTGGACGATCCCACCTCTCCCACGCCCACCTTCACCCCCGACGTGCCGGGGGAGTACGTGCTGGAGCTTACGGTGGACGACGGCCGCGGCGGGACGGCCACCGATCAAGTGACGATCACCGTGAGCGCCGGTGTCCCGGGAGACGTGGACGGCGACGGACGGGTGACCATCCTCGACGCTCGGCTTGCCTGTGAGGCAGCCCTTGGGCTGCGTGTCCTCTCGATGGCCGAGACGATGCGGGCTGATGTTGCCGATCCCCTCGGCGCGATCACCCTGGAGGACGCGCAGGTGATTGCCGAAATGGTTGTCGGCCTCTCCCCTGTTACGGTCGAGCAGCTCTTCCCCTCTCTGTTCCGAGACGGGGGCTCTGCTTTCTCCTCCCCTTCCCCGACCTCGGTTCCCCTCCGGGTGCAGGGCTGGCAGCTGCGCGCCCTGCCGGACCAAAGGGGGGTGGAATTCCGGGTGCTGGGGCAGGGCGTGGAGGCCGTGCAGGTGGAGGTCTTCCGCCTCGACGGACGGAAGGTCTTTGCCAGCCCCTGGACGGCAGGCTCCCGGCTCGTCTGGAACCTTCGGCCGACAACGGGAACGGGAATCCCCGCGAACGGCGTCTATCTCGTGATAATCACCGCCCAAGGCGCGGACGGAACCCTTCAGCGCAGCAAGGTTCACAAGCTGATCCTCGTGCGCTAGTTTCGGTCGGGCGGGAGGCGAGGTGATGGAGCCAAAGTAACGTCGGCCACTGTCAAACGACGGTGAAGTGATTACAATCACAGCTGCGGTCATCCGTCAAGAAGGGCAGAAGGAGCGATCATCCATCCGCTGACGAGAAAACGCTCTGGGAAGGAGGAGGATAACATTCGCTTGCAAAGAGTCCGTAGGGCTAGGCTTAATCAGGAAGGCAGGACGTATTCCACTTCCAAGGGCAAAGAAAAGAGGAGGAGGTTTCAGGATGCGTAAAGCGCAAAATCGGGGAAATATTCTGCTTGCCTGGGGCTTGACCCTGGCAGCCCTAGTAGGGATCGCCCTCTCCGGCTACGCTCAAGTTCAAGTCGAGGATCTGGGTTACTGGGCTCCCAATGGGGCGATTGAACCGGGGGATGCCATTGCCATGGATCACACCACGCTGCCTGCAATGTTGGGCTCCGGCGTGGTAGTCATGCAGTTTCGCGTCACCGACTTAGATCCCCTGGCCGACGACCCCAGCGATGTAACCATCACTGGGATGGTGATTCACAACCTGGGAACGGCGAACGAGAACGACATCATTGAGGTGATGTGTATGGACGAGGCGGAGAACGCTATCGCCCCCGTGGCCGTTCCCGGGCCAGGGCCGAACCCCAACATCACCTTCGAGGCTTTCTGCGACGTGGGAAGCTTCGTGATTCCCGACGACGGCTCAGAGCTGTTCCAGATCGCGGTGCGGACCGCGGACACGACTACCCTCTCCGATGATGACCAAGGGAACACCCTTATGCTCCGGGTGACGATCGAATACACCGAGACGGTGGGGAGTCCGCCCAGCTTGGCTACGTTTACCACTCAAGTCGTGGACGGAGCTCCTGAGTTCGTCTGGAACGGTGGAATCAACACCTGGACCGATGACACCTATGTAGTGAACCCCCTTATGCCGGGAGAGCAGGGCGTGGTGAGCCGCTTTACCGTCTGCGACAGCGACTCCAATGAGCACAATCTCGTCATCAGCGGCTTGACTGTCCGGCAAGGCGACCAGGGAACGGCGCTCTACACCGACATCGCTATGCTCAAGGTCTTTCGCGTTGAGAACAACACTCGGACCATGGTGGGAACGCTTACTCCTGATGTAGCCTTTGACCGCGGGGGTCCCGGAAACATCGTGCTCTTTGCGAACAGCGTCTTCTTGCAGGATGACAGCTGCACCACCTTTGAGGTCGAGGCGCAGGTATCCCCCTTTGCGTTCAAGGGGAAGCTGATCCAACTGGAGTTCCAGATTCACACGGAAGAGCCTGTGGCTAACGCCATTGACCCTGCAGTTGACCCGGAGGTGCGCACGCGCGTCCCCACGGTGATCGGCAAGGGCGTCATCTCCATCGCGGACACGATCCTCATGCTCCCCTCGGCGAACATCCCCGTCAAGGTGGCGGGCATCCCGCTGCCGGGCTTGGGTACCCTCCAGGTGGGGCCCTCGGGGGCCTTTACGTACGACCCCTCCGTCATCCGGGTCAAGGACATCGTGGGCGTGGGCGACTACATCGTGGAAGCGAAGATCATCGACAACCGCAGGGGGGAGGCGCGCTTTACCGTGCGCATCGACCCTGCAGAGGCCGATAACGCCCTGCAAAATGGAACCATTGCCTACATCCAAGTTGAACAAGTAGGCAACCCCGGGGATCGCACCCGGCTGGGCTTGGTCTTCGATCAGGTAACCGACTCCTACAACAACGACATCTCCGTGGACGTGGGCGTGGACGTGGGCGAGCTTCGCATCGTGCCGCCCGGGGACCTCAACGGCGACGGCCGAACGACCCTGAGCGATGCCCTGCTGTTGGCCAACGAGCTGATCCAACCCGTCCCCTGTGCAGGGCTTACGGACGAGCAGCGGCTGATTGCCGACGTGGCCCCGCCGTTTGCCGCAGCGGGCACCATCCCCACCTGTGACGGAGCGAACCCGAGCCTGACCTCGGCGGACGTGGCCGAGATCGCCCGCCTGTCCATCACCGAGGCGGCGGCCGCCGGAACCCCGTCCTTGAGGGCTCCTGAGTCCCGGGCAGTTCCGCTGCGCGTGGAAGGGTTGCGCGCTGCTGTGCAGGGGAACACCCTTGCGGTGAGCGCACAGGGGCAGGGGATCGCCGAGCTGAGCGTGGAGGTCTTCAACCTGGCCGGGCGGAGGGTGCTCACCCAGAGCGCTGCGGGTGAGCAGCTCAAGGTGCGGCTTCAGAGCCAAGGGCAACCGTTGGCCAACGGGGTCTACCTCTACGTGGTAACGATCAAGGGCCAAAACGGGGACGTGTTGCGCAGCGAGGTTCGCAAGCTCGTGGTGCTGCGCTAAACGATGGAAGAGCAAAGGAGGAGGTTGGCAACGATGAGGAAGAAGGTTCTGTTTCAGCTAGGCAGCCTTAGCATGCTGCTGGCAGCCGTCTACTTTGCGGCCTGGGCTGCTGCGGTGACCTGCCCTGCCGCTGGCGGACTCTGTACTAAGGCGAATGGAGCCTCCGCTGACCCCACATCCCAAGCTGACGTCATCACTGGTTCTAATAATGCTGACATCATCTTCGCACTCGCTGGCAACGATATCGTGAATGCGGGTGCAGGAGGTGACACGGTCTTCGGTGGCTTAGGCAACGACGTCATCAACGGCGAGGGGGGCGACGATGAGCTGCATGGCGAAGGTGGCGATGATCAAATCAACGGTGGTGCTGATGACGATACCATTGAGGGTGGAGACGGGCACGACTTTCTGCTCGGAGGAGCGGACAATGACACAATCAACGGTGGTCGAGGCAATGACACCGTCGACGGAGAGGCGGGTTTGGACACCATCCTTGGTGGTCTTGGCAATGACTTCCTAAGGGGAGGCAATGATGCTGACAGCATCGGCGACAATGACGGTGACGGCGTGTGTGAGCGCCGCGAGGAGCTGGGAAACGACTTGATCTTCGGTGATGATGGCAACGACACCTTCCTTTGCGGGGGGGACGGCCGAGACATCGTAGACGGTGGCGCTGGAAATGACACGCTCTCAGACGGTTGGGGCCAAGATCGCTTAATCGGTGGCGATGGCGATGACACCTTTGAGTTGGTCCCTGACGGCGAGCCTGATCTAATTGAAGGCGGAAAAGGAAATGACACGATTAACATCCACTTTGCCGGTGGTTTCGACCGAGTCAGCTGCGGCGAGGGTGACGACACGGTTGAGCTAAACGGCAATCGTCTTGCACGGCACGTGAACGGCCAGAACCTCATGCGCATTGCCCAAGGGCTAGAGCCAAACTTGACGGATTGTGAGACGATCAACCCGTAAGCTCTAATTACTGAGATAGAGTAAGGGAAGGGGCCCTGGAGTGAAGCCAGGGCCCCTTCATTGTTGTCGCGATCCGTTCGGTCTGTCAACGGATGGGAAACGGATTAGCGGATAGTCCCGCGGCGCATCCCTTCCATCCGTTTATCCGTTATCCGATCCGTTGACGGACCCTCCCCTTACATCGACTGCCTTAAACGACCGAGGCTGTTCGATGGAGGGCTCCCCCGTTGACCGACACTCCTCCCGAATCCGGGAGGTCAACGTAACGCCGGATACCGTCAAGCGGCGGAAAGGTGGCTAAAATCACAGATACGATCATCTACACGCCAAAAGGCACGGAGGAGGTTGGCATGGGGAGCAGGGCCTGGGTACACAAGGGCGGGGGGCTGGTGCTTCTGGTATTGTTGGGGGTGGTCGCCGTGTTGGGCAGCGCGCAGTCGACGTTTACGATCGAATGTCCCTCCCGAGCCGACGGGATCTGCCGCGGCACCCACGGCGTGGACCGCATGGTTGCCCACGACGACGGCAGCGACATCGACGCCCTCGCGGAGGACGATACCGTCATCGGTCGCAACGGGCCGGACTGCATCGACGCTGGGGACGGCGATGATGTCGTGCTCGGCTACGGGGGGGATGACCTCCTCACCGGCGACGACGGCGACGACCAGATCGACGGCCACGCGGGCAACGACTTCATCGCCGGCCAAGAGGGAAACGACGTGCTCTCAGGGGACGACGGGGACGACGTCGTCCACGGGGGCGAGGGGAACGACCTCATCTACGGCGGCCGAGGCAACGACAACCTGGGGCGCTTTGAGCTTTGCTTGGGCACGCGCATGCTCATCTGGGGCCTCCAGGGCGGCCCCGGGGATGACGTGATTATCGGGGGACCGGGCCGGGATCTTATCGGCGACGAGGATGGAAGCCTCACCTGCGATCCCGGTGAGGAGCTCGGTAACGACCAGATCTTCGGCGGGGACGACGACGTCAACGTCCTCATCCCGCTGCCGGATGCCCCCGGGGACACGTTCCTCTGCGGCGGCGACGGCGATGACCTCGTAGACGGCGGGAGCGACAACGACTTTCTCTCCGACGGCTGGGGCCGTGACCGCATCCTCTGCGGAGAGGGGGACGATCGGGTCGTCCTGGTGGGGGACGGGGACCCCGACACCGTCGACTGCGGTCCCGGGGACGACACGATCGAGCTGGACTTCAAGGGCGGGCCGGACGTCATAGACTGCGGTCCGGGCCAGGATACCGTCTACCGCAACGGCAACTTTAAGGCGGAGCTCCGCAACTGCGAGCGCGTGATTGAGTAACTCCCACGCACGACGCAAAGGGACGCACCGGGCTGTAAAGCTCTTCTTCCTGTTTTTCCCCTCCACCGGCTCGGTGACGTTTTTCTTCTTCAGGGGGCCCGAGGGCGTTGACATCCAAGGGGGAGACGGGGTACGTTTCTTACGTGAAGCTCGCAATCTTGAAGTGGAAGTTGGGACTGCTGACAGCGCTGCTCCCTCTTGTGCTTCCCGTTGGGGGACAGGGGGAGGAGCGGCAACTGGGCATCGAGGTGGAGCTGAGCTTCTCCGCCGCGTCTGCACCGGAGCTTTCTCTCTCCCTGACGGCGCAGCGCGACGGGTTTCAGGGACGACTCCACGTCACCCGCCCCCTCGCCCAGAGTCCAAGCTGGAAGCTCTCCC
>Ga0256830_1003180_pt1 | contig 10372 bp, 8 predicted proteins | sample 128326metaG_FD_190537 | JGI IMG/M metagenome (GOLD analysis project Ga0256830, IMG submission 190537) | Hydrothermal vent microbial communities from Lau Basin, Pacific Ocean - 128-326 | ecosystem: Environmental > Aquatic > Marine > Hydrothermal vents | place: Pacific Ocean: Lau Basin | collected...
TCTCTGCGATTAGTGCCCAGCGTGGCTCAGCTTCGATTGCACAGACGCTTTACTCAGAGACAGCTGAAAGTATCGCTGAGCGTGAGCGCCAGCAGGCACTGCGCAAGCTATCAGCCCCGCCAGGGGGCTTTTCCAGTCACAGGCCTGATAAACGTGAACGGCGTAAGATTATACGTTTTATAGGTAAGTGAACTTGAATATGAGGTGTAAAAAATGGCGGTGAACAGAGGTGTATTGTCACAATTATTAATCACTCTCCCTCTTCTCTGTGTAGTCAGTGTTGCCCAGGCAGATGTGATTGAAGAGCTCCACAGAGAGGCTTCTGAGGCAATTGAGAGCACTAAGCAGAAGGCGACAGAACTGGCAGATGAAGCGGCTGGGTTGGCCACAGAGATTGCAAATGATGCTGCCAATACGGCGCAGGAAATGGTTGATGACGCAAAGTCCAGAGGAGTGGAGCTGCTAGAAAAGCTTGAGCGTGAAGATGAGGGCGCAACTGAGGAAGCTGAGAGCCATCTTAAGCAGGCTTAGTCAGTCTCTCACTGTTTACACTCCTTATGCTATCGCCTGTGGCAGTTCGTAAACATGCGTTGCAGATACGTATAGGGCTCCCGTCTATTAACCTGGGCAGTTTCGATTCGCGAGTACAGGTTGGTAGGTGAAGGAGCTAAGGTGATGATGTGTTGCACAGATGGTGGACTGTAATTTCGGCTGGACAGTTGATGCGGGCTTCGACTAATGAGGCCCCTGCCCCACGAGAAGTGTAGCCCATCATGCGATGGTATTTCCACGAGCCAGAGCAGTATCTATGTGGGCAGGTGACGTTACAGTAGAGCGGCTTCCCGCCGGGAAGGCAGATCTGTCCACCGTGAGTATGCCCACATAACATCGCATCGAAGGCGGCATATGCGGCATGTTTATAGATCTCGGGCGTGTGCGATAGCAGAATGGAAGGTGCAGTAGCGGGGATCTCACTGCTGGCCTTTTCAATGTTGTCGGCGCGAAAATAGTGGGGGTCATCAATGCCGGCGAGCCAGATGGTGCAGCTGTTCTGTTTGATCGCGACATGCTCATTCATCAGCAGCCGAATCCCCATTGCCTCAAGTGCTGTTGTCATCAAGATGGAGTCATGGTTGCCGAGTACACTATAGATTGGCGCCTTGATATGCGGCCGCACCTTTTTCATGCCATTGATTGCTGCACTATAGTCACCATATGTTTTCGCGCGGTAATCCCCTGTGATAACGCAGAGGTCATAGTCGACCTGGTTGATACTGGCGATCAGTGAATTCGCCATCTCAGGCAAGAGATCCAGATGCAGATCGCTCAGGTGAAGTAGCCTTAGCCCCTCAAGCCCAGCAGGTAGCCTGTATATAGGTAAAAGGTTGTGGGTGATCGCTATATTGAGTACGTTTTTCTTCGCACGTTTATAACTAAATGAGAGTTTTAGGCAGGTGCGGATCAGCTGGTGCATACTGCCCCAGTTCTCAATGTTGAGCAACTTAACCCCCTGCCCAATGAGGCGTGCACGCCGTTCAGTCTCTATTCCGAAGCGCTGTTTGAAGTGCAGATGGCCCACCCGTTGCTCGAGTCTCTGTTGCTCTTCTGTCGTTGGCTGTTGCGGGGAAGGGTGCTTGGGGCTCATGGTTCTAGCTGTCCGTTATCTGCGATGGCGGCGTCAGTATCAGGTGGCCAGAGACCCCCTTATTTTCAATGGTAACATATTGTTAGCACTGGATATTACGGCTGAGGTCACTGTTGTGAAAAGCGTAAGTGAAAATTGATATTTTTAGGAAAAGAGAGATGAGCTGCTTAAGTAATCTTTTTTTTATGCCGCTAAGGGCGGTAGATAGGGAAGTTAACACTACAGCCGATTGCTGGCGGCGTTGGTAAAGGTATGGCAGGGAGTCTTACTCATGAATGATCGCGATTTATTATCGAGCACAGCTCCTCCAGTTTTTACCCCGCCCATTTTAGTTTTCCCTCGACTAATGCCCAGCAGAGCGAAATGACTGGCTCGTATTGGTGATTTGCTGACAGTAGCAGTGCTGGTTCTTTGTGATGTATCACATTGGAGGTGGTAACGATGGATGAAAAGACTGTTCTAATTGTTGATGATAGTCGCGTCTCACGTATGTTGATCAAGAGTGTGGTGGTTGACCGCCACCCTGGCTGGAGGATATTAGAGTCAGGCAGTGGCGATGAGGCACTGACACATACAGGTGAGCAGATTGATTTGATGATCATCGATTTCAATATGCCGGGGATGAACGGCATGACGCTAGCAGAGAAGATGAAAGCGCTTTACCCCACGGCACACATCTCAATGTTGACCGCCAATGTTCAGGATAGCATTCAGAAGCGAGCCGACTCACTGGGCATCGGGTTTGAGAAGAAGCCGATCACAGAAGAGAAGATTGCAAATATTATGGCGCAGGTGCAGCCATCTCATGTTTGAGATTACAGATATTCAGCGTGATTACATCACTGAGATATTGAACATCAGTATGGGGAGTGCGGCGGCTGTTTTAAGTGAAATGGTGGGAGAGGAGGTGGGGTTGTCAGTACCAGAGGTCGCCTTTTTACCGCGGCGGGTTGCTGCTGATAAGTTTGATCTGAATAATTCTGCGAAAATGAGTGGTGTGACGCAAAGCGTCAGCGGCGCTATTAATGGTGATGCTCTACTGATGTTCCCCGAAGAGAAGACGCTGACGATTGTGCGGATTCTACTTGGCGATACGGTGCCGGTTGAGAGCCTGACGGAGATGGAGCAGGAGGCGATGTGTGAAATTGGAAATATCATCCTCAATGCGATTGTCTCGAGTGTGGCCAATCTATTACAAAAAGAGATAGTGAGTTCTCTGCCCCGTTTTATTAGTGGTACCGGCAGTGAGATCTATGCGATCAATACAGGCTGTGAAGATGATCTGGTGATGTTTCTTAAGGTGGGCTTTGGGCTTGAAAGCCAGTCTATCAATGGTCACGTTACGTTGATGCTAAATGTCCCCTCGTTACATGAATTTATTGCACATCTGGATGAGCAGATTAATGCACTCTGATAGTAACGCTTTAAGTTCTGTTACTACCAAGCCTGGTGCATCAGGTACTGACAGCCTGTTTGGAAAGGTGCTGGATCTGAGTGAACATGGCCTCTTTCTGGTCGATTCAGCGCGAAAAATTGTTTTATGGAATGAGTGGATGGCACAGGCATCTTCGCTGGCAAGGGGCGATGTGATCGGTCGCACCTTTAACGAAGTGTTTCCAGAGCTGGCGGGTAAACGCGTCGCCTCAGTGATTGAGACAGCACTGGATATGCGAACGGCCTCATTGCTGTCACGCTCATTAAATAAATCGCTGTTTCCACTGTTTTCTGCTAATGGTGGGGGAGAGCGAAAGCGGATCGAACAGTCAGTAATCGTAAAGCCGATACAGTGCGATGGTCGAGATTACTGTCTGGTACAGATCACAGATGTCACCCCGATGGTGCAGCGTGAAGAGGTGCTGAGGGTGCTGGCCAGAGAGGCTGAAGCGGCACAGAAGGCAGCTGAAGAGATCTCCAGGTTTAAATCTGAATTTACATCAACGGTGAGTCATGAGCTTCGAACTCCGCTCACCTCTATTCGTGGCTCGCTAGGGCTGGTTTCAAGCGGGGTGATGGGGGAGCTGCCGCTGGAAGTGAACAAGCTTGTCAGCATCGCCTGCAACAACACTGAACGGCTGCTGTTTTTGATCAATGATATTCTCGATATCGATAAAATCGAGTCGGGTAAGATGGATTTTGTCATCGGTCCCGTTGATCTAATGGCGGTGTTGCGACAGGCACTGGAGGCTAATCAGCCCTATGGCGAGCAGTATAAAATCAGGTATGTGCTCAACCAGGTGATGGCCGGGGTAGCAGTCAGGGCCGATACCGATCGCCTGATGCAGGTGTTGAATAATCTATTATCAAATGCTGCAAAATTTTCACCTGAAGGTGCAGAGGTTGAAATTAATGTACTGCAAAATGGTGCGATGATCCGGGTCGAAGTGAAGGACTTTGGCGCAGGGATACCGTTACAGTTCCAGAGTCGGATCTTTGAGAAGTTCAGCCAGGCTGATGGCTCTGATACCCGAAAGACGGGAGGAACCGGCCTGGGGTTGAGCATCTCAAAGGCGATTATGGAAAAGATGGGCGGCGGGATCGGCTTTGAGACCGAAGAGGGCAAGGGAACTACATTCTATATCGATATTTGTGAGATGGCCCCAGCCTGATCGCGCTGCGCCGCTCACTCATGCGCTTCCAGCTCTTTTTTCATTTGGGTCTGTCTGTATTTGATACGCGCGATTGCTGACCTGTTTGAAGGCTGAGTATTTTTTAGCGCGATATCGAGCTGCTCAATGCCGCTATGCGTCGATCCCATTAAATAATAGTACTCCGCTAACGCTTCATGCGAGGCGCTCAGGTTTTTGTTCTGGTATTCACTTCTGGCGAGCGCTTTGTAAAGTTGTGGGTTTGATGGGTATCGCCTTAAATGCTCATATAAGAGCGCGGAGGCTTTTTTTGCCTCACCCAGCTTCATGAGTGTGCTGCTGTAGAGTGAGGTCAGCGCATGGTCATGGGGGAATATCTTCAGGTTCTCCTCACAGATGGCGGCGGCACGTGCAAAGTCGCCAGCTGAATAGGCGATATAGGCAGCGGCCACCTGATAATTAATTCGCTCTGGCTGCTGCTCAATAAGGGTGTTGATCTCGCGCATCGCCTGGTTATACTTTTTACCTTCCGCAAGGCTTAAGGCGTAGCCATAGCGGGCGATATCCGGCCGCGAAAGATTGTTTTCTAGCCGATTTCTGAATTGAGCGATGCTCTTTTTACTATCGTCACTACTGAGTACTTCGATTTTGGTTTTGATCAGCAGATAGCTTGTTTCATCGTGAGCCTCAGGGGGCGGGTACTGAGCCGCACGATTCCGTGTATCTGAAACGCGCGACAGAGTGAGTGGATGTGTGCGTAAAAACTCGATGCTCTGGTTATCGTAGGCTTTGTTGTGGCGGTAGAGGCGTTCGAAAAATGCGGGCATCCCCTGTGGATCAAAGTTACTTGCGGCGAGTAGTGTCATGCCCAGTCGGTCGGCCTCTTTCTCATTCTGACGGGTGAAGTTGATCCCGGTCTGTGTGCTGCTTGCCATGGCGGTAACCAGCGCAGCTTCGCCTAGCTCTGACCCCTGGCTGGCAAGAATGATGGCGGCAATGATCGCAGCTGCGGTGGGAACGGCGCGCTCTTTGGCAGCCTCAAAGGCGCGTGCCAAATGGCGCTGTGTCACATGCGCGATTTCATGAGCAACCACCGATGCAAGTTCGCTCTCTGTCTGCGTGGTCATGATCAGACCAGTGTTGATGCCGATGTGGCCGCCGGGGCCGGCAAAGGCGTTGATGGCTGGATCATCCACCACAAAGAATCTGAAATGTTGCTGACTATTACTGTTGGTGGTTAAGCGCTCGCCAAGGGCGGTGATGTAACTCTCAATCTCCGGGTCATAAACGATATGGAGTGCGCTGCGAAGATTACGCATAAACGCCTCGCCGATTCGATACTCTTCTGTGAGTGAGAGATAGGATTCGGAGGTGTCACCCATATCTGGTAGTTCAATTGCCTGCGCGGTTGGCAGGCATAGCAGAAGAGAGAGCAGCAGGACAAAACGATATTGTCTGCGTGCACGCACGCCGGTGGCGCTGTTGTCAGGATAGCTGGGCAAGTTGCGGCACATCTTCAGCGGGGCGACTCTGGCGTTCGATCACCGCCCTGAGAAATGGGCCGGTGACTGAGGCCGGGTTGCTGGCGACCTCATCTGGCGTGCCGGTAGCGACAACGATCCCCCCTTTATCGCCCCCTTCCGGGCCGAGGTCGATGATCCAGTCGGCGGTCTTGATCACATCCAGGTTGTGTTCGATGATCACAATGGTATTGCCCTGATCACGTAGTCGGTGCAGCACCTTCAATAACTGTTTTGTATCGTGAAAGTGGAGGCCGGTGGTCGGTTCATCCAGAATATAGAGGGTGCGGCCGGTGCCGCGTTTAGATAATTCACGGGATAACTTAACGCGCTGCGCCTCGCCGCCAGAGAGGGTCGTCGCATTTTGCCCCAGTTTAATGTATGAAAGGCCAACGTCGATCAGCGTCTGTAGCTTGCGCTTGATCACCGGAACGGCGCTAAAAAATTCAACCGCTTCATCAATTGGCATCCCCAGCACCTGGTGGATGTTTTTGCCCTTGTATTTAACTTCGAGTGTTTCGCGGTTGTAACGTCTATTTTTGCACACATCGCACGGTACATAAGTATCGGGAAGAAAGTGCATCTCGATCTTGATTACACCGTCACCCTGACACGCCTCACAGCGCCCACCTTTAACATTAAAGCTAAAGCGCCCCGGGGTGTAACCGCGTGAGCGCGCCTCCTGGGTGCCGGCAAAGAGTTCACGAATAGGGGTGAACAGGCCGGTGTAAGTGGCGGGGTTTGAGCGCGGGGTTCGACCGATCGGGCTCTGGTCGATGTTGATCACCTTATCGAACTGCTCCAGCCCTTCAATCTTGTCGCACGGTGCCGGGTCGTGGCTCCCTTCATTGATTGCCAGCGCCGCATGGCTATAGAGTGTGTCGTTAATCAGGGTTGATTTCCCCGAACCAGAAACGCCCGTGACACAGCACATCAACCCAACAGGAATAGAGACATCGATTGACTTAAGGTTGTTGCCACTTGCGCCAAAGATCCTGAGCTGCCTTTCCGGGTCGCTGGGCACCGTCTGCTGCGGGATATCGATGCACTGCTCGCCGGTGAGGTACTGGCCGGTCAGTGACTGCCTGGATGCCATGATATCTGCCGGGGTTCCCTGGGCGATGATCTCCCCCCCGTGGGTGCCCGCACCGGGGCCGATATCCAGCACGTGGTCGGCCGAGAGTATCGCATCTTCATCATGCTCCACTACGATGACGGTGTTGCCCAGGTCGCGCAGATAGGTGAGCGTCTGGAGCAGGCGATCATTGTCGCGTTGATGCAGCCCGATCGACGGTTCGTCGAGCACATACATCACCCCGACAAGCCCCGCACCGATCTGGCTGGCAAGGCGAATGCGCTGTGTCTCGCCACCGGAGAGTGTGCTGGCAGTACGGTTAAGCGCGAGGTAATCGAGCCCAACGTTAACGAGAAAACCGAGTCGCTGATTGATCTCCTTAACGATCTTGTCGGCAATCTCACCGCGCCAGCCCGGCAGTGTCAGCTGGGTAAAAAACTCATGTGCGCGCCCCACCGGCATCGAGGTTATCTCCGGCATGGTGGAGTCGGCAACAAAGACGTTGCGCGCCTCGGTGCGCAGGCGGGTGCCACCGCAGCTACTGCACGGCTGGTGGCTGATATATTTGGCCAGCTCTTCTCGCACTACGTTGGATTCGGTTTCACGATAACGGCGCTGCATATTGGGGATGATCCCCTCAAAACTGTGGTGACGTGATTCACTGCCGCCGCGTTCATTAAAGTAGGTAAACGCAATCTGCTCATCACCACTGCCGTAGAGGATGATGTCACGAGTGCGCCTGGGTAGATCTGCAAACGGGGTGTCGAGATCAAACTTGTAATGTGCCGAAAGTGCATTGAGCAGGCGGGAGTAGTAGGTGTTGCGCTTGTCCCAGCCGCGGATGGCACCGGCTGTCAGGCTCAGTTCGGCATGGGTGACGACACGTTCCGGATCAAAAAACTCCATCACCCCAAGGCCGTCACAGGTGGGGCAGGCGCCGGCCGGACTATTAAACGAAAAGAGTTTAGGCTCAAGTTCAGAGATGCTATAGCCGCAGTGTGGGCAGGCAAACCTGGCCGAGAACAGCAGTTCATCACCACTATTTTCAGCTCCATCCATAAAGGCCACTTTCGCAATCCCATCGGTGAGATGCAGGGTGGTCTCAATCGACTCAGCGAGCCGCTGCTGAAGGTCGGCACGCACCTTAAAGCGGTCGATGATCACCTCGATGGTATGTTTTTTATGCAGATCCAGTGTGGGTGGTTTTTCGAGTTCGACAATCTCGCCATCGATGCGGGCACGGATGTAACCCTGCGCACGTAGCTCTTCGAGTAGCTGGATATGTTCACCCTTGCGGCCGCGCACCACCGGTGCGAGCAGCATCATCTTTGACCCTTCCGGCAGGGCGAGGATGTGATCGACCATCTGGCTCACGGTCTGCGCTGCGAGCGGCTGATTGTGCTCAGGGCAACGCGGTTCGCCGGCGCGCGCAAAGAGCAGTCGCAGATAGTCGTAGATCTCGGTTACGGTGCCGACAGTCGAACGCGGGTTGTGCGAGACCGTCTTCTGCTCAATCGAAATGGCAGGCGAAAGCCCTTCAATATGATCGACATCGGGCTTCTCCATCACCGAGAGAAACTGGCGCGCGTAGCTGGAGAGCGACTCCACATAGCGGCGCTGCCCCTCAGCATAAATGGTGTCAAACGCGAGCGAAGACTTGCCGGACCCGGAAAGTCCGGTGATAACAATCAACTGGTTACGCGGGAGATCAACGTCAATATTTTTTAGATTATGGGTCCGTGCCCCACGAATCTGGATGGTGTCCATGCCTTGTTCCTACATCTAAACTAACCTGCTAATATACGCCTTTTAGCTCGTCGAAGGCAAAACAGTTCCATGATTCATACTGATATGACCCCCATTGAGAAGCGCGCGGCGTTCTCACTCGCTGGCATCTTTTCCCTGAGAATGATGGGGTTGTTCATGATCCTGCCGGTATTCGCGCTCTTCGCAACCGACATTGAAGGGGCGACCCCGGTGATGATCGGGCTGGCGATCGGTATCTACGGCCTGACCCAGGCGCTGTTCCAGATTCCGTTTGGCATGATGTCGGACAAATTTGGACGTAAACCGATCATTGCACTGGGTCTGGTCATCTTTGCGGTTGGCAGTGTGGTGGCCGCAACCGCCGACAGCATGATGGGTATCATCATCGGGCGCGCACTGCAGGGGAGTGGTGCAATTGCCGCCGCAGTGATGGCGCTGGCGGCAGATCTCACCCGTGAAGAACACCGCACCAAGGCGATGGCAGTGATCGGTATGAGTATCGGCCTGTCGTTTACCGCGTCGCTGGTACTGGGGCCGATGTTGAATGGAGTGATCGGCGTACCGGGTATTTTCTGGATGACGGCGGTGCTGGCGATTGGTGGTATCTTTGTATTGAAGTTTGTGGTGCCGACGCCAGCGAAGAGCAGCTTTCACCGAGATGCCGAGCCGGTGCCGGGCTACTTTATGAATGTGCTGAAAGACCGTCAGCTACAGCGGCTTGATTACGGCATCGCTTCACTACACATTATTCTAACCTCTACTTTTATCGCCCTGCCGTTTGCGTTGCGTGATTACGCGGGGCTGGATGTGGCGCATCACTGGTATGTCTATCTACCGGTACTGCTGCTCTCATTGGGGGCGTCGATTCCGTTTATCATTATCGCCGAGAAGAAGCGTAAAATTAAAGAGGTCTTTGTTGCCGCGATTATCGGCATAGCGGTAGCACAGCTAGGACTGGTTTTCTTTTATGATTCACTGATAGCGATCTGTTTACTACTCGCCTGTTTCTTTATCGCCTTTAATACACTGGAAGCGCTGCTACCATCCTTGATTGCCAAATTTTCACCGGCTGATAAAAAGGGAACCGCGATGGGTGTCTACTCCACTTCGCAGTTTCTGGGAGCCTTTATCGGCGGCCTGCTGGGTGGTGCTATTTATGGCTGGTTTGGTCTGGCGGGTGTCTTTTTCTTCTGCACACTGGTAGCGGGCGGCTGGTTCTTTGTCGCTCGAACCATGGAGACACCCCGTTTCCTCGCCAACTTCATGTTGCATGTTGGCGACATTCCAGAAGACCAGATCGAAAAGCTTGAATATGATCTGAAGCAGGTTAACGGTGTCGTAGAGGCGATGTATGTGGCGGAAGAGGGCGCCGCTTACCTGAAGGTCGATAACCGTGAGCTGGATGGCGATGCGCTGGAAGGGTTTGTAGAGCAGGTCGATGACTCAGCGTTAGGGACCGCCAAAGATGGCACGACAGATGATGCGCATAAGCGCGTGCCTCAAAATTAGTTAAAGGTTGGACCGCTAACAGAGTGTCAGGCGACCGAAGGAAGTGCCTGTGGTGCGGGGAGCGGAGCGACGACGCAATCTCGCAACTCAACGTTGAGCAGAAGAGTGAGATGACTTCCCCAAAGGGACCTGGTGTTCCAGTTCGTCGCGCACTGCTCGTTATGACACATTGGGTGCGTAATGAGTGGTATTCAAATTAGATGTATAGTTTAAAAATCACAATCGTGGGAGAGCGACAATGGCAAGAGGTGTGAATAAAGTAATTCTGGTC
>Ga0256830_1003181_pt1 | contig 10371 bp, 13 predicted proteins | sample 128326metaG_FD_190537 | JGI IMG/M metagenome (GOLD analysis project Ga0256830, IMG submission 190537) | Hydrothermal vent microbial communities from Lau Basin, Pacific Ocean - 128-326 | ecosystem: Environmental > Aquatic > Marine > Hydrothermal vents | place: Pacific Ocean: Lau Basin | collected...
CTCGTCGGGATGGAGCACCGTGTCCTTCTCGTCGCGGTCCAGCCCCAGCTTCTTGTTGACCAAAAAGCGCCCCACCCGGGAGAGGTTGTACGTCTCGGGCCGGGTGTAGAGCTTCTCGAAGAACTCCTGCATCGTCTTGAGGGTGGCCCGCTCCGTGGAGCGCATCCGCTTGTAGATGATCGCCAGCGCTTCCCTTTGATCCGCGGCCTTGTCCTCTTCCAAGCTCCGCTGGATGTAGGGGTTGAGCAGCCGGATCTGCTGGGGCTTGGCTTTGACGATCTCCTCGATGAGGTCGGCCTCGAGGGGCTCGCCCGCGGGGAGGATCGTCTTGCCGTTCTGGATGGCCTCTAAGACCCGGCAGCCCACGAAGCGCCGGAGCTTCTCGGGGGTGATCGGGTTGAGCACGATCTGGTAGCGCTCGATGATCTGCTCGGTCGTCATCCCGAAGGCCTTGAGCAGGGTGGTGACGGGCACGGTCGCCTTGCGGTCGATGTTGGCCAGCATCCGGCCCCGCTTCGTGTCGAGGATGATCTCGAGCCAGGCCCCCGCCTCGGGGCGGACCTGGGCGTGGTACTCCTGGGGCGCCTCCTGGGTGAAATACACCCCGGGGGCGATCGCCAGGCTGTTGACCAAGACGTTCTCGCTGCCGTTGATGATGAACGTCCCCCGGTCCGTCATCAGGGGGATATCCGCCAGGAAGAGGTCGTCCTCTTTGACGAGCTTGCCGTCCTTGAGCAGCCGCCCCTTGACCCGCAGGGGGGCCTGATACGTCAAGTTCTTATCCTTGCAGTCCTCCTCCGAGTTGTGCGGGGGCAGCAGCCGGGGCTCGACCAACTCGAGCACCAAGCCGCCCTTCCCCTCCCCCTCGATGGGGGAGATCTCGGCGAAGATCTCCTTGAGCCCCTCGGTCAGGAACCACTCGTACGAGCGGCGCTGGGACTCCAACAGATACGGAAGGTCCATCACATCTCGGACCCGCCCGTAGGAACGCCTCTCCCTCACAGCCACGGCAGATATCCCTCCTCAGGGAAAAAGCCCTCAAGCCGCTTGGGATTGGGATGGAGCCTGCGGCCGAGGGCACGTTGTGGCTCGATTACTGCACTTCGACTTCCGCGCCCAGCTCCTGGAGTTGGGCCTTGAGCTGCTCGGCCTCCTCGGGGCTGATGCCCTCCTTGAGCACCGCGGGGAGGTTGTCCACCAGCTCCTTGCACTCCTTGAGGCCCTTGCCGGTGATCTCCTTGACTTTCTTGATCACCTGGACCTTCTGCTGCCCGGCGTTCGTGAGCACGACCTTCACCGTGGAGGGCGCGGCCGCCTCCGCCCCGGCGGCTCCGGCCGCCGCCCCGGGGGCCGCCGCCACGGCCACCGCGGCCTGGGCGCTCACGCCGTACTTCTCCTCCAGCGCCTTCACCAGCGCGTGGAGGTCCTTGACCGTCATGTTGTCGATCGCCTCGAGAATCTCCTCCGTCGTCATCGTCATGATGCCTCACTCTCCCCTTTCGCTTTCTCGGTGGCTTCTTCGGGTTGCTCCTCCGCTTGCGCTTGCCCTTGCTCTTGCGCTTGCGCTTGTTCGGCTTGGGCTTGTTCAGATTGCTCTTGCTCTCGGGATTCCGGCTGCGCTTCGGCTCCCGACTCCGCTGCGGGCTCCGCCTCGGATGGTGTTTCGGCCTTTGCTTCGGGTTCTGCTCCCGCTGTCGCTTGCGTTTGGGCTTCGGCGGCAGGGGTCTCGGGCTTCACCTTGGCGACCTCGTTTAAGACGATCACGAGCTCCCTGAGGAGCGCGTTGAGCACGCCCGCGAAGCCCTGGATGGGCCCCTGGAAGGCCCCGGCCAGGCGCGCCAGGAGCTCCTCGCGCGAGGGCAGCGACGCGAGCTCCTTGGCCCCCTCGGCGTCGACGAGCTCGCCCTCGCTGATCCCGCCCCGGATCTCGTACTTCTCGAAGCGCTTGGCCAGCTCGACGGCGACCTTGAAGGCCAGGGCGGGGTCGTCGTAGCCGAAGCAGATCCCCGTCGGGCCGTCCAGGAGGGGGTCGATCTCCAGCCCGGCGCGCTGGGCGGCCAGCTTGGCCAGGCGGTTCTTGATGACCTTGTACTCGAGATTGGCCTTGCGCAGCTCCCGGCGGAGTTCCACCATCTCGTTGGCCGTAAGGCCCCGAAAGCCCGTGAACACCAACGCCTTGGAGCGCTTGAAGCGCTCCTCCAGCTCCTCGAGCATGCGCTCTTTCTCTGCCGTGGGCATCAGAATCCCCTCTCCTCGGCCAGGCGCACGACCTCGTCGGGGTCGACCTTGATGCCCGGCCCCATGGTCGTAGAGATCGAGACCTTGCGGACGTAGCGGCCCTTGACGTCCTCCGGGCGCTCCTCGAGGATGGCCGCCGCCAGCGCCAGCAGGTTCTCTTTGAGGTGCTCCTCGGGGAAGGAGACCCGCCCGAAGATCGAGTGGACCTGGCCGTACTCGTCGACGCGGAACTCGAGCTTCCCCTGCTTGATCTCCTGGATGGCCTGCGCGATGTCCTTGGTGACGGTCCCCGTCTTGGGCGAGGGCATGAGCCCCCGCGGCCCGAGAATGCGCCCCAGGCGGCTTACGATCCCCATCATGTCCGGGGTGGCCACCACGCGGTCGAACTCGAGCCACCCCTCCTCGATCTTCTTTACGAGGTCCTCGCCGCCCACGAAGTCGGCCCCGGCCTCCTCGGCCGCCTTCAGGGCCTCGCCCTTGGCGAAGGCCAGCACCGTCACGGAGCGCCCCGTCCCGTGGGGAAGGGTGACCGTCCCGCGGATGCGGTGCTCGTTGCGCCGCGGGTCGACCCCGAGCTGGAAGACGGCCTCGGCGGCCTCGTCGAACTTGGCGCTCGCCGTCTCCTTGAGGAGCGCGATCGCCTCGTCCACGGGGTAGACCCGGCTTCGATCGACCTTCTCCGCCACGGCGGCGTAGCGCCGCCCGTGCTTCTTCTTAAGCTGCGTGTTGAGGGTCGCCATGGTTATGCACTCTCCACCACTTCGATGCCCATGTTGCGCGCCGTCCCCTCGAGGATGCGCATGGCGGCCTCCACGTCGTCCGTGTTGAGGTCGGGCAGCTTGATCTCGGCGATCTTGCGCAGCTGCTCCCGGGTGATGCGCCCGACCTTCTGGGTGTGGGGCACCCCGGAGCCCTTGGGGATCCCCGCCGCGCGCTTTAACAGCTCCGAGGCGGGCGGCTTCTTGAGCACGAAGTCGAAGCTCTTGTCCTGGTAGACGTAGATCTGGACCGGGATGAGCAGGCCCTTCTCTTGGTCCTTGGTGGCGTCGTTGAAGCGCTTGCAGAAGTCCATGATGTTCACTTTGTGCTCGCCCAACGCGGGCCCTACCGGCGGCGCGGGGGTCGCCCCGCCTGCGGGGATCTGCAGCTTGATCACGGCTTCTACGCGCTTTCCGGGTGCCGGTATCGTCGCCATCCGAAATCTCCCCTTTGGTTCGCTCGTTTCTCGACTTTTCTTCCGTGCACGACGAGGGATCGCCGACGGAAGGCTAGAGCTTTTCGATCCCGTCGAAGCTGAGTTTGACGGGCGTCTCGCGCCCGAAGATCTTGACCATGACGGTGACTTCCTCGTTCTCCTTGTCGATCTCGCGGATCTCGCCGGTGAAGTCCGCAAACGGCCCCTCGACGATGCGGACCACCTCGCCCGGCTCGAAGTCGACCTCGATGACGGGCCCCTCGCGCTTCGGCGCGGTGGGCACCTCGAGCACGCCCGCCTTGCGCTGGACGACCTTCATGTCCTCGTCGGGGACGGGCAGCGGCGGGTTGCCCACGAACCGCGCCTTGATGCCGTCGAGAAGCCCCAGGACCTCCTCGCTCATCTCCGCCTTCGTGAAGACGTACCCGGGGAAGAGGCGGCGCTTCTCGATCCGTTGGACCGTCACCACCCGCTTGTCTTTGTACTCCTTCACCTTGACCATCCCGGAGGCTTTCGAGTAGAGGCGGTGCTCCTTCTCGAGGAGGTCCCCCTTGCGCAGCTGCATGCCCTCTTTCAATCTTACCGCGTAGTGCTCGGGGATCTCCTCGACGACCCGCTCGCCGTCGGCGCGCTCCAGCACCACCCGCTTGATCCGGGAGCGGTCCACGACCTTCCCCTTGACCTTGGTGAAGAAGCGCGGATCGCGGTCGCTCGTTAAGGGCACGTTTGCGGGGACCTTCTCGCCCACGCGGATGTCCCGCCGGATCCGCTTGTCCTCCGGGATGAGATACACTTCCTCGTTGCGGTTCGTGAGCTCGATGATCACCCGCTGCAGGGTCTCGACGCTTACGACCTTGGCGTCGTACTCGATGCGGCGCTCGGGCTTTACGGCCAAGAGATCTCCGCGCTTGATCCGCTGGTTCGGCTCGATGGCCAGCTTGTACTCGTAGGGGATGCGGTACTCGGCGGCGCGGCCGCGGTGGCTCTTGGCCGTGATCACCTCCTCGACGGGGGCCAGGAAATAGGCCACCTCGCCGTTGAGGCGGAAGGCCTCGAACTTGTCCTCGAGGCCCTGCTCCCGAACGCGCTTCTCGAGCTCCTCCTTGACCTTAAGCTCCGACCCGGCCTGGGTCTGGATCGCGTACCACTTCTTCATGATGGTGGTGGTCCCCTGCGTTTCTTATCTTAGCCCGCTCCTACCCCGTGCCCCGGACGAGCTCGAAGAGCTTGTTGATGGCAAACGAGAAGGCGATGTCGTAGGCGAACAGGATCGCCGTGAGGAGGACGATCATCGCGATCACCAGGACGGTAAGCCCGATCGTCTCCATCCGGCTCGGCCAGCTGATCTTGTAGAACTCGGAGCGAACCTCGCGCAGGAACCGCTTGAGTCGTTCGATCATCGCGGGTGAAATCCCCCCCGTCGCAGTTTGGCAGGCCCGGGAGGACTCGAACCCCCAACCCCCGGTTTTGGAGACCGGTGCTCTGCCAATTGAGCTACGGGCCTACACTTCCTTCCATTTACACCGCTTACACCGCCATTATACCGCGGGCCTTAGACCTCGCGGTGCACGGTGTGCTTGCGGCACCACTTGCAGTACTTGCGCAGCTCGAGCTTGGCCCGGTGCGTGCGCGGGTTCTTGGTGGTGTGGTAGTTGCGCCGCTTGCACTCCGTGCAGGCCAGCGTCACGTGTTCGGCCATCGGCTATTCGATCACCTTGGTGACGACCCCGGCGCCCACGGTCCGGCCGCCCTCGCGGATGGCGAACCGCAGCCCCTCCTCCATGGCGATGTGCTTGATGAGCTCGGCGGTGATGGTGACGTTGTCGCCGGGCATGACCATCTCGACCCCCTCGGGGAGGGTGATGGTGCCCGTCACGTCCGTGGTCCGGAAGTAGAACTGCGGCTTGTACCCCGAGAAGAAGGGGGTGTGGCGGCCGCCCTCGTCCTTGCTGAGGACGTAGACCTCGCCCTCAAACTTGGTGTGCGGGGTGATGCTCCCCGGGGCGGCGACGACCATGCCGCGCTCGACGTCGTCCTTCTCCACGCCCCGCAGGAGGATCCCGACGTTGTCGCCGGCGATCACTTGATCGAGGGTCTTGTTGAACATCTCGAGCGAGGTGGCCACGGTCTTGATGGGCTTGTCGCGCAGCCCGACGATCTCGACCTCCTGGCCCGGGGTGAGCTGGCCGCGCTCCACCCGCCCGGTGACGACCGTTCCGCGCCCCTTGATGGAGAAGACGTCCTCGATGGGCATCAGGAACGGCTTGTCGATCTCGCGCTTGGGCTCGGGGATGTACTCGTCCAGGGCGTTCAGCAGGTCGAGGATGGGCTGGATCGCCTCGGGGTCGGTCGGGTTCTCCAGCGCCTTCTTGGCCGAGCCCCGAATGACGGGCACGTCGTCCCCGGGGTACTCGTACTTGCTCAGGAGATCCCGGATCTCCATCTCCACCAGGTCCACCAGCTCGGGGTCGTCCACCAGGTCGACCTTGTTGAGGAAGACGACGATGTAGGGGACGTTCACCTGGTGGGCCAGCAGCACGTGCTCGCGGGTCTGGGGCATCGGCCCGTCGTCGGCGGCCACGACGAGGATGGCCCCGTCCATCTGGGCCGCGCCGGTGATCATGTTCTTGATGTAGTCGACGTGGCCGGGGCAGTCGATGTGGGCGTAGTGGCGCTTGTCCGTCTCGTACTCGACGTGGGCCACCTGGACGGTGAGGATCTTCGAGGCGTCCCGGACGACGCCGCCCTTGGCGATGTCCGCGTAGGACTTCTCCTTGGCCTTCCCCTGCTGGGCCAGGACGCGGGTGATCGCCGAGGTGAGCGTCGTCTTCCCGTGGTCGATGTGGCCGATGGTGCCGACGTTGACGTGCGGCTTCGTCCGCTCGAACTTCTCCTTCGCCATGCAAACCTCCTCCGGATTTCCGTATCGGCTTCTCGTCCCGTCGCAGGCCCAGGGGGACGAGAAGGGAATTCGATTCGGGAGCCCGAGGCCGGGATTGAACCGGCGACCTTTCCCTTACCAAGGGAACGCTCTACCACTGAGCTACCCGGGCGTGGTTGGGGTATTATAACGGAAGAACCCCGCAACAGCAACAAGGGGTGGAGGGGGAGGGATTCGAACCCCCGAAGGCAGTGCCACCTGGTTTACAGCCAGGCCCCGTTGGCCGCTTGGGTACCCCTCCAGCTTGTTGTTTGATATTCTACCCCACCGCGGTCGCGCGGGAAAGGGGAGCCGGCGGTCGGGCTCGAACCGACGACCTGCCGCTTACAAGGCGGCCGCTCTCCCAGCTGAGCTACGCCGGCCGGTCTCAGCTCACTCGCGCTCACGCGTACACGCACACGCACGCGCACTTGCACTCGCGCGCCTTACGCGACCCCCGCAGCGACCGCAGCGAGGACAACGGGGAGCTTACCGAGCTTGGCCGGGAGTTGCAAGCCCGATCCGCTCCCCGCTTGTCCTGCTTTCCGCGTTGAGTGGATGGTGTTACTTGCCGCGGCTGTCCTTCTTCTCCTCGCGGTCGACGAACTCCATGATCGCCTGGACCACGAGGTAGTTGACCGAGCGGTCCCGCTTCTTGGCCAGCTTGCTCAGCCGCTCGATGAGGCGGTACTGCCGCTTGTCCTGCGGGACGTAGATGCTCAGCTTGTCCATCGGCATCGCTGCCCACCTCCTCTACGCTTGCGAGATTTGGATTGGGGGATAGCTTTGCCCTCCCTTCGGGGGCGATCGCCGCCCCCGCGATCGCCCCACTATACCCGACTCTTCCATGAGATTCAAGTCCTTTGCTTTGCCTTGAGGTGGGTCAGGAGTCGTTCTAGGCCCTCTACATAGCTTTGCGCCCCCTTGCCGCTGATCTGCGCAAGGCAGACGGGCGCGATCACCGAGGTCTGCCGAAAGAGCTCCCGGGCGTGGATGTCCGAGAGGTGCACCTCGACGGCGGGCAGCCCCACGGCCTCGATCGCGTCCCGCAGCGCGTAGCTGTAGTGGGTGAGCGCCCCCGGGTTGATCACGATCCCGTCGACGCGGCGGCGCGCCCCGTGGATGCGGTCGATGAGCGCCCCCTCGTGGTTGGACTGGAAGAACTCCACCTCGACCCCCAGGCGGCGGGCGTGCGCCTCAATCTGCCGGTTGAGCTCCTCCAGGGACTGCGATCCGTAGATTTTGGGATCTCGTTCTCCCAATAAGTTGAGGTTCGGTCCGTGCAACACCAGAATCCGCATGATTCGGTGAACCCCTCACCACGGCCACAGGTTTCGGAGCCGCTCCCGAAGCTCTTCAGCGGGCAGCTCCGCGATCTCGGCCCGGCCGATCGCCCCCAACGCCACCACGCGCAGCTTCCGGCCCCGGGCCTTCTTGTCCCGATGAATATATTCCATTAAAGTGTCGATGTCAAGCCCCTCGGGGAGGGGCGGGCGGGGAAATCGCTCCAGAAGCGCTTGAACGCGCTTCTTCTCCTCGAGGGGGAGCTTCCCCAGCGCGTGGGAGAGCTCGGTCTCGACGAGCATCCCCCAGACGACGGCCTCGCCGTGGGTGAAGCGCTTGTATTGGGTCGCCGCCTCGAGGGCGTGGCCCACCGTGTGACCGAAGTTGAGGAGGGTCCGCGCGCCCGTGACTTCGCGCTCGTCCTCAGCGACGATCCGGGCCTTGATCTGCACCGCCCGGGCGATGACCTCCTCCGCGAGGCCCCAATCCTCCAGCCGAATCAGCTCGTCCAAGCGCCTTTCCAAAAGCGAAAAGAGCTCCGCGTCGCGGATGAGCGCGGCCTTGACCGTCTCTGCCGCCCCCGACCAGCGCTCCCGCTCGGGGAGCGTCTCGAGCGCCTGGGGGTCGACGAGCACGAATTGGGGCTGATGGAAGGCCCCAATTAAGTTCTTCCCCAGGCGGTGGTTGATCCCGGTCTTGCCGCCCACGGAGGCGTCGACCTGGGCTAGGAGCGTGGTGGGGACCGGGACCCAGCGGACCCCCCGCAAGTACGTGGCGGCCACGAAGCCCGCCAGGTCCCCTACGACCCCGCCGCCCACGGCGACGATCACGGCCTCGCGGTCGAAGCCGCCCCAGATGAGTCGGGTGTAGAGCCGATCGGCCCACTCCAGCGACTTGCTCGACTCCCCCGGCGGGACGGGGATCACCTGGGCGTCGACGCCCGCCCCCTTGAGCGCCTGGAGCGCCCGGCGGGCGTAGAGCTTCTCGACCGTGCGGTCCGTGACGATCGCCGCGCGCCCCCCCAGCCCGTGTCTCTTGTACAGTTCCCCCAGCCGCTCGAGCGCCCCCGCCCCGAGGTAGACGGGGTAGCTCCGCTCTTTCAGCGCAACGGGAATCTCCCGCGTGCTCATCGGGCTCGTACTCACGGGGCCCACCCCCGCCGCCGCAGCTCGTGGAGGAGTCGTTCGAGAGTGGCCTCCGGGGGCCCCTCGTTCTCGATCACGAGGTCGGCCTCCCGGTAGTAGGGCTCGCGGACCGCCAGGAGTCTTCGCAGCAGCGCAAGGCGCTCCTCCCACTCGAGGCCGCTGAGCAGGGGCCGGATCGGGTGCTCCGGCAGGCGCGCCAGGGCCGTCTCCGGGCGCACCTTGAGGTAGATGGAGTACCCGGTGGCCTTGAGCAGCCGGCGGTTCTCCTCCCGCAGCACCGCGCCCCCTCCCAGGGAGACGACGAGCCCCCGCTCGCGGCTCACCTGCAAAAGTGCCTGGGTCTCCCGCGCGCGGAAGCCCTCCTCGCCCTCCCGCTCGAAGATCTCCGCGATGGTCATCCCGGCTTCCTCCTCGATGAGCTCGTCCAGGTCCAGGAAGGGACGGCCCAGGGCCGCCGCGAGCATCCGGCCCAGGGTCGTCTTCCCCGAGGCCATCATCCCCACCAAGTAGAGGTTGGGAGGCAGCCTGCGCTCTGCGTCCCTGACCATAGTTGATAGTTGAAGTTAAAATTCCCGAGGGGGCGTCGGCCCCGGGCGGGTGGCGGCCTTGAGGCGGGCGGCCAGCTCCTCGAGCGCGGGAGGAGGGGCCCCTTGGGCGATCCGCTCCACGAACGCGGTGCCGACCACCGCCCCGTCCGCGCCCGCCCGCAGCACCTCCCGCACTTGGGCGGGCTCTGCGATCCCGAAGCCCACCACCAGGGGCAGCTCCTTGGGCACCCGGGAGCGCACCCGCTGGATGAAGCGCCTTCGTCGCTCGTCCACCTCGGTGGCCGTCCCGGTGACCCCGTAGCGCGGGACCAAATACAAGAAGCCGCGGGTGTGCCCGGCGATGCGGGCTAAGCGCTCCTCGTCCGTCTCCGGCGTGGCCATAAATATCATAGCCAAACGGTAGCGTTCGGCCTGCTCTTGGAGGGGCTGCGCCTCCTCGACGGGAAGATCCGGGACGATGAGCCCGTCGGCCTCCACCTCGGCCAGGCGGCGGCAGAAGTTCCGCTCCCCCATGGCCAGAATGGGGTTGTAGTACGTCATAAGCACGAGGGGGACCTCGCGGCCCCGGGGGTCGCGGCGCAGAGCCGTCACCAGGTCGAAGACCCGCTCGGGCGTGGTGCCCGCCCGAAGCGCCCGCACCCCCGCGCGCTGGATGACGGGTCCGTCGGCGATGGGGTCGGAGAAGGGCACCCCCAGCTCCAGAACGTCTACCCCTCCCCGCAGGAGCGCGCGGGCGTACTCCAGGCTCCGCGGGGGGTCGGGGTCCCCGGCCATCACGTACCCTACGAGGCTCCCCTCCCCGCGGGCTCTCAGCTCTTGAAACTTGCGCTCGATGCGGTTCATCCCCCTGTTCACGCTTGTGTTGGGGTTCTCCCGTGTCGGCGAACGACCTCCAAGTCTTTATCCCCGCGGCCGGAGAGCGTGACCACGATCACCCCGTTCTTCCCCAGCGCCTTGGCCCGCTCGAGGGCGGCGTAGAGGGCGTGCGCGGGCTCCAGCGCCGGGAGGATGCCCTCCAGCTCCGCGAGCTGGCGGAAGGCC
>Ga0256830_1003182_pt1 | contig 10370 bp, 9 predicted proteins | sample 128326metaG_FD_190537 | JGI IMG/M metagenome (GOLD analysis project Ga0256830, IMG submission 190537) | Hydrothermal vent microbial communities from Lau Basin, Pacific Ocean - 128-326 | ecosystem: Environmental > Aquatic > Marine > Hydrothermal vents | place: Pacific Ocean: Lau Basin | collected...
AAATCGCGATCCAGAAAAGTTGCTCCCCCGTCCATCCCCACTTTCCAGCCAAGGGCATTGGGAACATCATTTTTATCGATCTGGTAATCGTCCAAAATAAATTCGAAAAAGGCCGCATAACAAGGCGACCTTTAATTCATGATTGTGAGGGTTATTAATCCAGTTAGTCTAATTTACACTCAACGCAAAATCCCAACCAATAATGAAAGAGGTTTTTCCGGATTGTAACCAATTATGATAGATACCGATTTTATTAAAATATTTATTATTTTTATCAATATACATCAATTTGAATTCAATGGGTAAAGTATTGGAAAAATCAAAATTGTCAATTTTATTATCCCACGCATTCCATTTGGTGTAAAATGATTGATCTCCACGTTCTTCAAAATGTGCTTGAGCAATAATAGATTTAGCATCGTCAAAATAATATAAATATTGTAAATCCAGACTATGTGATTGGGGGCTTCTTAATCCCAAAGGTTGGTAATGTTTTTCAGGTGATGCATAAAGACCTCTGCTTAAATATAACCAGGGACTGGCATAAGAATATTCGATAGTTGAAGACCATTTATTTTTTCTATATTCGAAACCGAATAAGAATCCAAAAACAGTCTGCATATGAGGTCGATACTCCGGTGATAACTGCCATTCATCGATTAGCCACTCACCATAAAGAGAATAATTTTTAAGGTTAATTAACCAGTCACCGCCTACAAAATGGTTATCATTGTCTCCAATACCAATCACGGATGTGGAGTCTCCACCTTCAAGCCAATGTAGCTCATGTTTCCTTTCCATAAACAGACTTGCCAAAGGGTTCAGATAATACCATTCAAGACCACGGTTAAAACCGGTAGAAATGACAGCATCAAATAAATTAACTTGGAAATATTTTTTACTTTTATAACCTACTGATCGAATATAATACCATCGTTGAGCGATTTCATTGTCACCATCCCATTCTTTTTGGCGATTGTCCAAACGGATAATTGTATTACTGAATGACAATCCATGAAAATCAATTAATTTAAATTGGAAGTGGTCTAATGACGGAGCAGTTGGTGAAATAAACAAACCGGACATTTTACCATTACCTATCGGGATGTAATTTCTCCCCAACTCCATTTGAATGGGTTTATAAAAGAATAATATATAACTGGTTTCGTCGATGAACGTTAATTTTCCTCTACGGTAAGTGTACCAGATGTAACGATCAAACGGATGATCCAATGTAAATAAAATCGATTTCTGAACAATATGTAAATTATTGAGAGGTTGCAAATCAAAGGAAATAGGAATTGAAAAAGATATATTACCCACTTCAGGCTGAATATGAAAGTTTGCCTGTGAAAAAGTAACTGTTGATAAAAAACATGTGATGATAACGATTAGATATAATTTCTTCAATTATCTTACCAATCAACTACTTCTAACACCTCTTAGTACAATATTATTGAAAGCTTTATAAAAATATATTATATCCGTCGTATATGGATGTTTTTGTTTTCTTTTTAAATATTTTCGTTCGCTTTCAATGATTTCATTAAAAGATTTCGGTAAATCCACATAATAGGGGGGAACCAAACCGGGTTTATGCTTAATCCGTTCTTTTTGTAAATCTTCCGGATAGAGTGAGAAATAATGTTCACTAAGTGCTCGTACCCCAAATAATTTCAAATCTCCACGTAACCAGTTATATATCTGTGGCAATTCATCAATCCAATACCGCCGCATAAATATTCCCCATTTAGTTAAACGAAAGTCATCCTTAAACTTACCCGAATCTAACAGACTATGATTTTCATACAAATCGGCCTGAATGAATTCGCTGTAAGGATGCATGGTCCTGAATTTATGGATTATTATTACATTACCATTTAGACCAATACGTTTCAAATGAACAAGAGGACCATAGGAAGGTCTTTCCTCAGTAGATATTGTCTTTAATTTTTTTGCAATAAAGTAAAGTCTATTTTCAAGTAATTGTTCGGCAATAACCTTGAACCCACAAAAACTTAACCTACCAAAAACCTCTGCTTTTGATAAGACCCTGTTTTTGCCATTTGTCAGGACAAAATAAAGATGGCAAATTTTTGGAATTTTAGGAAAAATCCTGTAAAATAGAAAATGAAGCGGGTATAGAAGTGCAAACATAAATTTGGGCATATTTGAACGCAAACGTTGCCAATTCATTTCCAAGGGTACAAAGTTACCAATAATAATTCCCTGAGATATTATCTTATTGTAACATGCAATAAAGTATTGATTTAGACGGCGGACATCGTTCAATATATGTAGATTAAAAAACAAATTCAATGAATTATTTTCTAATAACTGGATATTCTCAATCGATGTGGTAGATAATATACAGGTTTTATCGTGGTTAAATTGCTGCGATTGTAAATGCTTTTCCAGAAACAGAACAAGCTCTTTTCTATGAGGAAAAGCAACTCTATCGAGTAGGGAGGTTATGTTTGAACGTATATCAGTCCTTTGATGTTTTTTATGATTCAGGAGTTTCTGACCAAAATGATTTTGGTTTATAATACTTTCACCAATATCAGAAATATTATTATGATCTTTTTTACTGATGAAATAAATAGTATTAAAAGAGGTCTCAAGAAATGTAAACGTGAGGGCAGTTCCGAACAATAGGTATCTGGATACTTCTTCAATTCTGAGGAAAAAATAAATGACCCCGAGCAATAGCAACATTATCACACCGGACTTAATAAAAGGAGCTACCTGATATAATATATTTCGTGATTCCAGAAAAGTATATTTTCGTGTTAAAAATATTGATACCCCCCACGAGCCATAAAGAGCCAAAAGAATACGCTCGCCCCTAGGATAAATCGTGAAATTCCCAGTTTTTAACCAAACTAAAATAAGATATGTCACGAATAGCATCACTGCACTGGGGATTAACCATCCTAAAATTATTACTCCTTTGTTCGGGTGGATTTTATCTTTGGATACAGTTAGTTCCAGGTTTTTCCTATTTCGAAGAAAAACTGATATAATAGATAGTGAAACAATTTCCAACAAAAAAGGGACAATTACCACACCGATAAGGAAGATACGAGAAACAATAAATAAATCAGTGATGGAAACTATTAATGTGGTAAAAAAGAGGGTAAAAGATGCAGACCAAAATAAAGCCCGCCATTGAACTCTTAATGTTTGACGGAACACTACTTTGTATTTCTTGAAATAAAGAGACAAAAGAAGCCAAAACAACACTAATAGAACAAACAGTTTTAAATAACTACCTTGTGGTATAAACTCACTATATCTAATAAAATAAAGCCCACTATATGAGCAGACTAAAATGATTATATCAAAAATTATTAGAATGCTCTTCATTTTAATATGTAGAGTTTCCTCAAAAAAGCCTTTTTTAGTTGAATAATCGATTGTTTGTGATTATAAACCAGATTTCCTGTAACCCTATGATTGTCATCATACAACTTTTCGTTCAATTTAGGCTGGAAATTCCGGAAGTTTAGGACAGTGATTCCGGCGAAGTTTCGGACACCATTTCGGTGAACTTTCGGACACTTATTTTCGTTTCCTAAAATGTGTTTAAAAGTTACTTTAAATGTTGGAAACAGATACAGCGTTTTTGATTTTTCTCATTGATTCACCTTTCAGATTTATTTTGTAAGCATTGTGTATCAGTCGATCCATGATGGCATCGGCCAAGGTTGGATTTTTAAAGTATGAATACCATTCATTAATAGGTAATTGACTGGTGACAATCATACTGCCGTTTCCGTTTCGGGCTTCAATGACCTCCAGTAGTTCCTGTGTTTGTTCCATGGTAAGCGCCATCAGTCCCAGGTCATCCAGGATCAGCAGTCGAAACGATTTCATTTTTTTCAGCCATTTTAGATAATTGCCTTCTGCCCTTTTCAGAGCCAGTTCCGCCATCAGGGTTGATATCCGGATGTAATGAGCCGAATACCCAGAAATAACGGCCTGATTTGCCAGGGCATTGGCCAGCCAGGTTTTCCCTGTCCCGGTGGGGCCGGTAATAATCAGATTATGAAACTGATCCAGCCAGTCGTTGCGAGACAACGCCTGGATCAGTTTTTTATCCAGTCCCCGGGAGCGGTGATAATCAATATCAATCAGGAGTGCATCCCGGTATTTAAGCCGGGCATTGCGTAGCATGTATTGGATACGCCGGTTCCTGCGCTCTGTGATTTCCTTTTCGATCAGGAATGAGAATCGTTCTTCAAACGACATGTCCACGAACAGTGAGGGTTTTTCCACTTGTTCGATTAAGGCGTTTTTCATGCCTTGCAGTCGTAATTCAGTCAATTGGTCCAGGGTATGATTAAGCATCGTTTCCTCCCTGGTAGTAATCTTCGCCGCGAACATTTTCATGACCGGTCTTTGGTGTGTCGGCCTAGGGTGATTTCTTTTCCCGATAGGTCTTGTTTTTCAATATGGATTTAAAACTGCTTACCCGATAGACATTCAACCGCAACATCTTCCTTGAGACCGCTTCCACAATCTCTGGCTTTACTCCTTTGGCTGTATTCAGGATCCCCAGGCAGCTCCTAAACCCTATTTCCGGATGCGGTTTTTCGGTTAAGATCGTTTCCATCAGGACCTGGGTGTTGATCCCAAAACTTTTACCCCAGTTAATAAGCCGTGAAGGAGTCCATTCCGCATACGCCCTATGGGTGGAAGCCATGTGTTCTTTCCGGGTGGAATAGGCTCCCGGGCGATAAAGTCGATTGTGAACTGCCACCTGTTTATTCCGATGGGTTATCTCTACGATGGAATCCGAATAGCGAACTTCCACTTCCTTACCGGCCAGTTGGTAGGGAACACTATAATAGGCTTTCTCAAGTTGAATATGATAATCAATATTTACCCGGCACAGTTTGAAATCCCGGTACCGGTACGGTTCAAGCGGTAGGGGGCTTTAATGCCGGCCGATCCAGTTCTTCATACAGCTCACGACGGCTTTTGCCAATGAACTTTAGTTTACGGTTATTCAACTCCTCCAGGAGGGACCTAAGCGCTTGATTGAGTTCAGGAACACTGAAAAACTGACGATCTCTCAGTTTCGCCAATATCCAGCGCTGGACCAATTTGACGGAAAGCTCTACCTTGGCTTTATCCCGGGGCTTATAAGGACGGGCGGGAATAATAACGGTTCCATAATAATCGGCCATATCCTGATAGCTGGGATTGATTTCCGGCTCATACCGGTCGGATTTGGTGACCGCCGCCTTTAAACAGTCCGGGACCGTCACTTCCGCAACCCCGCCAAAAAAAGAATAGGCATGGGTGTGGGAGTTGATAAAACAGGCTTTCTTCTGACTCTCGCTTGCCTCCGCAAAAAAATATCCACTGGCTCCCAGACAAGCGACAAAAATCTCGGCCTTTTGAATCTCCCCTGTCTTAGGGTTAATAATATCCATGGTTAATCCAGAGTAATCCACGAACATCTTTCCCCCGGCCTTGTGAACCTGACGCATGGTTACCGTTATCCTTTTGTTCCACTGTTTGTACAGTTCACAATACTGGGTATATCCATACCCCTCCGGATGTTGCTCCCGGTATTCTGAGGTGGACCCCATGGACTGGACACATTTTTTGAGATTTAAGGTGTAGTGTCAATCCTGCGGTTTTATTCATTATGCTGCCAATTCTTTTATGGGCTGATTGAAGTATACTTCTTCCGGGGTCTTGCGATCAAGGGATTGATGGGTTCTTCCCTGATTATAGAAAGTGATCCAGTTCCCAATTCCTGACCGTGCTTCAGCAACGGTTTCATAAGCTTTCAGATACACTTCCTCATATTTCAGACTCCGCCAGAGTCGCTCAATAAAAACATTGTCCATCCAACGACCTTTTCCATCCATCCGTCTATCGCCTGGGCTAACGACGGACAAGCTACTGATCTTGATCTCAGCGTCTTTAAGGATGCCTGTAAACTCCTCACTGGTAAATTGAGAGCCCTGGTCCGTATTGAATATCTCCGGCCTTCCATATTTTTGCAGGGCTTCCTGCAAGGCATCAACACAAAAAACTGTATCCAAGCTGTTTGAAAGACGCCAACTCAACACTTTACGGCTATACCAGTCCATAATAGCCACCAGATAGAGGAAACCTCTTACCATCGGCACGTAAGTAATATCAGTAGCCCAAACCTGATTAGGTTGATCAATGCTCAGATTCTTCAGTAGGTAGGGATACACCTTATGTTGTTTCCCTGGTTTACTGGTATTGGGCTTCGGGGCGGTGGAATGGATACCCATCTTTCTCATGAGTCGCTGGACACGCTTACGATTCACAATGATATCCATCTCATTACTGCGGTTTACCTGGTCCCGTAAACTGCGAGAGCCCATCCAGGGATATTGGATATGCAATTTATCCAAAAGCAAACAAAGCGTTTGTTCCTCAGGATCAGGAGTACTCATTGTTGGCTGGTAGTACAGGGTGGAGCGGTTTATCGCTAACAAATCACACTTGGTCGTCTTAGGTAGTGTCTCATCTTCATGTATTATCATTCTGCGTTCCTCCAAGCTTAACGACCGAACGCCTTGGCTAAAAAATCCCGCTCCATAGTAAGCTGCCCAATCTTGGCATGGAGTTCTTTGATCTCTGCTTCGGTATCCCTACGTGTCTTTTCCGAAGAACCGAATAAATCTTTAGATCCTTCCAATAATTTCTTTTTCCATTGCTGAATCTGATTGGGATGAAGTGAATATTGAGATGCTAATTCACTTAGAGTTTTGTCACCTTTAATGGCATCCAAGGCTACTTTTGCTTTAAATGCGGCGGAATGATTTCGTCTTTTTTTGCTCATGTTCTGCTGTTCCTTTTTACTTCTGGGTTAAGCAGAATTTACACTAACCAACTGTCCAGTTTTTGGGGTCCACTTCTCAAAATACAATGATCAATGGAATCTTCATTCCGATAAACTGAACATGCCGACAGCCTGGAATTTTACAACAGGCAACACTTCAATTATTGTGGCAGTTATTGATGATGGTTTTGAAAAAGACCACCCGGATTTAAATGAAAATATTTGGTCAAATCAGCCAGAAATAAATGGTCAATCTGGTGTAGATGACGACAATAATGGTTTTATAGATGATTTTAATGGTTGGGATTTTGAGGAGAATGATAACGGATTGCTCCCTGACTATAGTTGTCCAAAAGATTATCATGGCACTAGCGTTGCAGGAATAATAGCAGGAGAAACTAATAATAATCTTGGTGTATCAGGTATTGCCGGAGGATGGAATGGGCAAAACGGTGTTAAACTGATGTTATTAAAAACAGAATGTCCGGGACCAACAATTTCTAATGTTGCAAAAAGCATCCGTTATGCAATAAGCAATAATGCAAGTGTAATAAATATAAGCAGTAGCTGGCTTAAACAATTTGGGAGTTTTGATGAAACTATTGACAGTGCTACCACTATTTACGATTGTGTTATTGTTGCGTCTTCCGGCAACATAGAAATGCTCCCCAAACCGAATGGTGTTTTATATCCTGCTAATCACCCTAAAGTAATAGCCGTTGGGGCTACACTTAATGACGATACTATATGGGATTTTAGTGAGAGAGGGCCTTCGCTTGATGTAGTCGCACCAGGCGGAGAGGTCACTATCTGGACGACCGATTTGGAAGGTTCTCAAGGCGCTAATACGGAGGGGGATTACACTGAATTTGGTGGGACATCGGCGGCGGCGCCCCACGTAGCAGGATTGGCTGCATTACTACGGTCTATGGACAATACGCTAAGTTATCTTGATGTGAAAGATATTATTGAACAGACAGCAGATGATTTAGGTCCCGAAGGATATGATACAACCTATGGTTGGGGGAGGATCAATGCTTATAAAGCTCTTAGATCATTGCCTCCATCTGCTCCCACTGGTTTATATATTTCTGGAGGTTCCGGACAGAACCCAACACTTCATTGGAATGCAAATACAGAACCGGATATTTTAAAATACCATATATACCGTAAGGTTCCTGGAACATCAAACTATAGTCATATTGCCTCAACTATATCAACCCAATACACTGATATTAGCGTTACAATTGGAAATAAATTTGACCCTCAATACTGCTACAAGGTCAGTGCTGAAGATAGTTTAAATAATGAATCAGGCAAAACAGGATCGGAATGTATCCGTGGAGTTGGTCCTGTGGGTAAATTATCGGTTCTTCCTAAAAAATATAAATTATCTCAGAATCATCCAAACCCCTTTAATCCCACCACAACCATAAGGTTTGACTTACCTGAGAACACAAACGCACAGATCATAATCTATGATATCGTAGGCAGGGAAGTTATGAAGCTGCAAGACGGATATTTGGAAGCGGGCTATCATTCCGCAGTCTGGATGGGACTGAATGCTTCTGGAAATGACGTGCCTACCGGGATCTATTTCGCCCGGCTGGTCACACCATACTACAGCCATACCATCAAGATGGTGATGATGAAATAAAATTCATAACAAAGCCAACCTGAATCAAAGCCCTATGAGAATAAATTTCATAGGGCTTATGTTTAATTGTTAATGGTCACTTTAAATTGTACCAAAAATGGTCGTTTAAAAATGTACCACTTTTAATGGAATAGCCAGGAATAGTTACCTTTGATGGTTATAGAAATAATCATCGAGGTAAGCTATGAAGAAATTGGAGGATGTAGTGGACATTCACGATTTAAAGCGACAGGGGCTATCTCAGAGGCAGATTGCCAGGAGATTGGGAATTCATCGTCAGACTGTAAAAAAGTATCTGGATAATCCGGATTTGGTACAGCAGCGCTATCGCCGGAGGGCAAGAGGAAGCAAACTGGACCCGTATTGGGATCAGGTCCTGAGTTGGCTGGAAGATGATCCGGAATACACGGCGGTGTGGATTTATGACCACTTGGTGCCCCTGGGATTTGAGGGTAGTTACGAAATAGTAAAACGAAAGGTACGTTCCCTCAAGGAACAGAAGCAGCAGATTGCCTATCTTCGGTTTGAGACGGAGCCGGGATATCTGGCCCAAGTGGATTTTGGGGAGTTCCAGGTTGACAGACCCGATGGGCGTGTGGACAAATATTACGCTTTCGTAATGATTTTGGGTTACAGCCGTAAATCCTATGGTGAGTTTATTGAAGGTTGTGACCTACCGACTTTTCTGGATTGCCATATTCATGCGTTCCATTATTTTGGTGGTGTCCCCGGGAAAATTCTGTACGACCGGATGCGAAACGTATTTGTTGGGAAAGTTGCCGGGAAGGCCAAATTTAACAGCACATTGCAAGGCTTTGCTCTGCATTACGGGTTTACGCCGGTGGTGGCCCCGGCCTATGCGGCCTGGGTGAAAGGCAAGGTGGAACGTCCCTACCATTTTATTCGTGAGGGTTTTTGGCGGGGGTACAATTTTACCAATCTTGCGCGGGCCAATCAGGATCTTTGGGCCTGGCTTAGCATGAAGGATGAACAAAGAACCGAATAACGGGTATAAAATATTCCTTCCGACGTAATCCCTTGGTTATGGGTGGGGAAATCCGCCGACTGATGGACGAAATATAAAAGAGCCAAGAGCTCCCGACCTTGTCGGGAAGCGAGTCCGCAAGGCGGACCGACGAACATCGGGGAAGAGCCAAGAACCGAGAGCCAAGAACCAAAAAACATCATTTCCTGTTTGCTATAATGCGCCTATTTTCCTTCAAATTATTGTCGTGAAAGGACGAACAATTAACTGCTTATTTATCGGATCGGTCATGTCATTGCTTATGGCGGGAAATCATACAACGCTTTTTACCGATTGCCACGTGTCCGGATACCCGGGTGCGGATGCAATCCTGTGCGAAAACGGTACCATTGCGGCAATTGGAACCGCAACCGCTTTTTCCGCCGATGACACCGTTTCTCTTAAAGGCGGATATCTTTATCCCGGTTTTACCGATGCGCATCTTCACCTGGTGGGACTGGGTTGGTCCATGGAGGTTCTGAACCTGGTCGAGACCAAGTCTGAGGAGGAAATTGTTGCTTTGGTCTCGGAGGAGGCGGCCCAAACCGGCAAACAACACTGGATACAGGGCCGGGGCTGGGACCAAAATGATTGGCCGGTTCCCGAATATCCTACCAGGCGTTTGCTGGATCGGGCGGTGCCGGACATTCCCGTTTTATTACGGCGCATCGACGGCCACGCCGCCTGGGTAAACTCCCGCGCCCTGGAAATTGCAGGCATTACCGCCGATAGTGCCGACCCGGTCGGCGGTAAAATCCTGCGGGACGAAAACGGTGATCCTACCGGAATTCTGATCGACAACGCTGTCGATCTGGTCGCCATCCACATTCCTCCCGACACAAGAGAAGACA
>Ga0256830_1003183_pt1 | contig 10370 bp, 7 predicted proteins | sample 128326metaG_FD_190537 | JGI IMG/M metagenome (GOLD analysis project Ga0256830, IMG submission 190537) | Hydrothermal vent microbial communities from Lau Basin, Pacific Ocean - 128-326 | ecosystem: Environmental > Aquatic > Marine > Hydrothermal vents | place: Pacific Ocean: Lau Basin | collected...
ATGGCCAAGCGGTCCCCCTCCTCCCCCGGCACCTCGCCCTGGGCCCGGAGCCCGGCGATGACCTTGGCGAATTGCCTCGCCCCCTCGCGGTTGAAATCGATCAGCACCTCGTAATAGCCCGCGTAGCGGGGGTCGGGGTTCGGCCGCACGTCGGCATCGGTGAGGACGTCGCCGGTGAGGAGCGGTTCGCTCACCAAGTACCACATCGTCGGGTTGCCGGCCTCGTCCCGTTCGTGGGAGGGGAGGATCTCCTGGAGGCCCCGCCGCTCGGCCTCGAGGTCATCGCGGTTGGGCGAGGCCTTGATCACCTTGCGGAACTCGAGCATGGCGGTGGCCCCGATCAGGCGCCGGGCCTTCTCGGGGTCCTTGAGCCCCGGGATCACCACCTCGATGCGGCCCTCGCCCAGGGGACGGAGGGTCACATTCGCGAGCCCGTACTGGTCCACGCGGTTCTCGAGGATGGCCACGATGCGCGAGGTGATGTCCCGCTGCTTTTCCGGCGACATCTCGGCCACGCCCTCCGCCTGGAGGACGATGCGCGTCCCCCCCTTCAGGTCCAGGCCGAGCCGGATGACCTTGTCCAGGGGCCAGAAGGGGAAGAGGAGCCCCAGCGCGGCGAAGACCACGGCGGCCGTCACCCCGAAACGGATCCAGTTAGCGCGTTTCATCCCCCCTCCTTAGCTACTTGCGGACCTTCTCCACGATGCTGGACTTGGCGATCCTCACCTTGGCCCCCTCCTCCAGCGAGAGGATCACGGTGTCGTCGTCGATCTTGTCGATGGTGCCGTAGATCCCGCCCGCGGTGACCACGCGATCGCCCCGTTTCAGGCTCTGAATGAGCTTCCGGTGCTCCCGCTCGCGTCTCTTCTGGGGGCGGATGATGAGGAAATAGAAGATGGCGCCGAAGACCACGATGAGTATGACCAGAGAAATCAACTGGTTCCCCTGTTCCGGTGGCATATCATCACCTCTTTCCGCTTATGATCCTGTAAAGCCCCGTCCCAACGAAGGCCAGGGCCACGGAGATCACGGCCACGGTCCAGATCAACAGACCACTTCCCGTGAGCCCTTTGCCCACCGCCACCAGCTGGTGGGCCAGGGCGAAAATGACGGTCCACAGTATAGCGTAAAGGAAAGCCGCGATCGACCGTGGGGCCCGGTGGGCGCCGAGGTCGACGAGGGCCGCCAGCGGGGGGAGGGCGAGCCAGAGGAGGAGCGCGGGGCGGGCGTCCACGAGGCCGAGCCCGAGGAAGAGGAGCGCGTGGCCGGGGAGGAGGTTCAACAGGTTCCGGCGGGCGATCTCGCGCCGGTATCCCCGCCGCTCGCGCCACATCCAGTAGAACCAGAGGCCCAAGAGCTCGGCCCCCGCGGTGGCCCGGAGCCAGACGGGGATCGGGGGGACCGCCGCGCAGATGATGAACAGGAAGAGGACCAGCGGCGCGGTGGCGGCGCTCATAGCACCCCCCGGAACAGGTACCCCAGGCCCAGCAGGAGGAAGAACCCCAGGGTATCGGTGAAGGTGGTGAGGATCACCGATGAGGCCAGGGCCGGGTCCAACCCCAGGGCCCGCAGGCCCAGGGGGATGGCGGCCCCCACCAGCCCCGCGATCACCATGTTCCCCACCATGGCCAGAAAGGCCACGAGCCCCAGATAGGGGTTGTGCTTCCAGGCGTAGGCCACCGCCCCCACCACGATCCCCACGGCGAGGCCGTTCAGGAGGCCGAGCAGCACCTCCTTGGCGAGGATCCCCAGGCCCCGGCCGGGCGGTACCTCCCCCAGGGCGATCCCCCGGGTGACGATGGTGACCGTTTGCATCCCGGCGTTCCCGCCCTGTCCCGCCACCACCGGCATGAAGATGGCCAGGGCGGAGATCTTGGCGATCACGCCCTCGAACGCCCCCACCACGGAGGCGGCGAGGAACGCCGTGGCCAGGTTGATGTACAGCCAGGGGAGCCGGAGCCTGAGGGATTCGTGCCACGGGGTGTCCACCCGCTCCTCCCGGGGGACGTTGGCCATCTTGTACATGTCCTCGGTGTCCCGCAGGATGACGGTATCGAGGATGTCGTCCATGGTGACGATGCCCAGGAGCCTCCCGTCCCCGTCAACCACCGGGAACGCCAGGTACCCGTATTTGTCGAACGCCTGGGCCACCGCGTCGGCCGGCGTCTCCGGGGAGAGGGTCACCACCTCGGGCCGCATGATCTCCCGGATCCGGGTGTCGGGGCGGGCGAAGACGAGGTCCCGCAGGGAGAGGACCCCGAGTAGCTTTCCCTCCTCGTCCACCACGTATACGTAGTAGACCGTCTCCGCCTTCTCGGCGACCCGGCGGAGCCGTTCTATCGCCTCCTGGACGGTGATGTCCGCGGGAAGGGCGACGTACTCCGGCGACATGAGCCCCCCGGCGGAATCGGGGGGGTACCTCAGGAGACGCCGCAACACCTCGGCTTTCTCCCGGTCCAGGGCCTCCAGGTGGTCGAGGATCTCCTCCACTACGTCCCGGGGAAGTTCCTCCAGGACGTCCACCGCGTCGTCCGGTTCCATGCGGGAGAGGATCGCCGTGGCCTCCCGCTGGGGGAGCTCCTCCAGGAGCTCGGCGGCCTCGTCGGGGTCCATCTCCTCCAGGGAATCGGCGGCGGCGCGGACCTTGTACAGTTCCCGCAGGAGTTCCACCGCCTCCGCCTCGGGGAGCTCGTGCAGGATCTCCGCCACCTCGGCGGGGTGGCGCCTGGCCAGCTCCTGGGGGTCGAGGACGGATGTCCCACCGTTGCGGTCCGCCATATCAACGGCGAATATACCTGAAGAGAAAAGTTTCACCCAGGAGGTGTGATTTGCGCCTGTGGAGCACGCTGGAGCGCGGCCCGGTCGAGATCCCGCCCCCGGGGGAGAAGGCGACGGTGGGGATGTACGTCTGCGGCCCCACGGTGTACGACTACATCCACATCGGGAACGCCCGTCCCTTCATCGTGTTCGACGCCCTGAGGCGGTACCTGGAATCCCGGGGCTACGGGGTGACCTATGTGGTGAACATCACCGATATCGACGACAAGATCATCAACCGCGCCCGGGAGGAGGGGTCCTCCCCCGAGGAGGTGGCCGAGCGGTTCACCCGTGAGTACCTCGAGGACCTGGGGGCCCTGGGGGTAAATCCTCCCACCTATCAGCCCCGGGCCCGGGCCTACGTGGACAAGATGATCGAGCTCATCGAGGAGCTCGTCGCGAAGGGGCACGCCTACGTCGCCAACGGGGACGTGTACTTCTCCGTGCGGAGCTTCCCCGACTACGGCAAGCTCTCGGGGAAATCCCCCGACGACCTCCTCTCCGGGGCCCGGGTGGAGCCCGGGGAGGGGAAGCGGGATCCCCTGGACTTCGCCCTGTGGAAGGCCGCGAAACCCGGGGAGCCGAAATGGCCCTCCCCCTGGGGTCCGGGGCGGCCCGGGTGGCATACCGAGTGCGTGGTGATGTCCCGGGAGCTCCTCGGGGATACGCTGGACATCCACGCCGGGGGAAACGACCTCATCTTCCCCCATCACGAGAACGAGATCGCCCAGGCCGAGGCGTTGACGGGGAGGCCCTTCGCCCGGATCTGGCTCCACAACGGGATGCTCACCGTGCGGGGGGAGAAGATGTCCAAATCGCTGGGCAATTTCTATTACGCCCGTGACATCGTGAAGCTCTTCGGGACGGAGGCGGTGCGCTACTTCTACCTCTCCCGCCACTGGCGGAAGCCCCTGGACTTCTCCCACGAGGCCCTGGAGGAAGCGCGGAAGGCGGTGGAGGGGGTTTACGCGTTCCTCGCGGAAGCCGAGCTCGCCGCCGGGGATCTTCCCCTCCCCGAGGGGATCGCGGGGGAGATCGAGCTCCTGGAGGAGAAGTTCCACCGGGAATTGGAGGAGGATTTCAATACCCCCGGGGCGCTGGCCGCGCTCCAGGGGATGGCCAACGTGGGGAGGCGGTTCGTCGCCGAGGGCGGGGACCGCCGCGCCCTGGGGGCGATCGCCCGGAGGATCAGGGAACTCGCCGCGCCCCTCGGGCTGTTCCAGGGGGAGCGGACGCCGTCCTTTTCCGCGAAGGCCGAGGAGCTCATCGGGCTCCTGGTGGAGCTCCGGTCGGCGCTCAGGGCGGAGCGGAACTTCGCCCTCGCCGACGCCATACGGGAGAAGCTCACCTCGCTGGGGGTGGAGCTCAAGGATACCCCCCAGGGCACGGTCTGGACCCTCAGGTGAGCGGCCCGTTCACCGGGCGCCCCGGAGGAGGGATTCCACCCGATCGCGCCGGGGGAGGGAGGGCTGGGCCCCGAGGACGGTGGTCGCCAACGCGCCGGCGGCGCAGGCGAAGCGGACGGCCCGCTCCATGTCCATCCCTTCGGCAAGGGCCACCGCCAACGCCCCGTTGAAGGCGTCCCCCGCGGCGGTGGTGTCCACGGCCTCCACCGGAAACGAGGGCACGTGGACCTCGCCCTCGCGGGAGACGATCAGCGCCCCGTTCTCGCCCAGGGTGACGATCACGTGCTCCGGCCCGCGCGCGAGGAGCCCCCGGGCCAGGGCGGGGATCTCCCCCGGGTCGGCCGTCTCCCGCCCCGTTATCCGGGCGAGCTCGGTCTCGTTCGGGGTGAGGATGTCCACGGACCGGAGGAGGCCCTCCGGCAACGGGCACGCCGGGGCGGGGTTCAGGATCGTGCGCAGGCCGTGTTCGCGGCCCAGCCGCAGCGCGGCCTCCACCGTCGCCAGGGGCACCTCCAGCTGGACCAGCAACGCGGCGGCGCCGGCGAAGGCGCTCCGGGCCCGCGTCACATCGTTCGGGTCCAGGCGGCCGTTGGCCCCGGGGACCACCACGATCCGGTTCTCGCCGCCCCGTTCCACCACGATCAACGCCACCCCCGAGGGGGCCTCGGGGTCCACCGCCACGTGGGAGGTATCTATCCCCTCCCGGCGGTAGTTTTCCAGGTTCCTCTTCCCGAAGTCGTCGTCCCCCACCCGGGCGATGAACACGACCTCCGCACCGAGGCGCGCCGCGGCCACGGCCTGGTTGGCCCCCTTCCCGCCCGGGGCCAGGGTAAACCCCTCCCCCACCACCGTTTCCCCGGCCCGCGGGGCCCGTTCCGTCTGTACCACCAGGTCCATGTTGGCGCTTCCCACCACCACGAGCTTCATACGGCCCCCATTTTACCATCCCCCGGGCCTTCGCCGGGGCTTACGGCTATAATCGCTGTTTGTTGTACGAAGGGGGTGGAGAGACGATGCCTGAGGGCGCGGAGAAGGTGTTGGAGGAAGTGCGGAAAAGGGGGATCAAATTCATCCAGCTCTGGTTCTCCGACCTCTTGGGGAACCTGAAGAGCGTGGAGATCACCGCCGGGGAGCTCGAGGGGGCGCTGGAGGAGGGGATCGGCTTCGACGGCTCCTCCATCCACGGGTTCGCCCGCATCGACGAATCCGACATGGTGGTGAGGCCCGATCCCGCGACGTTCGCGGTGCTCCCCTGGGGCAACGTGGCCCGGCTCATCTGCGACGTCCACGAGCCGGACGGCTCCCCGTACGCGGGCGATCCGCGTTGGGCCCTGAAGCGGGCCCTGGAGCGGGCCCGGGGAATGGGGTTCGTGATGTACGCCGGCCCGGAGGTGGAGTACTTCTATTTCCGGACCGTGGGGGCCCCAGATACCCTGGATTCGGGGGGCTACTTCGACCTCATTCCCCCCGACGAGGGGTCGGAGATCCGCCGGGAGACGGTGTCGGCGCTGGAGGCGATGGGGATCCCGGTGGAGGCCACTCACCACGAGGTCGCCCCGAGCCAGCACGAGATCGACCTCAGGTTCGCCGACGCCCTCACCATGGCCGATTCCCTGATGACCACCCGGTACCTGGTGAAGGAGATCGCCCGCCGCCACGGGATCCACGCCACCTTCATGCCCAAACCCATCTACGGCGAGAACGGCTCCGGGATGCACACCCACCAGTCCCTGTTCCACCTGGACGGCCGCAACGCGTTCTTCGATCCCGATGACCCGATGTACCTCTCCCCGGTGGCCAAGGGGTACATCGCCGGCCTCATGCGCCACGCCCGGGAGATCATCGGGGTCTGTGCCCAGTGGGTGAACTCCTACAAGCGGCTCGTGCCCGGGTACGAGGCCCCGGTGTACATCACCTGGGCCCGGCGCAACCGCTCCACCATGATCCGGGTGCCGGTGTACAAGCCGGGCAAGGAGCGGGCCACCCGGATCGAGTTCCGTGCCCCCGATCCCGCCTGCAACCCCTACCTCGCCTTCGCGGTGATGCTCCACGCGGGCCTGGAGGGGGTGGAGAAGGGATACGAGCTCCCGCCCCCGGTGGAGCGGGACGTCTTCGCCATGGAGCCCGAGGAGCGTCGGAAGCTCGGGATCGTGGAGCTCCCCGGGTCCCTGAACGAGGCCATCGCCGAGATGGAGAAGAGCGAGCTCGTGCGGAGGGCCCTGGGGGACCACATCTTCGAGAAGTTCATCGAGAACAAGCGGATAGAGTGGGATCTCTACCGCGCCCAGGTCCACCGCTACGAACTCGACCGTTACCTGGCGGTGCTCTGAGCTCGGGCGGTTTGCCCCGGGCGAGGGCCGCCCGGACGTGGGGAAAAGTCCCGGGGGGCATGCTCCCCCGGTGATCATCCGCGGCTTCCTCCCCGGGGAGCCAGTGGCTAAGGACCCACCGGCGGTCGACGTCCCCGGCGACGCCACGCCGCGGCCGCCGACCCGGTCCCCGCTATACTAGGGCGACTTCGGGTCGCGCGGGAGGCGAGCATGTCCCCAGCAGCGGGGTTCGTGATCCGGGAATTTCGGGAGGAGGATGCGGGAGGGGTGGCGGCGCTCCTCAACGCCTCCGACCGGGCTTGGCCTGGGACGCTGACCGGGGGGATCCCCTACACCGCCGAGCGGGTTCTCAAGCGCCACCGGGAGCGGGCGCATCTCGCCGTCCTCATCGCCGAGGCGGAGGGGCGGGTCGTGGGGTACCTCACCCTCACGCCGCACTGGGCGAACCCGGCCGCGGGGTACGTGGGCTTTTTGAACGTCCACCCCGGGCATCACGGCAGGGGCATCGGGAAGGCCCTCCTCCTCGAGGCGATCTCCATCGCCACGCGGCTCGGCCTCCCCTACCTCGGGATCGATACCTGGTCCGGGAACGAGCGGGCCATCGGCCTCTACAAGCGGACGGGCTTTTTCTGGGTCCCGGGGACGAACGTGCACATGGAGAACTACCTCCCCACGATCCTGCGCCTCCCCGGGGTCGCGGATTTCCTGAGCGGGGCCCACTGGTACGACTGCCTCGTCCGGGAGATCTCCCTGGAGGAGGACGACGAGGACTGGCACGGCCGCGCGGTCTACCGCTACCGGTTCGAGCGTGCGGGGGAGGGCATCGAGGTCCTGATCGATGCCGGGGCGAGGGCGCCGTGTGCGGTCCGGCTCCCGGGGATGGCCGCCGAGCTCGCCCCGGCGGTGGGCGCGCCGTGTGTGGGGCTCCCGTTCGCCGTCCGCTTCCGCGTGGAGAATCCCTCGGGCACGGGAAAGTCCTACGCCCTCTTCCTGAGGGGCGATCGCGGGGTCTCCCTGGCTGGGGGCGAGCTCGTGGACCTCGGTCCGGGAGAGGCCCACGAGGGGGAGGCGGAGTGTGTCCTCACGGAGGAGCTCGCGGACCTTCCCCCCCGCCGCCCGGCCCCCGCGGCCCGGCTCCTCGTCCTGGCCGACGCGGGGAAGGCCGAGCTCGCGCTGGGGTTCCGCCGCCGGTTCCCCCTGGAACTCTCCCTCCACCCCACCCGACGGGCGTTCCGCCCCGGGGAGGAGGTCGAGGTCTCCCTCGTCCTGCGCAACCGGAGCGACCGACGCCTGGTGGGGGATGTCTCCCTCGAGGCGGAGGGCGGCGTCCGGGTCGAGCCCCGGTCCGTGGGGGTCGACTTCCCTCCCGGGGGTGAGGCCGTCGTCCCCCTACGGGTCCGGGGTGAGCCCGGGGCCTGGCGACTCCGGCCCCGGGCCGCGGTGGGGGGCACCGAACTCGGGCTTCCCCCGCTCCCCCTGCTCTTCCGCGGGCCGGCGGGGGGCGCGGTGGGATGTGCCACCGAAGGGATGGCCATCCTGGCCGGGGAGGGATTCACCGTCGAGGCCCAGGAGCTCGGCGGCCGGCTCGTGCTGTTCCCCGAGGGTGGGGTGCACCCCCTCATGCGGCAGGGGGAGGAGCTCGGTCCCCCGTACGCCCCCGCGGACCTCGGCCAGCGCCGCTGGACCCAGTCCCTCGCCCACGAGGAGGACGGGGTGGAGCTCACCATGCGCACGGCCTCGGACCGGTTCCCCGGCGTGGAGGTGGAGAAACGGTTACGCTTGGGGAGGGGGCCGGTGCTGGAGCTCTCCTACGCCCTCGTCAACCGGGGGCGCGAGCCGGCGACGGTGTCCCTCCGCATCTCCCATTGGGATCTCCCCGATCTCCCGGTGAGGATCGCCTACATGAGCCCCGAGGGGCTCATCCGCGACGTCCTCGCCGGGTTCCCCGAGGGGAGCGGGGATTTCCCGGAGGAGCTTCCCGAAGGGTGGCTCGCGTTCGAATTCCCCGACGAGGGCCGGGTTATCGGACTCGTGCCGGAGGGGGAGGTGGAGTGGGCTTGCGAGTGGGGGTGGAGCTGGGTGACCCGCCCCGCCGAGCTCCCTCCCGGGGAGCGGCGCCTGTACCGCTATTTCCTCTACGTGGGCCCCGGGGATTTCCGAGCGGTACGGGACCTGTGGGGCCGCATCTCGGGCGCATCCCCCGCCCGGGTGGAGCCCCGGCCCTTCCTCTGGCCCGGATTCCCCCGGCCCCTCGTCCTCCGGGGAGCGGAGGGCACGCTGGCGATCACGGTGCGCAGCGGCCGGGGACGTCCGGCCCACGGGACGCTCCGCGTCTCGCCACCGCCCGGCCTCCGCATGGAGCCCGGGGAGGGGGAGTTCGAGACACGGATCGGGCGGCCGGCGGCGGTGCGGGTACGTTGGCGCAGGGAGGGGGAGGTGCGCGCCGGCCTGGGGGAGCTCGTCCTCGCGGGCGCCGGCGAGGAGCGCCGTTTCCCGCTCGCGTGCGTCTCCGTCCCCGAGCGCCCGCCGGTGGTATCGGGGGCCAAGGAGGCGGGGCGGGAGGTGCTCGTCATCGCCGAGGGGGCACGCCGGTTGGCGGTGGCGCCGGATTTTGGCCCCAGCCTCTTCTCGTGGCGGGAGGGCGGGACGGAGGTCCTCCGCTCCGCGTTCCCCGAGCCGGGGCGGTTCGCGTGGCTCCGCCCCTGGTTCGGGGGGATCCACCCCATCCTCTACCCGGTGTCGCTGGAGGAATGGAACTGGCCGGGAAAGCTGCATCGGGAGCGGTTCGAGGCGACCCCTTGGCGCGGGCGGGTGGGGGAGATGGAGCTCGTGGGGGTGGCGCTGCGGTCCCGACCCCGGGACGAGGCGCTGCGCGGCACGGAGATCGAGGTCCTGTACGCGACCCCCGGCGGCGGGATCCTCGTCACGGCCCTGCGCGTGCGCAACCCCACCCCGGTCCCCCGGGAGCTCGGGGGCGGGTTCATGGGCTTCCTCGCCCCCGGCGGCACCCACGGGGACACGCGGATCGAGACCCCGGGATACGTGCGGATCCGCTCCCCCTACCACGCGTGGTGGGAGGTGCGGGGCTGGGCCTTGGTGCGGGGGCGGAACGACGCGGCGTTCCTCCTCTGTGCCCCGCCGGAGGTCCCCATCGCCCCCTGGGATGTGGGCGAGGAGGGGGGACACCTCGCCCTCGGCCGCGAGTTCCGCCTCGGCCCCGGCGAGGAAGGGGTGATCTGGGGCTGGTGGGTTTACCTCTTCCCCGGGGAGGATCCCGCCCCCTGGCGCGAGCTATCCCGCCTCAGGCCGGCGGGGTGAGGCCCCCGGGCTCCGCCTCCCCCGGCGGCGGGGCCCCCGGGGGATGTGTCCCCCCGAGGAGGTCCTCATACGCACACATGAAGCTCGCCGCCTCCCACGGGGTGACGACGAACAGGGAGAGGAGATCCGCGACGAGTTCAGGGGTCGTATCGAGTAGGGGCCCGGGGAGTACGAGGGCAAAGAGAAGGAGCACGGGGAGCTTCAAGGCCGCGTCCACGAGGGTGAAGAAGAGGAGCACGAGGAACAGCGGGCGCCGGTGGCCCCGGGTGAGGCGCGAGCTCTCCCGGAAGGCCTCGAGGACCCCCAGATCCCGGTCGATGAGCGCGATGCCGGCGTAGAAGAACGCCAGCGCGACCACGATCCCGGGGACGAGGAGGAGCGCCAGCCCTCCCGCCACCGCCAGGGCGTAGAGGACCGCGGCCCCGATCACGGCGAGGGGGCGCCGGAAGGGGAAAAGGAGATCGCCGAGGATGCTCGGGGTCCGGCCCCGGACGAGTTT
>Ga0256830_1003184_pt1 | contig 10368 bp, 8 predicted proteins | sample 128326metaG_FD_190537 | JGI IMG/M metagenome (GOLD analysis project Ga0256830, IMG submission 190537) | Hydrothermal vent microbial communities from Lau Basin, Pacific Ocean - 128-326 | ecosystem: Environmental > Aquatic > Marine > Hydrothermal vents | place: Pacific Ocean: Lau Basin | collected...
CCAGGCCAGGTGATCCGATACCAGCGCCGGTTCAAATTCCACTGCCAGTCGTTTCAACGCAGCGAGGTAATCCAGGTTCAATGGATCGGCAGACCCCAACGACATCCCCACGCTATGAAAACTGACCGGGTAGTCGCGGCGGATACGCCGCAGATGCGCCAAGGCTGCGCCGCCTTTGTTCAGATAGTTATCCACCAGCACCTCAAACCACGGGATGGCCGGCTTTTGGCGTTCGATCAACTGGTAATGGATCGAACGCAGCCCAAGCCCGGCACCCTGCAACAGGGTACCGGAACCAGGGAGCGTCTTTTGATCACTCATTGACCGACTTACTTTTTCTTGGTTTTCACTACGCCACCGACGATCTTGTTACAAGTACCCTTGGGCACATAGACCCACTCGTCCGGCGCGCCATCGACCTTGGACTGGCCGGAACAGGCATGCTTGCTGGTACCACAATCATTCATCCCCTTCTTGGCGATCCCCATGCATTTCTCCATCCCTTTTTTACCGGCCACTGCTGCACCGGAACCCACTGCCATGCCCATCGCCAGCACCGTGGCCAGTGCACCTTTAGTCAAATCGCTGTTTTTCATGTAGATCCTCCACCATAAACTGGTTTAGTTGTATAGACGCTGCACTTTTCTGTCTCAGGCCAATGCAATGCAGTCAACACAAACATTGTACGGCCAAGCCTGATCAAATACAGCATGAACAAACTGGTAGACCATGCAAGGCAGAATCAGTTCGCTTTATTTTAAAGCCGATTATTGGTCGGTTTTAAAATACGTGGCACAAGCCCGGTCAAGAAAAAAGTTCAATTTATTTCAGCTGTTTTTGCATGGTGCAATTGACTTGTATCAAGGAGAGACAGGCCCGGCAGCCTACACTGCTGAGTTTTGCCGGCGTCGATCCTGGCGCCGGTTCGCCGCCAGCCCTTGTTGCTCACTGTAATGCGTAGTGAGGGAGTGAGAGATCCGGGCTGGAAACCAGCAACCCGTCACTCCGGAGCTGAAAGATGAAAGACACCAGAAAGCCTGTCAAACTCCTGTTGATCAACCCGAAATTTCCGGAAAGTTTCTGGAGCCTGCAATGGGCCGTCAAGCAGATACTGACCGACAAGCGCAGCATCAACCCCCCGCTGGGCCTGGCCACCCTGGCAGCCTTGTGTCCCGCTGACTGGAAAATCGAGATCGTCGATGAAAACATCGAGACAGTACCCTTGCAGCCGGACGCGGAAATCGTTGGTGTCTGTGGCATGGGGGTACAGTTCCAGCGCCAGCAGGAGCTGCTCGAGCACTACAATGCCGCTGGCTACTACACTGTCGCCGGTGGAAGTTTTGCGTCACTTTGCCCGGAACGCTACCAGACCCTGGCTGACACGGTCGTTGCCGGCGAAGCAGAAGCCATCTGGCCGCAGTTCTGCCGGGATTATCTTGAAGGCACCACCAGGCCGCTGTACCACGAAACCGACACCGTCGACATCACCAAGTCGCCGACACCGCGTTTCGACCTGCTGAAACTCGATCGATACACCAGTGTCAGCATGCAGTTTTCACGTGGCTGCCCTTACCGCTGTGAATTCTGCGATATCATCGTGATGTTCGGGCGCAAACCCAGGACCAAGTCATTGGCACAGATCGGGCGCGAACTGGATCTTTTGCGTGAACAGGGCGCGCGCAACGTGTTTTTCGTCGACGACAATTTCATCGGCAACAAAAAAGCAGCCAAAGCATTACTGCTGTTTCTGATCGACTATCAACGACGTCATCACTATCAATTCCGGTTTGGCACCGAGGCAACGATCAACCTGGCTTCCAACCAGGAACTGTTGCAACTGTTCCGAGACGCCGGTTTTGCCTGGGTCTTTCTCGGGATCGAGACGCCGGACGAAGAGGCGCTTAAAACCACCCTGAAAAGCCAGAACGTCAAGGTCGATATACTCGATTCGGTACACAACTTCTACCGCAACGGCATCGATGTGCTGTCCGGGTTCATCATCGGCTTCGACAATGACACACCGGAGACTTTCGAACGCCAGTACCGGTTTATCATCGAATCCGGGATCCAGGTGGCAATGATCGGCCTGCTGATGGCACTGCCGAAAACCCCGTTGTACGAACGGCTGCAACGGGAAGGCCGCCTGCTGCAAGACCATAATCAGTCGGACAACACCAAGCTGGGCACCAATGTCATTCCCAAGAACATGTCTTACGATGAGATGCTGCAACGCTACCAGGCACTGCTCTGGCGCCTGTTTTCGGATCGCAATATCGCCCGGCGCATCAACAACAAAATGCGTTACTTGGCGACTTCCGCGCGTAAGGACAGCTATACCACGAGGCAGAAACTCGCAATCGCCTGGCGCTTCTTCACCAAGGGACTCCTGCGCGGGCGGCCGACGAGGATAATCCGTTTTATCGACACATTGTACCGCTCCCGGCCAGGACAGTGGAGCCATGTCATCACCGACTGGATTGCCGGCCTGTCGATGCAGAACTATATGACCCGGCACTTCCGCGACAGCCGCGACAAAGACACCCAGCTTGCGATCCGGATCGTGCAGTGGATAAGGCGGGCCTTTCCACTGGCCGCACCCCAGGCGGTGTCACTGTCTTCGCACACTGACCACCCGTGCATCACGCTGTTATTGAAACTGCAGGGAGGCAACGCGGAACGCTTCCTTGTTCCAACCGCCAAAAAGCTGAAGAAGCTGATGAAGAAGACTGCGACCAGGCTGACCTTACGTGTCGAATCGCTGTGTGCGGAACAGGGCCGGCATGTCGAACAGATGCTGAAACTGCTGGCTGACTACGGCGATCGTGTCTCTGTCTATATCAAGCAGGAGCTGCAGCCGCTGATTTCCACCGATTTATCTCGTTTCAACCTTGTGCTAAAATAAGGAACCTTTGACCAGGTCACAGGTCCGACAAACAAGGTACCCATTTTAGAACGAGATCCGAACCGGCCGATGAAAAAACTTCTATTCCTGCTCGTGCTGTCCGCCCTGGTACTCACGTCCGGACATACTAAAACCCACCAGGCGGCTGCCACCGGCAATGCTGACCGTCTGAAACTTCCGGCATTCAGCCTGGTCTATGATCCAAAGCGCAACCCGTTCACCGATGGCGCCAGGGCGATACAACTGGCCAAGGCCAGCAACAGAAGAGTGTTGATCCTGGTAGGCGGCAACTGGTGCGGCTGGTGCAAAAAAATGGATCGATTCATCAATTCCGATCCGGAGGTCTACAAGGCGCTGCACTCACGCTTCGTACTGCTGAAAGTCAACTACAGTGACGAAAACAAGAATGAAAAGTTTCTGTCGACGTTCCCCAAGTACCTCGGCTTCCCGCACTTCTTCGTCGCGGACAGGAACGGCAGGGTTATTCACTCGCAGGATACCACGCAGTTACTGGACAACGACAACTATTCCAAGTCACTTTTTCTGCAATTTCTGGCACGCTGGAAACCATCGGACGATCCGCCACGTACCGCCAAGTCTAAATAAACAGCCTGGCACCCGGTCGACTGTGATCGACAGCCGTTTCATGATAGTCTGATTGCACTATTGAACCTCGTGCAATTGCAGGAAACAATATCAGGGAACCTTGAGGCCGTATTGCGCACCACCGTTCACGGCGAGACCGGGCAAGGGTGCCCCACAGTGCCGTCGTGGTACGAACGTGGTGAGAAATACGGGCTGGAGTTCCAAACCGCCGTCTGCGCGACGGTCACTGCAATTTCGAATAACGGGACTTTCACTCATGGCTGTATTTTTAGGTATTCTGTTCGGCGTGATCGGCAGCTTGATCGTCTATATCACTGAATCATCCCTGCTGTTCACCATCATTGTGGGGGGCATGCTGGGTTACCTGCTGGGAAGGCTCAGCAACCTGAAATTCAATATTGCCAGACTGCAGTACCAAATAGAAAAACTGACTGCCACGGCCACCAGCGAACCCTCCCAGGTCACGGCGCAGAAATCACTGCAGTCACAGGATGAACACAAGACATTCACTCCACACACGACACCGGATACCACCGGTGCAGAAACCATGCCTTCGAAGCCAGCGGCTCCGGCACCAGCGGCCTCAGCGCCACAGGTACAACAGCCTGCGTCCGATCCGCAACCGCAAAAAGAACAGGCACATGAAAAACCGGCAGGCGCCGAGGCAGACAACCTGGCCGTCGGCAGGCCTGCCGCCGCAGCCCGCAAACCGGAGGCCGCACCGCCTGCACGGCAGCAGGCGGCTTCCGGCGAAGCAAACGCCAGTCACGACACCCCTTGGGCAGAGCAACAGGCCACTGCACTGGCCGAACAGGTGGGTAAGTTCTTCAGCGGCGAAAACGCGTTGCTGCGCATCGGTATCATCATCCTTTTTATCGGTGTGGGCTTCCTGATCAAGTATGCGGTCGAAGAAAACCTGTTCCCCGTTTCGCTCCGCCTGGCATTGGTCGGTGCCGGCGCGCTGGTGCTGCTCGGTACAGGATGGAAGCTCCGCAACAAACGCCACGACTACGCAATGGGGCTGCAGGGTGCCGGCGTCGGTATACTCTACCTCGACATCATCGGCACCTTGAAATTCACTTCGATCCTGCCGCCCACCGCGGCCTTCGTGCTGCTGTTCCTGGTCTGCGCTTTCTCGGCGATCCTGGCCATCCTGCAAAATTCCAGGATACTGGCCGCCATGGGAGCGATCGGCGGTTACCTGGCGCCATTGCTGACGTCCACCGGCAGCGGCGCCTACCAGCCGTTATTCTCCTATTACCTGCTGCTGAATACCGGTATTCTGGCAATCGCCTGGTTCAAATCCTGGCGTTCACTGAACATGATTGGCTTTGTCTTTACGTTCAGCGTCGGCCTGCTGTGGGGGGTGCGCGAATACCGCCCGGAGATGTTCTGGCCGATCGAGTTTTTCCTGTTGGCTTTCTTTCTGCAGTTCGTGCTGATCGCGATCCTGTTTGCGCTGCGCCAACCACAGCACAACAAGGGTTATGTCGATGGGTCACTGGTGTTTGGCACACCGCTGCTGACATTCGGCGTACAGGCAGTAATCACCAGGCCTTATGAATTCGGCCTCGCATTCACCGCGCTCGGCTTCGCGGTATTCTACCTGCTGATCAGCATCCTGTTTGCACGTACCAAGCGGGGTTACTACCGGCTGTTTGGCGAAGCGACCCTGGGCCTGGGGATCGTATTCGGCACACTGGCAGTCCCGATGGCGCTGGATGGGCGCTGGACCTCGGCCGCCTGGGCACTGGAAGGTGCCGCAATCCTGTGGATCGGAATTCGCCAGCATAGACTACTGCCACGAATATTTGGTGTGCTGCTGCAGTTCCTGTCCGGCGGCGCCTTTCTGCTGCACTTCACTCCCGGCCTCGATCTTGGCAGCCTTTTCGAGGCGGGGCAGGCAACCAACCTGCCCGCGCCGCTGCCCGTATTCAACAGTCTCTACCTTGGCGGGCTGCTGATCACGGTCGCGGGCATGCTGACTGCGCTGCTGTTGCACCGTAACCGCCAGGCCATTCACAGCCAGGAGTATTCGGTCTATCCGTTGCTGATCGTCTGGTCCCTGGCCTGGTGGTTTGGTGCCGGGCTGGTGGAACTGCTGCGTTACCTTCCCGCGCCCTATACTGACCACACCGGCCTGCTGATGCTGTTCGTCGTCGTTTCCAGCGGCCTGTTCTATTCGTTTGCCAGGATCACCCGGCTGGCTGCACTGGAACGGACCGTCTACCTGGTCCCACTGACGATGCTGGTCATGCTCGGCTACCTGCTGTTGCAAAGCCTGTTCAGCGTCATGTCTTCCAAACCAGGGCTTGCACACCCGCTGGCACACAGCGGCTACCTCGGCTGGGCAGGCTCATTGCTGCTGTTCTACCTGCTGTTTTACCTGCGGGAAAAACAGCGGCCCGAATGGCGGCCAACCACGCTTCACGCAGTGATCAGTTTGACTGTATTTTTCGTCATCGTCCTGGAAACCAGCTGGCATACAGTACATTGGCTGTCACAGGCTGCCGCCTGGTCGAAACAAACCTGGATGCTGGTGACAATGGGACTGCTTGGCACAGCTTTCTTGTCCCTCTCTATCCAGCTGTCGCAGCGCCTTGCCTGGCCCTGTGGCAGACACCTGCGTGCCTACCTGTACAACGCTCCGGGATGCATTGGCCTGCTGTTGCTGCTCTGGTTACTGGTTTCGACCTTCCTCAGCGATGCCGATCCAGCACCGATCCGCTATATTCCGCTGCTGAACCCGCTCGAACTGACCCAGGCCTTCGTTCTGCTGACAATCGCCTGGTGGCTGATCGCACTGAAGCGACACCAGCTCCACGACCCGTACACAACCAGGCTGTTCAGCTCGCCGGTCACCATCGGCCTGGCACTGTTTACCTGGATCAACAGTATGATCGTACGCACGCTCGGACACTGGGGCGGGATCGACTTCGAACTGGAGGCGATGGTGACGTCTGCATTGGCACAAGCCACCTTCTCGATCCTGTGGACACTGCTTGCGCTGCTGACGATGTTCCTTGCCACACGGCGGCACTACCGCCAGGTCTGGTTCGGCGGCTTCGCGCTGCTGGTCGTGGTCATCGTCAAACTGGTGCTGATCGATCTTTCCAACAGCGGTACGCTGTGGCGTATCGCCTCGTTCATCGGTGTCGGCGTGCTGCTGCTGGTCATCAGTTACCTGGCGCCACTGCCGCCACGCATGCCAAAGGAGGAAAACCAGTGAAAGCCATCAATGCGGGCCTGCTGCTCTGGCTGTACAGCTTCGGTGCCGCTGCCGCCGATACCCTCAAACCGTACAACTTCATGTACACCATGCCGTTGGTCACGCCGGGGAATCATCCAGTCTACCAATTGCCACTGCCGAAGGAAGTCTACCGGGGCATACAGGCCCGTGACGCAGGTGATTTGCGGATTTTCAATGCCGATGGCACAATCGTCCCTTACGCCTTACGCAAACCACAGACGAAACGCTATACCAAGATCAAGACTGTCAGCCTGCCTGTTTTTCCAATCGTCCGCAAGCCGGGGCGCAGAGCCGGCGATCTGACACTGTTCTTCCACAGAAACAATCGCGGCACACTGGCTTGGATAAACTCGTCAAAACACGAGCGCACCGGTAACCACAATGCGGCAATGTACGTGATCGATGCAAGCAGACTGCGCAGGCCTGCCAGGCTGCTGCAAATCGACTGGAGCAACAACGACCAGGCACAGGTTTTTGACATCATCGTCGAATACAGCAACGACCTCAAGACCTGGCGTCACGCAGGCCGGGACTCACTGGCACGCCTCAGCCACAAGGGACACAGGCTGGTGCGCAACAGGCTCTACCTGCCAGGCTACAAGGCAAAATATTTTCGTCTGCGCTGGCCGGAAGGGCAGCCGGCGATACACATCGTCAGCGTCAATGCACAGGTGGTCAATCACTACCAGTCCACCAATACGAAGCGCTACTGGCACGAGGTGAAAATGCGTCGAGTACAGCCGCCTGTCGCGGCACAGCAACAAAAGGCTTATGTTTATTTCAAAGCCGACCTGGGAACACTGGCCCCTGTAGACACACTCCAATTGCAGTTGCCCGACGACAACATGGCACTCAGCGCTACCGTACTGTTCCCCAGGTCTGCCTGGTCGCTGATCCGCAATCATAAAAAGATCGAACAGCAGACAAAACTCGAACAACTGTGGCAGGGTTCACTCTACCGCATCAGGTCGGCGCGCCTCACCCTGAGCAACCGGGACATAAAGTTCCGCCCGACCGTGACCAGGCAACTCTACCTTCGTGTTCCCAGCGACCAACTCCCACCGGGACTGTCGACACTTACGGTCAAAGCGAGTTGGATTGCACAACATCTGCTGTTTATCGCCCAGGGCAGGAAACCTTACACACTCGCCTACGGTTCACCGCAAATTCAGCATGCGAAATTCGATTTCGACTCGTTGAACAAGCTGATCGAGTCGGTGCACGGCAAAAAACTGGTGCCCGGCACCGCTAGCTACCAGGCAGCCGTGCGCAATACAAAATACAAACCCGTCGCAAAAAAACCGGCACAGACTGATACCGGCCGGAAAAGAAACTGGCTGCTGTGGACCATCCTGGCAAGCGCGGTGCTGCTGCTTGGCCTGATGGCCTACGGGGTCAGCAAGCAGTTGGGCAGCATGCAAAAGGATGACAAACAGGCAGACGACCGCTCAGAGTGAATGCCGGCCGCGGCGTGCCATTGAGCCGTCGCCACAGGAAGGGGAATGCGGGCCGGGTATCGCCCGGCAATAATCAGGATCAAGACAGTCCCAGATATTGGACAGCAAACGGCCCGCAAAACCGATGGCATGATAAACCATTGATTTCCAATCTGAATTTATATAAAAACTGCGCCAGAATTGCGGTAAAATAGTGGCTTGAAAACAGCATACGACAACCCGCATATCAATGATATGTCCGTTACTGTATCAATCGGACTGAACAAATCAACGACGATCGGCTAAAATACTATCGTGGAAAAGAAACGCATTTACCGAATCAACTTTTACAATCAGGGCAACGTCTATGAGCTCTATGCGCACCATGTCGCACAGAGCAATATGTACGCCTTCGTCGAAATCGAGGACATCATCTTTGACAAGCGTACCGAGCTGCTTGTGGATCCGACCGAGGAGAAACTGAAAAACGAGTTTATGGGGGTCACACGCACCTATATTCCGATGCAGTCTATAATCCGTATAGACGAAGTCGAGAAACACGGCAGCAACAAGATTATCCCTACAAAAGGTACAGGCGAAGGAAAAATTGCCCCCTTTCCTTTTACCATGACACCACCAGGCAACAAACCTGGAAAAAGTTGATCTCGGGATCGTGCACGTAAAACTCTGCATTGACTAAGAAAACCGTGACAATCCGTGTATAATCGGCTATTGACCGGCTACAATGCGTTTGGCATAGTGATATACGACTGAGCAAAACAACACCAGGCGCTGGTAAAAAAACGGCCTGAATCAAACAGGAAAACAAGCAGTTACCGGAAACGTAATGAGTGATAAAGTTGAACCGACATTAAATACCATCGATCTGGACGACAGCGGTGCGAACAACACTGAAGACACCAGTATCAAGATCTACCCTGAGCGCGGGCGCTACCAGGACAAGACCCCGCAGATCGACAAATCGCCAGAAGTGTATGGTTCCGCATCGTGGCGCAAGTCCTACAGCCATAACTATTCGGCCTTTCTGTCACTGGTTGGCAGGCTCGACCGGTTCCGCTCGGCCATCGTGTTTTTTGCTGCCACCTTTCTGAGCATCCTGTTTATTTCAGCAACAGACAAGTTCGTGTGGCTGATACTCAACCTGTTCAACTCCGAGGCTGTCACCGACAACGGTTTCCAGCTCAATCCGCTCGTGTATATTATTATCGGCGTGTCGGTCTGGCTGATCGCCTTACTGTTGATTGCAATGGGACGCCTGCGTGATATCGGTAAATCCCCGTGGCTGGCGCTGCTGCTGTTTTTACCTCCACTGTCGATGCTGGTGATCGCCTACTGCGTATTGCCCGGCGAAAAATCGGTAAACCGCTACGGGCCGCCACCGAAACCCTACAGTCTCGTCACCTATCTTGCCGGCGTACTGTTTCTCGTGGTCATACCCTTGGTCGTGTATTTGAATATCAACAGTATTATCGATTATTATTTCAATATAGTGTCTATCCACAAATCACTATAGCAACAGGAGCAGTTTTCTTGATCAGCAGGCTTTCAACACTTTCACTGATGGTTTCCCTGGTGCTGCAGGCAGTGTTTCATCCGGCCACTGCGCGTGAGCTGAAACCGTCGATCCGCCCGATCGACCGCCCGGTCTATGCCAAGGGGTCCGAAATCAAGCGGCTCTACAAAAAAATGGAGCCTTATATCAAGAAGGCACGTGCAACCTACCCGGAAGCAAAAAAACGCTGGCAGAACACGTTGCCGGAAGGACATTATTTCTTCCTGGTAACACGCATCCGTGACCAAAAAGGAGTCGAAGAACAGGTCTTTATTTCGGTGCATGAAATAAAACACGGCATCGTCAAGGGATTTATCTTCAATAAACCTTCCTACGTCAGTGGCTATCGTTTCAAGCAGGCCTATTCTTTTCCCGAAAACGAACTGATCGACTGGGTCATCACCAAGCCCAATGGTGAACAAGACGGAAATTTCGTCGGCAAATACCTGGAAAGCATTCGCTGAACGACCCGCGACCCTGCCGCTCCTAGCCCGCATTTCTCACCACCCTTCTACTGCGACGGCGCCATGGCACGCCCTGGCTGGCTTTCGCTCGGTCGGAGTGCTCGACATAGTGCCGGCTATGCCTGCGCGCTCCTCGG
>Ga0256830_1003185_pt1 | contig 10363 bp, 9 predicted proteins | sample 128326metaG_FD_190537 | JGI IMG/M metagenome (GOLD analysis project Ga0256830, IMG submission 190537) | Hydrothermal vent microbial communities from Lau Basin, Pacific Ocean - 128-326 | ecosystem: Environmental > Aquatic > Marine > Hydrothermal vents | place: Pacific Ocean: Lau Basin | collected...
CCAATCAGGTATTGGAAGAAAACATCGATATGTTAATCTTCTTTATCGACGCCCGTGCGCCCCACGGGCATGAACACGATATTCAAACGCTGGTCCGGATAGCAGTGATTAAAAATGTTCCCCTGGCCTTAAACCGGGCTTCGGCCGATTTTCTGATTTCCTCTCCATTTTTAATAAAACCAAAAAGAAAAGAGTCATGATGAATACAACGTCCAAAACAATGTTAATCCTTCTTCTTGGCGTGATATTGTTTTCCGGTTGTTCGAAGAATAAAAACAATGTCGATTATATCACCGTAAAAGGATCGGACACAATGGTGCATCTGGCCAGTAACTGGGCGGAAGCATACATGAAAACCCATCCCCGGGCGGACATCTCCGTTACCGGAGGTGGATCGGGTACCGGAATAGCAGCGTTGCTGAACGGCACGACCGATATTTGCATCGCGTCGCGGAAAATCAAACCGAAAGAGATCCAGTTGGCCAAGGAAAAGGGAATCAAACCGGTGGAGTTTACTACGGCACGTGATGGGATTGCGCTGGTAGTTAATCCGTCCAATCCGATATCCGCCCTGACGATTGAACAAATAGGAAAAATTTACACCGGGGCCTACACTAATTGGTCTCAATTAGGCGCCCCTGATAATCCAATCGTGGTTCTGTCCCGGGAATCCAGTTCCGGAACCTTCGTTTTCTTTCAGAAACGAGTAATGAACAAAAAAGATTATACCCGTAACGCAATGCTCATGCCGTCCACTTCCGCCATTATCCAAACCGTGTCCCAGGATAAATTGGCCATCGGTTATGTTGGCTTGGGCTACGCCGTGGAAGCGGGACCGAAAGTCAAAATGCTCAAGGTAATTGATAAACCCGGTTCTCCGGCTATTGCCCCTTCGGTGGAAACGGTACAGGCAGGTACCTATGCCATTGCCCGGCCGTTGTATTTTTACACCAAAGGTGAACCCACAGGTTCCGTAAAGGCCTTTTTGGATTTCGTACTTTCCGACGAAGGACAAAAGATCGTTCTGGAAACCGGTTACGTGCCGGTACATTGACCTGCTCGCTTTTCTCTAACGTTAACTCACGCGATAGCAAAAGAATTGAATACACTTATTCATTTAAACTCGGCCGGATATTATTGTCTGATGAATGCCAACAAAATGAGACATAATCGTATCGCGTCGGGGTTGATTTGAAAAACTGGAAAGAGAAAATCATTCGGCTGCTGCTCGTTGCTTCGGCCTCGATCAGTATTCTGATTGTCCTGTCCATTTTCCTGTTCCTGGGCAAAGAAGCCCTTCCATTCGCATTTGATCCCGGATTGAGTGCGTTATGGGGGACGCGGTGGATCCCGGTATCTTTTAAGGAAGAACTATTCGGGTTGCTGCCCTTGCTGACCGGTTCTATTCTGGTGACGGTCCTGGCCACCGCCATCATGATACCCTTCGGCGTTTTGGGGGCCGTGTACATTGCGGAGATTGCCCGGGGACCGGAGCGGGATATTCTGAAACCGTTTATTGAAATCCTTACGGCTATTCCTTCCGTTGTTATCGGTTTTTTCGGATTGGTGGTATTAAGTCCGATCATTAAAAATATATTTCATTTGAATACCGGCTTAACGGCTCTCTCGGGCGCCGTTTTGTTGGCTCTTATGGCGATTCCCACGGTAATATCCATTTCCGAGGATGCGATTCGCAGTGTTCCCAAATCCTATAAGGAAGCTTCTCTGGCCTTGGGAGCCAAGCGGTTGCAAACGATTTTCAGCGTGATCGTTCCGGCGGCATTACCGGGCATAATCGCGGCAATAATGCTGGGAATCGGTCGGGTGATCGGAGAAACAATGGTGGTGTTGATGGTTACCGGTAACGCCGCGAAAATTACATTTAATCCCATGAGTTCGGTGCGGACAATGACCGCAACCATCGCCGCGGAAATGGGCGAAGTTGCCTTCGGAAGTCATCATTACCGGGCCTTGTTTTGGGTAGGGATTATCCTGTTGCTCATTACCTTCGGATTGAATGTCATCGCTCAAAAAGTTCTCAAACGATACCGAACGGTTGAATGACGATCAGCGAATATCGCTTACTGCGTCATGAATAACGAATAGGAATATTGATCGATGGAGAATCAAATAAAAGACAGAATCATTCTATGGTTGATCCGGCTGTTCTTTTACTTCATTGTGGCGATTGTAGGTTATATCATCTTTGACATCGTGTACAACGGTTTGTCGACCCTGAGTTGGGAATTCATTACCGGATTCCCGCGCCGCAGCGGGGCGGAGGGGGGGATATTCCCCGCCATTGTCGGTACGGCTTATCTTGTTTTCGGGGCCATAATTGTCGCCCTACCGTTGGGAATGGCCAGCGCCATTTATCTATCGGAATATGCCCGAACGGGTAGATTTACGAGTCTGGTGCGCCTGGCGATTACCACCCTGGCCGGCGTTCCCTCGATCGTCTTCGGATTGTTCGGTCTGGGCTTGTTCGTTATTTTCTTTGGATTCGGCGCTTCGATTCTTTCCGGCAGTTTGACCCTGTCGTTCATGATCCTGCCGACGATAATCGTTTCCAGCGAAGAGTCATTGCGGGCGGTACCGATGTCTTTGCGGGAAGGTAGTCTGGCATTGGGAGCCAGTAAATGGCAAACTATTTACAAGAATGTACTGCCGAATGCGTTACCGGGGATGTTAACCGGAGCTATCCTGGGCATCGGCCGCGCCGCCGGGGAGACAGCACCCATCTTGTTAACGGTAGCCGCTTTCTATTTGCCGCGCCTGCCGGGTTCGATTTTTGATCAGGTAATGGCGTTACCTTATCACTTATATGTGTTGGCCACCCAACATCCGGAAGCGGAAAAGGTATTGCCCATGCAATACGGAACGGCCCTGGTACTGTTGCTATTGGTGATCATATTCAATTTAGGGGCAATCATTCTGCGTAATCATTTCAGGAAAAAGATCCAATGGTAATCAATAATCCCAAGGTTGAGACGGAAGCCTTAAATTTTTATTACGGCGCTACCCAGGCTCTGTTTGATGTATCTATCCGGATCCCGGAGAAAAAAGTCACGGCGCTGATCGGTCCTTCCGGTTGTGGCAAATCCACCTTTTTACGGATGTTTAACCGGTTAAACGACATTATCACCGGAACGCACCATAAGGGCCGGGTACTGGTCGACGGGGAGGAGATTTATAATAATCATGTGAATTTGGTCGAACTCAGGAAAAAAGTCGGTATGGTCTTCCAGAAATCGAACCCGTTTCCCAAATCCGTATTTGAAAATGTGGCTTACGGCCCTAAAATCCATGGCATTAAAGAATCTTCAAAATTAATGGAAATCGTGGAACGCAGCCTGAAGGCAGCCGCGCTTTGGGACGAGGTTAAGGACCGCTTGAGCAGCAACGCCTTAGGGCTATCGGGAGGACAGCAGCAACGATTGTGCATTGCCCGTGCCCTGGCCGTGGAACCGGAAATTTTGCTCATGGATGAACCGGCATCGGCCCTGGATCCCAAATCCACGTCCCGGATTGAGGATCTGATCGGGGAATTACGCAAGAATTACACGATTGTAATTGTGACCCATAATATGCAGCAGGCAGCGCGCGTGTCGGATTATACGGCGTTTTTTTATGAAGGAAATATGATTGAGTTCGACACAACCGAAAAAATGTTTACCAATCCGGGCAATCAACAAACGGAAGACTACATTACCGGACGGTTCGGATAAACCAATGTGAGGAGGGCAGATGTCCCAACATTTACAAAGAGCAATCGACAATTTGAAAAAAATGATTCTGATGGTGGGAACTGTTGTTGAAGAAAGCCTTCGTGACAGTATACATGCCTTTCTTAAACGGGATGAAAAATTGGCGCGTGGCATTATTGCCAAAGACACCGAAATTGATCAGATGGAAGTGGAAGTGGAAGAGGAGTGCTTAAAAATTCTGGCTCTGCATCAACCGGTAGCCATCGATCTGCGGTACATTGTATCGGTGCTGAAGATTAACAACGACCTGGAACGAATCGGCGACCTGGCGGCTAATATTGCCGAACGCGTTTGTTACCTTGGCAACAAACACTATATCTACATTCCGGACACCATTCCGCAAATGGCAAAATCCGTGCAGGAAATGTTGAAATTAAGTCTCGACGCCTTGGTCAAGTCAGACATCGATTTAGCCGAAAAGGCATTTTCAGCCGATGATTATGTGGATAAACTGCACTCGGATATGTTTCCGTTCGTTCAGGAGAAGATTGAGACCGAACCTGAAAAAATACCTGAATGGTTGCAACTGTTAAGTATTTCGCGCTATTTGGAACGGGCCGCCGACCATTGCACAAATATTGCGGAGGATGTTATTTATATGGTGGACGGAAAAATCGTACGACATTCACAAATGATTGAGAATGAGTAGAGTCGCTGTCAGTAATGCGGTAATTACTAATATCACGAAATATACAGGCATGTGTTAAAGCATGATCATAATCATGATAGAGTTTCCGAATTTTAACTATTGAATTTTTATCAGTGGCGTAAGGAAGCCTATACGTCACTTGTGAGCCGGCCGTGGAAGCGCATTTGAAATGCGTTGCGTGAAGAAACAGGCAACTTAATTATGACCGGAATAACCCGTTGACGATAATTTTTAATATCGTCAACTATATACAAACGATTATTTCTAATTTTTCATTAGATTATATAGATTGTCATAGAACCTTTGGACTTGAAAAAATGAAGAATAAGGATGCCATAATTATTTTAACCACGACTGATTCATCAGCGGAAGCGGATAAAATTGCAAAATATCTTATCGAGCAACGGTTAGCGGCGTGTGTAAACATAATCCCGGAAATAAAGTCCCATTACCGGTGGAAAGGGGAAGTTGTTTCCGATGAGGAGTGGTTGCTGGTTATTAAGACTAGCACAAAAGTGGAACTGAAAATTGTTGAAAGTATAAAAAATTTACATAGTTATGATCTTCCTGAAATCGTCATTCTCCCAATTGGCGGTGGCAATAATGAATATTTACAATGGATTCGTGAATCGGTGACTGATTAATGTTCGAGAGTAAGGGTATTAAATTCTTATTGTATTTATTGGTGCTATATGTGATTGGTACCATCGGCTTTTATGTCATAGGCGATGAACAATGGAGTCTTCTCGATAGCATTTACATGACCTTAATAACTCTTTCCACTGTAGGTTTTAATGAAGTTCATCCTTTGGGAGAAGACGGAAGAATCTGGGCTATGATATTGATAATATTTGGTGTTAGCGGGTTCACAATTATGGTGTCTCAGATTGGGCGGGATATTATAAATTTAAAACGTTACCGGAGAAACAAGATGTTAAAACGTATCAGACGTATGAGGGACCACTATATAATTTGCGGGTACGGCCGTATGGGTGCCATCATTGCACAGGAATTGCATGAAAAACGGCGCCCCTTCGTAGTGATTGATAACAACGAAAGTAAAATCGATGAGATTGAAGAAAGGGGATACAAGTATATTCCCGGCGATGCAACTTCGGAGGAAACACTTTTAGCTGCCAGAGCCGAGGATGCTGCGGGGATCGTGATCGTTTTGGATACTGATCAGGATAATTTGTTTGTCACAATGTCGGCAAGGGCAATAAATCCGGATGCTTTTATATTAAGTCGTTTCAGTAAATCGGATACGCACAGCAAATTAAAACGTGCCGGGGCAAATAAAGTAGTAAATCCATATATTGCCGGCGGACATAAAATGGCGGAATTATTGTTAAGTCCGAATATTGAGGATACGGTTTCGATAACCACGCCCAAACGCGATCTTGATTTGGTAATCGATGAAATAAAATTAAGTGAAATCGATCGCTACGACGGGATAATGATTAAGGATTCAAGACTTCGGGAGGAATTTAATCTGGTGATTGTCGGTTTAATCGAAAGTAATGGTAATATTTCCTTAAATCCCGATCCTCACACGGTTTTAAAGAATGATCAGACGATCCTGGTGATTGGCAGTAAAGAGAATATGCAGCAATTCAAAGAAGTTATACCGGGCCAGGGATAATTCCGTATAATATATATTATGTATAATAGCGTTAATATATGAAAACTAACGAATAACGAAGTTTACCAAACGTCCTTCCACGTAGATTTCTTTGATAATCTCCTTCCCTTTCAGATACTTTATTATTTTCGGTTCACTTTTGGCCTTTTCCAGGATGACTTCTTTCGATTCCTGATCGTTGACTTGAATGTTGGCGCGATGTTTCCCGTTTACTTGAATCGCAATCGTAATTTGCTGTTCTTTCGCCAATTCCGGATCGTATCCCGGCCATTCCTGATATGCCAGTAATTGATTATAACCCAGGTGTTCATTCAACTCTTCGGATAAATGTGGCACGAACGGATTCATTAATTTTAAAAACGTATGCAGGACATGACGATTTAATTTCGATAATTTCTGTAAATGATTGGCAAAAATCATCATTTGTGAAATTGCCGTATTAAACCGAAGCCCCTCAATATCTTCGGTAACCTTTTTAATTGTTTGATGCAAAAGTCTTTTTGTCGCTTCTTCCGGTTCACAGTCGCTGATTTTTTCTTCCGCTTTGCTATAAATATCCCAAACTTTATTAACGAATCGGAAACAGCCCTGTAGTCCCTTGGTACGCCAAGGTTTCGCTTTTTCAAGCGGCCCCATAAACATTTCATACAAGCGCATGGAATCAGCGCCATAGATTTCGATCACATCGTCGGGATTGATCACGTTGCCACGGGATTTGCTCATTTTCGAGCCGTCTTCGCCAAGAATCATTCCCTGGTTGAATAATTTTTTAAACGGTTCCCTGGTGGAAACATACCCCAGGTCATACAAAACATGGTGCCAGAAGCGGGCATATAACAAGTGCAATACGGCGTGTTCCTGTCCGCCGATATACAAATCAACCGGCATCCAGTAGTGTTCTTTTTCCGAATCCCAGGCTTTTTCATCGTTGGTGGGATCGGTAAAGCGTAGATAATACCAACAGGAACCGGCCCACTGTGGCATGGTATTGGTCTCACGATAACCCTTTTCCCCGGTCTCGGGGATGGTGACTTCGACCCATTCCCGTACTTTGGCTAACGGTGATTTCCCATCGCCGGAAGGCTGGAAATCTTCAACTTCAGGCAATAATAGCGGCAAATCACGCTCATCCAAAGGGATGGTTTTCCCATTCACATGAATTATCGGAATGGGCTCTCCCCAATACCGTTGCCGGGAAAATAACCAATCTCTCAGTTTATAGCGTACGACCTTCTTCCCTTTTCCTGTTTCCTCCAACCAATCGGTGATGATTTTGATTGCGTCACGGGCTTTTAACCCGTTAATACTAAAGGTATTATCAGGCGTGCTTGAATTTACGATCACACCATCATTAATATCGGTGTAGGCTTCTTTGTCAATCTCACCGCCTTTCACCACTTCGCGGATGGGAAGATTGAATTTTCTGGCAAACTCCCAGTCCCGCTGATCGTGGGCCGGAACCGCCATGATGGCCCCGGTCCCGTAGGTCATCAACACATAATCGGAAATCCAGACGGGAATGCGTTCGTCATTGACGGGGTTTACGGCATAACTGCCCAGGAATACACCGGTTTTTTCTTTGGTAAGTTCTGATCGGTCAAGGTCCGATTTGCGAATCGCCTGTTCGACATACTTTTTAACCGCTTTTTTATGTTCTTCGGTGGTTAATTTTTCCACCAGTGGGTGTTCGGGCGCCAACACCATGTATGTGGCGCCGAATAAGGTATCCGGTCGGGTGGTAAAAACCGTTACGGTTTCATCGATATCAGGCAATTCAAAGTTTACTTCCGCTCCTTCGGAGCGACCAATCCAATTCCTTTGTAATTCTTTAATGTGTTCCGGCCAGTCCAAATCATCCAGGCCACTTAAAAGGGACTCGGCATAGGCCGTGATTTTCAACATCCATTGGCGCATGGGGACACGATATACGGGATGCCCCCCGCGTTCCGATTTTCCATCAATTACTTCTTCGTTGGCAAGAACCGTCCCCAGGGCCGGGCACCAGTTAACCGGAACCTCAGCTTCATAGGCCAGACCTTTTTTATACAGTTGTAAGAATATCCATTGGGTCCATTTATAATACCGGGGATCGGTGGTATTGATTTCACGATCCCAATCGTAAGAAAAGCCAAGCCGCTTAATCTGCCGGCGGAAATTCTCCACGTTTTTGGCGGTTGTGTTTGCCGGGTGGGTTCCTGTTTGGATGGCATGTTGTTCGGCCGGAAGACCAAAAGCGTCCCAACCCATGGGATGCAACACGTTAAACCCGCGCATCCGTTTGTAACGGGCTACGATATCGGTTGCAGTATATCCCAGGGGATGCCCCACATGTAACCCTGCCCCCGACGGGTACGGGAACATGTCGAGAATGTAATATTTTTCCTTGTGAGGGTCCTCAACCGCTTTAAATGTTTTATGCTTTTCCCAATAGGCTTGCCATTTGGCTTCAATCTGTTTGTGGTCGTATTTATCTAGCATCGGTATAAGAGTTCTTCTTCTGGTGTATTTAGGTGTATTGAAAGGATATCTTTGTTATACTTATTGTAAACCAGGATTAAACGGGGAAAAGTTTACAAATAATATAAAGCACACAACCAATACAATTTTCATCGAAGTGGAAATAAAAAAAGCCCCCGGTTGAATCGGGGGCTTTTCAGAAACCGTTTTGCGGTGTGGGTGCTTAACCTAAATAGATTTTTAAGGCTTCACTCCGTGATTTGTGCCTCAGACGCCGAATCGCCTTTTCCTTAATCTGTCGAACCCGTTCGCGCGTAAGACTGAATTTTTCACCAATCTCGTTTAACGTATGGGCGCGATCCCGATTGATTCCGAAGTACATCTCCAATACAGCCGCTTCCCGTTCAGGCAACGTACTCAGCGAAGAAATCACATCCTCACGAAGCGACCAGCGCATCACGTCATTATCCGGCAGTGGTTCATTGGGATTCTCAAGAACATCCAGCAAGGAGTTCTTCTCTCCTTCGGTAAAAGGCATATCGAGCGAACTGTGACGACGTGAATACAGCAAGGCGTCGAACACTTCATCACCGGTGATGTCCATGTGGTGACTTATTTCGTCCACTTTGGGCTGGCGTTCAATTTCAGCCTCCAATTTTTCGGCCACCTTGGTGATTTTGGTCAAGGTTCCGACGCGGTTCAAAGGCAGCCTGATCAGTCGTCCTTGTTCGGCCAAAGCTTGCAAAATCGACTGGCGAATCCACCACACTGCGTAGGATATGAATTTAAATCCACGCGATGGATCGAAGCGCTTCGCGGCCTTTATCAATCCGATATTTCCTTCATTAATCAAATCGGCCAAAGAAAGGCCGTTTCCCTGATATTTTTTCGCCACGGAAACAACAAAGCGCAAATTTGCCTCAACCAGTTCCTTTAATGCGGCTTCATCACCTTTCTGAATTTTTATCGCAAGTTCGACTTCACGCTCCGGTGCCAGGGGATTAAACTTACTTATCTCAGCAAGATACATGCTGATACTGCCATTGGATACACGACTCACTTTTTTTGTTGAGCTAGCCAATTTGTTCTCCTAATACTTTTTTTTCATAGATTAATTATTTGCCCGTAGGGTCAATGCACGATCTTATTTAATGTTCCCATTGATAATAAGTTTGCCGGCTTAGTAGCGGATTCTATTGAATATTCTAATTGATTGCCCGTATTGTAGGTTCATGAATTCATTAATGGTTACACTGTTTATTCGGATCAATAATATTTTAAAGAATGCGTATCAATTTTATTTGCGGTCATTAACAATCCACATCTATGCCTTCCGGTAGGTGCCAACCCACCGTCTGATAAATGTTGACGGATAATCATTTTGGAATAGGCTGAAACACAAATTATCATCAAACTAAAAGGCAACAAATTTAATATAAATAATATGAAAATTTCCACACATATTTTGAATCGCCTGAAAATTCACACAGCCCGGATCCGCGCTATACCCATTCGGAATATTGGTCACGAAATTTACATATTCCGGGAAATGGGTGATGAAGTTTGTTGGAAATACATTCCGTAATCCTATACCTGCCCCCGCAATCTTGCTCTTACGGTTCGATGAGATAATACCGTTTGAATATTTGGAATATGACCCGCCTTGGCAGTAGATTTCGCACCCCAAAATACGGGGCTCTTTAATAGTTACAAATAAATAAGTGCATTCGGGGTGTAGCGCAGCCAGGTTAGCGCGTCCCGATTGGTTCGGGAAGGTCGGGAGTTCCCCCGATAGAATCGGGGCCACCCCGACAGAGATTAATGGCACTTACAAACCGAATCGGGTAA
>Ga0256830_1003186_pt1 | contig 10361 bp, 7 predicted proteins | sample 128326metaG_FD_190537 | JGI IMG/M metagenome (GOLD analysis project Ga0256830, IMG submission 190537) | Hydrothermal vent microbial communities from Lau Basin, Pacific Ocean - 128-326 | ecosystem: Environmental > Aquatic > Marine > Hydrothermal vents | place: Pacific Ocean: Lau Basin | collected...
CGTCCACGCGCTCGTATCTCGGCATGACCGGGTATCTGGCGACGATCACCTCCGCGGACGAGCAGGCTTTTGTCGCGAGCAACTTCAAGGACAGGGCATGGCTCGGCGGCACGGACCGCGACCTCGAGGGCGTCTGGAAGTGGGTGACCGGCCCCGAGGCAGGCCAGATCTTCTACGGTCCGGGCGCGCCAGCGGGCGCCTATTCCAACTGGGCTGCCAACGAGCCGAACAACTGTTGTGGCGGTGAGGACGAGCTCGTCACGAACTGGATCGGCGATAGATGGAATGACATCGGGACGCCTGCCTTCCCGGACTACAGGGTGCCGTACATCATCGAGTTCGGCGGTCTCGACGAGGAGCCTTCGCCGGTCCCCGAGCCGGTTACCTTGGGTCTGCTCGCCGCGGGCCTGATACCGCTCGCCGTTCGCCGCCGTCGTGCCGGGAGGACGGCGGCCTCATGACGGTCGCGCTACGGAGCGCGCAGACCGGCTAAGCGGAAGGGTCGGATAGCGGGCACAGGGAAGTGCCCCGCCCACACCCAGGGGGGCTCGTCCCCGACCCTCGACAGCGGCCCATGCGGAGGCTGGCCAGCATCGAGTCGATGGGACGCGCGCGAACGGCGCACTACCCGTCGCCTCCCACCGCTTTCGATTGTGAGAGGGGCTTCCAGCCCCGACCGGGAGGCGGGAAGGATCCGGGGGGCTGCGCCCGGAGGGCGCACCAGCCCTCGGCTCCCGACCCCCGTCTCCCGCTCCCGCCGTCCCAGGTGGCCGCGGCTAAAAGCCGCTCTCACATTCGTGGAGTGCACGGGAGACGGGTGACGGGTGACGGTGTACAGGCCACTGTAAACCACAACCTGCAACCTGTAACCCGGCCTTGTGGGAGGGGCTTCCAGCCCCGATCCAGAAGGCCGCGCGCGGAGCGCGCACCAACCCTCGTCTCCCGACCCTCGCCTCCCGTCACTCCCGCGCAGGCGGAGCCTCAGCCCGCGGCCGCGCGGGAGGACGGCGCCCCATCGCTTTCCTGGGGCGGTGAGAGTGATCCGGTCTCGACCACCGATTTCGGCAGCCGCAGGCGCTCGCGCTCCATCAGCCACACCAGCAGGTCGTAGTAGGCGCGGATGTTCTCCACGTAGCGCACGGGCTCCCAGCCGCGGGCGTAGCCGTGGCGCGTCTTGCGGTACCACTTGCGCTGGGCGAGCAGGGGCAGCGCGTCGCGCACGTCGATCCAGCGGTTGGGGTCGCCGCCGCGCATGCGCGCGAGCATGCGGGCGTCCTCGAGGTGGCCGAAACCGACGTTGTAGGCGGCGAGCGCCATCCACACGCGGTCCGGGTAGGGCACCTCGGGGGGGATGCGGTCGATGAGCTGGCGCAGGTAGCGCGCCCCGCCCATGATGCTCGCCCGGGGGTCGATGCGGTTGCGGATGCCGAGCTGGCGCGCGGTGGCGCGCGTGAGCATCATCAGCCCGCGCACGCCGGTGGGCGAGCGTGCACGTGCGTTCCAGTGCGATTCCTGGTAGCCGATCGCCGCGAGCAGGCGCCAGTCGATACCGACCACGCGGCCCGCCTCCTCGTAGAGTGCGCGCCATCGCGGCAGGCGCATGCGCACGTGGCGCATGTAGGTGCGCGTGCCGACGTAGTCCAGGCCGTTGACGTGACCGAAATGGCGGTCCTCGATCTGGGCCAGCGTGCCGTTCGCACGGATGCGCTCGAAGAAGGCAGCCGCCGCGTCGCGCAGGCTCGCGTCCCGCCGCCGGGGAAAGGCCCAGGCGATCGCCTGCGGCTCGCTGAGGTCGAAGGCTGCACGCAGCTCCGGATAGTAGCGGCGGACCACGGCGAACTCGTTGGAGTCGGCGACGGTGAAGTCGATCTCGCCCTCCCACACGCGCTGCAGGAGCTCGCCGCTGTCGGCGTCCGGGCGCTCCACCCAGCGCAGCCGCGGATAGCGGGTGCGCCTGAGCTCGCGCAGGCGCTCGGCGTGGGCGCTGCCCGCCACCACCTCGATGCGCCTGCCCACCACGTCCGCGAGGGTGCGCGGCCGCGAGGTGCCTTGGCGGTAGATGAGCTGCTCGGTGACGCGCAGGTAGGGCGGGCCGAAGCGCACGCGCCGCCGGCGCGACTCCGTCACCGTCAGCCCCGCGGCGGCCATGTCGACCTCGCCGCGCGCGACCATGTCGAGCATGCGCTCGAGATTCCCGGGCACCACGATCTTGAGGCGCACGCCGAGCTCCTCGGCGAAGGCCCGGGCGAGGTCGTACTCGAAGCCGGTGGGGCCCTGCGGGCCCTCGTAGTAGGTGGTGCCGGCGTTGCGCGTCGCCACGACGAGCTCGCCGCGTGCCTTCACCTGCTCGAGGTGGGTGGCGGGCGGCGGGTCGCAGGCCGCGAGGGCGGCCCCCGCGACGATCAGGACGAGGCGGCGCATGGGAGAAGATATGGAGGCGTTTCTCGCGCGGTCACACCTAGTATAGAATGACGGCCCGTCTTCGGCGGAAGCAATTTTCGTGCCTCGAGGTGGCGCCGCTCGGGGTCGGCAAGCGACAGTCGAAGATCGGAGGGGTGCCGGAGCGGTCGAACGGGGCGGTCTCGAAAACCGTTGAGGGCTCACGCCCTCCGTGGGTTCGAATCCCACCCCCTCCGCCAATTCTTCCCTTGCCCCCGTGCGATCAGCTGCTTAGCAGCAGGGGCACTCCCGTGTCATCCATCCTGTGGGCCAACGGGGCCGGCTTGCCGGTGCCGGAAACGTGTGGATCCGCCTGCCTTGCCCCCCCTTCGCCCCGCTCGTTGTCTGCCGAGGTCCAGGCCTGCGCAGGCGCGGTGTCCACTTCGGAGGGCCTGGACGAGTTTGTCTGCGGGTATGCCGGAGATTCCGCCAGGAGGCCCGCTCAAGCGGTTTGGTGCTTGACTGCACATGGCTTGCGCGCTCGGAATTGAACCATGCGGGGCATTCTGGCGACACAACGGCCCCGGGGCGCGGCGAGCGCACCACCCACGGGCGACCGGGGTGCCCGAACGTCGGGCAGGAATTTTCCAAGGCACTTTAAGGAATTGGCGCTCCGGGTCCGCGCCGTATGGGATGGCGGCTCGCACGGGTAGGTATGCGAGTCGGGGCTTCTTTCCAGGGGAAGCCGGAGAACCAACAGGAGGATTAGGGTTATGGCGAAGCGCTTTTCGTCGAGCCTGAACCTCGTGGTCGTTGTCCCCGTGCTGCTGGCGGTTCTGGTGCCGGGTGGAGTCTTCGCCGCTCCCGGAACGGACGATGGGGCGAGCGGCAAGAGCGCGAAGGCGGGCGCGGCTGCTTACAAGGAAAAGCGCCTGACGCCGCTCGGGGCTCGCCGGATCGCTGGTGCTGCCAGCGGGAAGAAGGACGGCAGCGCAAATGCCCTGCGAGGCAAGGGTCTCGAGGGCAAGACCCGGGCCGGTGCACCCACGCAGCCATCGACCCGTCTGGTTCCGAACCCGGGCGTGAGCCTCGACCGCAGCTCCACGCTGAGGCGGGCTAGGGAACGTGGGATTGTCGACGCGTGGCGGCACAAGGAGGCCGCAGGGGGCCGCAAGGGGCTGATCGGGCCCGGCCGCGCAGTCGACCGATTGCGGCGTCCCGCCGAAGGGAAGGGCGTCGTGCTCGATCCGAGGCGTGCACTCGAGGCGCAAAGGAACAAGTGGTCGCGAAAAGGCAGGGGGAGCGGAGAGATCGGTCCCGGTGGCAGGGGGCGTGGGGCACAGCGGGGTGTCGGTCTCGCTCCCAACAGGGGCAACCGCAACGGCGCGGCGCCCGGGCATGGCGTCTATGGAAAGGCATCGGACGTGCAGGACCGTAGCCTTTTCGGGCCCGGGCGCTTCATCCCCTCGGCCGGGGATAGCCCCAAGCGCGGGGGCTCGGGCGGCTTTCTCCCCAAAACGGGCTACAAGGCGCCGGAGACCGCCACGACTCCGTCCCGCCGGCCCACGTACGATCCGGGTCGGGACGCCTTCATCTATCCCGACGGGCGCCGTGTGCGCGGCACGGACCCGGCGGGCAACCGCGGGCGGGTAAGGGAGGACGGCAGCATCGAGTACTCCGACGGCACGGTCGTTTCCCACGACACGAAGACCGGCGTGACCACCATCACGAGGCCGGACGGCACGACGGAGACCCGTACCTACCGGCGCGGCAACCGGACGGAGCGGCCCACCTACGACGAGCGGACAGACACGTATGTCTATTCGGACGGCATGCGTGTGCGGGGGAGCGATCCGTCCGGGAACCGTGGGCGCGTGCGCGAGGACGGCAGCATCGAGTACTCCGACGGCACGGTCGTGGTGCATGACACCGACACCGGGGAGACCATCATCCGGCGCCCGGATGGCACGACCCGGGTCGACGACCGCGGTAGCGCCCGGACAGAGGGCCCCGAATACGATCCCGAGACGGATTCCTACGTCTACGATGGAGGGCGCGGCCCCGGCACCCGAATTCGGGGATCGGATCCCAGCGGTGCGCGCGGGGAGGTCCAGGAGGACGGCAGCATCCTCTATTCGGACGGCACACGGGTGACGCGCGACTCGACGCGGGGAATCACCCGTGTATTCAAGCCAGACGGGTCGACGATGACCTATTACAGTGACGGAACCGTGGTCACCTACGACGCTTCGACCGGCAAGACCACGCGCCGCCGGGTGAGGACCGGCTCTGCAGCCCAGGCGGGCGGGAGTGAGGGCTCGTCCGGTGGTGAGCAGGGGGCCGAAGACGAGTCCGGCTCAAAAGGAGAGGACGATAGCGGGGATGCTGCCGACAGCGATAGCACGGAGGGTGAAGACGAAGGGGGCGGTGGTGAAGGAAGCGACAGCGACGGGGACGCCGGCGGTGAAGGGAGCGACGACGCCGACGGCGAGACCGATGGCGAAGACGCGACCGAATTCACTCCCGGTGCCGGTCGCAGCGCCAAGGGCGGCCCAAAGGCAACCGCCGAGATAGACAAGATCGTGGCCAGGAAGACCGGCGCTGCCGCTCCTGCGCAGCCCGACCGTTGCGACAGGCCGGGTCCGGACGGCTCGGGCCCCACGATGAAACCTCGGGGCGGTGATGAGCAGGCGGCATGCGTTGAGGTGGAAGGGGGCGTCGACACCACGGACTCAGGTGGAGGGCCTACCGTGGAGGAGTACGCCTGGAGCGTGGACTCCCGCACGCCGGCGAGCGGGCTGGGTCCCGACTGTGACGAGCGGGTGATGGATTGCGAGGCGGGTCCCCCGCTCCGCACTGTCGACCCGTTCGACCGGAGCCCGGTGATCAATCCCAATCCGGCGCCCTGAGCCGCTGCGATCCCATGCGGGCGTCGCCCAAGGCGGCGTGTGCCCTGGCAAGGGGCGCCGCCGGTGGGGTGCGGGGCACGCCCGGGATGACAACAGGTTGGGTGGCAGGGGTGCCCCCGGTATCGTGCAAGGGGGCGACGTGCTCACGCTCGACGGGAGCGAAGGCGAGGGCGGCGGGCAGGTCCTGCGCTCGGCGCTGACGCTCGCCGCCCTCACCGGCACGCCTTTCCGGCTCGTGAACGTGCGCGCGCGGCGCCCGCGGCCGGGGCTGGCCGCGCAGCACCTCGCGGCGCTGCACGCGGCGGCCGCCGTGTGCGACGCCGAGGTGGAGGGCGCGGCGCTCGGCTCGCTCGAGGTGCGCTTCGCGCCGCGGGCACCGCGCGCGGGCGACTACGCCTTCGACGTCGGCACGGCCGGCGCGGTGTCGTTGGTGCTGCAGACGGTGCTGCCGGTGCTCGCCTGGGCGGGCGGGGTCTCGCGCGTGCGGGTGCGCGGCGGCACGCACGTGCGCTGGAGCCCGTGCTTCGAGCACCTCGACTGGCAGTGGCGCTGGGCGGTGGCGCGCGCGGGCTACGCCTTCAGCCTCGAGCTGGTGCGCGCGGGCTTCTACCCGGAGGGCGGCGGTGAGGTCGCGGCGCAGGTGGAGCCCGTGTCGCGGCCGCGGCCCGTGCGCCTGGTCGCGCGCGGCGCCCCCGAGGTGCTCGAGGGGCGTTCGGCCGTCGGGAGGCTCCCGGACCACGTGGCACGGCGCCAGCGCGAGGCGGCGCTGGCGGCGCTGCGCGGGGTCTGGCGCGGGCCGGTGGCGGTGGAGACCGCACGGCTGGATTCGGCCGGGCCGGGCAGCGTCATCGCACTGCGCGCCCGTTTCGCCGGCGGCGCCGGCTGCTGCTGCGCCCTCGGCGAGCGGGGGCTCCCGGCCGAGCGCGTGGGCGAGACGGCGGCGCGGTGCCTGCGCGAGTGGCTTGCGGGCGAGGGCGCCGTGGACCCCTGGCTCGCCGACCAGCTCCTCGTCCCGCTCGCCTTCGTGCCGGGGGAGTCAGAGCTCACCACCACGCGGGTCACGCGGCACCTCCTCACCAATGCCGCCGTCGTCCGCCGCTTCCTGGGGGGCGACGCGGTCACGGTCGTCGGCGGGGAGGGCGCGCCCGGGCGCGTGACGGTGCGCGGCTCGTGCCCCGCGGGCGCGGGTGCGGCACAATGAGGCCGCGCGCGGCAGGCGCCGCGCAGGGAGGAGCGCAGATGCTGGTTCCGGTGATCCTCGCGGGCGGGGCGGGCACGCGGCTGTGGCCGGTCTCGCGCCGCGCCTACCCCAAGCCCTTCATCCGGCTGCCCGACGGGCGGAGCCTCCTGCAGCGCACGCTCGAGCGCGCCGCGGCGCTGCCCGGAGTCGGGCGCGCGCTCACCGTCACCAACCGCGAGCACTACTTCCAGACGCGGGACGAGTACGCCGCGTGTGGCACGGACGGGCTGCGTCACGGCTATCTCCTCGAGCCGTGCGGGCGCAACACCGCGCCCGCGGTCGGGCTCGCCGCGCGCCGGCTGCTCGAGGAGGCCGGCGACGAGGCCGTCATGCTCGTGCTGCCGGCCGACCACCTGGTGGAGGACGAGGCCGCCTTCGCCGAGGCGGTGTCGCGGGCCGAGCGTCTCGCGCGCGCCGGGCGGCTGGTCACCTTCGGCATCCGGCCCGAGCGCCCCGAGACCGGCTACGGCTACATCCGCGTCGGCGAGGCGGTGGCCGAGGGCGGCGAGGTCCTCGGGCACGCGGTCGAGCGCTTCGTGGAGAAGCCGGACGAGGCGACGGCACGCCGCTATCTGGAGGAGGGCGGCTACCTCTGGAACTCCGGCATGTTCTGCTTCCGCGCCGACCGCATCCTCGAGGCCATGGGCGAGACCGCCCCGGAGCTGCTGGAGAAGGTCGACGCCTGCTGGGCGGCGGTCGGCGCGCGCGAGGAGCCGCTCGAGCTGCCGCGCGCGCCCTTCGAGGCGCTGCCCGACATCTCCGTCGACTACGCGGTGATGGAGAGGGCACGGGACGTGGCGGTGGTGCCGTGCGAGCTCGGCTGGAGCGACATCGGCTCCTGGGACGCGCTCGGCACGCTCGCGCCCGCCGACGAGGCCGGCAACCGGGTCACGGGCGAAGGCGTGCTGCTGCTCGACAGCCGCGGCTGCGTGGTGCGCAGCGAGGGCGGGCGCGTGGTGGCGGGCATCGGTCTCGAGGACCTGGTGGTGGTGGACACGGCAGACGCGGTGCTGGTCGCCCCGCGCGGCGAGGCGCAGCGCGTGCGCGAGGTGGTCGACCGGCTGCGCGCCGCCGGCCACGAGAGCGTGGACTACCACCGCACGGTGCACCGGCCGTGGGGCACCTACACGGTGCTCGAGGAGGGCGAGCGCTTCAAGATCAAGCGCATCGTCGTCAAGCCCGGCGCCTCGCTCTCGCTGCAGATGCATTACCACCGCAGCGAGCACTGGGTCGTGGTCTCGGGCACGGCGCGCGTGACCAACGGCGACCGCGAGTGGCTGGTGCGCACCAACGAATCCACCTACATCCCCGCCGGCACGCCCCACCGCCTCGAGAACCCGGGCGTGGTGCCGCTCGTCATCATCGAGGTGCAGAGCGGCGAGTACCTGGGCGAGGACGACATCGTGCGCTTCGAGGACCGCTACGGCCGCGCGCGCCCGTCCGGCGAGGGCGGCAGCGGAGGCGACGGCGCGGCCGGCTAGGGGCGAAGGCGGAAGCCGAACAGCCGCAGGCTGCGCAGGGCGGTGGCCAGGAGCTCGCGCACGAAGGCGCGGCGGCGGGCGCTGGCACGTGCCCGCGCGGCCCACACCCGGCCGGGGCGCAGCCCCGCCGCCTCGTAGACCGCCGCGTCCGGGAAGAACAGGATCCCCACCAGCTCGCGGTAGGCGCGCTCGACGAGCGGGGCGAGGGCACGCCTGCGCCAGCGGCCCGCCGCCGGCAGGCGGCGCTCGAGGGCCGTGCGTGCGTGGGCGATGCGCCGCGCGCCGGAGATGGCGCCCGCCGTCGCCAGCCCGGCGATGGCCGGGCACACGTCGCCGGCGTGGCGGCGCACGTAACGGTACAGGCGGTCCGGGACCTCGGTCGCCATCAGCACGCACGCCCAGAAGGCCGCCGAGGCGCCCGGCGCGTGACGCGCCAGCAGGTTGAGCGCGGGCGCGCGCCACAGCCTCCGGTCCACGAGCGGCAGGCCAGCGCGGCGCTGCAGCTCGAGGCACAGCAGGGCCTGTCCGGCCGCCTCGCGCAGCTCTCCGAGCAGGTGGGCGGCCCGGACCGGGGCCTCGGGCGCCGGCGGCAGGGCGCGTGCCAGGCGCGCGGCGAGCACGCCCTCGAGCCACAGCCCTGCGGCGGCGAAGCCGAGGAGCTCGTGCTGCGAAAGGCGCCGGCGCTGCGCCTCCGGGAGCGCCGCGAAGCGGGGATCGCCGTGGAGCGAGACCGCCGCATCCGGCAGCCACGGCACGTCCAGCGTCAGCGCGTCCCAGTCGACCCGAGCCAGGGGGTCGCGATAGGGCAGCTCCGGGCGGGCCAGCTCCTCGAGCAGGGCCGCGCGGCGCTCGGGCTCGAGCGGCGACGGCATCGGGGCTCCTCCGGCGCCCGATTGTAGCCGTGTCCCGCTGCCGGCACCACGGCCTCGGGCTTCCCCGCCCGCGCACAGGGCCGGGGCGCCCGGCCGGCCCCCCGGGGACGCCGGCGGAGCCCGCGTTCCGGGGTACAATGCGCCGCCCCATTTGACGAAAGGCGGCTTTCCGTGCGCATCCGCGTCTTCTCGGACCTCCACCTCGAGCACGCGCCCTGGCAGGCCGACGTCGCCGGCGCCGACCTGGTGGTCGCGGCCGGTGACATCGGCCACGGCGAGGAGGGCGCGCGCTGGCTCGCGCGCCTCGGCGTGCCCGTGGTCTACGTCGCGGGCAACCACGAGCACTGGGGCGGCGAGCTCGCCGAGGCCGCGGTGCGCCTGCGCGCGGCCTGCGCCGCCACGCCCGTGCGCTTCCTCGAGCGCGAGGCCGCGGTCCTCGGCGGCGTGCGCTTCCTCGGCTGCACCCTGTGGGCCGACTACCGCGGCCTGGACCCCGCGGTGGTCGGGCCCGCCGAGCGCGGCTTCAACGACTTCCGGCGCATCCGCGCCGGCGGCAGGCCGTTGCGGGTGGCGGACCTCGTCGCCGAGCACCGCCGCGCGCGGGCCTGGCTCGAGGCGGCGCTTGCCGAGCCCTTCGACGGGCCCACCGTCGTCGTCACCCACCACGCGCCGAGCTACGCGAGCTGGCCGGGCGGCGACAAGCCCGCCCGCTACGCCTGCGCCAGCGACCTCGAGACCCTCGTGCGCGCCGCCGCCCCGGCGCTGTGGGTCCACGGCCACATCCACCACCGCCTGGACTACCGCATCGGCGCCACCCGCGTGGTCTGCAACCCCCGCGGCTACGCCGGCAGCGATCCCGGCGTGGGCTGGGACCCGTGCTTCACCGTCGAGCTGGAGACGGCACGGCCCTTGCAAGATGCAGGCTTGAAGGGCGCGGCCGCGCCCCTATCGTAGAGGGAGCCGGAGGCCCGGCCCCGGGAGCAGGCGATGAACGGCAAGCGCAAGCTCTATCGCGTGGTCTTCCACAGCCGCGGCAAGATCTACGAGGTCTACGCGCGCAGCGTGGCCCAGAGCGGCCTGTACGGCTTCGTGGAGGTGGGCGACCTCGTCTTCGGCGAGCGCTCCAACGTGGTGGTTGACCCGGCCGAGGAGCGTCTCAAGGCCGAGTTCGACGGCGTCTCGCGCTTCTACGTGCCCATGCACGCGGTGATCCGCATCGACGAGGTCGAGAAGGAGGGGGTGGCCAAGATCACCGACCCGGGCGAGGGCGGCAAGGTCACGCCCTTTCCGCTGCCCTTCATGGCCCCCGGCCGCGGCGAGCCCGGCGGCTCCTGACGCGCCTGACAGGCGCGCGGCGCTGGTTTATCCTTTCCCGCGCCCGGCGCGGCCGCGACCGGGCGCCCCTCCCGGAGAGGTGACCGAGCGGTCGAAGGTGCACGCCTGGAAAGTGTGTGTACCCCGATGAGGGGTACCGAGGGTT
>Ga0256830_1003187_pt1 | contig 10359 bp, 6 predicted proteins | sample 128326metaG_FD_190537 | JGI IMG/M metagenome (GOLD analysis project Ga0256830, IMG submission 190537) | Hydrothermal vent microbial communities from Lau Basin, Pacific Ocean - 128-326 | ecosystem: Environmental > Aquatic > Marine > Hydrothermal vents | place: Pacific Ocean: Lau Basin | collected...
CGTTCTTCATGCTCGATATCGTCCAGCAGTTTTCCAACCAGGCCGCTCTCCGGGGGCACAACCACCTCGAACAGACCGTAATCGATGCCGTAGAGATCCTGAAAATACGCCATGGTGTTTGCGCCGGTCACCGCCTCTTTTTTCCGCTTGGTGGGCAAGACAAACTGGCCGGCAAGTATGAAATAGATTATCCCGACCGCCACCAGCACCAGGCCGATGGGGGTCACGGAAAACAGACCCCAGGTCTCCATCTGTTGCGACGGCGGCAAAGCCTTGTTGGAGGTGAGAATGAGATCATTGAGCAAAATCAATGGACTCGAACCCACCATGGTCACGGTACCACCAAGGATTGCACAGAACCCCATGGGCATCAGCAGGCGCGACATGGGCAGTCCGGCCCGCGCCGAGATGCGGGAAACCACCGGCAAAAACAACGCGGTGGCGCCAACATTCTGCATAAAACTGGAAATGATCGCGACCGTGCCGGAAATGATCGGAATGATGCGTTTCTCTGAGCTACCGCCCTTGTTCAGAATAATCGCCGCCACCTTGCTCATCAGGCCGGTGCGATCCAGGCCGGCACCGATGATCATCACCGCAATGATGGAAATGACCGCATTACTGGCAAAACCGTCAAACAAATGCGTCGTTGGCACCAGGCCCTGCTCCAGGCCCATTACAGGCGCAAGCAATGAGGTCAAACCAAGTAACACCATGATGCTGATGGCAGCAACATCGACGTCTACAATCTCAAAGGCAAACAGGTAGATCGTTAACAGCAGGATAGCGGTCACCCAGGCAATTTCGATACTGGGAACCACCGTTGAAAGATAAGCGGCCATCACGGTAAATATCACGGCGGCAATCCACTGCTTGCGGCTCAGCCCCCCTGCTTGCACGACCATGCGTTCTTCGTCAGCTAACGTCGTCAATGTCCTGCCCCCCACCTTTCTTCAAGACCAATCCCCGAGCCTTCACGGCCATCAATTCACCGATACAGCAGTTGACGTCTCCAAGGCCCACACACGGCCTTGAAGCAAATTCACAGGAAACCCGATTTTTCAAACCCCACTCCTTACGCGTTTGCTTGTTAAATGTAAGGGAACACCCAAACAGGTGCAGTGTGGAGATCCCCGCAGACAGGTTCAAATCTCTGCGCGGCCTCCCAAGAGGAACACCAATGGCAATGTATTTTTCCGCAAATACCCAGCGGAAACATAGGCTTGGGTAAAATCACTAATGTAATGTTACCCGCACAAAGGTTAAGAAAACGTTAATTTACTGATACGATTTTATGATAATAAGAAATTGAATTCAAATATCCCTCAAGAGAGGGCTGTGAAAGAAAACCGGGTGGCTACCGCAACGAAACACAACCACAAATCCAGTTTACGGACAAACGGTTACTGCCGCCAATATGCGGGGTGCAGCAAGACCAGAACCGTGAAAACCTCCAACCGCCCGAGCAACATCGCCGCCACCGCCACCAGTTTTGCCGGGTCACTGACACCGATAAACGTTTGCGATACCGCACCCAGACCAGGTCCAAGGTTGTTCATACAGGTGGCAATCGCCGAAAAGGCGGAGACCTGATCCAGCCCGGCCATCATGATCAACAACATCAACACGACAAAGGTTGCGATATAAACGGAAAAAAACCCCCACACCGACTGGGTCACTCTCTCTCCCATGACGCGCCCGCCGACCTTGATGGCAAACACGCCGGTAGGGTGGATGAGACGGTTGAATTCACGTACCGTTTGTTTACCCAACAACACAATACGCATGACTTTCATCCCCCCCGCGGTGGAACCGCCACATCCACCGATGAAACTGATAAAAATCATTAATACGGGAAGAAACAAAGGCCATACGGAAAAATCCGCGACACCAAAGCCGGTGCTTGTCACCACAGACACCACCTCGAACAAGGCGCTCCTCAGTGCATCGCCAATATCCCCGTAACCGCCGGAGAGGCGCAAGGCCACGGCGACAAAAGCCACCATGAAGACGACAAAACCCAGAAAGGTGCGCGCCTCTGCATTCGCGAGATAATGCCGAAAACTGCGATCACGCCACGCCAGGTAATGGATGCTGAAATTGATCCCGCCCATCAGCATAAAAACCGTTGCCACGCTTTCGACCGCGGTACTGGAAAAATAACCCAGACTGACATCATGCGTGGAAAAACCACCGGTGGAAACCGTGGAAAGACTGTGCGCCACCGCATCGAAAGGTGTCATCCCGGCAAACCAGTAGGCAAGCGCACAGGCAAGTGTCAGGCCGAGATAAATCGACCAGAGGGCCCTGGCACTATGCGCCATGCGGGGTGTCAGTTTTTCCTCCTTCATCGGTCCGGGCGCTTCGGCGCGGTACATGGACATCCCACCGATACCCAGCATCGGCATAATCGCCACAGCCAGAACGATCAAACCCATGCCACCGAACCATTGGAGTTCCTGGCGGTAAAAAAGGAGCGACGGCGGCAGATTATCGATCCCTGTAAGAATGGTTGCACCGGTGGTCGTCAAGCCGGAGACCGATTCGAACAGGGCATCCACAAAGGAAAGTTGCAAACCGAAGACAAACGGGGCGGCACCCAGCAGACTCAATAACACCCAGAAGAGACCAACGATGAAAAATCCCTCCCTTCTGCCCAGCTCCATGCGGCGACGGAAAGGTAACCAGAGCACGAAGCCCGTGGTGAACTGCACCGCAAAACTCAGAGCAAGATGAAGGGCCTCACCATCGCGATACCATAATGAAACCAACAGCGGAAACAACAGGGCGGGACTGAAAACCATGCACAGGAAGCCGGCAATCCGCATAACCGTTGTAGCGCGTATTCCCATGCCAGCCAGCAGCTTTCAAATTCTCAGAAAATATAAATATTAAGATTAGCCTGGTTAAGATAATGTTAATAAAGAGTAAAGCTTTCAGTAAACAGAAAAAGTGGCATGAGAAAAACCTCCCCCGGCTTTAAGGCGAAATACAGAGTGTGAATGGAATCAGCCGACGGGCAGGCATTATCGCTGATCATCCACCTCATCAGGCGTTACCACCTGGTAGCCGATGCCATGCACCGTTCTCAGCAAGGATTTCGAAAAAGGCCTGTCGATCGCCGCTCGCAGCACCGACATATGTGCCCGCAATGCATCACTATCCGGCTTGATATTACCCCAGATACGACGCACGATCTCCCCTCGTGTCACCACCCGTGGTGACTGCCTGAGTAACAGTGTCAGTATCTTCAGGGGTATGGGCGGCAGGGTAATGGATTTTCCGGCCCGTTCCACCTGCAAGGTGGTCGTATCGAAAACAAGATCCGCCACGCGCAGAAGTTCGTGGGATCGCCCGTTGCGGGCACGCCGCACCATGGCTTTCAGGCGTGCCTCCAATTCCTGCATGGCAAAGGATTTTACCAGATAGTCATCCGCTCCGCAGGCAAAGCCCTGCAGTTTGTCATCCAGCGTGTCACGTGCAGAAAGTATCAGGATGGGCGTATCATCCCCGTCATCCCGCAGACGACGACAGACCTCCAGGCCATCCATCCCGGGCAGCGTCAGATCAAGTATGATTGCGTCATACTCCTTTTCTCCGGCAATGCGTAACCCGCTCACTGCATCATACGCCGCCTCCACCTCATAACCCAACGGCTGCAAAAAATCACACAGGTTGGCAACGAGATCGGGATTATCTTCAATCAACAGAATATGCATGGTCACCTCCGTCTGGCACGCGCCTCAGCCACTGCGAATCGTGGCATCCACCCGCCGGATCCCAGCTGCCCCGGTATGTTGAACAGTTCGATCTCCAACGCAACGACCCGGAGTTGAGGTTGCTTTGCAGCTCTTTGAGTCTACCTTCACTTATGTAAAGAGGCCGTTAAGAAACAGAAAATCCAGCCGCGGTTTTCATTCCTTGCGATGCCCACCACCGGCAACCATTCCGGAAGGACTGCCACACCGCTCAACTTTCGTGCAACCCTGCTCATCACCAAATAAAAAACGGCCTCATCAAGGAGGCCGTTTCTCAAATGAAGGAATCAATCCTGCAAAATCAGTTCAGGCTGTCACGAACCCGCTCCAACTTGGCTTTGACTTCGCCTGCCAGTTCGGCAATGCCTTCCTGTTCCACCAGTGTCAGCACCGCTGAAGGATCCATGAAGGCCACGGTAATGCTGCCATCTTCCTCTTCCCGCACCACGACATTACAGGGCAGCAGCAGGCCGATATCCGGTTCGGCCGTCAATGCCTTGTTTGCCAGAACCGGGTTACAGGCACCCAGGATTTTATAGGGGCGCTTGTCCACATCGAGCTTCTTTTTCAATACTGCCTTGACATCGATCTCGGTCAAAACGCCAAACCCTTCTTCCTGCAGAGCGGCAGTGACTTTCTCCACTGCTTCGTCAAACCCTGCTGCTACTTTGGTACTGAATCCGTACATGATCGTCTCCGTATAATTTTTAAGAATGAACCTGGTGCGAAGTATAACGCCTGCCGCACAACTTGCGGTATGGGCAAACACCACCTGTGCCATCACCCGTCATGTGTCTCACCCTCATCCAAAATCCCGCGGGCGACAACCCGGCGTGCTGATCTCACATCGATAAGGCAACATGAACAGGCTTAAGTTCATCTCCCGGCGGTGTTATTACGGTATTTTGCACAACAAGCGGTCACCCGCCGGATAATCCATATGTTACCAGGCATGGCAGCGGTTGCCGGAGCGTCAACCAAAGCGGGAAATCAGTGAAGCCGCCTCACGCAGGACAAACGTTTTGAAGGCTTCTGCGACCGGCGTAAGCCGTTTGCCTTTTCGGTGCACCATGTACCAGTGCCGCAGAATGGGGAAATCCTCCACATCCAGCAGCGCCAGTCGCCGCGCCTCCAGTTCCAGCTCCATGGTGTAAACGGACACGATCCCCAGCCCCAGACCGGCCTCCACCGCCTGCTTGATCGCCTCGTTACTGGTCATTTCCATACCGGTGGTCAGCTCCACCCCATGTTCCGCAAAAAAGCGCTCCATTGCGATCCGTGTGCCTGATCCCCGTTCGCGCACCACGAAAGTCTCCTGCTGCAAACGGGACAGCGGGATCTGCTTCTCCGCGGTGAGGGAATGATCCGGCGGCGCAATAATGACCAGCGGATTCTCCATAAACTCCACTGCTACCAGCTCCATCTCCTCCGGTGGCTTGCCCATGATCACCATGTCTTTCTCGTTGTTCTCCAGCTGGCGCAGCAGGGTCTCGCGATTGGTGACATCCAGGGTGAAGCTGGTGCCCGGATACTGCTTGGCAAATGCCGCCAGCAGACGGGTGGCGAAATAGTTGGCGGTACTCGCCACCGAGATATCGAGCCGGCCTCGCTGTACCCCTTTGAGCTGCTGCAGCACCTCCTCGGCTTCGTCCAGCTGCTGGGCGATACTCCGGCAATAGTGATACATCTCTTTTCCCGCTTCGGTCAGGTAGGTCTGCTTGCCCAGTTGCTCGAACAGCGGCAGGCCGGTATTTTCTTCTAACTGCTTGATTTGCATAGAGACTGCCGGCTGGCTGAGATGCAGCTCGTTGGCCGCCTGGGTGTAGCTCAGATGCCGCGCTACGGCCTCAAAAACCTCCAGTTGGCGAAATGTAATATGCATAAGGTTTAACTTATCGTTTCAATCAAAATATTTGAGTTTTAATTATGCATCATCCCCCGTATAGTCGCAAACCATGCTGACGCCGGGACCAGACACCAGCACGGCATCGAAACAAATCGGCGAGTCTGAAATTCCCGGCCCCGAGACAGAATTTACGAAACAATGAAACCAGGAGATGCAAAATGGCATTAGACCAATCGAGTCGTTACGCAGACCTCAGCCTGAAGGAAGAGGATCTGATCGCAAGCGGTAATTACATTCTGTGTGCTTACAAGATGAAGCCGAAGACCGGCTTCGGCTACCTGGAAGCCGCTGCCCATTTCGCCGCAGAGTCTTCCACCGGCACCAACGTGGAAGTCTGCACCACCGACGAATTCACCAAAGGGGTGGACGCGCTCGTCTATCACATCGACGAGGCCACCGAGGACATGCGCATCGCCTATCCGCTGGATCTGTTCGATCGCAACATAATCGATGGCCGTATGATGCTGGTCTCCTTCCTCACCCTCACCATCGGTAACAACCAGGGCATGGGCGATATCGAACACGCCAAGATGATCGATTTTTACATGCCGCCGCGCGCCATCCAGCTGTTCGACGGTCCGTCAAAGGACATCTCCGACATGTGGCGCATCCTCGGCCGTCCGATCAAGGATGGCGGTTACATCGCTGGCACCATCATCAAACCCAAGCTGGGCCTGCGTCCCGAGCCATTCGCCGAGGCCGCCTACCAGTTCTGGCTGGGTGGTGACTTCATCAAGAACGACGAGCCGCAGGGCAACCAGGTATTCGCCCCGACCAAGAAGGTGATCCCGCTGGTGGCCGACGCAATGAAGCGCGCCCAGGACGAAACCGGGCAGGCCAAACTGTTCTCGGCCAACATCACTGCCGACGACCATTTTGAAATGTGCGCCCGCGCCGATTACATCCTGGAAACCTTCGGCGAAGACGCCGACAAGGTTGCCTTCCTGGTCGATGGTTTCGTCGGCGGCCCGGGTATGGTCACCACCGCCCGCCGTCAGTACCCGAACCAGTACCTGCACTACCACCGTGCCGGCCACGGTATGGTCACCTCGCCGAGTTCCAAGCGTGGTTACACCGCTTTCGTGCTGGCGAAAATGTCCCGCCTGCAGGGTGCTTCCGGTATCCATGTCGGCACCATGGGCTACGGCAAGATGGAAGGGGAAGCAGACGATCGCATTATCGCTTACATGATCGAGCGTGATTCCTGTGATGGTCCGGTCTACCACCAGGAATGGTATGGCATGAAGCCCACCACGCCGATCATCTCCGGCGGGATGAACGCACTGCGCCTGCCCGGTTTCTTCGAAAACCTGGGCCACGCCAATGTCATCAACACTGCTGGCGGCGGTTCCTACGGCCACATCGACAGCCCGGCAGCGGGCGCCATCTCCCTGCGGCAGGCCTACGAGTGCTGGAAAGCAGGTGCGGATCCTATCGAATGGGCGAAGGAACACAAGGAATTTGCCCGTGCGTTCGAATCCTTCCCGCACGATGCCGACAAGCTCTTCCCGGGCTGGAGAGACAAGCTGGGCGTACACAAATAGGCCGGTGGTCTGACGGAATAAAACCCTCGCCTCCGTGCGGGGGTTTTTTTTCCAGCACCCCTTAACCTGATATAGTCACTCGGGTTTTACAACGGAACCACCGCTGCATCAATTCTATGGCAAACGGATCAGAGACATGAGCAACATTGACATTGCACAACACGAAATCACTGCAGAACCTTTTTACCAACAGCAGGAAAACGAAATCGCACTCTATGAGGCCGCTTATGCCGCACGCTTGCCTGTCATCATCAAGGGACCCACAGGCTGCGGTAAATCCCGTTTCGTGGAATACATGGCCTGGAAACTGCACAAACCTTTGATTACGGTAGCCTGTAACGAAGACATGACGGCTTCGGATCTGGTGGGACGTTTTCTGCTGGATAAGGACGGCACCCGCTGGCAGGATGGTCCTCTCACCACGGCGGCACGCATCGGCGCAATTTGTTATCTGGATGAAATCGTCGAAGCGCGCCAGGATACCACCGTGGTGATCCACCCCTTGACCGATCACCGCCGTACCCTGCCACTGGATAAAAAAGGCGAACTGGTCAAGGCCCACCCGGATTTTCAACTGGTGATCTCCTACAACCCCGGCTATCAGAGCCTGATGAAAGATCTGAAACAGTCCACCAAGCAGCGTTTTGTCGGCCTGGATTTCGATTACGCCCCCGCCGAGGTGGAAATTGGCATCATCGTGGAGGAAACCGGCGTTGACGAGGACACCGCGGGCAAACTGGTGAAGATCGGGGAAACCGCACGCAACCTCAAAGGCCACGGCCTGGATGAAGGGATCTCCACCCGCCTGCTGGTCTATGCGGCCAGCCTGATAAACCAGGGCATTCGCCCGGCCGATGCCTGCCGCATGGCGCTGGTACGTCCCATCACGGATGATGCAGACATTCGCAGCACACTGGATCATGCGATTGATACGGTCTTTGTTTAATCCCTGAGTAACCGTGGGGTGCACAAAGCTTTTTGTTTCAATTTCACCTGCGCCCTCATGCAATTAAACAAACCATGAACACTGACGAATTACAGCTTTACCGGGAAGAGTTGAAGTGCAACTTCAAGCTGCTCGATGAGGTCTTTGAAGACTGCCTGGAAGAAGCGCTGCGGCTGCTCAGCGAACAGGGCGTCAAGGACTACCTGGATGGCGCATCCCTGGTGTGCATGATCGGCCGCGGGGTGGAACCCGTGCTCGTCTATCTGGAGGAAATGCCAGAGATTGCACACCGCCTGGGTGAGGAAACGCTGAAAATCGTCTCCCAGGCGGTCTGGTCCATGTCGCGCAGCCCCAACGGCAAGGCCATTATCTCTTTCCTGCAATCCCTGCCGGAAGCCGCGCGCCGTCTTGGCAGCCGCGAGCAGTTCCAGCATTATCTCGATATCGTGTTCGACATGATGGAACGCACCTCCGGTTCCATTCATGGTTTTCATACCACTATCCCCAGTCCCGGGCTCCCCGATCTGCTCGAGCAAATGCCCTCGCTGCTCAACCAGCTTTCCCTCGAGGGCCTGAAAAACTGGATCGAATACGGCATTCGCAATTACAACGATCACCCCGAACGGCAACAGGATTATTTCAAACTGCAAACCGCCGACAGCCGCGCGATGCTGCAACGCGAACGCCACGGCACCTTGTTTGCCGATCATCAGCGCAAACTGGATTTATATTTACAGGCCTGCTGGCGGGACAAGGATCACCTGGTGCCCTATTCGCGTGGCTTTGATGAATTGCGCAAACCCGTGCCCTACTATGACAACCTGGGTATCCGCGTACCGGATGTCTACGACGATATTGAAACGGCGGATGGCGTAAAAGTCGCCGCGCTGGATCGCTACCGTGCACTGCTGGCCCATATGGCCGCCCACCGCCGCTGGACCACCTCCATATTTGCCGACAACTACAGCCCTTTCCAACGTCAGGCAATCGAAACCTTCGAAGATTCACGCGTGGACTATCTGGCCTGTCGACAATATCCCGGCTTGCGGAAAATATTCACCGCACTGCACCCTGTTCCTGACGAGTTCGATTGCGATCCGGAAAACGAGTCCTGCATTCGTCATCGTCTGACGATGCTCTCCTACGCCGTGCTCAATCCGGCGCATCCTTACAAAAACCCGCAGATCGTCGAATTTGCCCAGCGCTTCCATGAAATGATGCAGCAGGGGGCACCCACAACGGCAGACATAGCGAAACTGGCCACCCAATTCATCACCCGCACACGCCAGAAAGCGGATTTGACGGCAAACGTTTATTTCAAGGATACCGAGATCGATTACCGCGACGACAACCGTCACTTATGGTTGTACATCGAAATGGCCGATGAAGAGGAAATGTTTCTCGAAGAAAAACCGCAGGAACCGGAGGAGCCGGAAGATGAGGGTTTGCCGCCCCGCCATTACCCGGAATGGGATTACCATTCCAAAACCTACCGCCCTGACTGGGTCAGCCTGTACGAATCCCTGCACCCTTCCGGTGATCCGGGGGACATCGACAAGTTACTGGCAAAACACAGCGCCCTGGCCAAACGCCTGAAACAAATGCTGGACATGCTCAAGCCGCAAAACTATGTGCGCATCCGTTACCAGGAGGACGGCAGTGAGCTGGATCTGGATGTGGCCATCCGTTCGCTGATCGACTTCAAGAGCGGCACCACCCCCGATCCGCGCATCAACATGAGCCACCGCCATGACGGGCGTGATATTTCCGTGATGCTGCTGCTCGATTTGTCTGCCTCACTCGAGGAGACACCGGAAGGCTGTGAGCAAACCATCCTGCAGCTCAGCCAGGAAGCGGTTGCCCTGCTCTCCTGGGCGATCGAACGTCTTGGCGATCCCTTTGCCATTGCCGGCTTCTCCTCAAACACCCGGCACGAAGTGCGTTACCAGCATATCAAGGGTTACAGTGAACATTGGAATGATGAGGTCAAGGCCCGCCTCGCCTGCCTGGAAGCGGGTTACTCGACGAGGATGGGGGCGGCCCTGCGGCACGCCGCACATTACCTCGCCAACCAGAAAACCGACAAGAAACTGTTGCTGGTCCTGACCGACGGTGAACCGGCCGACATCGACGTGAATGATCAGCGCCTGCTGATCGAAGACACCCGCAAGGCGGTACAGGAGCTGGATCAGCAAGGGATCTACA
>Ga0256830_1003188_pt1 | contig 10358 bp, 10 predicted proteins | sample 128326metaG_FD_190537 | JGI IMG/M metagenome (GOLD analysis project Ga0256830, IMG submission 190537) | Hydrothermal vent microbial communities from Lau Basin, Pacific Ocean - 128-326 | ecosystem: Environmental > Aquatic > Marine > Hydrothermal vents | place: Pacific Ocean: Lau Basin | collected...
CTCCCTCCCGTCTCTGAGAAACACGAAGGTGGGCACGCTGGTAACCCCCATCCTGCTCGCAAGGGCCGTGCTTTCGTCAACGTTCACTCGCAGGAAGGTGGCGTCGCGCGCGTGCCTCTGCGCAACCCTCTCCGCCGCAGGCTCAGCCTTCCTGCAGGGCGGGCAGCTTGGAGAGGAGAACCACACCACCACCCTGCCCGAGCGCATTCTCGCCTCGGCTTCCTCGTCGCTCACGATGGTGAAGCTCACTGCGCAGCCCTCTTTATCTCAGGCACGTAGTTCTTCATCAGCAGGGAGTTGGTCACCACGGAGACGGAGCTCAGCGCCATCGCCGCAGCCGCCCACTCGGGGCGGAAGACTATGCCGAAGGCAACGTAGCCCGCGCCGGCGGCTATGGGTATGAGGATGGTGTTGTAGAACATCGCCCAGAACAGGTTCTGCTTTATCTTGCTCAGGGTCTTCTCGCTCAGCTGAATCGCAGCCACCACGTCGCGCAGGTCGTCCTTTATCAGCACTATCTCCCCGCTCTCTATGGCGATGTCGGTGCCGGAGCCTATGGCTATGCCCACGTCCGCCTGCGCAAGAGCGGGGGCGTCGTTTATCCCGTCGCCCACGAAGGCAACAACTTCGCCCTCCTCCTGCAGCCTGCGAACCTCCTCTGCCTTCTCCTGGGGCAGAACCTCGGCAAGGACAACGTCAATGCCCAGCTTCTTCGCTATTGCCTCGGCGGTTCTGCGGTTGTCGCCCGTTATCATCGCCACCTTCCTGCCCATGCGGTGCAGCGCCTCCACGGCCTCCTTGGCGTGCTCCTTTATGCTGTCAGCCACCGCGATAATCCCCGCCAGCCTGCCGTCAACGCTCGCCAGCATCGCCGTCTTCGCCTCCCCCTCAAGCTCCTGAAGCTTCCCCTCTATCTCCTTCGGGAGTTCCACGCCCAGCTCCTTCATGAGCAGGCGGTTGCCAACCGCAACCTTCTTGCCCTCCACCGTGGCGAGCACGCCCTTACCGGTGAGCACCTCAAACCTCTCGGGCTCGGGAATCGCAGCACCAGCCTTTCTGGCGTGCTCCACTATCGCCCTCGCTAAGGGGTGCTCGCTCCTGAGCTCTGCGCCTGCAACAAGCCTGAGAAGCTCCCCCTCCTCCATGCCCAGGGGTACCAGGTCGGTTACCTCCGGTTTGCCCCTGGTAAGCGTGCCCGTCTTGTCAAATATAACCGTCGTAACCTTCCTCGCCAGCTCCAGAGCCTCGCCGTTGCGTATGAGTATCCCCTGCTCCGCTCCTCTTCCCATGCCCACCGTCAGAGCGGTGGGCGTCGCCAAGCCGAAGGCGCAGGGGCAGGCGATGACGAGCACGGAGATGAGGGAGATGAAGGCGAAGAGCTCGGGGGGCATGATGGTGACGCTGCCGAAGAAGCGCCAGTATATGTAGGAGGCTATGGCTATGGTGAACACCACGGGTATGAAGTACGCCACTATCTTATCAGCCAGGTGCTGTATCGGCGGCTTGCTCGCCTGCGCCTCCTCCACCATCCTTATAATCTGCGCTAAAAGCGTGTCCTTCCCCACCTTGGTGGCTTTGACCTTCAGCACCCCGTTCTGGTTTATGGTGGCGCCCACCACCTCGTCCCCGGCCTTCTTGTGGCTCGGCACCGGCTCGCCGGTTATCATGCTCTCGTCCACGTAGCTCTCGCCCTCGACCACGACGCCGTCCACGGGAATCTTCTCTCCCGGCTTTACAATCACCAGGTCGCCCACCTGAACCTCCTCAACGGGCACCTCCCTCTCCTCGCCGTTGCGCACCACGCGGGCGGTCTTCGCCTGCAAGCCTACGAGCTTCTTTATAGCCTCGCTGGTTCTGCCCTTGGCGATGGTCTCAAGCAGCCTGCCCAGCATCAGGAAGCTCGCCAGGAGCACGGCAGCCTCGTAGAACACGTAGCCGGAGGGAAGCAAGCCCAGGGTCGCCAGCACGCTTGCCGTGTAGGCGGCGCCCGTGCCCATCGCATACATAACGTCCATGCTCAGCGTACCATGGGTCAGCGCACGGTAGGCGGCGATGAAGATGGGCTTTGCCACGTAGTACATCACCGGCGTTGCTATGGCGAACTGAACCCAGAGGGAGTAGGGTATCCTGTCAACGGGTATTCCCGCCAGGTCGCCGTAGAGCAGCAGCAGGAGAAGGAAGCCGGAGCTGAAGCCCACCGCCACCCTGCGCTTTAGCTCTGTGATGTACCTCTCCCTCGCCTCTCTCTCTGCGTCGCGCACCTCCTCCTCGGCTATGCCGATGTAGGTGTACCCCGTCCCCTCTATCGCCTGCCTTATCTCCTCAAGGCTCACCACGCTCGGGTCGTAGACCACGCGTGCGCTCTCTGTACCCAGGTTGACGCTGACCTCCTGCACGCCCTCTACGCCCCTGAGCGCCTTCTCTATCGTGGCCACGCACATGGCGCAGGTCATCCCGCCAATCTTGACCACCACCTCCTTCCTCTCCCTTGCCACGCCGTAGCCGGTATCTTCAATAGCCCTTACAATCTGCTCCGGGGACACCCTATCGGGGTCGTACTTCACCGTCGCCGTCTCTGTTCCGAGATTCACATTCGCCTCCAGCACGCCCTCTATGCCCCTGAGCGCCTTCTCTATTGTGGCAACGCACATGGCGCAGGTCATGCCTGTAACCTTTATGCTCATCTCCTTAGCAGCCATCCTTTATCCTCCACCTTCCCTGTCTCAGTGCATTCTCAATCTCCCACAGCTGCATCCTGCTCAGTCCATACTTTCTTATAATCTCCTCTTCCTGCACCACACCGGTGATTAACTCTACCAGGTCGCGCAGTTTAAGTGTTACCTTCATGAGATAAAACTTGAGACCTTCACAGATAAACCTTTTTGTTTTCAAAAAGTTAACACATCGTATAGATTCATTATTAATATGAAATGCCTGACAACATATCCACAAGATAAAGATTCGGGAATTCCCATCTTTTCATAATGAAGTGCGTATTGAAGAAGTGAAGCTTCCGCCTCTGTGGGGTGGTCCCATGGGTGAGCCTGGTGAAGATGAAATAAGGGAGCTGCTGAAGAGTGCAAAAACCATAGCGGTGGTGGGATGCTCCACCAACCCGGTTAAGGATGCCCACCGCGTGCCCAAAAAGCTAATTGAGCTGGGCTACCGCGTTATACCTGTGAACCCATCTGCTGAGGAGATACTGGGAGAGAGGTGCTATCCCTCGCTGCTTGACATACCCGGAGATGTGAAGGTGGACATAGTAAATGTCTTCCGCCCACCGGGGGAGGTTCCAGAGATAGTGGAGCAGGCGATCAAAATAGGCGCAAAGGCGATATGGCTGCAGCTTGGCATCACCCACGATGAGGCTGCAAGGCGTGCCAGAGAAGCGGGGCTCATGGTTGTACAGAACAGGTGCATAAAGGTGGAGCACCTCCGCCTGCTTGGGGAATAAGTATTTAATCCACGCGGAAAAAATTCCACCAATGGATGGGATACGTGGCGCAAAGAGCACCAGATTGGAGGGCAGAAGAATAGCAGTGTGCGTAACTGGAAGCATCGCCGCCATAGAGGCGCCCCGTCTCGCACGGGAGCTGCAGAGGCACGGTGCAGAGGTAAAGGCGTACATGAGCGAGGCTGCGACCAGGATTGTTCACCCCTTTACGATGGAGTTTGCCACAGGGGAAGAGCCGGTAACGGAAATTTCGGGTGCCCTTGAGCATCTGGAGGATTATGATTTGATAGTAGTCGCACCCGCCACTGCAAACACCATTGCAAAGCTTGCCCACGGCATAGGCGACACACCGCCAACGCTGCTGTGCCTCTCCTCCCGGGCAAAGCTGCTCATTGCGCCTGCAATGCATCTCACAATGCACCAGAACAGGGCTGTTAGAGAGAACCTCCAAAAGCTGAAAAATCGCGGTTTTGTGATTGTTGAGCCGCTTATAGCCGAGGGTGCCGCAAAGATGGCACCCGTTGAGGAGATAGCCGAGCATGCCATCCGTGCGCTGGGCAGCGGGGAGCTGAGGAACCGGCGTGTTGTGATAACCGCCGGTGCAACCGAGGAGGAGATAGATGCGGTGCGCATTATAACAAACAGAAGCTCGGGCAGGATGGGGCTCGCCCTTGCGAGGGAGGCCTTCTACCGCGGTGCGGAGGTTACCCTTATAGCGGGCAGGATGGGTGTCTCTCCTCCCGGATACATGAAGGTTGTAAAAGCGCTCAGCATCGCCGAGATGCGCAGTGCTGTTGAGAGGCACACAGAAGGTGCCCACATATTCATTTCGGCCGCAGCAATTGGAGACTTCCTCGTGGAAAGGCACCGGGGCAAGCTGAGCTCAGCCACCGAGGTGAAGCTCACATTAAGACCGGCACCAAAGGTGCTCGGCGCTGGCAGGGGTGCGGAGCTCCGGGTTGCCTTCAAGGCACTGTACAGGCCGACCCGGGAGGAGATGGAGAAGGCTGGAAGGGCTATGCTTGAAACAGAGGAACTGGATATGGTGGTGGTAAACGACATTTCTCAGAATGTTTTCGGCTCCGAGGAGAATGAGGTGATGCTGGTAACTCCGGAGGAGGTTCTCACCCTGCCCAGGATGTCCAAGAGCAGTGTGGCGGAGCACATCTTCGACATCTTGGTCAAGAGGCTTGGATGATGCGTGCGAGAGCCTTTGTTCCGGCGCACATCACAGGCTTCTTTGAAGTTTACCTAACCGGTGACCCCCTCACCTCCGGCTCGAGAGGCGCCGGCCTGGTGCTCTGCGAGGGCGTGGAAACTGAAGTGAGGGTAAAGCCCTCGCGGAAGCGCAGAATAGTGGTTGAGCTCAACAGCAGCCGATGCGACTGCGAGGTTAGCACGCATGTGGCGGAGGCCATGCTTGGCGGCACCCGCTGCGAGGTTAGAATCTCCCACTCAACCCTTCTGCCCATGAGCCAGGGATTCGGCACTTCCGGTGCCGGTGCCCTGGGTACGGCACTGGCGCTTGGCAGAGCTCTTGGGGTACGGAAAAGCATGCTGGAGCTCGCGCGTATAGCTCACCGCGCCGAAGTGGAGTGCCGAACCGGGCTTGGTGACGTAATTGCACAGCTTGCAGGCGGGTTTGTGGTGCGCGTGCGTGCGGGTGCTCCGGGTGTGGGCGAGGTCAGGAAGTTTCACCGCAACGGAAGTGTGGTTGTCTTTCTGGTAGGAGAGGGGCTGGAAACCAGACGGGTGCTGTCCTCCAAGGAGGCTATTGAAAGGATAAACAGGGCAGGAGGCTCCTGTCTGGAGCTTCTGCTTGAGGCACCGGGGGTTGAATACTTCACCCACCTCTCCAGGAGGTTTGCCCTGGAAACGGGGCTGGCGAGGGGCAGGGTCAGGGACGCTATTCACCATCTGGAGGAGCACGGTGTAGCAGCGGGCATGGCGATGCTTGGCGATGCCGTGTTTGTTGTTTGTGACAAACCGGAGGAGGTCGTTAACCTTCTGGATTATCCTTGCATAGTTACCGGAATTGAAAACCGCGGAGCGAGGCTGATATGAGTCTGCTTCAGAGCATCAGGAACACCTTCCTTGCAGGGCTCCTGCTCTTCATCCCGCTGGTCGCCACAGTTTATGTGCTCTGGTTCGGATTCGACTTCCTGGACAGCCTGCTTAGACCCGTGCTGAAAAGGGTGTTTGGCATATACCTGCCAGGCTTCGGCGTGGTGGCGACGCTTTTGCTGATCTTTACCCTCGGCGCGCTGGCAAGGATTGCACTGGGCAGACGGATGGTCTCCGCTCTCGAACGTGCTATAATGCGCGTCCCCCTGGTGAAGACGGTGTACGCCACGGTGAAACACGCCAGTGAGGCGCTGATAGACAACCAGAGGAGCGGCTTTAAGGGGGTGGTTCTGGTAGAGTACCCCAGAAGAGGTTGCTACGTGATTGGCTTCACCACCGGTGCGAACATAGAGGAAGCAAGAGATAAGACAGGCAGGGTTCTGGTGAACGTATTTGTGCCAACAGCTCCCAATCCCACCTCCGGCATGGTGATAATGGTGCCTGAGAATGAAGTCATCCCCCTGGACATGAGCGTCGAGGACGGGCTGAAGCTTATAGTCTCTGGAGGGTTTGCGAGGAGATGATACCCAGAGACCATCCGCGCTACCACTCACTTGTGCAGAGGGAAAAGCTCGTCCGGGGCTATGAGCAGGGCATCGCTGTGCCTGAAGGTTTGATTGCCCACGGCAGGGGCGAGGCCTTCGACTATCTGATTGGGGAAACCACAATACCGCCTGCGCGCAGGGCGATCCGGGCTGCTGCTGCCGCACTGCTGCTCGCCTCGTCGCCTGTTATCTCGGTGAACGGTAATACAGCCTCGCTCTGCGCGGAGCAGCTTGTTTCCCTTGCAAAAACTGCGGGTGCAAAACTTGAAGTAAACCTCTTCTACCGCTCCAGCGACAGGGCGCGCAGAATTGCCCGGGTGCTGCGCAGAGCGGGAGCTTCGGAGGTGCTGGGGGTAGAGCCCGAGGCTGAGATTCCAGACCTGAGCAGCCAGCGCAGGCTGGTCTCCCGCCGGGGCATCTACTCCGCGGATGTGGTGCTGCTCGCGGTGGAGGATGGGGACCGCACTGAGGCGCTGGTTGAAATGGGGAAGAGGGTCATAGCCATCGACCTCAACCCCCTCTCCAGGACAGCACGGCGGGCAAGCATAACCATAGTTGACGAGGTGACCCGCGCCCTGCCCCTGCTTACAGAGGAGGTCCGGAGCCTCAGGGGGCTTGATGTGGCACAGCTCCGGAAGCTCGCGAGCTTCGACAACAGCGCAAACCTCAAAGCGGTGCTGGAGCACATCTCCAGGCGCCTGACAGAGCTCTGTCCTGATTTTTAAACGTTACATCTCTGCAAGAGAAAAAATGAAGGAGCTTCTGGCGCTGGCGAAGAGCGGCGAGGGAGGTAATGTAGAGTTCAAGAAGTACCTCTCGCGCAGAATCCATCTCTCCAGGGATAGGAGGCAGAGCCTGGCCTCACAGCTCAAGTACCGCGCGAATAATGGTTCGGGGAGGGCCATCTACCTCCTGGGAGTAAGCGACTCCGGCGAGGTTGTGGGACTCAGCCGGGAGAGGCTGGAGGAGAGCCTGGAGGTGCTGTCTGAAATCGCCCGTGAGGTGGGCTATACAATAACAGAGCAGAAGGTGTACTCCACTGACTCCAGGTGTGCAGCGCTTGTAATCCTGGAACGCTCCCGCCTGGAAAAGGAGCACCTGCTCATCGCCACCGCGGGTCATGTGGACCACGGAAAGTCAACCCTTGTGGGTGCACTTGTTTCAGGTGAGCTCGACGACGGCTCCGGCAGGACAAGGCGCTACCTGGATACGCAGAAGCACGAAATTGAAAGGGGTCTGAGCGCTGACCTGAGCTATGCAGTTTATGGCTTCACCAGCTCCGGCGACGTGATACGCCTCAGAAATCCCCTCAGCAGGGAGGAGCGTGCGGGGGTGGTTGCAAAGGCGGCAAAGCTTGTGAGCTTCGTCGATACCGTTGGCCACGAGCCCTGGCTGCGCACCACTATAAGGGGGATAGTTGGCCAGAAGCTTGACTATGGACTGCTCACAATCGCAGCCGATGACGGGATAACCCATATAACCAAGGAGCACCTGGGTATAATGCTCGCCATGGACCTGCCAGTGATAATTGCCATAACCAAGGCAGATAGGGCAAAGGATATTAACAGATTGCAGGGCGATATCTCTTCCCTTCTCTCCCTGGTGGGCAGGGTGCCGAAGTTCATCTCCTCACCCAGGGATATAGCAGAGCTCGGAAACTTCTGGCAGACAAAGGTGCTCGTGCCTGTGGTGGTGACCTCTGCCAAGACGGGAGAGGGGCTGGAAGTGCTGGACAGACTCTTCTACCACCTGCCCAAGCGTGTTTCCCGTCCGGAGAGAGAGGCGGAGTTTCTGATGTACATAGACAAGATATACAGTGTGGCGGGAGTGGGCACTGTGGTTAGCGGAAGCGTTAAGCGGGGTGCGGTTTCACGGGGGCAGGAGCTCTTCCTCGGGCCGGATGAGAAGGGGGAGTTTCACAGGGTAAGGGGCTCTTCCATTGAGGTGCACCACCTCAGTGTGGAGAGCGCCGAGGTGGGTGAGGTGGTGGGAATAGCGATAAAGGGTGCAAAGCTTGTGCCCAGACGTGGGATGGTTCTGAGCTCGCGCGGCGACCTGCGCGCTGCAAGGAGCTTTCTGGCGGATGTGGTGGTGCTGAACCACCCCACCAGAATTGCCAGTGGTTACGAGCCGGTGATTCACCTGGAGACGATTTCGGAGGCTGTTGTCCTTGAGCCACTGGAGCGGGAATTTCTGGCAGCAGGGGACAGGGGAAAGGTCAGGGTGAGCTTTAAGTATGCCCCTCACTTTATTGAGAGGGGGCAGCGCTTCGTCTTCCGCGAGGGAAGGAGCAAGGGAATAGGAGTTGTCACAGAGGTTCTGGCGCAGGATGAGAGATGAGGCTCATAGTTTATCATGCGAGGCAGTGCGCACCTAAGAAGTGCACCGCTATTAAGCTATCCCGATTTTCACTTGTCAGACTGGTGCGCAGCGCAAGGGCGATACCCCGCAGTGCTGTGGTGCTGAACCCCTTTGCAGAGAAGGTGCTTTCTCCAGCGGATGCCGGGGCTGAAGCGCTTGCCGCTCTCGACTGTTCCTGGGAGCGTGCCAGAAAGGTTTTTGGAAAAGGTACGGGCACTGGGCACCGCTCCCTGCCGCTGCTTCTCGCAGCCAACCCGGTGAACTACGGCAGGGTGGCGAAACTCAGCACCGTGGAGGCCCTTGCGGCTGCGCTGTGCATCCTTGGCAGGCGGGAGCAGGCAGAGGTTCTGCTGTCGAAGTTCAGATGGGGGCACAGCTTTCTGGAGCTTAACCACAATCTGCTTTTGGAGTACTCAAGCGCGTGCAGCGCTGAGGCGGTGCTCAAAGTGCAGGAGGAGTACTTCGGTCTTGCGGAAGTTCCCGGAAAGGTTCAGAACATCTATCAAATTCCCTGACCACCACCTCAACCACATCCCCCTCGCGGAGGCGAAGCTCGGGGAAGGGGAACCTCGCCCTGCCCGCGTCGATGACCCTGACAACCTGAAAGGGAAGCTCGGAGATGCGCTTCCCCGCCAGGGAGGCGTCCACGGTTATAAACTCGCGCCTTTTCCGGCGCAGCACCTTTGAGGGAGGGGTTATTTTAAGCCTGCCCTCCTCCTCGAGTTTAATGAGGGTGTCCACTATTTTCCTGCCGGAGTCACCCTCGCCGAAGGGGTTCTTTGCGCTCTTCATGGCACTGTAAACGCTCTCGTCGCTTAATATGCGCTCAACAGTGCGCAGTATGTCCGCCTTCTCCACGCCAGCCAAAACGTTTCCGCCAGCTTCGACGGTTTCAGGGCGCTCCGTTGAGGTGCGAAGCGTAACGCAGGGCGTGTTGAGCACTATTGCTTCTTCCTGCACACCCCCTGAGTCGGTGAGCACCAGCCTTGCCCTGCTGAGCAGCATCAGGAAGTCCAGGTAGCCGGCTGGCGGGATAAGGTGGAGCCTTTGCCGGGCTCTTTCCAGAAGCCCGAACTCCTTTAATCTTTTCCGCGTGCGAGGATGAAGGGGGAAGACTATCTCCTCGCCCAGCTCGAAGAGCGCCTCCATTATGCCGGCAAGCCTCTCCCTGCTGTCCACGTTCTCCGCGCGGTGAAGCGTCAGGAGAAGAAACTCGTCGGGCAGCGCCTCGAGGATGCGCGAGCTCTTCCGCGCTATCTCCAGATTCTGAAGGGTGGCGTCCACTATTGTGTTGCCCACGATGAATATCTTCTCCGGGAGAATGCCCTCCTCTATCAGGTTGAGCGCCGCCCCCTCGGTTGGGGCAAAGAGCACCTCCGCTATGTGGTCGGCGAGCACGCGGTTGACCTCCTCGGGCATGGTGCGGTCGAAGCTCCTGAGCCCTGCCTCAACGTGGGCGAAGGCCACGTGGAGCTTCGCGCAGGCTAAGGCGCAGCTCAGCACCGAGTTGGTGTCTCCCTCCGCTATGACCACGCTCGGCCTCTCTTTGAGTATAATCTCCTCCAGCGCTTCCAGGGCGCGGGCGGTCTGGTAGGCGTGGCTTCCGGAGCCGATTTCAATGTTGTGCTCCGGCGTGCGAAGCCCGAGGTCGCGGATGAAGCTCCAGAAGAGCTCATCGTCGTAGTGCTGCCCCGTCGTAACGAAGGTGTAGTCCACGCCTCTGGCTTCAAACTCGCGCATCACCGGCGAGAGCTTTATCACCTCGGGGCGGGTGCTCGCAACCACAAGCGCGTGCATTAAAGTATCTCCTCCCTGAGCCTGACCACCTCGCCTATGACTGTAACCGCAGGCGGCTTCAGCTTGGCCTCCCTGGC